>Ga0137418_10003209_pt1 | contig 15038 bp, 14 predicted proteins | sample CZODoug3_1_2_16f_FD_122242 | JGI IMG/M metagenome (GOLD analysis project Ga0137418, IMG submission 122242) | Vadose zone soil fungal communities from Angelo Coast Range Reserve, California, USA - CZODoug3_1_2_16fungal (Hybrid Assembly) | ecosystem: Environmental > Terrestrial > Soil > Vadose... | reverse complement strand
GCATACGTGGTTTCGGGATTCTGCGAAGTCACCCGTTGGCTGCCGCGCACTCCGGCCAGAGCCTGCAGAATCGCCTCATGCGAAGCCCCATGTTTCTTCAGCAACCGCCCCGCCGGATCGCTGTCCGCCGCGGCAATCGCCAAGAACAAATGCTCGGTGGAAACGTACTCGTCCTTGAATTTTTCCGCTTCATCGAAAGAGCGCTCCAGCACGTCGTTCAACGCCCGGCTCATGTTATGTTGCACGAATCCCTGCACTTTCGGCTGGCGGCTGATTTCGCGGTCCACGTCCTGCATCAGCAATTCGTTACGAATGCCCAGCCGCGCCAGCAGCGGCGGCACCACGCCGTCCTTCTGCTCCACCAGCGCCACCAGCAAGTGCAGCGGCTCAATCAACTGGTTTTGGTGCCGCGCCGCAATTTCCTGCGACTCCTGCACGGCCTCCTGGGCCTTGACGGTCATTTTGTCGAAACGCAACATAAATCCCTCGCAAATTTGAAGCTTCACGACAAGGGGCTGGCTCAGCGGCCAGCCCCGTATGCTAACTCACGGCGCGACTCGCCGTGATGATGCTTTTGCAACTTACCGGCCTCCCGCTGCCGCCATCGCCGGAGTTTCCACGTTCACCTTGATCTGCTTGGGCTTGGCTTCTTCCCGCTTGGGAATCGTCAGCGCCAATACGCCGTTTTTGTACTCGGCTTTGATTGCTTCGCTGTTCACGGTGTTGGCCAGCGAGAAGCTCCGGCTGAACGAACCATACGCGCGTTCCACGCGCAGGTATTTGTCTTCGCTCACCTTGCTCTCGAACTTGCGTTCACCCCGAATGGTCAAAATGTTGTTCTCCACACGGATGTCCAGATCCTTCGGATCAACATCCGGCAGATCCGCCTTCACCACCAGCTCGTGCTCGGTCTCGAAGATATCGACGGCCGGCGCCCAGCTGGTAAGGTTGGATTCGTCTCCGGTCCGCTCAAACACCTCGTTGAACACACGATTGAGTTGGTCCTGCAAAGTAGAAGCCCCGCGGAAGGGCTCGAAACGGCTCAAAGTTCTCATGATAGATGTCCCTCCTTAGATGACTGCAGGAACATAATAAAATATGAGCGTAGAACTGTCAAGTGCAATTTGGCTCTCTTGCTGCTTTCTGTAACTCAATGAAACTTAACCTAGTTGTTTCCATGTCACCATCAGAAACTTAGTGTCTATTCTGCCAAAAGATTGACCTAAAAATGAGCAGGAAACGCCGTAACTCGCGATTTTTCATTCGCTTAGCCGATTTGCTAGACTGTTTGGCCGTGCGCCTCGACCAACTCGACTATGACCTTCCATCCGCGCAGATCGCCCAGCGCCCGCTGCCGCACCGCGATAGCTCCCGTCTCTTGGCCATGGATCGCGCCAGCGGCAAGCTCGGCGATCGTATGTTCGCCGAGCTTCCCAGCCTCCTACGCGGCAACGAACTCATCGTGCTGAACAACGCGAGAGTGATTCCCGCGCGACTTTTCGGCCGCCGCCTGGGAGTGTTCTCGGACGCGCCTTCGCACGCCACGCGTCACGAGCATTTGAGTGGCACCGTGGAGGTTTTCCTTGCACGGCAAGTTGGCCCCGATGTATGGGAGGCATTGGTGCGTCCCGGACGGAAGATGAAAACGGGTGAGCGCGTCGTGTTTGGCGAAGGTGAACTCGAGGCTGAGATCATCGCGCGCGGCGAGTTCGGACTGCGCACCGTGCGATTCACCTCCCGCTACCCGGGCGGAGTATCCACGCAGATTGAACGGCTCGGCCACGTGCCGCTTCCACCGTACATCGACCGCGAGGACGAATCCGCGGACCGCGAACGATACCAGACGGTCTTCGCGAGCCGGCCCGGAGCCGTAGCCGCTCCCACGGCTGGGCTGCATTTTACGCCAGAGGTTTTGTCAGCGATTCGCGCGCGAGGCGCGGAAGTATGCGAACTGACGCTGGACGTGGGCCTCGGCACGTTTCAGCCCATCCACAGCGACACGCTCGAGGGTCACGTGATGCATGCTGAGTGGTATGAAATTTCCGAGCAAGCTGCGCAACAAATCCAGGCAGCGCATTCCGCGCTACGGCCAATCCTTGCGGTGGGCACCACGGTGGTGCGTGCGCTGGAGGATGCCGCGTTGCGCGCTGCAGAGGCGAGTTCGGACACTCTGGTGCGCTCCGGCAAAGCGGAAGCACGCCTATTCATCGTCCCGGGATTTTCGTTCCGCGTGGTGAACGCGCTGCTCACAAATTTTCACCTTCCCAGATCAACGCTGCTCGCGCTGGTTTGCGCCTTTGCCGGCCGCGAGCGCACTTTGGCCGCTTACCGGCACGCGGTGGAAACAGGGTATCGTTTCTACAGCTATGGGGACTGCATGCTGATTCGATAGGGCGCTGCGAAATCTCGATGCGGCGTTCGGCAGGATTCAAGCCAGACGACGAGCAGGGAAACCGCCCCACGGGAGTCTCCCTCTCGTCCAACGACAGTATTTCACGGAGCTTTCCGTTATTCGCTAAACACGAAAACGCGCTTTTGTCCGGAGAAGCGCACTTCCTTCACTTGTCCGTTTTCGCCGAGCAGCACCGCGTCGTAGTTGGATTTCGCGTCGCGATCCTCCCAGCGCCCTTCGCTTTCGGCCACCACGGATTTGCCCTTTTGCACGGTGGCTTTGTTGCCGTCGATCAGCAGGCGGTACTCACCGGCCTGCAGGTCCGCCTTGCCGACCTTTGCGGCTTGCGTGATGCTGATGGTCTTGCTGATGGGCTTGGCAAATACGGGCACGGCCAGCGCGGTTACCGCCAACAACGCGACACTGCGGACAAACGAGTTGGATTTCATGCGTGTCAACTTCCTTTCCATTGGAATCGAGTCAGCCGGGCGAACGGAGCTGGGGGTCGAGCGGAGTTGACACGCAGGCGGGCGAACGAGTAGATTTCCTCGAACGACACCTCCTCTTCCTGGACTAACGGCCGGAAAGATGCGTGTCACCGCCCCGCGGCTGCCACCGCGGGGTTTTTGATCTCTGCTCTGACAGACCCAGTGCCGCTTTGCTATTCGGTTGCTCTCGTATAGACGAAGCTTCCCCATCGAATGTTTCGCGGGCGCGGATAAAATTCCAACTTTAGTTGTCTTGTTTTTGTCTCTACTGGAGAGCCGAATTGGCCTGTAAATCGCCGTTCTTATTAACATTTGCTAAAAACTTAGAACTATCACAGGTTCAGATGCCTTGCCACCCTCGCGGCTATTGCGTTCCACATCCGATCGGGCGCAGCGCTTCGTTCTGTGCATTGCCAATCACTTCATCTATACTCAGTTGCTCTTTTTGGACATTCTAGGAAATGCGGATTCTCGTTCTTAGCGATTTGCACGGCAATGCCACTGCTCTGAATGCCGCTCTGGCTGCGGCCCAGGGACGATGGGAGCAAATTGTGTGCTTGGGTGACGTGGTTGGCTACGGCCCGGATCCCAACGAGGTCACCTCGAAAATTCGCGAGCTGGGCGCGCAAACCATTCGCGGTAATCACGACAAAGCGGCCACCGGATTAATGCCCACGGATGATTTCAATCCCATTGCGAAAGCGGCGGTCGACTGGACCCGCTCGCAACTATCTCCCGACAATCTCAAATGGCTTACGGAGTTGCCGCATGGTCCGCTGGAGGTCGGCGGAATTGTTCTGGTGCACGGCGCGCTGCAGGATGAGGACGAATACGTCTTCACTCCCGAGCAGGCCCTGGAAGGACTGTTGGACTCCGCCGCCGGGGTTACTTTTTTCGGTCATACGCATCACCAGGGTGGATTTTCTTACTCGAATGCGACCAATCATCTGGAAATGCTGAATCTGCGTCCGCGTTCTTCGGAGTCGTTCGCCGCTTTGCGTCTCAACGAGGGCTCCCGTTACCTGCTGAACCCAGGATCGATCGGACAGCCGCGCGACGGCGACCCTCGAGCGGGATTCGCGATCGCCGATCTGGAACACAACGTCGTGGAGTTCTGGCGCGTTCCTTACGACATCGCCGACGTGCAATCGCGAATGCGCGCTGCGCGCTTGCCGGAGGCGCTCGTGCAGCGGCTCAGCCTCGGCCGCTAGCCGCGCAACCTCTCACTCGCTCAAAATTTGGCGTGCGAATCCCACAGGCACGTTTTACTCTGGATAGATGCATGGGCAGCCTCAAATCGAATTCCCCGGCGAACCGCAGCCCGACCGCGGACCTTTCAGCTTCGCGTTGCTCGTCGCGGCCGCGGGGGTAGTAATCGTGCTGGCAGGGTTTTATTTGTGGCCCGGGCGGCAGTCCCCGTCGCGCGGCAGCGCGCAAGAGGTTCATCCGCCTTTCGGCCCCGAGGAACGCGCGTATGCCTCGAAGATTCTGATTGAGAACCCAGGGCTGAGCCGCGCGGAAAATTTCTTGCATCAGGAAGTGACCATTCTCGCCGGCGAACTCGTTAACACCGGCGAGCGCACGCTGCGGGAAGTCGAAGTGACCGTGGAGTTTTACGACGACATAAATCAAATTGCACTGCGCGAGTCGCGGCTGGCCGTGAATTCTGGCAGTCCGCCTCTCAGCCCTGGGGCACGCCGATCGTTCGACGTTTCTTTCGAGCACATTCCCACGTCGTGGAACATGCGGCAGCCCGCGGTGCGCGTGACCGGTTTGCTTTTCGCTGCTTCCAAGCAATAATACCCTCTAAGTAATACCAATTGCGGATAACCTGTTTTATAATTCCGCACGTGGAGCTCGCCGCAGAATTGGAAGCCACTCTCCGCGAATTTGCCGCCGCGGCGCCCGTCGAGGTCCGCGAAAACGGCGGACGCGTGACTCCTCTCGCGGGCCTTTCCTGGGAAGTGCGCGGCGCAGCGGAGAAGCCGCTGCTCCATCTGTGGTCCGCCGAATACAACCTCACGCGCCGCGTTCTGGCCATCACCGATCACTCCGAACAGTGCTTGACCCTGGCGGTGGAGCGGTTTGGGCGCAGCAAGCCGGACAGACTCGAATTTGTGCGGGTGAATTGTGACCGCTCGGCTCGCGAGACTACCCGTCACGCTTTTTGCGAGCAGCTTCGCCGCATTCTTGCCGAGCAGTTCCCCGATGAAATCGTGGAATCACTGAGCATTTCAGCCGACCTCGAGCATTCCCTTTCTGGAAACTACGCGCGAGGCATTCTTCGCCGAGCCTCGGCGCGATGGGCCGTGTTGGGCGTCGCGGACAGCGAGTCCGCGCACACCGTCGAAAACAGCCTGACGTTTGCTCTATTGTGGCTGGAGCGCACCCGGCAATCGAGCAAACACGGACCCATCGCGGGCCTTCGCCTCATTTTGCCGAAAGGTGGGGCTCGCGTCGTGGCGCAACGCGTCGGAGCATTGCGTCCACAACTGGCTCTGGAACTCTACGAGCGCGATCCTGTGCGCGAAGTGCTGCATAGATTGGATCCGCGCGCGGCGGGCAATATCGACAGTTGGATTGTGCCGCAGCGGGAGACGCAATTGCTGCTCGACCAGGCTCGCGTGGCTCTCGATCCCATCGTAGCGCTGGCGCCGCGCGCGATCAGCCTCCATCCATCAGTCGCATCGGCAGAGGTCTGGCTGCGTTTTCGCGGCCTTGCGATCGCCAGGTGGGACGAGGGCCGCGTCTTCTTTGGAACCGGCGAGCGCCGCGAAGAGCTCCGCGCCGCTTCCCGGCCGGCCCTAAAAAAATTGCTGCATGATCTCGAAACGTACCGCCATCCGCTGGCTACCGATACGCGGCACGCGCTTTATCGCGCGCAGCCGGAACGCTGGCTGGAAGCAATTGTTCGAGAGGACGTCACGCGTGTAGACGCGCAGCTTGATGCGCGCTTCGTTTACACGCAAGTCTTCGCCAACGCCGGCGGCGAGCACGGCATCCTTGATCTGCTTGGCGTCACGCGAAGCGGGCGGCTGGCCATTCTCGAATTGAAAGCCACGGAGCATATTCACCTGGCTTTGCAAGCCGCCGGCTACTGGCGGCACGTGTGGCATCATCTGGAGCGCCAAGACCTTTCGCGCTACGGATATTTTTCCGGCGTGCAACTGCAAGCGGCGCCTCCCCTGGTTTATCTCGTCGCGCCGGCCCTGCGTTTTCATCCGGCGACGGATGAATTGCTGCGCTATCTCTCGCCGGAAGTGGAAGTTGTGCGCGTCGGCCTCGCGGAGAGTTGGCGCCGCGGCGTGCGCGTAGTCATGCGCCAGTAACACACGTACCCACGGGCTTCCGAATTTATCGGTTTCCAGCTAACAATTCCTGTTGTTCGCCATCCCGCCACAGGTAGAATTATGGCGTCCCCATCTAAGAGGCCATACCGTGAATTTTTCCGCCATCATCCGGCAACAAGTAGGACAGGTTTCTGTTGTGGAAGTCACCGGCAAACTAACTTCCTTCGAGAGCGGCGCGCTGCGCACCAGTATCGCGAAATTGCTCAAGGAAGGACGCAAGCAAATACTCTTGAATTTGAGCGGCTTGGTGTACCTGGACAGCTCCGGCATCGAAGACCTGGTGCATACCTACATGAGCGTCATCAAGAGCGGCGGGGAGATGAACGTTGTCGGCTTGACCGACAAAGTCGAGGAAATCCTGAAAATCACGCAGTTGTATCAGGTATTTCAGGAGTTCAAAGACGAGCGTTCCGCGCTGCAGAGTTTTTCGGGCGACGGCAGCAAGCGTAAGACGGTGCTGGAGATTGTCCGGCCCAGCAAAAATTGACCGCACAAAAGAAGAGAAGCAGTTAAGGTTTTGGCCTTAACTGCTTCCCGGGGTGTGTCCTCGAAGTGGTTAGTTATTAGGTTAGATGCCGCTCGGCGAAAAAGGTTTCACTGCGCCGAAAAATTTCTAAATCCCGGCATAACTGAAAACCATTAGTCCCCAAAACCACTAATAAAAAAGATACTTACGCCAGCGCTCATCGCGGTGCCCGATCAGCCGCATCAATTGCCGTGAGGTGTGCAAGGTGAACGGCCGCGGGCGCCGCGCCAGTCTCAACCCTGCTTCCTCCGGCGTGCGATCGCCCTTGCTGTTATTGCAGTGGTAGCAGCAGGCCACCAAATTCTCCCAGGAGGAGCGCCCTCCCCGCGAACGGGGCACCACATGATCCAGGGTCAGTTCGGAACTAGGGAAAACCGCACCGCAGAACTGGCAGGTATTGCGGTCGCGCAATAAAATATTTTTACGCGAAAGCGCCCGGCTCTGCTGCGGAATGTGGCGGTACGCAAGCAGCCGGATTACGGACGGCACTCGATGCGCGTGCGCCGCAGAATGCACCTCCGAGTTGTGCATCTCCTCGGCCTGGGCCACGCCCTTCAGCAGCAGCACCAATGCCCGCCGCACCGCTGTCACATTGATCGGCTCATACGTCGCATTCAAGACCAGCACAGGCTCCTGCATCAGCGACGGACGCCGCATCAAAATTGAGTTGTGGACCCTACTACCGGCGGGACTCTCGGAACCAGCCGAGGCCGTCCCCGAAGCTTCCAGGGCTCTGCGCCCCCGGGACTCCCACGATTCTGGCCGTCTTGCGCTCACCGCGCGTCCTTCGGGTTAGACTCACCGGAGCCTAACTTGGATGCCGCGCCGCCCGGGCTACTGTCAGCCCGATTACCGACTTGGCTCCCGCTCCCCGTAACGCCCTGGCACAAGCGTCGAGGGTGGCTCCTGTCGTCATTACATCATCTACCAGCAATACGCGTAGGTTGTCAACTTTGATGCCTGGACGCGTGGCAAAAGCGCCACGTACTGAGTCCCAGCGCTCCTCCAGGGTGAGGATGTGCTTGTCTGGGCGGGGCTTGGTGCGCACCAGCAGCACGGCGCGGTACGGCAAGCCCAGCTTGCGGGCCAGCGGCTTGGCGATCAAGTCCGCCTGATTGTAGCCGCGCTCCCGCTCTCGTTGTCGGTGGAGGGGTACTGGAACCACGGCGTCCGCCGCCAGCGCCTCGCGCCTGGCAACCTCGGCCAGCCGCCCGGCGAACCACCGGCCCAGGGGCTCCACGCGCTCGAATTTGAGCAGCACAATCGCCCGCACTAACCCCGCCTTGTAAAGGGCGTAGCTGCGTGCCCGATCAAAGCCATACTCCCTGGTTTGGCACTCTGGGCAGACTAAGTTCTCCGTCGCCCGCTCGTCCCGTGCGCCCCCCAGCGACCATGCGGCCAGTGGTTGACCACACCTCTCGCACACCGCTCCCCCGACCGCTGCGAACGATCCAAGGCACTCTTCGCAAATGGGCACCGTGCTGGCGTGCACGAGCACCCGCTCGCACAGCCGGCAGCCCGCTGGAAAAAACACGCTGACCAGAGCGTCGCTCGCTCCAGACAGCCATGCGCCAACGCCTTTCTCGAACGTGAATCGAGCCGCCACGCGGGCGCAAGCCTATCCCACTTGTGCGGATAAACAAAGCTGAAATGTACAGTAAAGTAAGTACAAGGCAAAGGCGGTCGCGATCGGCCGAGCTTACAGCAAGCCCTGCTCAGCCTTTTCCTGGCAGTTGATGCAGTGCTTGGCCCACGGCACCGCTTCCAGCCGTTTCTGTTGCATTTCTTCCTGGCAGTTCGCGCACAGGCCGTATTCGTTCGCGTTGATGCGCTTCAGCGCCGCGTCAATCATGTTCAGGATCGTGCGATCCGTGTTGGTCATGCCAAACAAAAATTCTTTGGTGTAGGAGTTGGCCGCTTTGTCCGCCAGGTCCACGGTCTGGTCGTCGTCCGCCTGCCGTCCTTCTTCTTCCGTGCGCGCGATCGTCTTCATTAGCTCCTCGCGCCGCGATACCAGCTTCTTTTTGTAGTAATCGAGCCTTTTCTTGTCCATTGGCAATTCCTGGCCCTTCCGTGTCGCTTTCGGGGCCATCTAAAAACTCCATAGTCTAGGCCGCGTGTTTTTCACTGTCAAGGCGACGTGCCTAAAATGGAAAATTTAGTTCGCGCAATAAGATGCGGGATCCCGCCTGCGCGATTCACCTTATCGCTTGCGCTACGGAACCAGCGGCAGCACCAGCGCCGATGGATGCGCCTTGTCGTGGTAAATGATGTTGGTCGCCTTGCTCATGCGCGACCCACTGGCTTGCTCTTCACCCGTATTTAGATTGCGGTCGAACCTCGGAAAGTTGCTGCTGGAAACTTCCAATCGCAGCTTGTGCCCGGCCAGGAACACGTTACTGGTCGCCCACAGATCCACCGTGACGTCATACACCTCGTCAGCCTTGGCAAGCTCCGGCTTCTCTTGCGAGTTGCGATAGCGCAGTCGTAGGATTCCCTCCGTAAGATTTTGCGCGAACCCGTTCGGCCACACGTCGACCAGCTTCCCCGTAAAATCCGTATCCACCGCCGAGCTGCTCACATACAAGTCCAGCAAAACAGGCCCTGTGACCTCCAGGTCCTTCGCGAACGCTGGCGTCGTAAAGATCAGCACGTCGTTGCGTGATTCCGCCTTGCTCTGATCTTGCGGTCCCAGCCCGGCTGGGGGGAAAGGTCCGCAGCACAGCGGCCCTCCCAGAGTGGGTACCGCGTCGTTTGGATCGTAAGTGAATCGATCCGCCTTCTCCGCTCCGGGTGCGGTTGTGCTCAGGGTCCCATCGCCGCTCGCCGTGTTTGCGGCTCCCGCCGAGTGCAGGTAATACTTCGTGCTCTTCGCGCGCTCCAGCGGCCAATCGGCTTCCTCGCGCCATTCATTCTTCCCCATCACAAAAATCTTTACCGGCTTCTCCGCTGACGCCGCATCCGTCCCGCCCTTGAGTAGCACGTCGTACCACCCCAGCATCACCTCATTCAAATCGAACGGCAGCTTCTCCCCGAAGTCCACCTCACCCACCTTCTTGTTATTCGACCCGCCCGCGTGTCCTCCGACGTAGACCATCAGCTTCTGCCCGCGCCGCGCTTCTTCCGTCCCCGCCTCCTTCTTCAGCCGCGCATAGTTCCGCAGCGTTCCTCCCAGAAAAATGTCGTACCACGCGCCCAGACTGAAAACCGGCACCTGGATTTGCGCGTAGTGATTCTCGATCGACCACTGCTTCCAGTATTCGTCGTAATTCGGATGCGCCAGCCAGTCCGCAAAATAAGGAGCGATACCCTCCGCTGATGGCGCCTCCAGAACCGGATACGTGGTCACCGGCAGCTTCTGCGTCCATGCCGCTGCTTTTTGTCCGGATTGCACCCGCCGCTGCATCGTGTTCATCGCTAGTCCCGTGCTCCAGGACTCGTTGAACCATTGTTCGAACGCGCCGCCCTGGTACGTCCAGCCATCGTGATAATTCGACGCGGTGACATTGGGGCAAATGCCCGCCAGGTGCGGAGGCTTGGCGATGGCCGCCAGATATTGCGTTGCTCCCACATACGAGCCGCCAAACATTCCCACCTTGCCATTCGCGTACGGCAGCGCGGCCGCCCATTCCACCGTGTCGTAACCGTCCTGCGATTCGTTCTTGAACGGATACCAATCGCCTTCCGATTGAAAGCGCCCGCGCACGTCCTGAGCGACCACCACATACCCTCGCGACGCGGCTCTCACCCCAAACTCCATCTCCTGCGTCTTGTCATACGGCGTGCGTACCAAGAGGACCGGGAATTTCCCCTCCGCCTTCGGTCGATAGATGTCCGCCCGCAGCTTCGTGCCATCGCGCATCACCGCCGTGGCATTGTGCTCCACGGTGACACCGTAGCTTTCAGCCCAAGCAGTTCCCGGCATCAGCCCAAACAGCAGAAACGCAATCGAAACGCCGGCGGCCCGGCTCCAAACGTTCTCGCTCGTTTCTTGTTCCCCTCTCATGGTCCCTCCTCGATCAGCTTGGTGCGGCGAGTCTTGGCGATAACTCTTGACGGCTGACACCTGCATATTGCCCCTCAAGAGTCGAGGAGCCTAGAGCGCGCGCCAAGCATTGTCAAGCGAAGCCGCAACGTTGCCGCGCGTGCTCTCAAGTTGCTGGCCATTCCGGCGCATTGCTACAATGACAACGCAATAGCCGCGCCGGAACCGGACGCATCCCGCAATCGCGCCCGCAACACAAACATGGCACCGCGCAGCATGCAGCGAGGAGTACGCATGGCCGGATACAGCGGCGTCGACTTCATCGATTTCGACTCACAACTCAACGACGAAGAAAAGCTGGTGCGCCAGACCGCCCGCCAATTCGTCGAAAACGAAGTCATTCCCATCATCGAAAAGCACAGCCGCGAAGGAACCTTTCCCCGCCACCTCGTTCCGCAGCTCGGCGAACTCGGATTCTTCGGCGCCAATCTCCAGGGCTACGGCTGCGCCGGCATGTCCAATGTCGCCTACGGCCTCGTCACCCAGGAATTAGAGCGCGGCGATTCCGGTCTGCGCAGCTTTGTCTCCGTGCAGAGCGCGCTAGTGATGTACCCCATCTACGCCTACGGCAGCGACGCGCAAAAAGATAAGTGGCTCCCGCTGCTGCAGCAAGGCACCGCCATCGGCTGTTTTGGGCTTACCGAGCCGCAATTCGGCTCCAATCCCGGCGGCATGCTCACCCGCGCGGTGAAAAAAGGCAGCAAGTACGTTTTGAACGGCGAAAAAATGTGGATTACCAGCGGCTCCATCGCCGATATCGCCGTCGTGTGGGCCAAATGCGAAGACGAAAAAATTCGCGGTTTCCTGGTGGAAAAAGGCACGCCCGGCTTCAAAGCTTGGGACGTCCACGGCAAATGGTCGCTGCGCGCTTCTGTAACTTCCGGCTTGTCTTTTTCCGACTGCGAAATCCCCGCGGAAAATCTTTTGCCCAACGTTGTCGGGTTGAAAGGCCCGCTCGGCTGCCTCAATCAAGCGCGCTACGGCATCGGCTGGGGCGCGCTCGGCGCGGCCATGGCCTGCTACGACACCGCGCTGCAATACGCGAAAACGCGCAAGCAATTCGCCAACAAGCCCATCGCCTCGCACCAGCTCGTGCAGGAAAAGCTGGCCTGGATGATCACCGAAATCGTGAAGGGGCAACTCCTCGCCCTCCATGTCGGCCGCTTGAAAGACAAAAACAAGGTCGATCCGTCCCATATCTCCATGCTGAAGATGAACAATGTCGCCATCGCTCTCGACACCGCGCGCAAAGCCCGCGACATTCTCGGCGCCAACGGCATCGTCGACGACTACCCCATCATGCGCCACATGAACAATCTCGAAAGCGTCTCCACCTACGAAGGGACCAACGACATCCACAAGCTCGTAATCGGCGAGCGCATCACCGGCATCGCCGCCTTTGTTTAGGCGACTCGAAACCATCGATTTCTCGAAATCCGACGCGCCGATTCCTGTATCTTGTAGGGGCGTAGCATTGCTGCGCCCCAATTGGAGACAACCCATGCGTCTTGGCAAAGTCCGGTTCTCAGCTCTTCTCTGCGCCGTCTCGCTCCTTCTTGTATTCAGCGCCGCCCACGCCCAGCGCAAAGCCCCACCCGACCCCGCCCGCCCCAAAATCCGCGCCATCACCGCCTTCATCAATCTCGATCGCGGCCAATATCAACAACAAGTCGCCGACGCCATGACCATGCTCAAGCGCGCCCGCACCATCTTCGAATCCCGCGACTACGAAGTCGAAACCATCCGCATCTCCACACAGTCCTTCGCGGAATACACCAAGGGACTCACCCTCGCGCAAGCTCTCGCGTTTTTCAAGGATTACGACGCCCTCGCCACCAAAGAAAAATTCGCCGCCTCCATCGGTCCGGCCATGTTTAATGCCTCCGACCCCGAATCGCAAGCCGATCTCCTGGTTGACGTCCTGAAAAACACCAACTCCATCAATGCCAGTTTGATCGTCGCCGATGAAAACGGCGTGCGCTGGCCCTCCGTCGGCGCCGCGGCTCGCGCCATGCAAAAGCTTTCCGCCACCGAACACAGCCAAGCCAATTTCAAATTCTCCGCAATCGCGCTGGTCCCGCCTCTGACGCCTTTTTTCCCCGGCTCCTACCACACCGGCTTCGGTCACCAGTTCGCCATCGCTCTCGAGTCCGCCAACACCGTGGCTGCCGCTTTCCAGGGCGCGCCCGACTTGGCGACTGCGCGCCAGCGGCTGACGGATCGTTTGGGCAGCGAGGCGTTTGCCATCCAGGCACTCGCCGGCCGCGTCGACCAGGACACCGGCTGGACCTACATGGGCATCGACCTTTCTCCCGCGCCCCTGAAAAACGTCTCGATCGCCGCCGCGCTCGAAACTCTAACGGGGCAGCCCATCGGTTCTCCCGGCACCCTGACCGGCGCCGCCACCATCACCGCCGCCATCCGCGACATTCAGGTGAAACAGACCGGCTACTCCGGCCTGATGTTGCCGGTCCTGGAAGATTCCCGCCTCGCCCAGCGCTGGAGCGAAGGCCGCATCTCCCTCGACGCCCTCCTCAGCTACAGCGCCGTCTGCGGCACTGGCCTCGACACCGTGCCGCTCCCCGGCGACATCACCGAGCAGCAGCTCGAGTTAGTCATCGGAGACATGGCCAGCCTCGCCGTCAAATGGCACAAGCCCCTCTCCGCCAGGCTGCTGCCCGTCGCAGGAAAAAATGCGGGCGACACCACCGAGTTTGACGACCCTTACCTGGTAAACGCCACTCTGCGGCCTCTCGGCGGCAAGAGCCAGTGACCCGGCAACCCCCGGAGTCGGAAAAAGGCCCAATCTGCCCGTCATCCGTGACCACAGCCCCGTGCAGGGGGATTCACTTTCGAGAGCTGGCTGCTTTCCCGACCTTCTCACATTCGGCTAAAACCCGCTTGATTTGATTCTCCATCCAATCTTTGCTTAACTCCTCCCGAAAACCAACCTCAACTCTTCCGGCGTAGGGCCGGGTAAACTTGATGAGCGCAAAGTTCCGCTCTGATAAGGATGCCGCCATTCGCCCATGCGCCAGGGCGTCTCGCAGGTCCACGAGGGACGGATCCACCGCCAATTGCCCATCGCTGATCGCTCGGTTATATCGCTTGATCAGATGCGTTAACGAATCCCACCTCGTAATCGCGTTCTCAGGAACCACGTCCCCAAAGGTCATGGTGTCCAGGTCAGTTCCAGGAGCCAGCGGCTCGTGCGGAGGATCGCGTTGCTCATAAAGGAAGGCCCGCAAGGCGTACTCGAGACACTGAAAACTCACGAGCAGCTTTCCTATCATCGTGGCGTGTTCGCTCAAATCCATTTGACATCTGCGTTGCGAATGGCTGGGCTAACTAGGAAGGGCAGATTCTATATCAATGCGGTCCATCTATCGAACCGCCCGAATCCTCTCAAGTTGCGCAACTTGCCCACATGCCCGGAAAGCGTCCCGCGAAGTTGGTTTCGTTCAAAATCACTTGTGAAAAATCGGAAGGTCCGTCGGCGGTTGTCGCCGATTGCGGACGGATGACGGCGCACCCCGGAAACTGATCCCGACCAATTGTACTCGGCGCTTCCGAACGCAGCGCTATGCTAAACTTAAGCTAGATGCATCCCGCGATTCCGCGCCTTCTCGAACTCCAAACCATTGACCAGCACATTGCCGCGTTGCGCGCGGAGCTGGAGGCTTTCCCCAAGCGCGTACGCGAGGCCGACCTGAAACTGACCGGGGCGCGCAATGCCGTTGCCGCCGCCCGCGAAGCCCATACTCATGGCCTTACCGAGCGCAAGAAATTCGAGCTCGACGTCCAGCAGTGGAAAGAGCGCGCCAAGAAATACCGCGAACAGAGCGGGGCGGTTAAAACCAACGAAGCCTACAAAGCGCTTCAGCACGAAATCACCAACGCCGAAGCCGAAGTCGCCAAAGCTGAAGACCGCCAGCTCGAAACCATGATGGGCGGAGAAGATGCCGAGCGCCGCTTGAAATCCGCGGAAACCGCTCTCAAGCAAGCGGAGCAATCCATCGCCGCCGAACGTAAGGCACTGCACGCGCAGCACGCCGCCAAGAAAAAAGATCTGGACGCGGCCCTCGCAGAACGCGAGCCCGCCATCGCACCTATTCCCGAAGATTTGCGCGTTCTCTACGAGCGTATCGCCAAGCGCCATCATGGCGTAGCGCTAGCCGAAGCGCGTGACGGCCAGTGCCGCGGCTGCGGAATGCGCGTCCTGCCGCACATCCTTCAG
>Ga0137418_10003208_pt1 | contig 15040 bp, 9 predicted proteins | sample CZODoug3_1_2_16f_FD_122242 | JGI IMG/M metagenome (GOLD analysis project Ga0137418, IMG submission 122242) | Vadose zone soil fungal communities from Angelo Coast Range Reserve, California, USA - CZODoug3_1_2_16fungal (Hybrid Assembly) | ecosystem: Environmental > Terrestrial > Soil > Vadose... | reverse complement strand
GGGCGATTTACTCGAGTATTTTCAAAATCAAACTCTTATGACGAGTGATGAAGCCAAGGGAGTTATTGCACGACTACAGGAAGTGGCCTCAATTCTGAAAGAAAACTGTGACAATGGAACTCTCCTATTTGATTTAGAACCCGAAATTTTCCTAGGTATGCAGCCAATCCCATCAAAGAATTGCGAATAACTGGCACGTCATTGATGCCCTGCTAGTTTCCAAGGCGCTGTGTAACTCGAGATGGCCGTGCGGCTCTAAAGCAAACGAGTTGTTTCACGGCCGGTACACACCGCAATCGACAGACGCCATTTCCAGTTTTCGTCATTTCCATTTCATGAGGATTGCTATCGTTCAATCTCGAAAGGAGGCGAGACGAAATCCTCAGGTCCGACGGTGTCGGAATTTAACCCAAATCACCCACATCAACGAGCATATATGGAATTGTGGGGAGGTCGTGTTCTTTCATTCCATTGCGAATTGGTAGCCAGAAGTTGCTCCAAGTCGGATCACGGAAATAGCCGTCTGGGTTGTCGATGATCTGGCAACCAGCGCTAAATCGGCCGGTATTCATGCCTGCCCCCCCGGAATGAATACAGATCCCGAACTGACCTTTTTCCGTGTGATTGACTGTGCCATCGCGATTCAACCTTTCGATCCCAACCTCCTCGGCTTGGCCGAGACAAGGATATTTCCCATGCATCAAGTGTTTTTGGAAAAGACAAATCCCTTTACAGAGTTGAGCTGCGTACTTTTGACCTTTGATTGGCGTCATGACTAACGCCTTGCTCGGATCGGTTGAAGTGACCCACTGCGTAATGCTTCCGTCAATGACTCGGAGGATAATATCATCGTAAACGTCCATCCGATTCTCAGCCGGTGACGGCTCAAGTGCTGCACGGATGCCGATCAGTGAAATCGGCGAATTCCAATTGAACCCGGCTCGCAGAAGCGGAATCATTTTCGTTGCGAACCCCGTAACATCTATCGTGGTGAAATCTCTCATTTGTGTAGTGAAGCGAAACGACTTCTCATTGAATTTGATCCCAGTTTGTATCACCTTGCCAGCTTTATCGTAAACACGAATCACAGCATCATGTGAGCGGCTGCAAAACTTCGCGTAGCCGATTGCGTCCGGTTTTAGCGGCGGATGCCGCAGTTGCTTCACAACCGTCCTAGTGGGGCGGATGTTTGGCATCGTCGGGATTGATTCTTTCATTGGACACGTTCGCGGAAGCTTTTCCATTCTGATCGTAGCGAAGCACGATCAGCCAACCAAAGACGTCGTCCGGCCATTCGCCCCCCGGAAGCAGCGCTTTTGGGTTAGCTCCGAAGGCCTTTAAGAGATCAGGAATTGCCCCATGATGCCAGCAGATGAGCACGGTTTCGCCACTGTAGGAGCGCCGCACTTTGTCGGCTAACTCCTGGCTTTCACTGAGATCGAAGGTTGAGTGGATCTTCAAATGAAGCGCGTTGCTGAGAGGCAGTAATGTTTCCGAGGGGCGATCGCTGTTTTTGGATTTTTTGGCTGCAAACAAGTGGTCAACTTTCACAAGATGGGAGTTGAGTGTGAACGACTTGAAGAAACCTACGTACGCCTGAGCGCGTCTGACTCCAGCCGGTGATAGATGCTTCCCGATTTCAGGCTTCTCGGCATGACGGATAATCAACACCGTCGCATTCTTGAGCTGAGAAGTAGTTTTTGCCTGTCCGTAATCGACGGCCAGAACGAGAAAAATGACCGCCGTGATGAGGGACCGGCTCTTGTTTATGCACCACCAAGGGAGCGGAACCCGTTTTTGCTGAAGTAATGGATCGTTGAACCCACATCTGCGCTTCCCGTTGCGCTCGTCGTCCCATAAGAGATAACCAGTAACGCGAACTTTCTGGGTTTGTGTCCTGTCGCTTGGTAGCTCATTTCCTGTAGCCGAAAAAATCCACTGAGCGATACATGTGCGACGTGCACGGGAAGTGATCCGTGCTATGCGTGCCAAAACTGCCATTACTGCAAACACTGCGCGAAAGAAGGAGGGATGTGTGGCATTTGCAAATGATGATTTTGAAAACGCGAGGCGTGTGAAGTACTACCGGGAAATTATCGCTGACAATCTCAGCAAAGCCGATTCGAGTCTTGGCTGCGTGTCAGGCGAGGCCCTACATGAAAATTAGGCGGCGCCTGACTAGACGAGATGCGCACTGTTTCGGTATAAACTCCGCACATCGCAACCGATCTAGAATCAGACGGAGGACATTTTCCCCGCTAGTTCTTCGCCTCTTCCGGACCCCGCAATCGCAACACTCAATTTAGCGGGGAAAAGAAAGGAAGAACCATATGAATCCACTGATTCAACGAACCACAATTCTGCCACGTTTCATTGGCTTGGCGCTTGCTTGCTTTGCGCTTTCACAGAGGACGCAAGGCGTCGTGCCACCGCCCCCGGGGGGCTATCGCAACTTCACCACTGCTGCGGGGGATCACGCCCTTCAGGCTCTCACCTTAGGCCTTGGGAACACAGCAATTGGTACGTTTTCGTTGTTTAGCGTCACCACTGGCAACTTCAACACCGCTGTTGGCGCTGGATCGCTTGATCTTAACACTGCGGATTCAAATACGGCCACTGGCGCTGCAGCGCTTTTGTTTAACACCACCGGCACTGAAAACACGGCCAATGGAACAGCCGCACTTGAACTTAACCAAACCGGCAGCCAAAACACTGCCAGTGGCGCCTTTGCACTCTTCAACAACACCATTGGCGGCTTCAACACCGCCGTTGGCGATCGCGCGCTCTTTAGCAATACCGAGGGCGAAACCAACAGCGCCTTCGGTTGGAGCGCATTGGCATCAAACACCACTGGCGTCGCTAACACCGCTGTTGGCGTCGGTTCGCTGTTTAGCAACACCACCGGCGAGAGCAACACGGCGACCGGTAATAACGCGCTCCAGAGCAACACAATTGGTACCGACAATACGGCAATGGGGGTAGGTGCGCTTTTTGGCAACACTGACGGAATCAACAACACGGCCACAGGCGCTGCCGCGCTGTCCAACAACACTACCGGCAGCGATAACACGGCTAGCGGCTTTACAGCGCTCCAGAACAATACGACTGCCGGTTCCAACACGGCGACCGGCGCTCAAGCGCTGCAGCTCAATACTTCAGGCGACTCCAACACAGCCATCGGCTCTGGCGCGCTCTCTAATAACACGACGGCTGGCTCCAATACGGCCACTGGTGCTTTCGCGCTTTTCGCCAACACGACCGGCGGCGGCAGTACCGCCGATGGGGAAGCCGCGCTCGCGAGCAATGTCGATGGCATTCGGAACACGGCAATTGGCTGGCTCGCGCTCCAGCACAACACCAGCGGAAGCGACAACATCGCGATCGGGGTTCAAGCTGGCAGTGCATTCACGACGGAGTCTCAAAATATCGACATCGGCAACGATGGCATTGCTGGCGAGAACAGCACTATTCGTATCGGGCGCGGTGCGCTTCAGACAAGAACATTTATCACTGGTATTCGCGGGGTCACGACAGGAAACAACAACGCCATCTCAGTGCTGATAGATTCTGCCGGCCAACTGGGCACGCTTAGTTCATCGCGCCGGTTCAAGAAAGAGATCAAACCGATGGACAACGCCAGTGAAGCCATCCTAGCGCTCAAGCCGGTCACGTTTCACTACAAGGGCGATGGGACCAACACGCCGCAGTTTGGCCTAATTGCCGAGGAAGTAGCCGACGTGGACCCCGACCTGGTGGTGCGCGATGACAATGGCGAGATCTACACAGTGCGCTACGACCAGGTGAACGCGATGTTGCTCAATGAGTTCCTGAAAGAGCATCGAAAAGTGCAAGAATTGGAGGCGACGGTCGCCCGGCAGCAGAAAAGCTTTCAGTCCAGCCTCGCGGAACAGGAAAAACGAATCGAAGCCCTGGCATCGGGTCTGCAGAAGGTGACGGCCCAAGTTGAGATGAGTCAGCCGGCGCGGAAACTGGTTGGTAACCAACCGGAAGAATGAGGACTTACCACGGATAACACGGATAGTACTGATAGAGAAGAGATTGCCCACGAAACACAAGAATGACACGAAAGAAGATGCTTGGGTCTCAGATTTTGGCGTCTTTTCGCGTGTTTAGTGGGCAATCAAGCTTGAATTCCGTATATCCGCGTAATCCGGGTCATCCGTGGTTGTCTTATCCACTGATCGTCAGCACCGCAGTGCCGTTGAGCTCGCCGGCGCGAAATCGATCAAGAGCAGTGTTTGCTTGTTCCAAGGGGAACGTTTCAGTCCTCGTTTGCACCGGAACACGAGGTGCGATCTCCAAAAATTCGTCGCCGTCGCGCCGGGTGAGGTTTGCCACTGACGTGATGACTCGTTCTTCCCACAAGTCGGCATAGGGAAATGAGGGGATGTCGGTCATGTGAATTCCGCCGCAAACCACAATGCCGCCTTTGGCGAGTGCGCGGAGCGCTGCCGGGACTAGCGGACCTACCGATGCAAAGATGATCGCGGCATCGAGTCTTTCCGGTGGCATCTCGTCGGAGCCGCCGGCCCAAACCGCGCCAAGTTCTCTCGCGGCTTGCTGTGTAGCTTTGTCGCCCGGGCGAGTGAAGGCGAATAGGTCGCGCTCTTCGTAAATCGCAATTTGCGCGATCAAATGCGCCGCGTTGCCAAAACCATACAGGCCTAGGCGCCGCGCATCGCCCGTCTTGCGATAAGATCGGTAACCGATCAGTCCGGCGCAAAGCAGCGGTGCAACCTCAATGTCGTCGTAACGCTCAGGCAAATGAAAACAGTATCGCGCATCCGCGACAGTGAACTCAGCGTAACCGCCATCGATTGTGTAACCGGTAAAGCGCGCGTTATCGCAGAGATTTTCTCTGCCGGCTCGACAATACGCGCAATCGCCATCGGTCCAGCCAAGCCATGGGATTCCCACGCGATCTCCGATTGCGAAGTTCGAATTTTCTTCGCCGATTTCTTCAACTTTTCCGACGATTTGGTGACCGGGAATCAACGGCAATTTTGGATCGGGCAATTCGCCATCGACCACATGAAGGTCAGTGCGGCAAACCGCGCAGGTGCTAACGCGGACGAGCAACTGTCCCCTGCCCGGCTTCGGCTTTGGCACATCACGCAACTCCAAGGGTCGTTTCGGTTCGTTGAGAACCATGGCACGCATGGCTGCTTTCCCCTTACTCTTACTCTTCGGAGAACTGATGGATTACGAGCATGAGCGAGGGTAACACTCAACGAGCGCCCACTGGCTCGGGTCGCATCTGTCCGCGCGGTGGCTCAACTTCGTGTTCGTGGTAGTGGGCGCTACGGAGGAACGGCACTTTGTCGAGCACGTGCTCCTGGAACCATTCGACCCAGAGATAAATCACTGGTGTGACGAATAACGTGACCAGTTGCGAGAAAATCAGTCCGCCCACGATCACCAGGCCCAGCGGGCGCCGCGATGCAGCATCCTGACCGAATCCCAATGCAATCGGGATGGCGCCCATCAAGGCGGCGAGTGTCGTCATCATGATGGGCCGAAATCGTTCTACGCTGGCTTCGTGAATGGCCGAGCGAAGATCCCAGCCTTCGTCAATTCGTTGCAACGCGAAATCAACCACCATGATTCCGTTTTTCTTCACGATACCTAACAAAAGAAATAATCCGATCACGCTGTAGAGCGAAAGCACTGAATGGAAAATATACAATGTGGCCAGCCCGCCGACGACCGCAGGGACAATGGCCGGGAACAAAACCGTGAACGGGTGCACATAGCTCTCGTAAAGAATTCCGAGAATCACATACATGACGAAAATTGCCGCAAGCAGCAGCAGAGGGAGGGATTGAAACAGCTGTCTGAACACGAGCGCCTCACCCTGGAAGGTTCCCTGCACCGTTGGGTATTGCGGCTGGATCTGCGCTACGGCATCCTCGATGTACTTCGTAGCGTCGCCAACCGCCGCATTCGGCAACAGGTTGAAATTGAAAGTGACACTGGTGAACTGGTTTAGATGGTTCACTGCCTGCGGGCCAATAACTTCCTTGGTTGATGTTACAACACGAAGCGGAACGAGGCTTGCCATGTTACCCGTGGTCGTGGCGATGGTTCCCCCACCCGATCCGCTCGCGCTGAAATTGCCGCTGGTGTTGCTCCGGACGTAGAGATCGTCCAAATCGTCAGGATGCGCCCGCTCCTTGTCTTTAACTTCAAGAATGACTTGGTACTGGTCGTCTGGTTGCTTGATCAGATAGATGTAATTTTGGGAGTATGCATTGCGCATCAGGCTTTGAATCGCAGAAGTAGAAACGCCGTAGGTCGCGGCGCGATCGCGGTTGATGTCGATCCTGAGATTGGGCGTGCTATGATAGTAGTCCGAGCGAACACTGGCAAAGCCTTTGAATTCTTGCAGCTTTTTCAATAGTTCATCGGCCATCGCATAAACGTCCTGGGGCACGATGCCGCTAATGGTGTAGGCATACTGGCCCTGGCTCTGGCTCGTAGCGCCAACGCTGATTTGCAGTACAGGAGTCGGGGTCAAGACCGTGGTAATGCCCGGAATCGAAGCGATCGACTTTTGCAGTCGCAAAACGATTTTGTCGACAGGCGCACGCTCACTGCGCGGCTTTAGGAAAAGAAACATCAACCCCTGCGATAACGGGCCGCGCGAGGCAAAACCGGCGAGCGTAAAAAACTGCCCGACGGCTGGATCCTCCTGGATTTTTTGATTCACCTGCGCTTGAAACGCGCGCATCTGCGCCGGCGAGGTGCCTTCTTGCGCGATGAACAAACCGCGGATGAAACCGCTGTCGCCCGGCGGTAACAATGTGAATGGCAAATGCGTGAAGAAAAACCAGAGACCAAGAATGCAAGCGAGCAGGATCGGCACAGCAAGCCATGCGCGATCGAGGAATTTGTCGAGCATCCGGCCATAGGCAGCGATCACGCGCTGAATGAAATTGGTGGTGTGCCGTTCCATCCAGGCGCGCTTATGGCCGGCCCTGCGCTCACCCAGGATGCGAGCGCACATCAGCGGCGTCAGCGTTAACGACACCAGGCCCGAAGCGAGAATAGCTACGATGATCGTGACGGAAAATTCGCGGAAGATTCGGCCAAGCAACCCGGGGATGAAAACCAGCGGGATGAAAACCGCGGCAAGCGAAAGCGTCATCGAGAGAATGGTAAAGGAGATTTCGCCGGCGCTGTTGAAAGTCGCTTTTAGGATCGATTCCCCATGCTCGGCCCGGCGCACGACGTTTTCCAAAAACACAATGGCGTCATCGACAAGAAAACCAATGGCGAGAGTCAGCGCCATCAAAGTGAGATTGTTGATCGAGAAATTGAGCATGTACATCACGGCCACGGTGAGCAGCAACGACATCGGCAAGGCCACAGCCGGGATTAGCGTGTCGGTAGCGCGGCCGAGGAACACGTAGATCACGATAACTACCAGCACGAACGCGATCATCAGCGTCCATTTCACTTCATTGGCGGAGTTGACGATGCTTTGCGACCGGTCGTACACCGGCGTGAATTGGATCGACCCTGGTAAACTCGCGCGCAGCTCTGGGAAGAGCGCTCTGACGGAATTGGCCACTTCGACTGCGTTTGCTCCTGCCTGCCGTGAAACGGCAAGCACGACCACCGCGCGCGCTGGCTTATAACCGCGCATCCAGAAAAAGCGGGAGATTCGCTCGTCCTGAACGCTCTGGCGTACATCAGCTACGTCCTGCAAATAAACCGGTGCACCGTTGGGGTTGCGCGCCACGATCAGGTCTCGGTAACCCTCCGCCTTGTCGATCTGTCCGTTGGGCTGCAGGACAAACGTGCGATGCTCGCCATCAAATTGTCCTGCGCCGGAATAGACCGTTCCCGCTTTGATCGCGCTGGCAAGATCGTCCATCGTCAGGGCCCGCGCTGCGAGTGCAGAGGGGTCTGCCTTGACGCGAATCGCGCCTTGCACTCCGTAAATGTTCACCTGCGAAACGCCCGGCAGGATGTTGATACGCTGCGCTACAACGGTGGACGCATATTTATAGAGGTCTCCATCGGTCAGCGTGTCCGACATCAGGCCTAACAAGTAAACCGCCTGGTCGTTCGGGTTCGTTTTGGTGAATGTCGGCGGACTCGGCAGATCGATTGGCAACCTGCCGGTGGCGCGTTGGATAGCAGCCTGCACGTCGGTCGCGGCGTCCGTGATGCTTTTACTGAGAACAAATTGAAGTGTGAGCTGCGTGGTGCTCTGCGTGCTGGTGCTGGTGATGATGTCGAGTCCGGGGATCTGCAAAAATTGTTTCTCTAACGGCGTGGCGATGTTGTTCGCCATGGTGGTAGGATCCGCGCCGGGATACGAGCAACTGACTTGAATAACCGGATAATCGACTGCAGGAAGATCGTTGACGGCAAGTTTACCGTAAGTCGCGAGACCAGCCACGATGACCGACAAGGTCAGCAGCATGGTCATCACCGGCCGTCGAATAAAGGGCCCGGAAAGTCCCGAGCCTTTGACTGGAACTAGCTTTGCGGACGATTCCGCCTTCTCGGACCCGCGGCGGTCACGATCTTTTAATTCGCGTTCGCCGTCATGTTGATCCGACTCATTCATACGACATCGCGCTTTTTGAATCGGCGGTGCCGTCAGGCGCGTACGGTTGCGGCGTGATTTTCGCTCCCGGGGCAAGCGCAAGCTGGCCAGTGACAACCACCGTCTCGTCCGGTTTCACACCTTTCTCGATTACGGTCAGATCGCCCTGCTGGCGTTGCCCGGGAGTGACAGGACGAAGCTCGACAGTGTTGTCTGATTTCACCACGAACACGAAGGGTCCCGCCTGACTAATCTGCACGGCTTGCGTCGGCACAAGCGTCGCGTCTTTGAGCGTGTCCAGAATGAAGCGGACGAGGACGAACTCGGATGGCCATAGCGCGAGATCGGGATTCGGCGCGACCCCACGAGCTTTCACCGTTCCAGAGCCGGGTTGCACTGCGTAGTCGATGAAATACAAATCGCCGACTCGCGGCGGAATCGAACCATCCGCGAGGTAGGTTTCCACTTTTACATTCGGACCGCCGAGATATTTTCGCACGAGCGGCAGATCGTTCTCGGCCACGGTGAAGTCCGTGTAAATGGGGTCCAAACCTTGTATCGTGACCAGAGGCGAGCCGGAGGGTCCAACCAGGTTGCCGACATCAACATTACGAAGACCGATTCGTCCGTTGATCGGCGATTTGATGAAGCAATAATCAAGGTTTACCTGAGCAGCTTCGGTCGCTGCCTTCGACTTTTGCGCGTTCGCCAGAGCAACGTCGTAGTCCTGCTGCGCGACCACCTTCCTCGCACGCAGGTCCTCTTGTCGCTTGAGCGTCACCGCATCTAACGCGGCTTGCGCCTTTGCCTGATCGAGAACGGCCTGGAACGGGCGTGGGTCGATCGTGAAAAGCAAATCGCCTTTCTTCACCTCGGAGCCATCCTGGAAATGGCGCCCGATGATCACACCACTCACCTGCGCCGGCACCTGCACGGTCTCGTACGCTGCACAGGTACCGATTTCATCCAAGTAAAGCGGCACGTTCTTTGTGATGACTTTGGCGACGCTCGCCGGACGCGGAGTAGGCTGAGCAGCTTTAACTTCAGTGGCTCTGTGTTGATAAATTCGGTAGGTGACAAACCCCGCCAGCAGGACGAATAGCAAATACGCCCATTTGGGAATTCTCTGATTCGCAGTGCGGGCTCGCTTCGTTTCGGGCCTGCTCGAGCGCTTGGGAAGGCCGTAATCCATGATTTTTTGATCGCTTACCGGCGCATTAACTTTCATTTGGACCCCCTGCGAATTGGCCCTTTTTTTGGAATCGAATCTCCACGTTTAGTCTGGTCGTTGTGCTCAGCCAACCGGCGCGCCACAGTCCTGTCGCCGCGGGCGCGGAGTTTATCGCTCTTCTCGGCGCGATCTCTGATACGCGCCAGCACCTCCATGCACATTTGAAGATCAGGGCTTGGAATGTCTGCCAACAGTTCGTGCCGAAGTGTCTTGGCGCTTGAATTGATCTGGGCGATCACCCGCTGCGCGCGGCGGCCGAGCAGCACCATCTTACATCGGCGATCCAGTGCTGAATTAGTGCGTGTAATCCAATCTTCGCGCTCCAAGCGATGCAACAGTGTCACCATGCTCGGCTCTTCCACACCCAGCCGCGCGGCAATCTCCGCCTGGGTGAGCGCGTCGCCCGCAATCGACAAATGCATTAGCGTGCGCCATTTCGCCTGACTCAGCCCCATCGGCTTCAGACGCTCGTCCAGTTTTTGCCGCCATGCACGCGCCGTTCCGTGCAGCAGTTGGCCAAATATTTCCGTGGTGTCGCCCGGATACATAGCTCTCAAGACTAAAATTGGTTAGTATGCTAACCAATTCTAATTCGAGAGTCTGTCAATCCTCGTTCGCGTGCGCGATTTCGAAGAGAACCATCTCGCGTTTGCTGTAATCGCGTACGCGCGCAATGGGCCGCGGGCTTAGCGGCGCCCATTTTTGTGCCGCTAATGCCTTCGCTTCATTGTTCTGTCGCACAAGAAAGTAGCGCACGCTTCCTGGCAGATTTTCCACATCGCTCACATACTGCACCGGTGCTTTCACATAAAAAAATACCGGCTGATAATCCGGATTCACGGCGTAGAGCGTCTCATTTGGGGGGACGAGCGCGTTAATTTCCGCGGCGGCTTTTTTTACCTGCTGCCTGTCTCTTAACACAACCGCCGTAACCGGATAACCGATCGCACCAATCACAATTCCCAGCCCAACGAACGCGGCGACGACCTTGGTCCAAACGCGTTCGTCTTTCATCCAGCGTCGCGGCCATTGCAACGCGTTGCCGGCGCAGATCATGCCTAGTAGCCATGATGCTGGAACTATTGCCGGCATGCCGTAGCGGGCGAGCCCGCCGGGGACAAGATTGACCGCCAGAAATGGTACTACGGTTCCCCATGACAACGCGCGCGCCAGTCGCTGTTCGTGTTGCTCCGGCAATTTTGAAAATCGTGCAAATGGAAACAAGAGAAGCCACGGAAGAAAGTAGACCAGGCTACGCGGGACGTTTTGGATCCAACCCAGGAATTTGAAATCGCTGCCTTTCAGCCGTCCGGTGTACTGACCCGACCATTTGTCGATCGCAACCTGCGATGTCGTGACGTGGACGAATGGAATTGCCCATGCCGCCGCGACCCCAATCATGACGGCGAGCGCGACAAAATGTGCAGGATGAATAAGAACCCGCCAGTCTTTCCAATACGCGAGAACGGCTATCACGATCCCGTAGAAAAATAAGAGGTGCGTCGGCCCTTTTGCCAGCAGACCAAGCCCGAGGAAAACAGATGCGGGAAGCCACGTGAGCCACGGCGACTTTTTTTGAAGAAAGAAGCTCAGCCAAAGAATAATCGCCAGGCCGAAAAGAGACACATACAACGCTTCGATTTCAATTAACCGGCCTTTCTCAATGATGCCTATATTCGTCAGCCAGATCATAGCCGCGACGATTGATCCTCGTGCCCCGAGGGTTGCACGCGCGACAGTGACAAACGCTATGGCTACGAGAAGGACCGAAAGGGCCGACGGCAGCCGCGCTGTCCATTCGTTGCGCACGCCAAACAATTTGAAAGATGCCGCTACGAGCCAGTTCACTAGTGGCGGCTTGCGGTAATACGGGTTACTACCCACTTGTGGGACGAGGTAGTTCCCCGTCTCAAGCATCCGAACCGCCGGCAAAATCCTGCGTCCCTCTTCTCCCTTGATGGCGATCGAGCCGAGCGCGGGCAAATAGATTATGGCCCACACAAGAATAACGACAGCGATGGCTCGAAGCCGCGAATTGACTAGATCTTCAATGCTCAATTGTTGCTCACGATTTATCCGAAGCTGAGCACCGAACGTCAAATCAAACCGATCCGCAGCTTGACGCGAACGGTTGGCAAACGTAACCTGTAGCCCTAGTCCGCGCGCTGATGGAGTGGGAACTGGTGTCCCACTCTTTTTAGTCTGCGGGCTGCATGTTTTATATGAACGCCGAATTTATCGCCATGCTCGATTACCTGGAGCGGGAGCGCGGAATCAAGCGCGAAATCCTGCTCGAGGCGGTGTCGAATGCCCTGCTCTCTGCCTCCAAAAAGAGCGTCGGGGCCTCCCGCGATTTGCGCATCGACATCAACCGCAAAACCGGCGAAATCCGCGCGCTCGCAAATTTGGTTGTCGTTGATCAGGTAGCCAATCCCCAGGATGAAATCGAGCTCTCGAAGGCGCGTAAAATCAAACCGGACGCGAATGTCGGTGAGATTCTAGAAGTCGAAGTCACGCCGAAAAATTTCGGACGCATCGCGGCGCAGACCGCAAAGCAAGCGATGATGCAGCGGATTCGGCAGGCTGAGAAGGAGATGATTTACGAGGAATTTAAGGACCGCGCGGGGGAAATTGTCAGTGGCACAGTTCGACGGTTTGACCGTTCCGATGTCATTCTTGACCTTGGGAAATTTGAAGCTGTCATGCCGCAGCGCGAACGAGTCGCGGTGGAAGATTACAATGTTGGCGATCGTCTCCGCGCGTATGTCGTGGCGGTAGAAAACGGTGTACGTGGCCCTGAGATAATTGTCTCACGGAGCCACCCGAATTTCGTACGGCGCCTGTTTGAATTGGAAGTAAGCGAGATCGCGGACGGGACAGTCGAGATTCGCGGTATTGCGCGCGAAGCCGGTTATCGCACCAAGATCGCGGTTTGGAGCGCGAATGAAAAAGTGGATCCAGTCGGCGCCTGCGTCGGCATGCGCGGCTCTCGCGTGAAAAACATTGTGCGCGAGCTCAACAACGAAAAGGTGGATATCATCCGGTGGAGCTCAGATCCAAAGGATTACGTTCTGGAAGCGCTCAAACCGGCAAAAGTAAAAAATCTGGTTTTCGATACAGAGAAAAAGAACGTGCAAATCTCCGTGGATGAAGACCAGCTTTCGCTCGCGATCGGGAAAAAAGGACAAAACGCGAGGCTGACTTCGCGGCTCACCGGCTGGGAAATCAACATCGGCAGGGACACGTCGGCGACGACCGTGGTAGAACAGAAGGTGGCTCAAGCCGCACAAACCCTCGCCGGCGCGCTCCCCGTCAGCGCAGGACAGGCGCTTAGTCTGGTGAAATCCGGCTTTACTAATCTGGAAGGATTGCGTGATGCAGATGTGCAGGATTTGGTGGATATTCTCGCGGTCGACGAAACAAAGGCGCGCGAAATCTACGATGCAGTGCACCGGCAGGAAGTCGTACACTAACATGGCTCCGTTTGAGGACGCTTGAGCCATGAGCGAAATTTTAAAGGAACAACAATGGCAACGAAGGCGAGCAGCAAAACTGCAACGCGTAAGCCAGCCCCGAAGGCTTTCGGGGCAGGACGCAAGACGACTGCTCCTCAGAAGCCAGCCCACTTAGCGCCAAAGGCTAAGGTGCCAAAAAAGGGGCCAGCGGCCCCGGCGGAGCCGACGGCACCCCCGAAGCAGCTTAAGAGCCAGCCGGAAAAAACCCCGGAGACTGTCTCGCTGATTGATCGAAAGCGGCCGGCAAAAAAATCTCAAGACGGCGAAGTAAAAACAAAGCGCACCGTTCTACCGCCGATCTCCCGTATCCGCGCATCGCTTGAGGCTACTTCGAAGCCTCCGCTACCCGCTCAGGTGCCTTCACCGGAACCCCCGGCACCTGAACCGGCAGAGCCACCGCCTGCCGGCCCTGCTGAAGTGGAAACCGGGCCACAGCAAAAGGTTCTTCTGATCAAGCCTCCAATTGTTGTTAAACAATTTGCAACCGAACTCGGGCTAAAACCGCATCAGATAATCGCGGAGCTGATGACGCATAATATTTTCGCTAATATCAACCAGACAATCGAGCCCGATATCGCTGCGAAGATTGCGGAGAACCACGGGTTCCTTCTGGAAAAAGAGCGGCGGGAAAAAGGCGCCGGCGTTCACAAGGTGGAACAGCAGGTGGTCGCGCCACCTCCGCCCGTCATTGAGAAGAAAGAGCAACTCAAGCCTCGCGCGCCGATTATCACTTTCATGGGGCACGTCGATCACGGTAAGACCAGTTTGTTAGATGCGATTCGAAAGACGCGCGTCGCATTTGGCGAAGCTGGCGGGATTACGCAGCACATTGGCGCGTACAGCGTCGATCACAATGGCCACAAGATTACGTTTATCGATACTCCAGGCCACGCCGCGTTCACCGCTATGCGCGCGCGTGGCGCGAATGTCACCGACATCGTTGTGCTGGTGGTTGCGGCCGACGACGGTATTATGCCGCAAACCGTTGAAGCGATTAATCACGCCAAAGCCGCGCCGCATGTAAAGATCATGGTGGCTGTCAACAAGATGGATCTTCCGGGCGCGAACCTCGAGCGCGTGAAGAAACAACTACAAGATCACGGCCTTACTCCGGAAGATTGGGGAGGCGAAACGATTATTTGTCCTGTCTCGGCAACCAAGGGCACTGGAATTGATCAGCTGCTTGAGATGATGACACTACAAGCCGAGGTCATGGAGCTAAAAGCGTCGCCTACTGCCAGACCGCGCGGCACCGTCATAGAAGCCCAAGTCGAAGCCGGCCGAGGGCCTACCGCCACCATAATCGTGCAGATGGGGACATTGAAAATCGGCGACCCATTTATTTCCGGCGACTACAGCGGAAAGGTAAAATCCCTCCTCGACGACCGGGGTAAACCCGTCAAGCAAGTCGCGCCTTCGACACCGGTGAAGGTTCTCGGGTTCACTGGACTGCCGAATGCGGGCGACGAATTCCTAGTTATGGAATCGGAGCGCGCGACCAAGCAACTGAGCGACGAGCGACTTGAGACAAAGCGCACGAACAAGCTTTTCGTACCGCAACGCGCCACTCTCGAGACCCTGCTTGAAACCGCCGGAGGCAAAAAAGGGTTGCGGATCGTTTTGAAAGCCGACACGCAAGGTTCCGTCGAAGCAATCATCAACGCGTTGAAGCAAATCGAGAGCAAAAAAATCGATCTGGAAATTATTCATTCG
>Ga0137418_10003206_pt1 | contig 15045 bp, 13 predicted proteins | sample CZODoug3_1_2_16f_FD_122242 | JGI IMG/M metagenome (GOLD analysis project Ga0137418, IMG submission 122242) | Vadose zone soil fungal communities from Angelo Coast Range Reserve, California, USA - CZODoug3_1_2_16fungal (Hybrid Assembly) | ecosystem: Environmental > Terrestrial > Soil > Vadose... | reverse complement strand
GCCGGGGGCCTCCGGCATCGCGGCGCCGATCTTCGACCGCCACGGGCGCGTGGCGGGCGCCTGCGCGATCGGCGGCCCCACCGACCGTGTCCGCCCGCGCCTGCGCGCGCTCGCGGCGGAGGTGAAAGCCACCGCGAGCGCCCTGTCGGTCCGGCTCGGACACCACGCCGATAAAAAGACGGGGCCGGCGTGAGCCTCCTCGAGCGTGGGGAAGCCTTCTACGGCCGCGTGAGCGCCTGGCGCCGGCGGCGCCGCGCGCTCGCCCTCGTCTTCCTCGGCATGGTCGTGCTGGTCGCCGGCATCTACGGCATCCGGCTGTGGCGTTACTGGGATCGCCACGTCTCCACCGACGACGCCTTCGTCGAGACCCACGTCTCGCCGGTCAGCGCGCGCGTGCGCGGCACCGTGCTCGAGGTCCTCGTGCGCGACAACCAGGAGGTGGCGGCGGGCGCGCCGCTCGTGCAGCTGGACCCGCGCGATCTCGAGGTCAAGGTCCACCAGGCGCGCGCGGCGCTGGCCACGGCGCAGGGCCGCCTGCGCGCAGCCGCCGCCGGCGTGCCCATGTCGGAGGGCTCCACGCGCAGTCAGGTCGGGGGCGCCGAGGCCAGCGCAGCGAAGGCGGCGCTCGGCATCGACAGCGCTGCGCGGGCGCTCGACGAGCGCCGCAGCAAGCTGCGCGCGCGGCGGGCGGCCGTGCAGGCCGCGCAGGCCGAGATCGCGGCGCGCCAGGCGGACTTCGAGCGTGCGGGCCTCGACCGCGGGCGCATCGCCGAGCTGCTCGAGCGCAAGCTCGTCGCGCGCCAGGACCACGATCACGCCGACAACGCGTACAAGACCGCGGGCTCGGCGCTGGAGGCGGCGCGGCAGCGCCTCGACGTCGCGCGCGCCGAGGTGGCGCAGGCCGAGGCGGAGGTGGCCACGCAGGAGGTCGTGCTCGAGCAGGCGGGCCGGCAGCGCGAGGAGGCAGTCCATGCACTCGGCGACGCCCGCAGCCGCCGGGGCGAGGTGACCGTGCGGAGCGCGGAGGCGGCCAGCGCCGAGGCGCAGCTGGCCGAGGCGCGTGCCACGCTGCGCGAGGCCGAGCTGAATCTCGAGTACACGACGATCACCGCGCCCGTGGCCGGCCGCGTGACGCGGCGGACGGTGGAGGTGGGCCAGACCGTGCAGCCGGGCCAGCCGCTGCTCGCGGTGGTGGACGTCGCCAGCGTCTGGGTGATCGCGAACTACAAGGAGACGCAGCTCACCCACGTGCGCCCGGGCCAGCGCGCGACGATCTCGGTGGACACGCACCCGGGGCTCACGTTGCGCGCCCGCGTGGACTCGATCCAGAGCGGCACCGGCTCACGGTTCACGCTGCTGCCGCCCGAGAACGCCTCCGGCAACTTCGTGAAGGTCGTGCAGCGCATCCCCGTCAAGCTGGTGCTCGAGCCCGGCCAGCATGGCCAGGCGCTGCTCGTGCCCGGCATGTCCGTCGTCCCCGTCATCGAGCTGAGATGAGCGGTAGCATCGTCAGCCTCGAATGAGCCCGCGCGTCCAGCGCGCCATCGTCGCCGGCTCGACGATGATGGCGACGTTCCTGGTGATCCTCGACGTCACCATCGCCAACGTCGCGCTCGATCACATGCGCGGCTCGCTCTCGGCGGCGGTGGACGAAATCACGTGGGTGCTGACCTCGTTCCTCGTCGCCAACGCCATCAGCCTGCCCATCACCGGGTGGCTGAGCGACCTGCTCGGGCGCAAGCGGCTGTTCATGCTCGCCACCGTCGCGTTCACGCTCACCTCGGCGGCGGCGGGCGCGGCGCCGAGCCTGACCTTCATGGTGATCGCGCGCTTCCTGCAGGGCCTGGCGGGCGGGCCGCTCGTGCCGCTCTCGCAGGCCACGATGATCGAGACGTTCCCGGCGCGGCAGCGCGGGATGGCGATGGCCATCTGGGGCATCGGCATCATGTTCGCGCCGATCATCGGGCCCACGCTCGGCGGCTGGATCACCGACAACTGGTCGTGGCGCTGGGTCTTCTACATCAACGTGCCCGTCGGCGCCGCCGCCGTGGTGCTCGCGTGGCTGTTCGTGCCCGACTCCACGACGGAGCGGCCGGCGGTGCGCCGCGTCGACGTGCCCGGGCTCGTGCTGCTCGTGGTGGGCGTGAGCGCGCTGCAGTTCGTGCTGTGCGACATCGTCGAGACCGACGGGCGCCCCTGGGCCTGCTGTCCGCGTCGCTTCCTGCGTGATCACATCGATGGCCTCCGCTTCGATGTTTTCGCGGACCTTCTCTTCCGACCATCCACGGGCCCGGAGCCGATCCCGGAGGACCGAAGGCCGACAGCGAAGGACAATTGCGATGTTCACATCCATGAGGTGACTGTAGTGGGACTTCAGGAAGGCTAGCTTCGCGGGGATCCGAATGCGCTCTCTGAGCGCCTCCACATCGACTTCGTCGGTCTGGCGAGCGTCGTCCCGGCCCGTGATCATGCCGTAGTCCCGCGCGATTGGGTCCAGGTCAAGAACGGCGTACCCTCGAGCTTCAAGCAACTGGCCCACTGAGGTCTTGCCGGTGCCCGGCGTCCCGGTGAGAGCGATGAGCACGTTCTCTCCATAGGCCGCGGCGTCTTAGTCCTTTCGGGATTCCTTATGGCTCGACGAAACGTTCAAGCCTGAAGGAAACGTGGTTCGCGACGATGGTTTCGACTGCATCGATCCCCAGAATGGTGTCGAGCGTTGTGCGGTTCATTCGTAGTCTGCCTCCCGCGTACCGTCTCGGCCCTTTCGGCCTCCTGCTCGCGGCCCTTCTACTGGGGACCTCCCTGGTCTCTGAGGTGGGAACCGTCGACCTCATCTTTGTGACGGGGGAAGCGTCTTCGGGGACAGCGGCGAGAGAGGTTCCTTTCAATGAGACGCCCTTCTTCCGAGCGACGTTAACCGTCGCACCGTGCGGCGTCGGATTCCATCTCCTGAGCGATGCCGATTACGCGACGTTCCTATCGAATGGGCGACTCCCACCGACCACGATAGACTGCAATCGGACGCAGGCCGTAATCCGATCTCGCATCAGTCACATGGTGACCGTCTACAACGGAAATCCCAGGCCATCCAATGTTTCATACGAGATTGGAGTGGAGTTCTTCGCCGAGGAACATCCTTACGCACTCCTTTCGATTCCAGGATCGCTCCTTGGATTGGGCTCGACAATCGCGATCGCGATGACGATGCTGCAGCGTGGGACGGACAAGCTGGCTGGCGATTATCCAGGCAAATTCGGCAAGAGAAAGTAGAAAGTGGGCGCGCGGGTGGCGCGCCCATTCGATAGCGTTTGGCCTAGATTTCCTCGGACTCCGTCGGCCGTTCCTCAGGCTTCCGCCCCTTCCGGACCGCGAGCATTATGCCCACGAGAGCGGCCACGATGCCCGCGACGCCGACTCCGATCCCGACAGTGGCGGTTGTCTGCGCCGCGTTCAGCTGCGACTGTAAGGCCGCAGTGACGTTCGCTTGGTTAGCCGCCTGCCTGTCGAGCTCCTTCGTCAGCACGGTAATCTTCGCGTTTTGTTCCGCGATGATTGTGTCGACATCCGGTAGCGCGATGAAGCTCTGTGTCGTAAACACCGGTGGAGCCGCCTCCGCGCCGACCGTGATCGTGCGCAGCTCATACGCTCCGGCCGCGAGCGCCGCTGTCTGGGCCGCGCTGAGCGTAATCGTGTAGACCCCCGGAGTCACTTTCGTTGGCGAACCTTGGGTGACCAACGTTCCAGTCGACGGGTTCACCAAGAGCCACGTCATGGTGAAGTCGTCGTAGGGCGTGCTCAAGACGGTTACGCCAACGTTGAAGGTGACGGCCCGGCCGATGAGTACAGAGGGTGCTGGTCCGAACGTCACGACCGGAATCTTCGGGACGAGGTACCTGTCCCAGTGATCCGCCGTGAACGGGTAGTTCGGATCGCGCGTCATCTGGTACTGCTCTGCGGTCGCGTCAACGTGGTTCAGGAAGTACGGTCCGTTGCTCACGAAGTAGTGGCCGTAGGTCACGTTGAACGATTGCAGGGCCGCCCACTTCGCGTCGACCGTCACGTCCGGAATCGTTGTCGCACTGAACCCGGGAGGCCGGTGCTTCGCAGACGCGTATCCAGCGACATTCGTCTGCATTGCGGTCAAGCAGAGGCCCTTCGTCATGTCCAACTGTTCCTTGCCCACGACGGTGGCCGTCGTCGAGCTGAGGACACACGGGCCGTTGCTCAATACGGTCGAAAGGCCCAACTCGCTCGCGGTCCATGGCGTGGCCGGGAAGATCGAGCCTGTCGACGCAATCGTGGACGGGTCGGGGTGCCAGTAGTCCAGGTACACGGTCATCGTGTCCGGTGCCGTGACCTCAAGTCCCTTGAACGCCGAGACGAACAGTTGCGTCGCCGGGCCGGCTGCATCGCTGTCCGCCGTGTGGATGTCTCCCAGCACTCGCCGGAAGGCCAATGCGTTCTCGTAGAGGACATCCGTCATGTCGAACGTGGTGCCGTCATGCCACTTGCCGAACGTGAACTGGAACGTCACCGCACTCTTCGCGGTCGTTCCCGCCGCAACCGGCTTGAACCCGCCAGTCGTGCTGTCCCAAGTTTGCGCCGAACTCGGTACGGCAATCGGGCCGGGTGTCGTGGGCGCACTGCGGGAATCCACGGTGAAGTTCGATCGAACCGGGATGTTGATCCCCGTGTGCGGGCTCGGGTAGACACCTACGTCCGTCATCGGTCCGGGTGCCATCGCCAACGCGTCGTAGAGGTTGTTGATCCTCCAGGGCTGCCAACCTTCGAAATTGATGTTCCTCTGGCCGATCCTGAGGTCCCCGCAGGGATAGCTTGGGCACGAACCCGACGCACTCGTAAGCCCGAACCGCGCTGTGCGCAGCGAGAAAGGCGACCAAGTACCGCCACTTAGGTCGTAGACAAAGCTCGAGACCCGTCGGGAGTAGGCGAACACCGCGTTGTTCACGAGGAAGACTCGAACGCTGTCCTTGAGCGATTCGTTGACAGCCGTGCGGACGAGCGACTGGCGTTCGGCGAGGCTCGAATAGTTCGAGTAGAACAGCTTGTTGGCCGCGTTCAATAGGGGCGCAGCGGGTTTGTAGTTTGAGACGGTAAAGACATTGTCGCCGAAGGCGTCGCCGACGAAGTAGTTCCACGGAGCGGCGTCGTCCCACGCGACGGTCGCGAGGTTCGCGATACCCTCCGTGTAAATCATCCAAGCGCCGGTGTCGGCGGGCCCATAGTAAGCGATCGGGAACGCGGCGCCGCCCGTCTTGTATTGGCGGTCCACCGTGAATCCGATCCCCTCTAGAATGTCGGAGATGTAGTCGCCGACATTCCGTCGTTCGTCCTCGATTCGGATGATGATTTTCAGGACGACCGGGCTTCCTTTCCAGTTCCACTTGCCGTTGACTAATGAGTAATTAGGATCCGCAGAAAGGGCCGAAGTGATCATCTGCCTACCGAGCGTCGGGTTGAACTGGTACTTCCTCTCAACCTCCGACATGAACACGGCTTCTCGTCCGTAGTCGGGAGCCTGACGATACCAAAGTCCGTACATCGGTCCCTTTCCGGGCGTGATCTCGCGGCTCATGAATTCGCGATCAACGAGGTAATTCAATGCCTCCCGGACTGTCTTCTTCTCGAACGGATTCACCACACCGGGAGATAGCGTCTGATTGACCGGTATAGGGTTCACGAAAAGATCGTCCCAACTTCCGGCGGTCGAGACTGTACCAATGGCCGGATTGGTTTTTGCTGAGGCGACATCAGACGGCGTCAGCAGATAATACAACCATGCGTCCATGCGAGCCGGATCGGTTCCCGCGCGCGCCATGTCCAAGAGCGCTTGAGTCCCGCTCGGCTGGTGGAACCATGATATCGTGTTGGCAAACCCGCCCATCACCGGTGGTGCCGCCGCGGCTCGCGGTGTCAGGGCGACAAATCCAGCAAGGACTAGCAAAATCACAATCGTGCTCACAAATACAACTCTCATCAGCCTTCCTCCATACCTCGGCGGAAGACGTACATCACGTACTCCCCCGCGCGGTGGACCTATCAGTGGAATACTATTTATTGGTATTCCCGCAGTCTTAGGTCAATTCGAAACTCGTCCCAGGAATAAGCCGTAACCCGCTTGAATTGAACCGCGACTCGAGCAGTGTCTGCAGGAATCGTCGCCGGCGAGATGTGCAGACAACCTGCCTGCAATCAACGTCCGGTCGGTTCTCTCACGCGGCGAGATGGCACGCGACGAAGTGGTCGGGCCGCAGCTCGCGGAGCTCGGGTTCTACCACGTCGCAGAGACCCATCTTCGCGATCGGACACCTCGGATGGAAGCGACACCCGGGAGGCGGAGACGTAAGACTCGGCGGCTCCCCGGGCAGCGCAGGCCGATCCCGGAGGCGATTCTCCGGGTCTGGGTCGGGGACCGCCTCCATCAAGGCCTGAGTGTAGGGGTGCAACGGCTGCCCGAGTACACTGCCCACCGGACCGAGCTCCGCCACTCTCCCTGCGTACATGATGCCGATGCGGCTGGAAAAGTGCCTCGCGGTCGCCAAATCGTGGGTGATGTAGAGGAAGGATATCCGAAACTTTTCCTGGAGTTGCCGCAGGAGCCGCAAGATCGAGATACGTACGGACGCATCGAGCATGGACACCGGCTCGTCCGCCACGATGAACTCCGGCTCGAGGATCATGGCGCGAGCCACGGCGACGCGTTGACGCTGTCCCCCGCTGAGCTGGTGCGGAAACTTCTGCGCGAAAAATTCGCTCGGAATCAACTTCACATTTTCCAGCGCTTTGCTGATGCGCTCCGTGCGCTCGTCGCGCAGCCCAATTCGCTGGACCGCAAGGGGCTCTTCGAGCACGCGGTAGATTGGGAAGGTTGAATTGACGGACGAGTACGGATCCTGCGGGATGAATCCCGCTTTCCGGCGGAGCCACTTGAGGTCCGACTCCCACGCGTGGGTGATGTCCATTCCGTCATAGAGGAGTCGACCGCCGGTAGGTTCGAGAAGCCGGAGGACCGTGCGACCCAAGGTCGTCTTGCCCGACCCGCTCTCGCCCACGACGGACAAGGTTTCTCCTCGGTAAATCGCGAGGGACACATCGTCCACCGCCTTGACAGGAACTGGCTTCCGAAACAAGGAGCCGCCTAACGGAAACCACATCCGGAGACTATCGAGCTGGACAATCGGGTACTCGCCCTCCGGATTGGACCCGGGGGCTTCCGGCAGGGCCATCTCACTTGGTTGCAGTTGCCTTTCCCCCCTCTTGGAGCAGCCAGCAGGCCGCCCGGAGGTCGGCCTCGCCCATCAGCTCCGGCATTTGGCCGGGATGGATCTTCACAAGGACGCGACTGTCCCTCTCTTCGATCTTCTCGATGCCCCGCAGGAAAGGAACGGAGGATCGCCGGCTCTCGACCAACTCACGAAGAGAGGACGCGAGGTCGGACACAGCCACTCCTTTCGAGGGCCAAAGGACCAGCTTCCACGGATCGGTCGCTTCGTACTTCAAAACGTTCGCCAAGTACACTTCCTCGATCTCAAGCCCTGGCGCTTCCCGAGAGAGAATCGCGCCAATCTCCGAGGAGGACCAACCGCACGGCTCGAATGCGAAGGCGCATCGCGGATGGAAGCGACAGCCTAACGGGACGCTCGTCAAATCGGGAGGAGCCCCTGGGATGAACTCCGGTGCCTCTTCGCTCCGGAGCCGAGGCACGCTCTGAATCAGCTTCTGTGTATACGGATGCCCCGGCGAGGAATACACGTTTGACGCGCGACCAATCTCGACGATCCGCCCCGCGTACATGATTGCCACATCGTTCGCGAGCTCGCTTGCGAGGCCTAAGTCATGGGTGATGAACAGATACGCGAGGCCGGTTTCCTTCTGAAGCTGTTTCAGGAGATTGATGATGTTCGCTTGGGTCATCACATCGAGGGCTGAGGTAGGCTCATCTAGGATCACGAGCCTCGGCTTCATGACCAGAGCCATCGCGATGACGACCCGCTGCTTCATGCCGCCGCTCAACTCGTGCGGATACCGGTCGGCGACATACTCAGGCAGGCCAACTTTCTTCAGCTCTTCTTTCGCGGAGGCAAAAGCTTCCTCCGAGCTTGATTCGTAGTGAACCATGAGAGGCTCCGCGATCTGGACGCCGCACCGAGTTGTCGGACTTAAGGCGTTCATTGCGCCCTGGAAGACCATCGAGATGCCGCGCCAACGGACTTTCTTGCGAAATTCCTCGTTGCTGAACTGCTTCACGTCTTCGCCGTCCAGCAAGATCTGGCCCTCGTACGTGTCCACGTTGCGGGGTAACAGGCGCAAGAGCGCGGTGGCCGTGGATGTCTTCCCGCAACCACTCTCACCCACAAGCGCCAACGTCGTTCCGGCATCAATGGAGAAACTCACGTCGTCGACGGCCTTCACGGCGCCCCGGCGGGTGCGGTAGTAGTAACGAAGATTGGAGACGTCCAGTACCGCCATGACTGGCTTGGCCCCTCACTCTTCACGCAGTCGGGGGTTAATCACCTTGTCGAAAGCGTAACCCAGCAATGCAAACCCCACAGCTGTGTACACGATTCCGATGGTCGGGAAGGCGACCCACCACCAGTAGCCATAGAACAGCGCACTTCCATTGTACGCGTCACCGAGGAGTGCGCCCCACGTCGGCAGCGTCGGATCTCCCAGGCCCAGGAAGCTCAGGGATGCCTCCAAGAATATGAATGCGGGAACGCTCAGCGCGACAAGGGCGAAGACATATGGCATAACTCGGGGCATGATGTATCGGAAGAGAATTCGGAGACGACTCGCCCCGTAGGCCTGTGCGGCTTCAATGAACTGCTCTTCTCGGATCTGAAGCACAATGCTACGCACGACCTTCGTGGTCGAGCCCACTATGCCGAATGCGACGACCACGAAGAGGATCACCCAAATCCCCGGTCGATAAAATAGCGAGATGACGATCAGGATAGGAAGGATTGGAAGAATCAAGAATATGTCCGTCGCGCGCTGAATGACCTCGTCCGTGGCGCCTCCGTACCAGCCACCGAGAGCCCCAAGGATGGTCTGGACTAGGACGACGACGGCGCCTGCCGCAACTCCAAAGGCAAGGGCGACGGGAGCACCCCAGAGGATTCCTACCATCAAATCGCGGCGCCGGTCGTCCGTGCCTGCGAGACCGAAGACGGTCCCATACATTTTCAGTTTGACCTGGACCGTGTCATTGAGGCCGAATCCGATGTAGCGGACGACAAATTCGTATTCGCCCTTGAGGAGGTGCGCGCTCTTGCTAGCGTTCAATTGGGCCGAATCGTTCTTCGCGAATAGGGCGACGTGCGGCTGGATGGATGCATTCGACAAGGCCGACTGGGAGATGACCCCCTCCCGGATGACCCAGTCCTGAATATTCCGGGCGACGTCTCTCGCCGCGCCCGTACTCGAAGAGAAGTGGTAGGTCGTTGTGAGGTTGTGCTCCACCCCCGGAACGGCCCTGGCCACCAGAGGTACGTATTGTTGATCCGGTCTCAACCAAAAGATTTGGATAAATGGACTCTGCCCAGGGGTCTTGGAGTCGTTCCCCGGGAAGTTCGCGATGATATCCGCGGTCAGCTCCGACGGGAAGTTGTCGGCGGTCCAGATGAATTTCTTCGTAGAGTTGATGATCGTCAAGTTGAGGGGGACCCCATTGACGATCGTGCTGCGATGCACAGCCACAACGCGGAAGCTCGAGGGATCGAAGAACGTGTTCCTGGGTTCCTTCTTGCTGCTGAAAGCATCTGACCATTCGGGGGCGGCCCACTTGGGGTTGTCTTGCCACGGACCAATTCCGGACCATTGTCGCACGACGTCGTAGGATGCAAAGAACGGCGTCACGACGACGATCAATACGAGGGATGAAATAACGCCGAAACCTACGAGGCCGGACTTCAGATGGAGGGCCTCGATGAACGCCCCCTTGACCCCTATGGTCGGAACCGACCCTGGCATCTTGTCACCGATGTAGCGCCCTGACCCGCGGGTCTAGGTATGTATACATGACCTCGAGGAGAAACACGGTGGCCACGAGCAAGTAGGCGTAAATCGCTGTGAGGCCGATCACAACCGGCGCGTCGAAAACCTGAATGGCCTCGAAAAAGAGCTGGCCGATTCCTTCGTAGTTGAAGATCGTCTCGGTGATGATGGCGCCTTGCCACGCGGTAATCAGGGCAAGCGCGAGGGAGGTGACGATCGCCGGGGAGGCGGCGCGGAAGACGTATTTCCTGAGGACGGATTTTTCCGGCAATCCCCTCGCCCGGGCCGCGTTGACGAAGTCTTCATCCATGATCTGGAGAACGAGGTTACGCGTTGTATAGGACCATGCGCCGAAAGTGGCGACGATGAACGCAATCATGGGCAGGATCATGTGCCATCCGACGTCGAGGTACCACGCCGCGCTTCCTTTCGGTGGCGCCGAATTCCCGATCCATCCTCCCGGGGGAAACCATGAGACCCCATAGGCGAAAAATAGAAGGAAGAAAATCCCGAATACCCACGGCGGGACGACGTTCGTTGTCACCGAAACGATGGTCGCGCCACGGTCGAAGACGGAGAGAGCCTTTCGGGCCATCCAAAGTCCGAGCCAAATTCCGAACACCGCGCCGACCGCCGTCGCCACCGTGAAGAGCACGAGCGTTCGCGGTAGGCGCTCCCCAATAATCGAGTATACAACGTGGGATCCATCGGTGGAGGTGAGAGACTGAGAGCGTCCGAGACGGAGGCTGAGTGCATCAATCGTGTAGATGAATGTCCTTTGCAAGAATGGCGTATTGAGCCCGCGAGCTTCGAGCCTCGCGGCGAGCGTCTGATCAAAGTACTGGGCTTGCTCCGCCGGCGTCAAGTGCCGGTACGCCTGATCGTTAGACAATTGCTGCCGGAGTTCAAACTGAATCTGCGAGGCGAGGATTCGATCGATATATCCTCCTCCATTCGCAATCAGAACTGTGAAGTAGATGGCGAGGATCAGGGTCACAATCAAGAGGACTCCCCGCCTGATAAGATGCTTAGCTAGGCCCATTACATCGCATGAATCGCAGGCGAGCAAATATAGCTATTCATTTTCGCTAATCGCCCATGCAGGTAAGGAGGGATTTTGTTCCCCGGTCAGGACCCTTCGCCGTGTGATGTTCGGTCGCGGTCTTCCCTAGAGGCTGTTGAGCACCCCGCCCACGATGAGGAGTACCCCGGCCGCAACGCCCAGCCAAGCGCCGGTGAGCCCGACGGGGAACACAAACACCAGAGCAAAGATTAGCTCAAAGACTCCGAGAACGGCCCACCCGGCTCCGACATGCGCTTTCCTCCACACCACAGCAAAGGAAGAATAGAAACCCGTGGCCGCGAAACCGATGCACTGGAAAATCCAGAGGGTCGCGATGACCGAAGCTCCGGGGACGAGCATGACTTCGGACAAGGTGAGGCCGCGGCTAGCCCCGATGAGAATGATGGCGACGGGGGCCGAGGCGACGTAGAGGGATGCGGCCACGAAGCCAAACACCAACCCCATGAAACGGATCCGAGGATCAATCCGCACAGGGACGGGAACGGTCTCTACGCCGTACCGGAGCCGTTTTGCCGATGATTCGGAGAGACCCGCATTCGACGGCTTTGTTTCGGATTCCCTCGGGGTGTACGTAACTTCCCCACACTTGGGGCACCGCGACCAGTACGGTGTGAGAGGAGTCAGGTTTGGCTCCCCACAGTTTCGACAGCGGAACTCCACTGTGGCTGCGTTCCCGATCCCGAGCCCCCCGCAAACCGGAATCATGTCTTCGAGATAAGCCTTTAATGGCGCCCCGGAAACTCAGCGGACCTTCGCCGGAACATGACCTCCTCGCCGCGACTCAGGAGCGTCCGGCTGAACCGCAGCTGAAGGTCTGAATTGCGAGCCAAGCTCTGCCACTCATCGAAGGCCTTTCCATTTCTGACGACTTGGAACGGCACCGTGTAGGTCACGTCCATGAGGAAGAGGGGCTCGGGCGGGACCATGCCGAAGTCTCGTTTCCTGCCGTCGAGCGCGTTCTGGATTTCCGCGAGGCTGACCTCGGCCCGTGCATAGGCCACCCCCGCGGCGACCATCTTGCGCACCATCCCGCGCTGGAATCCCGGCGCCCGGATGTCGATGACGATCGCGCCCCGCGAGTCGAGCGTATTGACCTGGCGAATGGGAGAGAACCGCCTCGGTGGATCGCTGGTAAAGGACCGGAAGTCGTGCGCGCCAACAAACAAGGCCATCGCTTCCCGGAGACGGAGGTGGGGCAGGTCGTCGAGGAGATGATACCGATACCACCGCTCGATTGCTTGGCGAGGGTGAAAGTCGCTTTCCACTTCCGTGTAGGCCCAGGCCCACACGTCGTTTGCCTCATGGTTCATTGCGCCAGCGACGGCGTCCGGGCGAAGTGAGCTGTTGAACGCGATGACGTTGCCGATCGCGCTCACGCCACGATCCGTTCGACTGGCACCTTCAAACTGCGCGGCGTGTGGCTCGTCGACGAGCCTGGCTTCCCGAAGGGCACGGAGCACTTCGCCCTCAACCGTGCGGACGTCCGGTTGGCGGGCATATCCGTGGAATCGAGTGCCGTCATAGGCGATCTTCAGTGCGACGCGCATGCGGATTCATTAGCTTCGTCGCTCTTTAGCTTCGCGGGGCATACGGCGGCAGTGGTCGCGGTTCGCGTCGTGCTCGTGGCGCCGAAGCAGGAAGGAAACGTCGGCGCGATCGCCCGTGCGATGAAAAACTTCGATGCGGAGGACCTCGTCCTTGTGAATCCCTGCGCCATCGGAGACGAAGCCCGGCGGCGCGCGATGCACGGCATTGCCATCCTAGAGCGGGCGCGCGTCGAGCGCGATGTGACCGCGGCGCTCCGCGGAGTCGACCTGGTCGTAGGCACGTCCGGCGTGAACACGGAGAGCGAAAAACGGTTCGTCCGCATCGCACTCCCTCCGCGGGAGGTTGCAGAGCGGGCGAAGGAAATGGACGGGCGTCTCGCGATCCTGTTCGGTCGGGAGGACTTCGGGCTCCTCGACGAGGAGCTCGCCCTCTGCGACATCCTCGTCACGATCCCGGCTTCGAAGGAATACGGGATTCTCAACGTATCTCACGCCGCGGCGATCCTGCTGTACGAGATCTTCGGCGCATCGAGTTCACCCCGCCGGGTGCACGAGGCATCGGGCATGGAAAAGGAGAAGCTCCATGGGAGTTTCGCTGCCCTGCTCGATGTGACGGAATACCCTTCCCATAAACGGGCCCGCACGAAGATCATGTTCCGCCGGATGCTCGGACGAGCGGTCCCGAGCAAGTGGGAATTCCACGCTCTCATGGGCGTCTTGCAGCGGGCGACGAAGCGAATCCAGCGTCTCGAAAAGGAGCGTTAGCGAGTCCGTTCCCGCAGACGGCCCGTCACTTCACGATGCCGATTCCCAGGGTCCGGTCTGTCTTCTCCATGCTCTTTCGCCCGTCCTTCTGAATTTCCAAGAGCGCTCGAATCGCATCGACGTTCTCGGGCACGACGTCCGACTCCTGATGGACCGCCTGGAAATAGAACAACCGTTTCCCATCGAGCACATGGACCCCGTCGCGCCACACCGCGATCTCGTACAGGTCCGAACGGTTCCGCGACAGGTCCCGTGCCATCTCCATGATCTGGGCGGTCGACTTCACGCCGTCCCCGCCGTCGACGAACGCGATGCGGGGGAAGCGCTTCCACACGTCGAGCACGGCGTCCACGGTCGTGGGCTTCTTCAGGTCGACGGTCACCACGTGCAGATGCATGATCGTGGTGGGAACCTTCACCGCAATCGTGTGGATGTCCAACTTCGGCAGGACGCTCTGCACATCGGGGCCATGATGGGACGGCACCTGGAGCTCCGGTTCAATCGCGTTGATGGGTCCCTTCTTCGAGTCGCCAGGATCCGTGGCCCGGCGGACCATCACGGCAAGGGCGCTTGCCACGCCAAAATGGGCGTCGAGCGGATAGAGCGTCCGGATCAGGCCCGTCGTGTTGCACGACGGAACGCGGACGAACGTCGCGCCGAGGCACTCCTGGTAGTTCGCCGCGGCGTTAAAGGAGAGGTTCGTCAACGAGTGTTCCTCCCCTCCCTGCCAGATCGCTTTCACGCCCGCCTTCTCGTATAGGGCCTTGTACCCGCTCTCCTCCGGCGTGCAGTCGACGACGAGGTCCGCGATCTTCACGAGATCCTCCAAAGTGCCGGACGTCTTGACTCCGGCCTTGCTGAACTTGCCCGCCGCCTCTTTGTTCGCGGCATACAGCGGGAATCCCTTGTGAATCGCGAGCTTCGCTTCGAAGTCGGGTTTCGTCTTCGCTACCCCAGCGACGCGCATGTCGTCCTGCGCGGCGACCGCGTCGGCGACGCGCTTCCCGATCGTCCCGTATCCGTTAATCGCGATCCTGGCGGTCATAGAAGAGGATCCCAGCGAAACCGAACAGGGACACGACTAAAAAGGTTGCGTGGAGCCGGCGTCGACGCAATCCGCAAAGCCTATTCCGTCGGCCTCCGCATACCGTGGGCATGAACTGCTATTACTGCGAGAAGCCCGCGCGCGCCATCTGCCGATTCTGCGGTGCCGCCGTGTGTCCGGACCATACGAGGGCGAATCGGTTCGTGAGCGGTTGGGCGGCGGAGGGTCGCGCGGACAACATCGTGGTCTTCAACGCGATCTGGTGCGGCCGCTGTGCGGTCCAGCCGATGTACATGGCCTAGCGCGTCGCGGCACCTCTCGCGTAGAGATCCCGACGAATCCGGGGAACCATGGCCATGAGGACGGCGGACTCGGTCAGGCTCTGCCGGTCCAGCTTTCCCTCCGTAAGATAACCGATCGCCCCTTGCCTCGAGCCGATGCCGCGGATTCCCGTCAGCCGCGTCATGGCCTCTCCCACCGTCGCGCCCGCCTTCACTTTCTCGAGGATCCGCGGCGGATACGTGAAGCCGGGACCATGCCCGACCGTGATCCGACCGGAGCGGTCGACCACCGCGCAGTACTGGACG
>Ga0137418_10003205_pt1 | contig 15045 bp, 12 predicted proteins | sample CZODoug3_1_2_16f_FD_122242 | JGI IMG/M metagenome (GOLD analysis project Ga0137418, IMG submission 122242) | Vadose zone soil fungal communities from Angelo Coast Range Reserve, California, USA - CZODoug3_1_2_16fungal (Hybrid Assembly) | ecosystem: Environmental > Terrestrial > Soil > Vadose... | reverse complement strand
CAATTAAAGTTGACTGGATACCCCTGTCGGCACTACTGAAATGGATTCCACAACTCGGCGACATGGCCCATATTAGAGAGTTGTATTACACCGCAGAAGTCGGTCCCACCGAATACGCACTGATTGCGATACATGTTAGCAGTCGTCAGAATCCTAATTGGGTCTGGGGAACGTTCGAACATCAAATGAATCCAGGACGCTGTGACGCTATTGGTTGTTTTGACAGTTTCGGCGCACAGATTCCGGAGGTCCCGCCGAACAAAGCTAGCGTCAATACCCAATACGGCGCTTGTCCCAAGACCGACCCGCTCAAAGCCCTAATGGCTAAAGCCAAACTGTCGAAGGTCTGGGAGAATTACTGCCTGAAGTCAACTCAAGTCGACTACGCTGCCGCAGATGGCACACCCTATGTACTCGGTAACTCAGTAATCGAAGGCATCATAGGCAACGGGACTACTGCCGCTTCGTCGTGCATCTCCTGCCACGCATACGCGTCGTTCGGACCGAATGGCATTCCCACAAAGAGTGCCCTTAAAATCTTGCCCTTCAACCCGACAGGAAAGCCTATTCCGGGAGTCCTCGCGGGGTCACGAACATTCGCTTTTATGTGGGGCGTCGTTAAAGCAAAGTAAGCGCAAGAGCCCACTGCCAATAGATCTATACTTCAAGGTTCGTGAAGTTGCTTGGCGTTTCACGATATCCGCGAACAGATTTGAAACGTTTTCTACACTCGTCCGCGTATAACTACTGAAAAACGCGCTACTGGTTAGAAGATCGGGGACAGGATCATGCTTTTCGCCGCGGCAGCGGAGGCCGCTTCCAATGGCGAAGAGCAAACGCAAACGAGTCCCGAAAACGGTCCTCAAATTACCCGATCTAGAACAATCGAAATCTGCGGTCTTGAACAGTCTCACGTCTTCGAGTTCAAAGCGCTCTTACGACCATGCAATTCGTGAATTCATCGACTGGTACTGTTCGGAGCCCAGGCTAGCCTTCAACAGGACCGTGGTCACACGGTACCGAATCGCACTCGAACAGCACCCGTACGCCCCGTCGACGATTAACGCAAAGCACCGATGCTCATTCACGACACGAACCCGCTTGGTGCCGCGACGATGACGAGGCTCAAGGACCAGATTCGCTACGGATTCTCAGAGACAGAGCGTGGCGCGCGAATTCGGCTGGCCACGACCACTCCGGAGACCACGGACGCGGTGCACGCGTTCCTGCTCTTTCAAATCGTCAATCATCGGACGGGAGACGCTCCCACCATAACCGACGAACGTTCGAATAAATAATCACGCCGCGCAGCAATCGTTACAGACTCTACCCTCCGACGCTTTTGTGCCTTCCTTCGTGATGGAGATCGCTTGGACCGGTCCGTCGCGGCACGCTGCGGCCGCCCGGAGACGAGTAGCGACATGGCTCGGCGAAAACTTTTGCGCCGTTCCACTCCAAAGTATCGCTTGCTATGCTTTGAAAATGAATCAAGCTGCTGCTGATCGCCAGGCGATTGCCCGCCGCGGAAAGCGACTGGAGCATTTCACCATAGCGTGGAACAGCCTCGAAGGTCTTGTAGCTATCATCGCGGGCGTGTCAGCCGGCAGCATCTCTCTTGTCGGCTTTGGGTGGGATAGTTTTATCGAAGTGACGTCCGGCGCCACGTTGCTCTGGAGAATGTCAGTTGATGCCGACGCGGGTTACCGGGAACAGAACGAAAGGCTGAGCCTCAGGATTGTGGGCGCCTGTTTTATCGCTCTTGCCGCTTACATCGCCTACGAAGCCGTATCAGACCTGATCGCGAGAAAAACTCCAGAGCACAGTATACCGGGGATCGTTCTGGCCTGTGTCTCGCTTGTCGTTATGCCGATTCTCTCTCACGCGAAGAAGAGAGTGGCTAGCGACCTGTGCAGCCCCGCGATGAACGCCGACGCTAGGCAGACGGACTTCTGCGTCTATCTCTCGGTGATCTTGTTGGCAGGCCTCGTACTGAACGCAACCCTAGGATGCTGGTGGGCTGATCCACTCGCCGCCCTCATCATGGTTCCCGTTATTGCAAAGGAAGGCTTCGAAGGACTGAAAGCAAGGGCCTGCTGCCATGGTCCAGTTATTGGGTCCATACAGGACAGCACAACGCCGGTAAAGGGCGAACAATGAATCGGATCGCCATTACGATTACCCTAGTCCTCTTGCTAACGACAACCGCTGCGTTCTCTCTCCATTCGAAAAACGCAGCACCACCGGCGACTCCCAAGGTCGCACTCATTCGCACGCCGCACGATGGAATTCAGCCCCAGACGGTGCTCGACCGTGATGGCGTGCTCCACATGATCTATTTCAAAGGGGATGCATCGGCCGGAGATATCGAGTACGTCCGGCGACAGGCTAGTGGACAAGATTTCTCTCAACCGATTCGCGTGAACAGCGAAACACAAAGCGCGGTGGCCATTGGCAGTGTCCGCGGGCCGCAGCTTGCAATCGGACGCAATGGGCGAGCGTACGCGATTTGGTTTGGTCCGCAATCCCAGGCTGGTGAATCCAAGGACGCGATGCCCGTGTTTTTCTCTCGGCTCAACGACTCGCACACAGCGTTCGAGCCGCAGCGGAACCTGATGCAGTACGCAAAGGGCGGTGACGGCGGAATTTCCGTCGCGGCTGACGCGCGGGGAGACGTATACGCCGTTTGGCATGCGATGGGCACGGAACCAGGAGAGGACCACCGCCGCGTGTATCTGGCGCGGTCCACAGATGAGGGGGAGACATTTGCGCGCGAAGCCCCGATCTCACCCGCCGAGCTAGGCGCGTGCGGGTGTTGCGGTATCCGCGCTTTCGCAGACGAGCGCGGAACGCTCTTTGGAGAGCATCCATCGGGATATGACGCTGCTGATTTCAACCGACCGAGGAGGGACGTTCCGCACGAAGAGCGTCGCTCCCTGGGAACTGAATGCCTGTCCCATGAGTACGGCGTACCTGAGCGAGGGTGGACAGCGAGTACTGGCTGCGTGGGAGACGGCGGGCCAAGTGTACTTCGACGAGATCGCACCGGATTCCCTGAGGCTCGTCCCCTCCGTCGCTGCGCCCGGTGAGGGCGCCAAACGAAAACACCCCGCCTTGGCGGCGAACGCGAACGGACTCGTCCTATTGGCCTGGGCCGAAGGGACCGGGTGGCAGAAAGGCGGGTCGCTCGTCTGGCAGCTTTTTGATGTAGCGGGAAAACCGGTCGGGGCAGAGGGCCACGCGACTGGAGTTCCTGTTTGGGGGTTATCGAGCGTGTTTGCCGACCGCCAGGGAAACTTTATGATTGTGTATTGATTGTGTAGAGCGGGCTCCCGCGAGGCATGGTTGTGGCGGGAACTGTTGCGCGCTGCGCAGCTCCAGCCAGGGATGCATAATAAAGATCAAGTCCACTAGGAGAAGCACCATGCGACGCTCTTGCCTCTTGATCATCGGCTTCTTGCTCACCGCAAGGCCCGTTCTCGGTCAATCCCCTTCGAGTGACTCACAAACCTTACAGGCTCTGCTGGCGGAGGTCCGGCAATTGCACCATGATTTGCAGACCACCACGCTCGCTGCGCAAAGAACACAGATTCTTCTGTATCGTTTGCAAGTGCAGCAATCGCTCGTGAGACGCATGCAGGAGCGAGTCGATGATACTCGGTCAAAGCTTGCTCAAATTCACGCAGAGCAGAAGAGACTCACGACCGCACTTAAACAGTATGAAGACTCGGTGAGCCACTCTGAGAATCCCGCACAAGAAAAGGAAGTTGCGGAAGTAATGGCCAGCCTGAAAGCAGGGCTTGAAACACAAACAAGCAATGAACAAGAAGCGCAGGCAAAACAAATGGAAGGCGAGGAACAATTACGAATTGAGCAGGCGAAACTCGGTGAGCTGGAAGCCCATTTGGATCTCCTCGAGAAAACGATGGAAGGTGCAAGCCAACCGTCCGCCGGGAATCCGCGTTAAGACAAGCGGGCCCAGCTACCTAAAACGATTCGCTTGACCGTAATTCGTGGGGAAGGATATCGTCAACTAAGAACCGAGAGAAGAGCTTTACGATGCTCCTGCTTTTTGCATCGTGCTCAGGGCATTGTGCTCATTTAGTGCCGGGTGAATCATGACTTGGCTAAAGCGATTGTTCTCCCGCCGCCTGGATAACCATCTTTCCAACGTATCCGCAATCAAGCCAGAGGGCCGGAAAGTCCTACACTGGCCCTCGCTCGACGATTTGTTTATAGATGTCCGTTACGGCGTCCGCGTGCTCCGCAAGAGCCCCGGATTTGCGGCGGTGGCAATTACGAGTCTCGCACTGGCGATCGGCGCGAATACGGCGATCTTTTCTTTGCTTAACGCACTGGTGCTGCGCGCCCTACCCGTACCACACCCCGAGCAACTGGTGCGTTTCGGTGCGCAGAGCGGGAACGAGCCGTTTGTAGCTTTGTCGCTGCCACTGTTTGAGCAGCTCAGCAGCGGCCAGAAAGTGTTTTCTTCGACGTTCGGATGGTGGGGCGACAACCTTTCTACTGTTGAGATCAGCGGTTCGCCATCGAGGAACGACATTTGGGCCGTCACCGGCAATTTCTATTCCGAGCTGGGTGGCGCGCCGGCGCTGGGTCGATTAATCGGGCCGGAAGATGACGACTTGAAGGCTGCCTCGCCGACGCCGGTAGCGGTGCTCGCCTATAGCTTCTGGCAGCGCCATTACGGCGGAGGCCCCGCGGTCATTGGCAAGGTGCTGAAGATCGAGGGTGCGGCGTTTACCATCATCGGCGTGGCCCGCCCCGAGTTCACCGGGATCAGCGCTGAGCGACCCCCGGAAATTACCATCCCGCTCACAGCCGAGCCGCTGCTCGCCGGCGATAGCGACGTGCAGAAACACCTGCGACGCGCGGATGCCTTTTTGCTGGAAGCTGCGGGGCGCCTTAGGCCGGATGTGCGTTTTGCAGAAGCACAAGCCCAACTCGAATCCATTTGGCCTGCCATTCGCGACGCTCTGGCCCCGTCCAATCTGCCGCCGGCCGAGCGTTCCAGGTTCCTTGGATTGCATATGAAGGTAGAAGCGGGCGATAGAGGTACTTCCGCTTTGCGCAAACAGTTCACCAGGCCACTGTATGTCTTGCTGGCGATTTCGGGTCTGGTGCTCCTCGTGGCCTGCGTGAATCTCGCGACACTGATGCTTTCGCGCGCGGCCGCGCGCAGTCACGAAATTGCCGTCCGGATCGCGCTCGGCGCGAGCCGCGCCCGCCTGATCCGCCAGACGCTTACCGAGAGTGTTCTGCTATCCGTGGCGGGCACGCTCGCCGGATTTTTTTTGGCCTATTGGTGGAGCCACACCCTGGCGGATTTCATCCTGGGCCAATTCTTCAACGCGCCCGCCCAGTTGAACCTGTCGCCTGACATGCGTGTGCTGCTCTCCACCGCAACGGTTGCCATCCTGACAGGTGTGCTGTTCGGTCTCGCGCCGGCGTGGCGCGCGACTCGCGAAGATCCCAATCTTGCTCTGCAAAAGAATGCACAGAAGTTCTCTCGAAGCACGGGGCGCCTCGGCAAGAGCCTCATCGTCACACAAGTGGCGCTTTCCCTCGTGCTATTGGCAGCCGCAGGCCTCTTCCTCCGCACTTTGAACAAATTGCGGACGATCGAGCCGGGATATCAAGCGCAAGGCGTGCTGGATGCCTCTCTTTACCCGAAGCCGGGAGGCTACAAGAATCTCGATCGGGTCAACTACTACCAAGAGCTAACGGAGCGGGTTTCCCACCTTCCCGGAGTCGAGTCCACGGGAATTGCAAAGATGTCACTGGGGTGGAGGGCCTGGAAAGAGGACATTCGACCCGATAAGGCAACCGATGCTGGTGCCAGGGTGGATTTTGCCCTAGTCATGCCCGGATTTTTCCACACCCTTGGGATTTATCCGCAAACAGGCCGAACTTTTACCTGGCGCGATGATGACCGGGCACCGCGGGTCGCCGTGGTGAGCCAAAGCCTGGCTAAGAAGCTTTTTGGCGGACGCGAAGCCATTGGACAGCGGCTGGAGATCACGACAGAGCCGATCTGGCAGAAAGTCGAAATTGTGGGGGTTGTTTCCGATGCGAGCCTCTATGACATTCGGGAACAGGCGTCGCCCACCGTGTATGTCCCGTCCACGCAATACGGAGAGATCATGGGTTGGTCGCAACTGATGCTGCGGAGCAAAGCAGCGCCCGCGGCCATCGCCAATGCCGTGCGACAAACCGTGGATTCTATGGGCCACGAGTATGTAGCGAAAACACATATGGTCGTCGAAACCATCGATCGTTCCATGTTGCGGGAACGGCTATTTGCGATTCTTTCGGCTTTCTTCGGGGTGCTGGCATTGCTGCTGGCTGGCATTGGTCTCTATGGATTGATGGCTTACAACGTCACCCGGCGCACACAGGAAATCGGCGTGCGTGTCGCATTGGGAGCGGCCCGAAAGAATGTGCTCTCGATGATTTTGCGCGAGACGCTTGGACTGACGACCATGGGTATTGCCTTAGGCCTCGCTTGCGCGCTGGCGGCTTCGCAACTCGTCGCCAATATGCTCTACGGAGTTTCCGCGCAGGATCCTGTGACTCTGGGTGCTGTCTCCATCGTGCTCGCCGCTGTGGCCGGCGTCGCCGGCTGGATTCCTGCGCGGCGAGCCATGCGGGTCGACCCCATGGTCGCTCTGCGCCACGAATAGTTACCGCGAGATTCTGTCACGGTACCCCTTTCGTGGCTTAGCCCCGAGAGAGTGCAATCTTCAGGCACACTCCGGCACTCACCTCGACGCGGCTGCCACTTCAAGCCAAGGCCTGTAGGAGATCGTCAATCAGGTCATCCGCATGCTCCAGTCCCACCGATACTCGCAGCAGGTTCTGCGGCGCGCGGGAACCCTGGCCCTCGTTCGAAGCGCGATGCTGGAGTAGACTTTCGACACCGCCCAAGCTCGTCGCGTTCACAAAAAGCTTAACTCGTGAAGCAACGCGCAGCGCCTCTTCGGGTCCTCCGCGAACAAGAAACGAGAGCATTCCCCCGAATCCTTTCATTTGTCGCTGGGCGATCGCGTGCCCGGCATGCGAAGGCAGTCCCGGATAATAAACGGCCTCCACGGCGGGACACGCGGCCAGCGCGGCAGCAACCGCGGCGGCGTTCGCCGAGTGTCTTTCCATCCGGCAGGGCAGCGTGCGCAGCCCGCGCAGAATGAGCCAGGAATTGAACGGCGACGCTACTGCGCCCAAGATCTCGCGGACATGCAACAGCTTATCGACCAGTTCGCGTGCCTTGACGACCAGGCAGCCACCCTGGACATCACTGTGCCCGCCACAATACTTCGTGGTCGAATGCAAGACCACGTCAGCCCCGAGACTCAGAGGACGCTGGAGAATCGGAGTCGCGAAGGTGTTGTCCACTAGAAGCTGCGCGCCCGCGTGATGCGCGATGTGACTGATGGCTTCGATGTCCAGGATTTTCATCAGCGGATTGGATGGCGTTTCCGTCCAGATGAGTTTTGTATTCGGCCGAAACGCACCCTTCAGTGCGTTCAGGTCCTGTAGATTCTCGATGCTGCTCTCGATCCCCCAAGTGGGCAGGAAATCCCGGATAACGTTATAGACGTCGACGTAAATGTCGTCAGAGAAGATGACGTGCGAGCCGCGGGCGAGTGTCTGTAACATGGATGCCGTGGCAGCCATCCCAGACGAGAAAACCAGCGCGGCGATGCCACCCTCCAGATCGCGAAGCGCGGCCTCCAGTCGTTGTTGGGTTGGATTTTTCTGTCGGATATAGAGAAATCCGTGGACGGCCTCGCTGGCAGGCCCATGCTCAAAGGTTGTTGAGAGATGAAGCGGTGGCGCCAGCGCTCCGGTGGTGAGGTCGATCTCCCCTCCCGATCGAACCGCAATTGTCTCGAGCCTCATCGGAATTCCTCGGCCCACGATGGGTGCCGCACCGCGCTCCGGCGTCAATGAACCTGTGACCGTAATCTTGCGGTTATCGCTCATTACCTCGCCTCCGAATCCCAAAAAATAGAGTGATCTTGATGCGGTGCCTCGCTTGTCGTTAACGGGCAATATAAGGCAGTGACCACAGGACCGCTGACAAGACGGTTGCTCCCCAGAGCGCAATTCGGTTCCACCGCGCGCCCATTCGCCGCCCATAGTGGAGGTAGAAACCCGCGGCCAGAGCGAGGACCGAAACTGGAAATAAATATATGCGATAGGCCATCAACCTGACGGCCAAGCCGCCCCCAGCCAGCCCGAGGCCAGCCGGAAGCAACACGAGCACTCATCACACATTAGGAAGAAAGGCCGCCAGGGCACCCAGCAAACTTGTGATCGTAATCTTGCGGCTATCACTCATCACTTCACCTCCCGTCGCAAAAGAACAAGCTCATCCGTCAAATCGGTCGCTCTGAATAACCTTTGTAACATACGTTTCGTTGTCGTGGTCCAACGGCCTCGCGACGGATCGACCAGTTGCGGTGGAATAGGCAAATTTGCCGCTGGCACCGTCGGACACGAGGAGCCGCACAAAAAACTGGGGACTTCCGCCGGCAAATGGGCAACAATCCATTAGTTTGAGGTGTTTCTTCATGGACTCCAAAATGCATTGGGAGAAGGTCTACAACACCAAGGCGCCCAACGAGGTGAGTTGGTACCAACCTCATTTGGAAACGTCGCTTGCTCTCATACTACGTGCCGCGGGCGCAAATTCAGCCTCTATCATCGATGTTGGCGGCGGTGAATCCACGATCGTCGATGACCTGCTTGCCCGGGCCTATCAAAACATCACTATCCTCGATATCTCGCAAACCGCAATCGATGTGACCAAGGAGCGGTTGAAAGAACTGGCTGACCACGTTCAGTGGATCGTTGGCGACGTCACCAGACTCGAACTTGCACGGGGGACCTACGACGTTTGGCACGACCGCGCCGTCTTCCATTTCTTGACCGGTACGGACGAGCGCCGGGCTTACGTTCGCCAAGTTGCTCACGCCGTCAGACCGGGAGGCCATGTAATTGTCAGCACGTTCGGACCAGAGGGCCCGACAAGGTGCAGCGGACTTGAGGTGGCCCGGTACGATGCGGGTTCGCTGCATGAGCAATTCGGCGCTCGCTTTCGGCTGGTGGACAGCACGAAGGAATTGCACCAGACTCCATTTGGCACCACCCAGCAATTTTTGTATTGCTACTGCAGAATTGAAGAAGAATGAGCTTCTGTTGCGCTGCGGAGAACCAGTTCGGTCCAAAAGTGGCCGAGCGCGACTTGCGACGTTACCGCCGGCGCGGCGCGGACGCCGTTACAAAGCTCATGCTGGCGCAACTTCGCCAGTGGCCGCTGAAAAATAAGCAGCTCCTCAATATTGGTGGCGGGATCGGTGTCATCAGTGCCGAGCTCGCTGCTGACGGCATAGCGGGTGCCACTCTTGTCGAGGCCTCTCCTGCCTACTTGGAGGTCGCACGACGCGAGCTGCAATCGCGCCAGGGATCGCGATCGACCGAATTCCTTCTCGGGGATTTCGCAAGGATTGCGGACACGCTGCCGGATGCGGACGTCATTACCCTGGATCGCGTCGTCTGTTGTTACCCCGATGCCGAAGGTTTACTCCGCGGAGCCGCAGCACGGACTCTGCAACTGCTGGCGTTCTCGTATCCTCGCGACCGTTGGTACATGCGCGCCACCACCGCGGTTCAGAACCTCTTGCGATGGATGAAAGGCAAGCCGTTTCGGACCTTTGTTCACTCGCCACAGCAAATGTCTGGCGTCCTGGGGCACGCTGGCTTGGTTCGCGCTGCAACGCAGGGAACATTGGTGTGGGTGGTCGATCTCTATTGCCGAGTAGCGATATTACCGACACGCTAGACGCTGGCGGTAGCTCGCACCTCGGGAAAATTTTTACATGACCGAGCTCGTCTGCTGGTACGCGTATGCCCTTCTATAGAGACCATATCTACCCCCATCTCGTAAGCGTGCTTGGCGATCCCAAGCCCATCCAAGAAGTTCGTCAGCGAATCGCCCCCATGGCTCAAGGGACTGTTCTTGAGATCGGCGTGGGTCCCGGCGTCAATTTTGCTCACTACGATGCCGCAAGAGTGAGCCGTATCTATGCGTTGGAACCGAATCCCGGCATGATTCGCCTTGCAGAACGACCGCGGCGCGCCCGGACCGACTTGAAGATTGAATTCCTAGATCTTCCTGGAGAGCGCATTCCGTTGCCAGACGGTTCGGTCGATACGGTTCTGAGTACCTTCACTTTATGCACGATTCCCGGCGTCGTACAGGCCATTCAGGGGATTGGACGTGTCCTTAAGGCAGGCGGGAAATTCCTCTTCTTTGAACACGGGCTCTCGCCCGATCCTTCAGTTCAGCGTTGGCAGAGGTGGTCGGAGCCGATTCCTTATTGCGTCTTCGAGGGCTGTCACGTAACGCGGGACATTCCTTCTCTGATCACTCATGGCGGCTTTCAAATTGAACAGATGGAAACGGGGTACCTCGCGCCGTTCCCGAAGTCGTGGACCTACTGTTTCTGGGGCACCGCAACCCCACGATCACGATAGCGTTGCTTGCACTATTCCTCGGGGTTACAAAGAATACCGCCCGGCCGGAGCCGGGCGGTACCGAGCTGACGCGCAACGCGGACCAAGCCCAGAGGCGTCCGGAGTCTTACGTCCGCTCGAAAGTGAAAGGCAAGGCTCTGGGTCCATGCCCTTCCGTTATTCCTCGTCCCTTTCGTCGTCTTCTCTCTCCTGTCCTCCTCGGCTCAGCAGAAAACCGTGCATTTTGCCGCTCTGGTCCACGTAGGCGCCAACAATATCGCCCTCCGGATTGATGCCGAATGGCTGAGTGCTTTTTGCGCTGGCGACGTCAATTGGCGTGAACTGACCCCTGCGATACCGGAAGCCGCGAGGGACGTGTGTCGTGGGATCCACATAGAATCCAACCGCTTCGCGACGTGGGTTCAGGTCCCAGACACGAGTGGCTGAGGAACCGGGGAAATCAACCTGCGTAGTTGCTCCCTCGGAGACGATATATCCGTGCGTCTGCATGGTCATAAGATCTGTGTAGAATCCAGCGACGTCGCCTCTCGGCGTTATGCCGTTGTTCATGGACGCGGGCGTAGGGTACACCGTCAGCCCGTCCTCGGTACGCACCCAACCGTGCATGGTTCCCATCGTGTCGGTATCGTGGTAGCAGCCGACGATCACGCCTTCCGGGCTGATCTTTACGGGAATGGTGTTGAGGTGCCCGGACACGGATATGTCCTTGAAGCCATCCGGCCCCAGAAAGAATCCGTGCAGCTTCCCGTCGCTGGCGACATAGTCTCCAACGATGTCGCCCTTCGCATTGATGCCGCGGGCCTCGGTGAACAGCGATCCCGGCGGATCGATGGACATGTACTGGCCCGCACTGAGTAGGAAACCGTGGTTTTTGCCGTTCTGATCGACATAAGTTCCGACCACGTCTCCGTTGGCATTAATTCCGAACGGCACGGTTGCTTTTGCGCTGGGGAAATCAAGCGTCGAGAGGGCAACCGAGGCGCGGGCCGTGCTCGCAAACGTCGCACCAGCGAATAACAGTAGTGCGGCGAGAAACAGTCTGTGGCTCGTTGAGATTTTTTTGTTGAAAACATCGTATTCCTCCTGTGAAATGGGCTTGGTCTCAACGCCGGATTTTGTGTGCTCGGCGTGCCCCCACACTGCGGCCGAATCGGATGGCGGTCAATTCGCGAAGGATTAGTTTTGGATGAGGATCGAAGTCAGTGAAAACATAGGTGCTTACAGACTTGAGTATTCGTGCTTTCCTGGGAGTATAATGCGCCGACAGCTTTGGTGTTTGCGTGTCCAACACTCCTCTCATTAACCCGCCTCTCCGTTTCGGAATCTTCGAACTAGAAGTTGACACTGGGGAACTGCGCAAGTCGGGGCGCTCGGTTCGGCTACGCCCGCAGGCCGCCAAGATCCTGGTGCTGCTTGCTTCTCGTCCTGGCCATCTGGTCACGCGGGAAGAGTTACGGGAGAAAATCTGGGGAAGCGAAACTTTCGTTGATTTTGAGCACGGCCTGAACCTGTGCATCCGCGAGGTCCGAGCGGCCCTGGACGATGATGCGGATACGCCGCGGTACGTCGAGACACTACCCAAGCGAGGCTACCGCTTCATTGCACCGATCCAGGAAACAAACCAGCAGCAAACCCTTGGCCGCTATCACCTCACAGGGAAAATCGGCGCCGGCGGCATGGGTGAGGTGTATCAGGGCCAAGACCTACGCCTGGGCCGCGAAGTAGCTATTAAGGTTCTTCCACCGGGCGCACTTCAGGACGAGAATGCTCGGAGCCGGTTTCGCCGAGAGGCTGAACTCCTATGCAAGCTTAATCATCCCAATATCGCCACGGTTTACGACTTCGAGAGGCAGGGCGACAGCGACTTCCTCGTCATGGAGTACATTCGCGGGGCGACCCTCAGCGACAGGGTGTGCGCCGGTCCTCTGCCGGAAAAGGACGTGCTGCGGCTCGGTCTGCAATTGGCGGAGGGAATCGCCGCCGCGCACGAGCACGGCGTGATTCACCGCGACCTGAAGCCGGGCAACTTACGAGTCACACCTGACGGCTGGTTGAAAATTCTCGACTTCGGACTAGCCCGAGCCATCGGTCCGGTAAGCGAGAACACTGCGACGCAAACAGCAACGCGAACGACAGATGTGGAAGGCACATTGCGCTACATGGCGCCTGAGCAATTGCGCGGGCAGACCATCGACGGCCGCAGCGATATTTACGCCGTTGGCTCGATTCTGTACGAAATGACAACAGGCCAAGTGCCATTCGACGATAAACTTACGACTGCACTGGTCGATGCCATCCTGCACCAGCCACCGAGACCTCCACGGCAACTGAACTCGGCGATTTCCACGCGGCTGGAAGATATCATCCTCAAATGCATGGAGAAGGACCCTTCGAATCGATATCAGTCGGCAAAGGAGCTTGCGGTAGATCTGCGGAGGCTTGCGCCCAGCGCGATAACGACTGCCATGGCCGCGGTTCCCCGCCGGTTCTCTTGGCCCGCAGCGGCGCTGTCCGCCGTAATTGTGTTCGCAATCGTGATTGCGCTTGTGGTTACGAATCCAGGTCAATGGCGGGCCCGCTTATTTGGCGGTCCCGCCCGGCCTGTGCGAACAATCGCCGTGTTGCCTTTGCAGAATCTCTCCGGCGATACGGCTCAGGACTACCTCGCCGATGGCATGACGGAGGCGGTTACTACAGATCTGGCTCGAATGGAGAGCCTGCAAGTGATCTCCCGCACCTCGGCCGTCCAGTACAAAGGAGCGAAGAAGTCTCTGCCAGTGATCGCGCGTGAACTCAATGCCGACGCTGTAGTCGAAGGCTCAGTACAACGCTCCGGCAATCGTGTACGCGTCACTGCGCAACTGGTCCGCGCCTCTGACGATCGGCATCTCTGGGCCAATACTTATGAACGCGACTTCCCCGACGTGCTCGCCTTGCAAGATGAGGTAGCGTCGGCCATCGCCAAGCAAATCGAAACCCAACTGGGGGGGCCCAAGCCAGCCCCAGCACCGAAGGTGCAGGCGATAAACCCCGAGGCGTACGAGAACTATCTGCGGGCAAACTATTACTTCGATAGTTTCGAGCTGCAGAAGAGCATTGATTACTATCGTCAGGCCATCAAGCTCGACCCCAACTACGCCCCTGCCTACGCCCATATGGCCGAGGCTTACTCTTTTTTGGCGTTCTTCGGCGCGGTATCGCCCAGCGAAGGCTGGGGCAAGGCAAAGGAGGCGGCGAGCCTTGCAGTACAGAAAGACGACCGTCTGCCGGAGGGTCATGGAGCGCTGGCGCTGGCCAAGCTGCACTACGACTGGGATTTCGCGGGAGCGGAGCAGGAATTCAAACGCGCGCTGGAGCTCAACCCGAGCGACGCTGACGTCCGCCACGAACACGCGCACTACCTCATGGCCATGGGCCGGCTTGACGAATCGGAGGCCGAGAGTAAACGCGCAGTGGAGCTGGATCCGGTCGGGGACGGACTGAATTCGTGCCTCTGCTGGCATAGCTTCGCCGCCCGCGACTACGATGAGGCAGTACGTCTGGCGGCGAAGTTCCTGAAATCGCAACCTGATGATCCCTGGGAACGGACCATTCTCGGATGGACCTATGAGCAAAAGCGAATGCCGAATCAGGCCGTCGCGGAATTCAAGAGGGCAGTCGAGGCGACAAAGGGTGACCCGTTCTTTGTCGCTGCGCTCGGACATGCCTATGCTCTCGCGGGCAATCGGCGCGAAGCGGAGAAGGTTCTGCAGACGCTCTCGGATCACGCCAAGAAGTCCTATGTCTCGCCGTTTGATCTCGCGCTGATCTACACAGCGCTTGGCGAAAAGGACAAGGCATTTGCCCTGTTGGACAAGGCCGTGGCCGAGCACTCCACATTTCTCGTTTACACCAAATGGGAGCCGCGGCTTGACCCACTGCGTTCAGATCCTCGGTTCCGAGACTTACTCAAGCGCATCGGACTGGCAAGTTAATTGCCATTCCTGGGCGAGATGTTCTCAAAACCATCCGCCAGAATGGCAATTGCCAAGCCCCAGGACAGAAATTGAAATCTTGCTGCTGGCACCACTCGATACATTTTTGTGACAACAGATTTCTTGGTCGCGAACGAAGTGCCAAATACTGTTTATGAGTCAACATCTCGCATGAACTTCGATGCGCTCACTTCTGCGGACATTCGGTCATGAGCCGAATTTTTACCCTCTTCGAAATCGAGGCCAGTGCCACAGAAATCGCGACCATGAACAATTCCCGGCTCGTGTCCACAATCCTGTTAGCAAATTGTTAGCAGAGCCTTCCAAAGCTTGGAAATCCGGCCAAAAAGGCCAATTCGAAAGTGAGGAGAGGTCTCCAAGACCTCTCCCTTTGCCATAAAAGCAGGACGAGAGGTTCACAGAAAGCCGCATAAAAGGGCTTGGAGGCGCGGGTGGGATTCGAACCCACGAATGGAGGTTTTGCAGACCTCTCCCTTGGGCCACTTGGGTACCGCGC
>Ga0137418_10003202_pt1 | contig 15058 bp, 14 predicted proteins | sample CZODoug3_1_2_16f_FD_122242 | JGI IMG/M metagenome (GOLD analysis project Ga0137418, IMG submission 122242) | Vadose zone soil fungal communities from Angelo Coast Range Reserve, California, USA - CZODoug3_1_2_16fungal (Hybrid Assembly) | ecosystem: Environmental > Terrestrial > Soil > Vadose... | reverse complement strand
TTACCATCGAAGGTGTCGGTTACCTTCGGGTAGGGATTGGCTTGAACCTCTAGGGTAGAATTGACGGAAGTCTTTCCCTATGGCAACAGAACGTATTTTAGTGGTGGATGACGAGGAGCCGATCCGCGAAATCGTCACCGCCATGCTGGAATCTAGTGGCTACCAGTGTCAGCAGGCGGCCTCCGGCAAGCAGGCGCTCGCGCTGCTTACGTCTGGGGATTCGTTCGAGCTTGTTCTCTCCGATTTGATGATGGCGGATATGGACGGCATCGGCCTCCTGGAACGCACCAAGGAGAAGTATCCCGATATGCCGGTCGTGATGGTCACGGCTGTGCATGATATTTCCGTAGCCCTGGCGGCCATTCGCAACGGCGCTTACGACTATCTTCTGAAGCCCTTCGAACGTGAGCAGTTGCTCGCCACAGTACGGCGGGCCCTCGAGAACCGGCGCCTCAAAACGGAAAACCGTACCTACCAGACCAATCTCGAATCCCTCGTAGCGGCCCGCACGGAGCAGTTGCGCTCGGCCATGTCCGGCCTCGAGCGGTCGTATGACATCACTCTCGAAGCGCTAGGCGACGCGCTTGATTTGAAAGATGCCGAAACCGAGGGTCATTCCAAAAGAGTAACAGCCTTCACCATCGCCATGGCTCGCCATCGCGGCCTTTCCGACGATCAGGTTCGTGTGATTGCCCGCGGCGCTTTCCTGCACGACATCGGCAAAATGGCCATTCCTGACGGCATCTTGCGCAAGCCTGGCCCGCTCACGGCTGAAGAAGTCAGCATCATGCGTGAGCACTGTTATCACGGCTATCAAATGCTGCGCAAGATTCCATTTCTGACCGAAGCTTCCGATATCGTCTACTCACACCAGGAAAAATGGGATGGGTCTGGCTACCCACGTGGCCTGCGTGGCGAGGAAATTCCGCTTGGCTCCCGAATCTTCTCTGTCGCCGACACGCTCGACGCCATCACGTCGGATCGCCCTTACCGCCCCAAGCAGACTTTGCAGGCCGCCAAAGAGGAAATCCAACGTTTTTCTGGACGCCAGTTTGACCCTGACGTCGTATCCACTTTCCTGGCCATGCCTGACCATATCTGGGACGATCTCCGCCGAGAAATCGACAACCAGATCCATAAGTTCGGCTATTCTTCCAGCGCGTCCCTTGGGAAATAGCCGACAGCCTTCCCGGGGCGCAGGCAGCGTTTTTCCTATTCCACCCATCCAACGAAGGGAACAGCACATCCGTTCTTACGGGACGGCTTCGCGAGGTGGAGCATGGCACGACTGCGCGGCGCACATTTGGGCTTGGCAACATTGCTTCTTGGGAGCGGCTTGTCATTCGCTCAGAACCATACTTTCGCCTCATTTCCGTCTGCTAGCTCGAACGAGATTCCAGAGGGAAAGACCGTCCTCATCCGGCTTGGGCAACGGCTCGAAACGCGCTCAGCTCGGCCAGGACAGCGCTTCAAAGCTTCTTTAGCCGAAGACCTGATCGCGCCCAATGGCAACATGCTTCCACGCGGAAGTGCGATTCGCGGCCACATCAGCCGCGCTTCCGAAGGGCTGCACCCGCGTTTGCTTTTGAGCTTCGATGGAGTGCAATCTCAGCGCGGGTGGGAGCCCCTGATCGCATCGGTGACCAGCGTTCCGGGAGAGCATGGCGTGAAGAACGACGACGATGGTTCGATCGAAGCGGCTTCTCACAAATCCAAGTCCAGCTCTGATTCCGACGACGAGCCGCGTTCCCCGTGGTCCCGCATCGGTGGTGTAGCTGGTTTCTTCGCCGACAAGAGTGTGCGCTTGGAAAAAGGCGCAATTCTGGAAATCCGTCTTGACCACGCCATTCAGCTGGCTAGACGTTAGGGAAACTCTGATTAAGTCCTTCTCCAGATCAAAAGCAGGTCCCTCCACTTCGCGGAATCGCCGGAAAAACCGGCGATTCCGCTACGGTCGGGATGACAAATTGTATTTAATCGGAGTTTCTCGAGGTCTACTCGGCGTAGGCACCCCAACAGCGAATGAGGTGGGAGCACCAACGCGCCCCCTAAACCGGCCCACGTCAGCTATTCTTAGATCAGCCATCAGGAGATCTAAGTTTTGCCAAACAAACGTCATGCCGCTCTGAGTTTCGTCTTCATAACCGTTCTGCTTGACATGCTGGCGTTCGGCATCATCATCCCCGTTTTGCCCAAGCTCATCACCAACTTTCTGCACGGGGATATCGGCCAGTCCTCGAAGTATCTAGGACTTTTCATCACCGTCTGGGCGCTCATGCAATTCTTCTTCGCCCCGGTTATTGGAGTGCTTTCCGACCACTTCGGCCGCCGGCCGATCATCCTGTTGTCGAACTTCGGCCTTGGTCTCGACTACATCATCATGGCGCTCGCGCCAACGATTGGCTGGCTCTTTGTCGGACGCCTGCTTTCCGGTATTACATCGTCCAGTGGCCCAACTGCGAACGCGTATATCAGTGACGTCACAACCCCCGAAACCCGCTCCCGCGCTTACGGCATTTTCGGGGCTGCGTTTGGCCTCGGCTTCATTCTCGGGCCCGCTGCCGGTGGGTGGCTGGGCCATATTGATTTGCGGCTACCATTCTGGACCGCTGGCGCATTCAGCATATTGAACGCAGTCTACGGATTTTTTATCTTGCCGGAGTCGCTGCCGCCAGAGCGTCGGGCCACAAAAATGCTCTGGCGAAAGGCCAATCCGGTGGGGGCGCTCAAGCTGCTTCGCTCGCATCATGAGCTCTTTGGCCTAGCCAGTGTCAGCTTGCTGAATTACCTTGCGCACGAAGTTTATGTAACAGTTTTCGTTCTGTATGCGACGCTCCGCTACAACTGGAACGAACGGGATGTGGGCAATTCGCTCGCCGTAGTCGGCATCACGACCATGATCGTCTCTGCCGGAATGGTCGGCTCGCTCGTGAAGCGTTTCGGAGAGCGAGCCACGCTATTTCTTGGACTCTTCCTTGGCGCCATCGGGTTCGCGCTTTTTGGAGCATCTCCCACAGGTTGGCTGTTCGTCGCCGCCATTCCGGTGAATGCACTCTGGGGCTTGGCCGCGCCGCCGCTCCAAACCTTGATGACGCGCCGCGTTTCCGTCAGGGAACAAGGCGAATTGCAAGGGGCGGTAGCATCGTTGCGCGGGATCGCAATGATCGTCGGGCCCGGAATATTTGCGGCGGTATTCGCTTATTTCATTGCTCGCGACCACTTCATTCCCGGAGCTCCCTGGTTCTTATCAGCGATTCTCTTATTCGCTGCGCTCGGCCTCGCCTGGGTGGTTGCGCCGAAGGCGGGGAAGAGCAAGGAGGAAGAACCCTCGTCCCCGGTCACCACGCTCGCCTAGCTAACGTCGAAGGAGAACCTATGTCGAAGAATTCCGCATCAGCCCTTGCTTTCAGCGCGTGCCTGTTGTTCTCCTGCCTCGTTATTGCCCAAGAACACCCCGCACTCACCGCCCAGGCCAACACCGTGTACGTTGGAGCCGACGGCAAGTATGAAGCCCAGCCAGATACCGCGCTTCTGCAATTCAACATTTCCGCGCAGGAAGATTCTTCGAAAGCTGCCTATGACCACGCCTCCAAAAACGCGGACCAGTTCCGCCAAATCCTCCGCACCAACGGCATCGATCCCAAGTCTGCACAGATCGGATACTTCTCCATCGATCCGGTTTACGATTGGAAGCAGCCGAAGAGAAAGCTGGTCGGCTACCGCGTGAACGCCAGCACAACGCTGAAGCTGAGAGACTTTGCCAAGATTGGTCCCATCGTCCAGCAACTCGCTGACACCGACATTACTGACAATCAATCCCTGAGCTATACGCTAGAGAATATTGATGTAGCTAAACAAAGGGCCGTTGAAGACGCCTATCGCCGCGCCAATGATTCCGCCGCGACGATAGCCAAAGCGGGTGGGCGGGGGTTGGGCGAGTTGTCTTATGCATCGGTGGACACGTTCGAGCAGGTTCGGGTCGTCGCCAATATGGCCCGCGGGCCGATGCCGATGCTGGCTGGCGCGATGCGGGCTCAGGCCGAAGCTGCGCCGACCGCGGAGTTCTCCCCACAGACCATTGTGGTCACGGCGCACGTCAATGCGCTTTTTGTTCTGAAATAGGATTACGCGAAGCACGGACTACTGCGGATCGTACTACTGCGGATCGTATCGCTGCAGATCGCCGCGTAGCGCCCTACCCACAATTCGATTCTCATCAATGTCGATCGCGCGCTGTACCACCATTTGGATGGACGTTCCTTGCTCCAGCCGTAAGTCCTTCCCGCGCGAGAACAGGGCGATCGCCGTGCCTACCACTGCTCCGCCTGCCCCGCCGATTCCCGCGCCCTTGAGCCCGCCGGCCGCTGCGCCAATCAGTCCGCCGGTAGCCGCCGCTTCGGCGGCAGTCGCTACATCGTGGCCTTTGTCGCTGTCCTGCCGGATGGTACCTTCCTCATTCTTCATTGTGGAATGCTCCATTCCTGGAACATTATCGACTGCACCCGGTAGCAGCACCGTATACCCGTTGGGGTAAATCAATGTCGTGAAGTGGAAAAGAAGCTCCGCCCTGCCCTTGACTCGTCCCGGTCGTTGGATCGCGCTGATTCTCCCTTGCACGTAGGTCCCTGCTGGCACTAGCATCTGGCCGTCTACGGCGTAGGGGAAGGTCGTGACGGCGTAGATGGGGTCGCCGATCTTGGCGCTCTTGGTGGTAATCGCATGCTCCAGGCGCAGGAGGATCTGCGCGCCTGCGGGGATCGAGATCTTGTTCTCGGGCCTCTTCGGCCGTTCCAGAGGCTTCCGTTGCTCCAAGGCCGGTTTGGTATCGTCCTGGTCTTGGCCTTGGGCCACGCATGCGACGGCCATCGCACAGCCCAAGCCGGACACCACCAATCCTTTGCTCCAGCGATCACTCCAGCGATGCATACATCCTCCCCGCGTCACGCGAACTGCTTCTAGGCTCGGATGCAGTCTACTCGTTCCGGGTTGACCCGCGCACCTACTTGTAGAGCAAATACTTCTCGCGAGTCTTTTGAAACGCCTCGAGGGCCTCGCGCCAGTCGTCGGCGATGCGGCGTGGGTCGCGGCCCGCGGCCAGGGCTTCGTAGGCCGCGGAGTTGACCAGCAGGTCTTTCACCGGTTCTATGCGGAAGGGAGGGTACAGCTTGGAAAAGGCCATTGCTAGCTCCACCCCAAGCTCCGGCGCGTCCAGTACGTTCCGGTCGAGTAGCACCAGATTTACACCTTGGCACAACTTTCCGGAGTAGTTACTGGAAGCGGGAGTAAAGCTCACCGGCACAAACCGCACTCCCGGAATGCTCCGTTCGTTGAGATACTGCGCGAATTCCCGGGAATTCACCCAAGGTGCGCCCACTACTTCAAACGGGGTGTCGGTGCCGCGGCCCACGGAAACGTTGGTTCCCTCAATCAGCGCTACGCCGGGATAAAGCGCGGCCTCGGTCAGATTGCGGAGGTTCGGCGAAGGGTTGACCCAGGCGAGCCCGGTTTCGTCGAACCAGTCGCCCCGCATCCACCCTTGCATGGGGCTGACGGAGAGTTTTGCGTGGATGCCACGCTCCGCATTGAACATCTGCGCTAGCTCACCCATCGTCATCCCGTGCCGTACCGGGAGAGGGAAGTAGTTGGTGAAAGTCTCATGGCCGGCATCGCCGACCGGTCCCTGCACGATTGCGCCCGTGACCGGATTCGGGCGATCCAGCACGAGCACCGGGATTTCAGCCTTCGCAGCAGCCTCCAGAAAATAGCCGAGGGTTGTCTCGTAGGTATAAAATCGCGCGCCAACGTTTTGCAGATCGATTACCACAATATCCAGCGTCTTCAAGACCTCAATCGACGGACGCCGTGCCGCATCCGTCCCGCCGTAAACGCTGTAAACCGGCACGCCGGTGGTAGCGTCTTTCGTGTTGCCAACGGCAGTCGTATCCAGCGTTCCCTCGACTCCATGTTCCGGACTGAAAATCGCGGTCAGCGTGGTGCCGGATACGTTGTTCAGCACATCAATCGTCCTTCGTCCTTGGCTGTCGACTCCTGTCTGATTCGTGAGCAGCCCTACGCGTCTGTGCGGGAAACTTGTTGGGTCTCCGCTCAATGTGCCACCCGAAGTCCCGCCTGCTGCTCCGCCAAGAAGGGAAAATCCACTCTCTTCTAAAACATCAATGCCCGTTTTGACCGCGCCATTGCGCTCGCTCACGCGTCGCCCAGCCGCCATGCTCTCGTTGTATCCCGTAATTCTCGCGAGGCGCGCCCGCTCCTGCTCGGTGACAGTCAAGTGCAGTGCCGCAGCCACGGCCGAAGCCACCTTCGTGCGCAACGCGATTGCACTGCCGCCTTCGTTCCGGACTGTACGCATATGCACCGCGTTGGTCAGCAGGATGATGTACGTATCGGTCGCAGGATCGATCCACAATGATGTCCCGGTGAACCCCGTGTGGCCGTAAGATCCTACCGGCAGCAGCTCCCCGCGGTTGCTGGAGAATGGCGAGTCCAGGTCCCAGCCGAATCCCCGCACTGCCGTTGCATTCGGTGGTTGCTGAGGCGTCGTCATCTTCTCCACCGTTACGCGCGCCAACACCTTCCCGCCGCCACTCAAGAGCGCCTGCGCAAACTTGGCTAAATCGTCTGCTGTCGAAAAAACGCCGGCGTGTCCGGCCACCCCGTCCATCCGCTGTGCTGTTGGATCGTGTACTACGCCGCGCAGCATCACATGATCGTTGTCGTACTCAGTTGGAGCAATCTTGGCTTTCCAGGCTTTCGGCGGAAGATACCGCGTATGCGTCATGCCTAGCGGTTGGAACACATTCCTAGCCGCGTAGACATCGAGCGGCTCGCCAGAAACCCGCTCCACCAGAGCGCCCAGCGTGATGAAGTTGATATCGCTGTACAAAAAGCGCGAACCGGCCGGGAACACCGGCTTCTCCTCGAATGCCATCCGATACGCGGTGTCTTTCCCCTCCCATTTGACGGGAGAATCCTTGTCCTTCAGATCCAAGTCCTCAGTCAGGCCGGAGTAGTGCACCAACAACTGCCGTACCGTAATGTCTTCCTTGCCGTTCTGCGCGAACTCCGGCAGATATTTCGCCACTGGGTCATTGAGCCGGACTTTCCCCTGTTCGAAAAGCTGCATTACGCAGGTTGTCGTTGCCACCACTTTCGTGAGCGATGCCAGATCGAAGATCGTATCGGCCGTCATGGCCTCGCGCCGCGGCTCCAGAGTCCGCGAACCGTATGCTTTCCGGTAAACCACCTTCCCGCTGTGCCCCACCACGAGCACCGCGCCTGGAATCTTGTGGTCTTGAATTGCGTCCTGGATGATCTGGTCGACGACGGAGAGACTGGCTACGGAATGAGCGATGGGAAGGGTGCGTGGATTGCTGGCTACTTTTCCAGACGCTGGGGCGGCGAGGATGAAGATTACAAAGCCGATAACGCAAGCAAATTGCTTCACGCTGTAAGGATAGCAAGCGCTGTTGGCTCGGACGTGAACTGATGCGGTTCCGACGAAATCGTCGGTACAGGGCTGGGCGGGTACTTCCCGACGATCCGTGCGCCCCGGATGGGCTCCGCGCTACTGGGCCCCAACCCTTTTCAAATAGAACCGGAAGAAGTCCTCGGAATTCGAATCGAGGCAAACTTGAGCGTTTGCTGCACCTGCTTCTACGCGCGTGAAGCCTTTTTCGTCGACTCGAATCCGCATTGGCTTTACCGGGCATAGTTCGGGCTTCAAGAGGTAGGCGATGGTCATGGGATCGAATAACGTCGGGGTTTCTTGTCCCCACTCGTGGTACAGGAGCGTAAGCGCATCCGTTACGGGTGTGCCTTGGCCGAAGAGAAATGTCCGCTTGACTTCGTCCATCTTGAGCTGCGTGGAATCCAGCGGCATGACAAACAACGGAACGCCAGAGCCGAAGAGCTTCTGTGCCGAGGGGATGTCGTTCAATATGTTCCATTCCGCCATCGCGCCGACCGGAGCGGTGTAGCCGAGATCTCCGTAGCCACGCTGGATGCACCCACCCATCAGGATCACGCGTTTCAGCTTGCGAAAGGTTGCCGCGTCTTTGTCGATAGCCGCGCCCACATTCATCAGGGGCCCAATCGCAATTAAGGTAATTTCGCCGGGATAGCGGCGGATCTGTTCCAGCAGGAAGTCCGCCGCGTCGCCGTGCGATGCCCTCGCGAAGTGCCCTCTTTCTGCGTACCGCCGCTGTGTGAGGGGGCTCTTGGCCACAGTTGGCTTTCCAGCCAGCACCGGAATCTCGGGCTGCCCGACTTCACCAAGAAATCGGTCCACGATCTTGGCGCGCGTTTCCGTGTCTCCGAAAGCTGTAGTGATGCCGAGAATCTGCAACTCCGGGCTCTTCACGGCGAGTGCTAGCGCGAAGGCATCGTCAACGTCGTCGCCAATGTCTGTGTCCAGAATCACTTTGTTAATGATCACTTTTTCTACTTGCGACGGGCTCGGGCGGCTCCGCTCCGCCGCAGGCATAGCAGCCTGAGCCCAGGAGACTTGTGCACACAAAAGAACTGTGCTGGTGGCAATGTGGCCCCACAGAGCCCGCAACTTTGTAGTCTCTCTAGAGCGCGCGTGGCATGGAGGTGAGTCCATTTCTGATTCCTTAAAGCGGTCAGGGTTTGTTGGGAAGGGGGCCGCTCGCACTTTACCATGTGGGCGCGTTTTTGCCGCGGAGCCTGGGGGAGGGGTAGTGGGTCAGTTTCCGTGCAGCTGACGATCCAGACGCTATCGACTCGCTCAACTCGACACGGCGAATGCGACCACTCTCTACAGTTACAAAGCGTGCCCCTACCTTCTGCCTTCCGAGGGTAAGTCGGTCAGGTATGCTTTTGGTGGGACATTCCCAGAGATGAGCGAAAAGGTCCAGAGCACGAGCGGAAGAAGGTGGAGAATCTGGCTGTTGGATCGTGTGGCCGAACTGCGGCAACGCGAGGGCCAGGTCTTTTTGGTTTTGGCGCTGGTGATCGGCGCATTGACTGGATTAGCGGTTGTCGCTTTCATCCTGCTGACGGAACGAATGGGGATGCGGCTGTACCCAGTGGGAGGCGCTCCGTGGCGACGTTTGCTGTTCCCGGTCGTGGGCTCGCTGGGCATCGGCTACTTGCTGTATCGCTATTTTCCCAATGCGCGCGGCAGCGGCGTTCCGCAAACCAAGGCAGCTCTGTTCGCGCGCGAAGGCCGCATCACGCTGCGCACCGTACTCGGAAAGTTCTTCTGCACATCGGCAACACTCGCCAGCGGAATTCCGCTGGGACGCGAAGGGCCTTCCGTCCAAGTTGGTGCGGGCATTGCTTCCGTGCTGGGACGGTTCCTCGGTCTGCGCAGCGAGCAGGTGAAGAAGCTCATCCCGGTGGGAGCGGCGGCGGCCATTGCAGCCGCATTTAATACGCCTCTGGCGGCAGTTCTGTTTGCGCTCGAGGAGATCGTGGGCGACCTGCACGCACCAGTGATGGGCGCGGTAGTCCTGGCCTCGGCAACTGCGTGGATGGTTCTGCGCATGTCTCTTGGCAATCATCCACTCTTCAAGGTTCCGCAATACCAACTGGTCCATCCAGCAGAGTTTGCGGTCTATGCGGTGCTCGGCGTAGCCGGCGGTGTGGTTTCTGTGGTCTTCACGAAGCTCCTGCTGGGCTTGCGGGCGCGTTTCCTGCGGTTGCCGCAAAAGACTCTTTGGTTCCACCCTGTAGCGGGCGGGTTGTTGGTTGGTCTGATGGGTTGGTTTGTTCCACAGGTTTTGGGCGTAGGTTACGGGTTTGTCGGCGACGCGTTGAACGGAAATATGGCGTTCAAAATGATGCTGCTGTTGGTGGTGCTGAAACTTATCGCCGTTACTACCAGTTATGCTTCGGGTAACGCGGGCGGCATCTTCGGTCCGTCGCTCTTTATCGGCGCGATGTTAGGGGGGTGCGTGGGAACCCTGGCACATCATTGGTTGCCCGCCTACACTGCGACGCCGGGTGCCTACGCGCTGGTCGGGATGGGTGCTGTCTTCGCAGGAATCGTGCGCGCGCCGATGACTTCGGTGCTGATGATCTTCGAGATGACGCAGGACTATGCGGTGATCGTCCCGCTGATGATTGCGAATCTAGTGAGTCTTTTTATCGCTTCACGATTGCAGCACGAGCCCATCTACGAAGCGCTGGCGGTGCAGGATGGTATTCACCTGCCGAAGGGGGAGACGCGCCAACGGTCTGGTCAGCGTCAGGTCGTTAAAGTCATGCGAGCCACGAGCCTATTGCTACCTTTCGAGATTACAGTTCGGGAGGCGCTGGAACGGGTTCGATCGAACGAAGTCCGAACGTGGCTGGTGGAGGATCGACGGGGTGTAATTGGCGTGATTAACCTTGCGAGACTGGAGCGAGAGCTAGCCGAAGGCGCCGAGAGGAAGCTTGGCGAGTTGGTGGATGCGCTGGTTTTTCCCCACGTCCATCCCGACCAGGGGTTGGATTTGGCCCTTGAACGCATGGGAGCGAATCAGACCGACATCCTGCCCGTGGTGAATCGCGCGGATGTGCACAAGTTGGAAGGCATCGTGACGCTGCGCGACGTGCTGAGTGCATATGGCGTGAGCCGCACCTAATCGGACCCGGGCTTATGCACGCTCACTTTGGCGGAAGAGTTCCGACGAAATGAAGGCCTCGTTGAATCCATGCCTTCAGGTCCCGAGTAGACCCGTATCCCTCAGGGCCTATGTAGACGAAACCTCGCATCGCGCGGCCGGTGAAGTCCATGGGCCGTGCATGTGGCTTAGAGAGTGCCGCATCGTATTGCTGTCGCAAGCTGAAGGTGTTCTTTGGACCCAAAGTGGGCGAAGATTCCGGTCTTGCTCATCTCTAGTTCGGCGGCGAGGCGCCCAATGGAAAGCCCCTCCAGCCCTTCCGCAGATGCGATGTCAACTGCGACTTGCAAGATCTCGCGGCGGGTCTCAGTGGCCTGATCGGTGTGGTAAAGGACGACTGGTTTCATAGAACGACCGTACTGTATAGCATGGTCGTTCTATTTGTCAAATACTCTGTTGCCATATCTGCACAGCAGTGGAGACTGCCGGTCTAGTTGTTCGGCATCCGCGCACGCGTAACGGCAGTCGTACACAGATAGCTTCGATAGGAGCAAAGATCGACGAGTAGGTCCTTCGATTCCGAAAGAATGGCCGCCTTTTCCGTCTCGCCCACGAGCAGGATGATGACGTCATCGCGACCCGGGCTCATTCTCAACATGAACGGATAGAGACTAAAGGGTTTGCCACCGATGTCGGCGTCCGTGACGCCCGGAGCATAAAACATATAGTGAGGCATATTCATGGTCACGGGCTCTGTCCCGTTTGTCCAGCCACGCATCACCGGAGCGATCATGTAGGCAACGCCGGTTCGCGCAGGGTTTGGGTAGTCTTTGGTCCCGAAGTTTTTCGTAACCTCAAGATGTACCTGCTTTGCGTCCGTGTCCCGCGCCCTCAATTCTGCGGTGTAGATATAGTCTTGTAGCAGTGTCTTTGAGCCTTCGGCGTCGAAGCAAACCGGCCAAGCAATATCGTCTCGGAACGGCCGCTCTGGCCACTGCCAATCACTGCGCACAACGATGCAGCTGACGCCGTTTGTGCCTTGGTGCTTGAGGAGATATCCCTTGGATGGATCCAGCACGTAGGTCGTGGCAGCATCGCGCAAATGCGGGGGAGCAGCGCTTAGCGCGTAGCGCACTTCCAGCGACTCCGGCATTCGCTCCAGCTTGGCGGGAGAAAGTTCAGGACGTCTTTCAGATTTCGTGGTTTGCGCAACACAACTCATACTCACTAGGGAGACTCTGATTAAGTTCTCCATTTCCACAGGCAATATAGAGTAAGTTTTGCTCAGATGACATCGACGAACAAACAACAGAGGACACTGGCGATGATGACTGGTTTTGAGCGATATACAAAGAAGACGCGGCGAGCGATATTCCTGGAAGAAATGGAGCAAGTGGTGCCGTGGCGCGAGTTGTGCGCGCTGATCGAGCCGCATTATCCCAAACCAGGGAATGGGCGGCCGCCAGTGGGAGTGGAACGGATGCTGCGGATTTATTTTTTGCAGCAGTGGTTCAACCTGTCGGATCCGGCGGTGGAAGAGACGCTGTACGACTCTGCGGTGATGCGGCAATTCGTGGGCATTGATTTGGGCCATGAACCGGTGCCCGACGAAACCACAGCTTGTAAGTTTCGGCACTTGCTGGAGGAACATCAACTTGGGGAACAGATCCTGGGCACGGTGAATCTGCATTTGCAAGCCCAGGGAGTGCGTATCACCACGGGCACGATCGTGGACGCGACCATCCTGCACGCGCCCTCGTCGACGAAGAACCGAGAGCAGCAGCGCGATCCAGAGATGCACCAGACCAAGAAAGGGAATCAATGGTTCTTCGGCATGAAGGCCCATGTGGGCGTGGATAGCAAGACCAAGATCATCCACACGGCAGTGGCTACGGCGGCGAACGTCGCCGACTCCACGGTGCTTGCCGATCTGCTGCATGGGGAAGAAACCCGGGTTTGGGGTGATCAGGCCTATAAGGGACAAAGCCATGTCATTAAGGAGTGCGCACCTGGCGCGCAGGACCACACCCATCGTCGCTACCGGTACAAGAATGGGATTGACGAACAGGAGCAGGCGAAGAATCGAAGCAAATCGAGCGTGCGTTCGAAGGTGGAGCATGTATTCCAGGTGATGAAGGTGCAGTTCGGATTCGTGAAGCTGCGCTACCGCGGACTGAAGAAGAACGCGCACCGGCTGTTTGTCACTTGCGCGTTGGTCAATCTGTTTCTCAGTCGGCGGAAACTGCTGCTGCTGGGGACAAACGCATAAACACGGGCGAACCGCTGTTCGCCTTAAGGTTGGCCACGGCGAAGCCGAGAAATCCGGGTGGAATGAGTTCAACACCACTCCGAGAGTTGGGCCAGGATCCAGCATTTCCAGATCAGACGAAACTTGCTCGATCAGAAAACTTACTTATTCAGAGAGTCCCTAGCCCCGCAATAACCGCAGCAACTTTATCGAGTATCTGGTTCCAGCCCTCCATTTGACCGCTATTGTTCGCGCTCTCCATGGGTTCATTTCCAATGAAGGTGAGTTTCGTCTGGCCCTTTCCGAAATCCTCAAAGATGGTCACGTCGTACGCACCGTCTATGGCCTCATGTTCTATTCCTAATTGCGCAGGCTCAACCTTGTTTCCCTCCGAGTCCGAAAAGTACATGGAGGAAACGATCTTCTCGTGCAGAACAATCTCGTGGTATTCACCCGCATTCCAGAACTCCTGCCCATCCGGCGTCTTCATGCAGCAGAGAAATTTTCCTCCAACGCGAAAATCCATCTGACAAACCGGCGCAGTAAAGCCCTTCGGTCCCCACCACTGCATCACGTACTTCGGGTCTGTCCACGCCTTCCAAACCAACTCGCGTGGGGCATCAAAAACTCTTGTGACAACCATCCGCTCAATTTCGCTAACCGTGTTTTCTGTCATCTCTGACCTCCTCTTTCTTCATTTGATTTACAACTACATCCAGTTTGTCGAAGCTCTCTTCCCAGAATCGGCGATAGCTAATCGCCCAGTCGCGGACTGTCTTGATCGCCTCTGGCCTAAGCGTGCACACACTCTCTCGTCCACGCTTCGTCTTGATCACAATCCGCGCCCGCACCAGGTAGGCAATATGTTTTGAAATCATCTGCTGCGAGAGTGCAAACGGTTCCGTCAATCCATGCACAGAGGCAGGCCCATGGGAGAGTCGTTCGATCATTGCCCGCCGGGTTGGATCAGACAAAGCCGCAAACGTTGTACCTAATTTATCCACAACCATATGGTAGTGGATTATCTGTCAATGTCAAGCGTGAATTTTGCGATCCCTGATTTCTGTTCAGTGATCCCAGTTGGCTCGATACGACAAGCGCGGCGAGTGCGAAATCGCCGAGTCACTCATCGACCCTGATTGGTAATGGGAAGTCTTAGTGCTGCATCTGAAGCGGCCCACGAGCGAAAGGCGTCCGCTGAGGTGCTGTGTATGGGCGCTTCAGATACAGCGACTTGAAGGAAGCCTGATCGAGATCTATGGGGTTTGAATGGCGGTTCGGAGAGATGACATCGCGAGTGGCGTGGCGGCAGAGCGATAAACGGTGATGTTACCGCTGGTGCGGTCGGGGCGAGTGCGAAGATTCGGCTGATGTTTTCCACGGTCACCGATGAAGGCGAACAGAACTGATGGCAACAAGGCGCAGACCGGCCTTGTGCCAGGGCACTTGGATGTGGCGAGTTCCTGTTGGGGCTTCATGCGGCACCTCTGCAGAGAGCAGGAGGAGCGCGGAGTTGGATCTGGGCGGGGGTAAACCTTTCGACGAGTTTCATCTCTCCGCCGCAGTGCGGACACTTCCAGGAGGTTGGGTCAGTGGGCTCGCTTGCTGTCGGCGCTGCGATGGCGGATCGCGCCTGTGTAGCCAGTAACTGGGCACAGAGTGGCAGGAGGTTGGCGCGTTTGCGATTGGCGAGAAAGCCGAAGTTGCGGATGCGCACGAAGCCGCGCGGAAGCAGGTGCAAGAGGAAGCGACGCAGGAACTCATCGACGCGCAGGGTCATGAGCCGTTTCCTGTTGTCGTGAGCGGAGTCTCTCCAGCGGAAGGTGACATTTCCGTCGGCGAGAGTAACCAGCCTGTGGTTGGAGATGGCTACGCGGTGGGTGTAGGCGCCGAGATAGCGCAGCGTGTGTTCTGGCCCTGCGAAAGGCGGTTTGGAGTAGACGATCCAGTCGTGGCGGAACAGGAGTCTGAGCCAAGAGGCGAAGGCGCACGATTCTCGAAGAGGCAAGAGGTTGCCGTGGAACTGGAGCGCGCCTGCATGAAAGGCGGTCTTGAGTCCAGCTACAAACTTGCCGCGGAAGATACGGCTCAGCACCTTGATGGGGAGGAAGAAGGAGCGGCGTGAGGAGATCCAGCGGGAGTGATCCGGAGCGAGGCCGCCGGCGGCAAGCACGCAGTGGACATGGGGATGATGTTGCAGTCGCTGGTCCCAGGTATGGAG
>Ga0137418_10002733_pt2 | contig 15058 bp, 8 predicted proteins | sample CZODoug3_1_2_16f_FD_122242 | JGI IMG/M metagenome (GOLD analysis project Ga0137418, IMG submission 122242) | Vadose zone soil fungal communities from Angelo Coast Range Reserve, California, USA - CZODoug3_1_2_16fungal (Hybrid Assembly) | ecosystem: Environmental > Terrestrial > Soil > Vadose... | reverse complement strand
AGCAAGTATCGACCATTTCTACGATTCAAAAGTAACGGAGAATTATCGTCTGGAAGTGGAACCACCACGTGCCCAGAAGATTCTACGAGCCAAAATCTTTGCAGAATTTATAGGGTTCCTTGAAGCCTTTGGTGTGCTCTGTCTTGCTATAGCGAAACGTAAGCAACAGAGCTTTATGTGGACGTTCCTGAATACCGAACCTCAGGAGGTTACTGCGTTCTACGACCGTGTGCTTTCATATCACAATCCACCATCTCTCCAGCGCTTGCTTGCACTACCATCCATATCTGACATTAAGAAAGCCAAGGCGTCCCACTCTCACACACCTATTGCTAGTCTACCAGACAATATAGATCAAATCACTATTGAGCAAGTGATTTATGACTACAAAGAGCATGGTCCCAATATTGTACTGATGGCAAAGTTGTATCGTGAGCAAGGTAGCAGGAATGTACGTATCTACAACAAGATCAAGCACATTTTTCCCATCGTGGAAGGTCACAACTGGCTCAATCCTCCTCTAGATCCCCAGCAAGCAGCTATTGCTATTGACGACACAGGTGTGGTTGCACGACTACCGATGGAGCAAGAAGAGGTCGATCTAGAAATCACCAACATTCGCCTGACAACGATTACTGGTGCTGAATTGATAGAGGACTATACATAGAGCTATAGTCCTCTATCAATTGGGTGTGCTGTGATAGGTATCTTCACGTCGCTGAAGGTAATTTATCTGGACCATCTTTCCCACAAAGGGGGCTATCGTCTGAGTGGCTCCGTCTCGCTCGTTCTCTTGGAGGTTTGCTACAGGGACACGTGGAATGAAACCCGACTGGATACTCATTTCCGCATGGCAGGAGCAGACGGCGTCATAATCACATGGGTCCCTCCGGCAATAAGTTGAATGGGACTATACCATCAAACCTCAGAATAGATGGTCGCGTTATTTGCGTAAGGGCCCACAGAGGAATAACATTGAGCAAGAAATTACAACAGAATCCACACCGATCCATTATTGAGCAGATTATTCGCATTGCTAATAACTCACGGTTCGCTCATTTTCCAGACAGAAATTAGGAATCATCGGTCAATTGAAGATAGATGGCAGGCGTAAATCCTAACAACGCTAAAATATCCTCCTGAAGAGAAGAAAGTGGTGTGATATGACGTTGTATGAAATGAGAAGTACGAATGATGGTAAGGGTCACTTCGCTGAAAGCTTCCAACAAGCGTTCCGCAGTCGGTTGATTGGTGCGATGCTTAGGATTTCCAGCGTAGAGTTCAGAAAGCTCTCTTTTCTGCTGTTGTAGATTTTTCCGAACAACGCCCTCTAGTAATGTTAAAACACGCAAAGCAATGGTAAGCAAGCGGACCAATCCCACTCGATGATCATCACGTTGCACATACATAGGAGCTAATGAGAAAGGATGTCCTTTGAGACGCTCGAAACACCGCTCTACACGATATTCATCACGATAGGCCTCTACAGCTTGCTCGAGAGTGAGATATGCTGTTTCTTGATTGGTAGCATACACGCGCCAGCTTAGATGACTTATTGCATATTCAAGAGCCTTTTCCTTGCGTTGGCAGCTTATGGTGAAAACAACATCTTGACGTGGTGATGATAACTTTCCTTTATAAGCACGTACTGTGCGTTCCTGCTTTTCCTCATGAACAGTGATCTCGAATAAATCTTCAACACGAAATTTCTTCATCACTTCTTGAATGGCTTTATCTATTTCAGTACGCGTTTTTAAGTACGGCTTTCCTTGCTTTCTCACCAGTAAATTCTGTATAGCCTGCTCTGCTTTATCTAATCGTCCTAGCAAAGAAAGCCTCGCCGCTTCAGCTGCACTTGTTGATTGGATCAAAAATCGACGTTCTGTCCATGTTTGCATTTGTCCATTCACTTCAGCGGTCAGCTCTTGATTTATTTCATACCCTTGAGCAATACAAATACGTTCATTTTTATCATTTATACGCTCAACTTTTGTTACCTGCTTTCCGTCCTTTCTTAGCCTATCCACTTCTTGCTGTAACTGATCTAATGGCATTTGTACTAACGAAAGAGGGCATAAATAAAAATCTCTATGAGATTGGATACTCGCACGTGTTTGCAGGGCTGCCATCTTACAGTCTCCTACATACAGCAATCCCACCATCTGGAGCCCTTCGCGCACTCGCATGATGATGGGCAGATACGCCGGATCATCTGCATTTTCGCCTGAAAGCACTTCTGTCGCGAGCGGCATTCCCGTAGGGTCCAAGGAAGCCAGCACCAATTTGAGTTGTGCCAGATCAGGTCGATGGTCCTTACTGTGTCCGAATTGCAGCAATCCCTCTTCATTCACTTTTGCATAACTACTGACAGTCGTCGTATCCACGCGGACACACTCTTTTTGCAGGTTATACACTCGTACCAAATTTCCCATCAATTCCTGTTCAAATGCTGACCAATGGATATCATTACTCAACGCATGTAAGACATCAGCAAGTCTATCATCTGTCATATCACCTTCTTTAAACAGAATCAGCCCACAACTATGCAGTGCTTCTTTCCGTCGCTTTGCCCATTCTTGTACTTGATTCATTCTATGATCCGCTTCTGATAGGATATGGGATAGCCAAATCATTACCACGTTTCCTAGGCTTAATCCCTTCCGGTTACCATGAACTGGAATATGTTTATCTAACAGTTTGGCTAGATTCATGCGCTGCATGTGTGCTAATAACAGCGGGATATCGTCCACACGTTCAGTTTCAATGTTCAACGTCTCTTTCATGCTTGGAGTGTATTACAATTTTGAAATCTCGTCAAGAAATGAGCGAACCGTGAGTTTTTAACAACTTTCTGCCAATTTATGCTTTTCTGTTAGTCAGTCCCTTAAATGCTATCCACCGTTATACACGCCATATTATCCTTCATTGCGTCACAATATGCTTGTCTTCATACGACATATTATTCTTCTAGTCACAAATGTGCTCGATCTGTACTTGCACCGAGGATCCTTTGAGATCGTGCTTGCTGATGAAGATGGTAAGGTAGCCTGGGAGCGAGGTACTGTTCCCAGCCCTTTTCTCCCAAGCCCCTTCCGAACCGTACGTGCGCCTTTCAGCGCATACGGCTCTCCGTTTCTGTTTTATTCAAGAGATCCTGTTTCCTCTCCATCTTTCATGGATATCGTGGTGACAGGACTGACAAACGATTAGCGTTTTGCGTCTTCTTTTGAGCATAATATGCGCCCAGCGAGGCCGTTCATTCCCCATTTTCTCGAGATCTGCGATTTTACGGGTTTGATGCACGACACAGTGTTTATCTCTGATTTCACACAGCTCGCATCTTCCCGCTATGAGTCGTCGTATCACCTCCTTTTGCTCATAGCGGATCAGAGCCGGAACTCTATCGATCAGGACAGCTTCTTTGTGGTGTATCAGAGGGATTCCACCGAATTGCGCGATCAGCGGCTTCTTTCCATTCGTGCGTTCCAGGCTTGCCTGGAAGCATTTCCGTGGACCGTGTGGGGTTTGAGTGATGGCTCGATACCGCTTGATCATCTTGGCGATGGAACTGTGATATTTGGCTGCCAGGGTGTGCAGGAGGGATTGTTGCGCTGCCCATTGAACGCGATGGAGCCAGTACACATTGTTGGCTAACAAATAGTACTCTACCAGTCCTCGATATTCGTCTTGATATGTCTTCAAGATGATATAATCAGAGCAGGCGGCCAGAGAGAGGCGGCGCAGCGGTTTTCCTCCTTGTTGATAGAGCTTTCGTTTCTTTTCGATCACTTCGACCGGGACACGCAGGACGACGCTGGCATTTAATCGACGATATCCATCTTTGGCAAGTTTGTCGTTGCAGTAACGGACTTGTAGATCATAGCCAAGAAATCGAGCTGCTTGTGTCTGGGCATGGGTGATCAAGGTCTTTTCCTGAGATAATTCGAGCTTGAGCGTGTCTTGCAGGAATGTCCCCAGTTCTTGCTTGATCTGCTCTGCTTCTTTGCGGGGCCCAAGAAACCCGAAAAGCACATCATCAGCGTAGCGAACATATCTGAGACGACGATAGGTCGGATCATGTGGATCGCCCGCTGGGAGTTGTTGAGCTTGTCGGAGCAGGGCTTTGGCCTTTCGATGCTCCCCCTTTCTTCTTGCCCTGCTCAATCTTTCTTGGATGCGTCTGTAGACCGGATTTTTCTTGCGGACCCGACCTCGCGTATACTGCGGGATCAGGTGGGTTTCCACAAACTGGTCGAGTTGGTTCAGGTAGATATTACTGAGTATGGGCGAGACGATCCCGCCCTGGGGGACCCCAGAGAGCGTCGGGAGGTACCGCCATTCCTCTAGATATCCAGCCTGAAGCAGCTGTTTGATGAGACGCAGAAAACGTGGATCATGGATCTTTTTAGCCAGGATGTTCAACATGACAGTATGGTCAAGTCGATCAAAACAGGCGGCTATGTCTCCTTCGACAAACCAGTGGCATCCTGTCCACGCATGCTCAATATGGCTCAATGCCGTGTGACATCCTCGTTCTGGTCGGTAGCCGTGAGAGAATTCGCTGAATTGCGGCTCGTAATACGCTTCTAGCAAGCTTCGAATCACTTCCTGCAAGAGTTTGTCTGACCACGTAGGTAGGCCTAAAGCACGCATTTTCCCGTTTTTCTTGAGGACAAAGGTTCGTCGAACGGGAGTCCAGCGATACCGCTCACGACGAAGATCTTCGATGATCTTTTCAATCTTTTCCAGAGACATGGCATCAGCCGTTTCCTCTGTCGAGCCTCTGGTCATGGCGCCCTCATTGGCGTAGATGCGTCCGTAGGCTCTGAGGTAAAGATGTGGGTTGTAGAGTTGCCGATAGAGATCATCTACCGGGACTCCTCGTTTGCCTCGATCTTGAAGCATACCAAATACGTTTTCGGATGTTCGCATATCTCATGCTCCTATTTTCGTGAGATGGTAGAAACAGTCACTGTGCCCCTTCGCCATGTACTGAGCTTTTTCTCAACTCGGACTACTATGGGCACTCCGTCGCCATGGGTTCCTTGCGTAACCGTTAGGCGATCCCGCGTTCCGGTGGTTTGGTACGTCTCGAGCGCAGGTTAGGTCGTCTTTTTATTCCCTTGAAATGGTTCATTACCATTCGTTCCACTTGTGGAAGGTACAGGAGACGCTCCTCAAATCTCCTGTACTAGTGGGCATCGATGTCAGATGTTGTATCGATGGGAGGATCTTTACTCCGACTGGGAATTGGACTTCAAGCAGTGTAGCCTTGACCATGCTGTGCGGATCTTGCATCACCTACCCCTTAACATCTTCAAGGTATCAATGCTTTTCACGCATGCTGTTGTCCCCTTTGCCTTTCGGCTTTAGGTAAGCGCGATGATCCAAGAATATCCTTCCAAATTCTTCCTGACTGTGTCAGGGATACCAAACCGCGTCACGCGGCGCACAAGAGCTAGATCCAGACCATCGAGGCATATCTGAGAGCGCTATACTGGGCAATCAAGAGGCCAGGGCCTACTACGAGCAGCATCGAAGCTGGCAAGGTTCACGCAAGAAGCGAACAAAGCCGCTTGTTGAAGCGCCGAAAGCTGAGCCTCGGTTGGTCAAACCTGACCGAAATGAGCAGCGGGTACGTCAGCGATACCTCCATATGGGCAAAGAAGCGCTTGTAGAACGTCTGATCACTGCCGAACGAATGTTGGCCGAACAAAGAGAGCGCTGGCTCTGCCAACAGGATGAAGCACTGACCTGGCGAATGCGAGCAGAAGCAGCAGAAACCCAACTTCAGGAACTCCAACAAAGAGCTACCCGGCGAAAAGAGGGATGAGCAAGCGAGAAGGATACAAACTACCACTTGCTAACAAGAAATGGCTCTCCGCTTTCCTTCATTTCACATTCCGGTACTTTGGTTAAAACCAGAAATCGTGTTGGTGAGCCGGGATCGCGGCGGCGACTATGCCTCTTGCAAATGGAAGGAGAAAGTTGCCGCTTTCGGAACAAATACTTGCCGCTTTTTGGCCCATATTGTGAGAAAAGTGGCCCTCTCAATCACTGAACCTGAAGCAATACTTGCCGTAATTCCTAATGAAGAAGAAATACTTGCCACCATTTTGAGAAATATGGTACCCTGCCTGCATCCCATTGGGACGTATCAATGAGACAGGAGCCATTCATGACCAGACCCCTTGATGGCATTGCCCTTCAGACCTACTTTCGTCGTCTCAATCTGCCAAAAGAGGCGCAGGATCAGTTACTAGCCGTTCGTTCCTCACCTCCAAGCCGACTGCCAGATAGTCGCGCTGGTAATATGCCTGTCTGGTATCCATCCAAAAAGATGCGATGCATCATGAAAGCGGAAAGTGCCAAGGTGGAATTTGCCTTTCTGCTCGAAGCTGAACACGACAATGACGTGGTAGAGTTTTGGGATCAGCCTCCGCCCATTGAGCTGATCTATCATGATCGACGAGGGCATCTCCAGCAACCGCTCCACACTGCTGATTACTTTGTCTTTCGTTACGAATCAGCGGGTTGGGAGGAGTGCAAACCTGTTGAAAAGCTGATCCAGTTTGCCAAACAGCACTCGAAACGCTACGTGCAAGATTCGCAGGGACAATGGCGGTGTCCTCCAGGAGAGGCGTTTGCTGAAAAGCTCGGACTGACCTACAAAGTGCGTGCTTCAGATCAAATTAACTGGGCCGCTCAGGATAACTGGCTTTACCTCGACGACTACTATCAGGATCTGGAGAAGTTAGTCATTCCTGAGACGGAACTCTCCACCCTCTTCCAGATTGTGGATGCTCATCCTGGCATCACGCTTGCTGACCTCCGCAAAGCAGCTGCTCCCATTCGTTCTGAACACATCAATATTACCATTGCCCAACACGCCCTGTATGTTGACCTCTCCACCTACCGACTCACCGAGCCGGAGCACACTCCCCTTTTCCTCACCCGAAAAGCAGCGCTTGCCCATCACTCTTCCAACCAGAGAGCAGACGATCTGGGTATCGAGGCGCATCCTGTGGTGATCGAGCAAGGAAGTCAAATTCTCTGGGATGGCAAGCCATGGAGGATCGCTGTAGGGCAGACGGAGTTCACACTGGTCTGTGCAGAAGGAACGCCCATTGCGCTTTCGCGCTCGGCTTTGGAGAGTCTGGTCAAGGAAGGCAGAATTGTCGGCGTCCCAACAGCAACTCAGTCCAGCATCACGGAGGCCGGAGAAGCCTTGCTGGATCAGGCGAGGGAAGTAGACCTGGCGACTGCAACCTTCCGCAACCGTGTCATTCATCCCGAACACTATCATGACGACGAGCAAGAAGAGGTAGCTGTTCGCGCTGCAACCATTCCTGCCCGAACCAAACGTCTGTGGCGGCAATTGTATCGGGAAGCAGAGATGACCTACGGAAGTGGGTACATTGGCCTGCTGCCTCACTTTACCAACCGGGGAGGCATCCGAAAGGTGAAAACGGAGGTGAACGAGCTCATTGAAAAGGTGCTCACAACGCACTACGACACGTTGACCCGCAAACCCAAGCGGGGAGCTTACGGCGAGTACGTTGCGCAGTCCAAGGAGAACCATCTGCCAACCGTCTCAGAGCGAACCTTTTACGCGCGAGCAAAACGTCACAAAAGCGTGTATGAGCAAATCCTGGCGCGTGAAGGAGCGCGGGCCGCTTACCCGTTCAAGGAATACCATCACTCTGCCGAGAAAACGATCCATCGGCATGGGAGCTATGCCTGGTCAATGGCGCATATCGACCATCTAGAAGTCGATCTAGAGCTTTGTGATTCCAAAACAAACCAGCTCCTGGGCAAATGCTGGCTGACACTCATGATCCTTTCGTCTCCCCGGCGCATTGCTGCGTTTTACCTGACCTTCGACCCGCCTTCTTACCGCTCTGCTATGATGGTGATGCGGTTGTGTGTCAAGCGATATGGAAGACTCCCTACGGCCATTACGGTGGATGGTGGGCCTGAGTTCAGGAGTGTGTACTTTGAACAGCTTCTGGCGTTGTATCGAGTGCGCAAGCACCAACGTCCCTCTTCGGAACCACGCTTCGGGTCGCCTTTGGAAAGGTTGTTTGGGACTCTGGACACCTCCTTCATCTACCACTTGCTTGGTAACACCCAGGCGAGGCGGCACCCCCGGAGCATGACAAAAGCGACTGATCCTCTTCGGCACGCTGTCTGGACTTTGCCGGATCTCGCAGAACAAGTGCAGCACTGGGCAGATGAAGAATATGACACCATTGTGCATCCCGCACTCCACATGACCCCGCGTGACGCCTACGCCCAGAGTATGGAACGAGACGGCGAGCGCGATCACAAACGGATCCCCTACGATGACCGCTTCAAAAAAGCCACCTTGCCGACGACCCAAAAAGGGAAAGCATTAGTACAACCGGGCAAAGGGGTACGTATGAACTACCTGGATTACTGGTGTGACGAGATGCGCGACCGAGCTGTCGAACGGACCAGTGTGGCGGTGCGCTATGATCCTTTTAACGTGACCGTCGGCTTCGCGTGGATCAACAACCAGTGGAGGAAATGCATTTGTCCCGTTGATGAACTCGTGGGGTGCTCAGAACGCGAGCTTCAACTCTTAGCAGCGGAAGTGCGCCAGCAAAACCGTTTGTTGTATGGGAAAGAACAGGTAGAGATTACACAGAAACAGCTTGCTGACTTCCGGCGGAAGAATGCCGCAAAAGAAGTGATCTTACGTCAGCAACGCCATGATCGGGAAACAAAAGCGGCTCTCTCCATTCTGGAGGGGGAACGAGGGACGCCACTTGCGCTCCCTGCCTCCGTTCCCGAAGAACCACCCTCAAACGAAGAGCGTGAGCCTTTACAATTCACTGCCCGGCACGCAACCTCTAACGGCGATACGCTGCGGGTCTTGAGGCGGCTGCGCTGATGGAAGAAAATCAACCACAAGAGAACGGGCCAGAACGATTTGATCGCGCTCTCCTTAGACAACCGCCAGCAGTACGGGTAGCCTGGTTTGAAAAGGAATGCACCATCGAGCATACCAACCTGTTGCAAGCACGCGATGCGATCCTCCAGGCCATTTGCTCACCGGGAGAAGGACCAGGCTTGAACCGACTCGGAACCATGGTGCTGGTCATTGGCCCAATGAGGGTCGGTAAAACAACGCTCATTGAGCTCCTGGAGCAGGAGTTGATCGCGCGAGCAGGTGAGCGTATGCTCCGGGAACCTGCAATACGCATCAAGCTAAGAATTGTAGAGCTTTGTAATGGAGGGCGAAAGAGTTCGTTTTTCAGCTGACGATGGCGGGAAGCTTCCGGGGGAACTCGATCTTTCGAGAGTGAGCGGTGGTCAAACTACCGCATTTTAGCAAGCAAAATGTGCATACATTAAACTCATCCTTGCTTAGCTTGATGCCTATTGCGTATGCTCCGGGAACCTGCTCATTGTCCTTTTGTCAGCATTAGTGCCACCGGTCCAGGATCAGGTCGCTTTGATTGGATTGATTACTACACAGCCGTTCTTCGGCAGGTCAACAATCCCTTTCTGAATCGGAAACCGTCAGCCATTCGTGTACGCGATATGCGTGAGGCGATGGAAGAAGCCCTGATAGGGCATCGTCCTTACGCGGTGATCGTCGATGAAGCCCATCATCTCGCCAAAGCTGCAAGCGGTCGGACGCTCCAGGACCAACTCGACCATCTCAAATATTTGGAAAATCGCACGGGGGTGTGTCACGTGCTCGTGGGTACCTACGAAATGCGGCGCTTCCGCACCGTCACGCCCCAATTGGCAGGCAGGAGCGTCGATGTCCATTTCCGTCGCTACGATGCGCGGCATCAGGAAGATCGCGAAGAATTTCGCAGCGTCTTGTGGGCACTCCAACGGCAGCTCCCGCTCGAAACCGAGCCACTACTCGCCCAGCACCATTGGGAAATGTTGTATGCCCGGAGCCTGGGTTGTATCGGTCTGCTCAAACTGCACCTCATCCGAGCACTTGCCCTGGCGCTGACGGAACGTGCTCAAACCATCACTGAAACGCATCTGAGAGTGACAGCACCGTCGGAAGATCGAGTCAAAGAGATGCTGAGTGCTGCGCTCGCAGGTGAAGAGGATCTGACAGAACCAGATGGCGCTGATGAACGACTTTTGGAATTACTGGGACTCCGAGAAAAGGCTACAGCCGTGTCCATGACGCCTGGAAGCACCGTGCAGGGGCAGCCAGCCCCTGGACCTCATCGCCACAAACCTGGAGAGCGAAAGCCAGGCCGTGATGACATCGGTGAAGGCTTTCATCAAGATTCCCACAGAGAGCAGGCAGCAGGATGAATAGTGATCCATCGACAACCAATACCCTGCCCGAATGGAAAGTCCGAAAGCCTCAGAAGATGATCGAGATGCCGCCTCGTAGTGAATTGTACTGCCTGCCCCCTTTGGAGGTGGAAACCGTTGAGGTTGAAAGCCTCACCAGTTACATTCAGCGGATGGCCTGGGCCTATCGCGTCAACCCACGGGTGTTGGTAGCAGAAGTCATTCTTCCCCATCTAGGTCACTCCTACTACACCGACCTTCCCCATTTGGGGAGCTTTAGCCGAACACGTTCCATGAGCATCAACGGCATCGGCGAGGTGGCACAGCATTGGGCCAGTACTCTTGAACAACTCACCATGAGATCAGATCTTCGGCTTCTTACTCTCCATCCGTGGGCAGATGGTCTTCCTGCCTGGGGACTTCAACGCCAGACACTTCAGTGGTGCCCTGTTTGCTACGATGAATGGCGAGAGCACCAGCAACCAGTGTATCAACCGCTTCTCTGGGTCATTCAGGCAGTAACGGTCTGTCTACGGCACAGGCAGCTATTAGTCGAGTACTGTCCTTCCTGTCAGCAACCCCAGTCAGCAATTGCCTCGAAGCGTGGGCTTGGGTGCTGTACGCAATGTGGAGCCTGGCTGGGAAGCAAGTCGGGCAGCGAACAGGTATGTGAAAAAGACCTCCTCGATTGGCAAAGTTGGACAAAACAAGTGGTGGAAGAACTCATCCTTGCTTACAAAATGTTTGGCTCGCTTCCCTGGCACCTGTTACCGGTAGGCATCAACGCGTGTGTTGAAGCAGTTGGGGGAACGCGGCAAATGGGGCGCATTGCTGGAGTTCCCAATGTGTTGTTCTCTACCTGGCGAAAGCAACAACGAACCCCTTCCTTTACCTATCTACTCAAAGTGAGTTATGCACTGGACCTTTCTCCGCTTCAATTAATGACGGTAGAACCAGAACGACTGAAGAACATACTCTATGTGAAGACGGAGTATCGACTTCCGCCGCGTGTTGGATTACCAGCACCTGCATCGAAAGGAGACCTGGACAGGATTCAAACGTTCCTGCAAACCATACTTGAGGGAGAAGTTGCTCCTCTTCCCTTACGGCATGTAGCCCATCGCCTCGGCGTAGGGGAAAAATTTCTGACCGGTCGGTTCCCTGGGGAATGCGCTCAAATCCTCGCTCAATATCAAAATGCTCGTACTGAACGAGCCAAACAAAGAGTGGGGCGTGAGTGTGCTGAAGTCGAACAAGCGGTACGCACCTTAGACAAGCAGGGAATCCCTCTCAGCCGTTCTCAGGTTGTTCCTCTGCTTTCTAACCCGAATATTCTACGGAGACCAGAAGCGAGGGCCAGATGGCAAGCCCTCTGCCGCGAACGAGGATTCGAACCATGATGGTAAAAATGGTTCAGGATACGTGAATTCGGAAGGTGAAAGTTGCCACTGCGGCAAACTTCATCTTCCATTTGCACCTCTGTGTGGATTCCGAACGGGTTTGGCACGATTTTCCAGAAAGTTTTGCAGTGATCACAAGCATGAAGGCGACGTTGCTTTGACCAAAAACAAGGGGTAAGTTTTGCAGCTTTTCACAAAACACTGGGTAAGTCTTGCAGCCATTTTATCGCTTCATCCTCTTCAAACCACGAAAGAAGACCAATAGTCCCACACTCTTGTTTCTCTGTTTTACCAAAGATATACTATGTTTATCTGGATATCCTGTTTTGTCAGTGACTGAGGAATGATGAATTGTAGTAAGGGCTGGTCTACCGATAAACGACGTCTGCATGTCTTTCTATCGTAAAAGAGATGCTGCTCATCAAACAGGCCATCCCTGCCATGGCTTGTTTCTTGATGAGAGGAGTCTGTTGTGAAGAGACCATTAGATGGTTCTGCCCTTCATGTATATTGTCGTCGTCTTGGGCTTTCCAAAGAAGCAGAAGCGCTGATACGCACCATTCGTTCTTCGCCACCCCACCGCACTCCTCGTGGAGCACATGGCAATATGCCCGTTTGGTATCCCAGCAAAAAGATGCGCTGTGTGATCAAGGCAGAAAGTCATCGCGTTGAGTTTGCCTTTCTGCTCGAGGCGGAGTATGCAGATGATGTCCTGGAATACTTTGACCAGCCTCATCCACCTATGCGGTTAGAGTACCTGGATAAGCAAGGGCGACGTCAGACACCTCTGCATACGGCGGATTACTTTGTGCTCACCTACCACTCTGCAGGATGGCAGGAATGTAAACCCGTCGAAGAGTTACTCCGGCTTGCGGAAAAACAACCCCATCGGTATGTCCTCAATGCACAAGGACAGTGGCGGTGTCCGCCTGCAGAGGCATATGCTGCGCGATTGGGATTCACCTATCAGGTACGTGCCTCTGACCAGATCAACTGGGTAGCTCAAGAGAACTGGCTGGTCCTGGAGGATTACTATCACGATCTGGAGGGTCTTACGATCCCTGAGGATGCACTGCTGACGCTCAGTCAGGTCGTTCATGAGACTCCTGGAATCCGGCTTTCAGAACTGCATCGTGTGACTCCTACCGTCCCAACAGACTGGATCAATATCGCCGTTGCCAAACGTCAATTGTATGTCGATCTGCTCGTCCATCGTCTCACTGATCGAGAGCGGACTCCAATCTACTCGGATGAACCCACTGCACGAGCATTGATGTATCGTCCATCCCACTCCAGCCGACGTGATCCATCTGCCCATCCCGTGCTCATGCAACAAGGACAGCAAGTGGCCTGGGACGGGCACCCGTGGACCATCGGCAATGTTGGGGAAACAGAAGTCACCCTCATCTCGAAAATCGGGGTACCCTTTGCTCTGGCGAAAACCGCCTTTGAGGTCCTCGTCAAAGAAAGCAAAATTGTCGGGAAAACGATCTCGATGCCCTCCAACTTCACAGAAGAGGGACGTACTCGCTTGGCTCAGGCCAGCGAACAGGATCTGGCGACAGCTGTGTTTCGTCATCGAGTCATTCATCCTGAAGCCTATGATGATGAGCAACAACGCCATCTTGCCTCACAGATTACGGCAGTGCCTCTCCGCACCAAATATCACTGGCAACGCTTGGATCGAGAGGGTGAGATCACCTATGGCAGTGGCTTCATTGGGTTACTCCCCAGATACCAGCAATGTGGTGGCACCCGAAAGCTTGATCCAGCCGTCATTGCTCTCATGGAAGCGGTGTTGCGTTCCCATTACGATACGGTGACACGGAAACTCAAGCGTGGAGCTTATGGCGAATATCTCTTGCAGTCCAAAGAGCAGGGGTTGCCGTCTGTGAGCCAATCGACGTTTTACGCGACAGCCAAGCAGCATCTCTGTCTGTATGATCAGATCCTGGTGCGTGAAGGCAAGCGTGCTGCCTACCGCTACAAAGACGTCTACCAGACAGCTATCTCTACCACTAGTCGTCATGGCATGTATGCTTGGTCAATGGCCCATATCGATCACACCGAATTGGATCTAGAGTTGTTTGACTCAGCTACTGATCACCCCTTGGGCAAATGTTGGCTGACCCTCATGATTTTGTCCCATCCCCGGCGCATTGTTGCGTTTTCCCTTTCCTTTGATCCGCCCAGTTATCGCTCCTGCTTGTCAGTAGTGCGCGAGTCGGTCAAACGCTTTGGATATCTTCCCACAGCCATAACGGTGGATGCAGGACCAGAATTCAAAAGCACCTACTTTGAGCAGTTGCTTGCTCTCTATCGGGTGAGAAAGCATCAGCGTCCTTCCAGTGAGCCACGATATGGGGCGCTACAAGAACGCTTGTTTGGCACCATCAATACGCAGTTCATCTATCATTTGTTGGGCAATACACAGGCATCAAAACAGCCACGCCAGCTCTCTCCAGGGACCAATCCTCGGAAACTAGGCGTGTGGACCCTGCCAAAATTGGCAGAACACGTCGCTCGCTGGGCGTTTGAAGAATATGACCAGCAACCACATATTGCTCTTGGTATGACGCCACGTATGGCCTACGAGCAGAGTCTTGAGCAAGATGGGGCGCGTGTTCACCGGATCATTCCCTATGATGACACCTTCAAAATTGCCACCTTCCCCACAACCGCCAAAGGTCAGGCGCTCATCCAGCCAGGCCGAGGAGTCCGCATCAATCATTTGGACTACTGGTGTGAAGCCATGCGAGATCCCACGGTCGAGCGGACGAAAGTCGCGGTACGCTATGATCCCTTTGACGTGAGTGTTGGCTATGTCTATCTCAAAGGATGTTGGCGCAAATGCATCATTGCCTACGATGAACTCGCCGGATGTTCGGAGCGAGAACTTCAGATCATCGCTGAAGAAGTGCGAAAGCGCAAACAGCTCTTACAGGGGCAAACCCAGGTAGAAGTGACCCAGCAACAACTGGCGCAATTTCGCCGCGACAGTGCCGCAACGGAAGCCGTGTTGCGTCAACAGCGCAAAGATCGCGAGACACAGGCGGCGAGACGGGCATTGAACGGTCAATCGTCGTCGGAGCCCCTCACTTCTCCACCTCTTTACGGCAAGACAGCTCACGATGCTGAGGAGGAAACCCTTTCCACAAGGAAAGAGGCACCAAGTGAAGACAAACTGCTTATCTTGCGGAGGCTTCGCTAATGGGAAAACGCCATCAGGAACAGATGCCGTCTGGCGAAAAGGAAAGTGATGGCCCTGAGCGCTTTCCTGTTGAGCTCCTTTCACAATCCGCCGCAGCCAGACAAGCTCATTTTGAGTGTTGCCTCATTGAGCATCCTTTTCTTTGCGA
>Ga0137418_10003200_pt1 | contig 15060 bp, 15 predicted proteins | sample CZODoug3_1_2_16f_FD_122242 | JGI IMG/M metagenome (GOLD analysis project Ga0137418, IMG submission 122242) | Vadose zone soil fungal communities from Angelo Coast Range Reserve, California, USA - CZODoug3_1_2_16fungal (Hybrid Assembly) | ecosystem: Environmental > Terrestrial > Soil > Vadose... | reverse complement strand
CAAGGACGCCGTGCACTTCATCGGCATGCCGGAAGGCAACACCGCGCTGGCTCAGGCCGTGATCTATCTCGCCACGGCTCCCAAGAGCAATGCCGTGTACACGGCGTACGCGCAGGCGGCTGCCGACGCGCTGAGCGACGTCGCGCAGCCCGTGCCGCTGCAGATCAGCGAAAATTTCAGCTGGAAACTGGCCGGCACGATCGTATGCCAGTGCTCGTTGAGCGAATGTTGCCGCGAGAGACTGACATTGCTGACCGAGGGCTTCTTGCTGGGCTGTGGAAACGAGTTGCGAAACCGAGGCTCCGGCTGGCCGGCACGTCATTGAAAAAATTGCGTTCGTGTTGTCCGGCAGCTCTGTTCCGGCTGGACAGACTGGCAACGCTGCCAGCTTTTGCTGCAAATACGTGCCTAGATTGGCGGCGATGTCTGACTTGGTTTGCGTGAGGTCGATGGTAAAATTCGGCGACGCCACCTTGCCATCAATCCAGTTGTAGGTGCTGTTGATAATCTGTTCGGCACTGCTTTGAACTGTCGAGGCCGGCACTGCCGACTGAATGGCGGATTGCACGCCCGGGTCGGCGAGCGGCAGCGAACTAGCATTATTTTGGGTCTGCTCAAGCGCGTTTTGCACCGTTACGCTATAAATGCCGCTTTGTTGCAAGGCGGTCTCAAGCTGCTTTGGCGTGTGAAAAACCATATACACGCTCACCAAAAAAGCAAACGAGAAAACCGCCAGCGAGAAGGAACGCGGCGGCAAACAAGAGCACGCTCGAGGGCAGGCGTCGGGTGCGCATGACGGGAATGTATCACAAAATGGGAGCACATTGGTTACGTGGCCGTAGGGGTACTGGAAGTGGGCATTTTCCCCGGATGGTATGAGAAAAGTGCGGGTCCCTCACTCCCGCAAAAAGGCACGGGGATGCGGGATGACCGGGGAAGAGGGCGGCGTAAAGCCGCCCCTACACGGAAGCAGGAAGCGCCCGGTATCGAATGACGCTCGGGCGCTTCAAGGCGGCTGCGAATATTCGTTAAGTGGATTGGGTTAAGCGGACTTGGCGCGCTTTTGCGCGGCCTGGGCCATTTGGGCGTGGATGGCTTTCATTTGTTCGCGTGCCTGTGCAACGCGCTTGCGGCCGTCGGGTGTGGCGTCTATCAACTTTTCAAAGCTGGCGGCGAATTGTGGCCCATAGGCTGCGCGGACCTCGCTGAGGAGCGGCTCGATCTTGGAGAAGACGCCGATGTGCTCGCCGTTGCTGTCGGAGAAAAGTTCCAGGCTGATGGCGCCGTTTTTGACGAGGGCGGCGGCCATCTCCCAATAGCTAATCACCATGCGCAGATAGGCGCTATTTTCGCCAAAAATCGCTGCGTTGAAGTCCGCGAACGATTGGGGATTGAAATCACGAAAATACCAGTCGCGCGCTTTGCGCATGGTCTCTTCGCGGCGCAGATTGTAAAGATTGAGGATGAGTCCTGCTTCTTCTTGTTTTGACATGAGAGAAAGCTCCTTTGTGTTTTTTTTTGACGTTCCCGGGGCGCCGGCGTAAGTGGTCTGGCGCCACCGGGTTATTGGATCCAAGAGAACTGGCTTGAAAGCCAGCGCTACATGAAAGAAGAAAGAAAAGCTTAGTGGTTTTCGTGGGCGCAGCAGGAAGAGTCTGCTTTGGCAGCGGCAGAACGCTTCCCTGGCGCAGGATCCTCCGCATCAAATGCGGGCCAGTAAGGCCTATCCGCATCGGCCAAGTGGCCGTCGGCGTAGCGATCGTGGTGGCGGACCCAGGCCATCGAAAACGGCAAGCCGTCTTCATTGCGTCCCTTGGGTGCGCGATCGAGGAATGTGTAAACGGGGAGGATATCTTCAACTCCGCGCCCAAATGAGGAATAGGTGTGGAAGACAGTGCCCGATTCGTCCTTAGCAAAAAAGCTGAGGCCGGGCGCTTCTTCGCCGGGGTGGCTGGCGGTGCCGAAGTTGTAGCAATTGCCGGCCGCCAGCTCTTCCTTGGTGAAGGAGACGCGGAAGTCCCGGTTGAAGCTGGTGTCGTGCGAGGAGACCCATGGAAAGCGCCAGCCCATCCGCTGCTTGAAGGCTTCGATCTTCGGCAGGCGCGCGCGCGAAATCGCGGCGAACGATACATCGCGCTGCGCAATGTGCACAATAGAGCCGTCGAATCCGTCGGCAACCATCGAGCAACTCGGGCAGCCCTCGGCCCAGTCGGGGCCGAACATGAAGTGGTAAACAGCCAACTGGCTGCGGCCGTCGAAAAGATCGGCAAGCGATTTCTTTCCGCCGGGAGCGTCGAAGACATAATTCTTTTCGACGCGAACCCACGGCAGCGCGCGGCGCTCCGCGGCAAGCGAATCGCGCAGATGCGTGAGCTCCTTTTCTTTCTTCAGCAGCGCCTTGCGCGCCGCCAGCCACTCGGCGGGCGTTGCGATGCAGGGACGTTCGAGCGTGGTAGTGGTCATGACTGCTTCTCCTTTATTTTTGTTTCAGATGTTTTTGAAACAAGCGTTTCTGAATCGGGATTGAGTTTACGGAAACGGTTGATGCGGCGAACTTTGGTGAGCGCCAGCGCGACCACTCCGCCGCTGGAACTCACGCTGACGGCGAACGCTGCGGCGCTGGCGATGCAAACTGGGCACATGGTTTGTTTCTCCTTCGCGCCGCGAATTAATGCTTGCGGCCCGCTTCGGCACGGCGCACGACGCGTTCGTGGATGTATTTCCAGCCGTCCTTCACGTTGCGGTCGGCTTCGACGAGCAGGCCAAATCCGCTGTGATGGAATTTGATCAGCGTGCCGCCCTGCTCTTCGCTCAGGCGGTATTGGAGATTGTTGGCTACTGGGTGCGACATAAAGAGCGGGCCGCAGATTTCGAGCAACGTCGGCTTCTTGATGGCCTGCACGGCGCCCCAGTAATGGCCGTCGCCATTGCCGAGGTCGCGAAACCAGCGGCCGCCGGGCCACGCTTCGAGCACCATGGGCATAGGCTTATCGTCGCCCACCTCGTTGTAGGGTCCGAGCTGCTCGAGCAGCGCGGCGAAGGTGGCGTCGAGCGAGGCGCGGACGTGAATTTCCTGAGTGATGTTCAACGTCAAATTGTCCAACATGCTTGGTGCGGGTGAGCTCATGTTTTTCTCCTCGAATTGAAATGAATTGGGAATTCTATTTGGGCTTCTCTCTGGCCTCTGCGCGCTCTTTGACACGAGCGAGTTGATGACTCCAGTAACGTTCAAACGTGCCGGTCCATTCATGCAGCGGGCGGATTGCATCGGGGTTGGTTCGATAGAACATTTGGCGACCCTCTCGCCGCACATCCACAAGGCCGACCTCAAGCAGAACGCGGAGGTGCTTGGAAACGGAAGGCTGAGGTAGATTGAGGGTGGCGACGATATCGTTTACGGCGCGCTCCTGGGAGACGAGAAAGCTAAGAATGTCGCGGCGGCGGGGTTCAGCCACGGCGTTGAAGGCGTCGGAGGTAGTGGAGGCGCGAGGCATGAGTTGAATTATATTCCCATACAGGAATATGTCAAGCGTTATTTTTGGCTCCCCCGCACTGGCATTCCGGGTTAAAGCCGCGCATCACTTTGCGGCAGAATTGGGCAGGGGCTGTTAAAATAGATGGATATGTTGAACCAGATTGCGGGATTTGATGCCAACGCGCTGCGGCATCCACGGAAGAAAACGTATGGCGTGAAGGTTGGAAACGTCACGGTCGGCGGAAGCGCGCCGATTGTGGTGCAGTCCATGACGAACACGGACACGGCGGACGTGGAGACAACGCTGCAGCAGACGCTGGAGCTGGCCGAAGCAGGCAGCGAAATTGTGCGCTGGACGGTGAACGTACCAGAAGCGGCGGCGGCGGTGCCGGTGATCAAGAAGCGGCTGCTGGACGCGGGCTGCAACGTGCCGATCATCGGCGATTTTCACTACAACGGGCACGTGCTGCTGACGAAATATCCGGAGTGCGCGGCGTCGCTGGACAAATATCGTATTAATCCAGGCAACGTGGGCGCGGGGCAGCGGCGCGACGAACAGTTTTCGACGATCTGCAAAGTGGCGGTGGATCATGGCAAGCCGGTGCGCATCGGCGTGAATGGCGGCTCGCTGAATCAAGAGCTGGTGATGCGCAAGATGCAGGAAAACACCGACCAGAACCTGGGGAAAGAAAGCGAAGAGATTATTAACGATTGCATGGTGCTTTCGGCGCTGCAATCCACGGAGCTGGCGTTGGAGAGCGGGTTGCGTAACGACCAGATTATTATTTCGTGCAAGACTTCGCGGCCGCGGGATTTGATTACTGTGTATCGCGATTTGTCTTCGAAGACACAGCAGCCGCTGCACCTGGGATTGACCGAAGCGGGGATGGGGATGAAGGGGCTGGTGTGGTCGTCGGCGTCGCTGGGCGTGCTGCTGGCGGATGGGATTGGCGACACGATCCGCATTTCGCTGACACCGAAGCCGGGCGGCGACCGGCGCGAGGAAGTGTATGCGTGTTGCGAATTGCTGCAGGCGCTGGGGCTGCGTTCGTTTTCGCCGAGCGTGACGGCGTGCCCGGGTTGCGGGCGGACAACGAGTACGACGTTCCAGGAATTGGCGGAGCGCACGCAGGATTACATTCGCGAGATGATGCCCACGTGGAAGACGCAGTTCGACGGCGTGGAAACGATGACGCTGGCGGTGATGGGCTGCATCGTGAACGGGCCGGGCGAATCGAAAGCCGCGAATATCGGCATCAGTTTGCCGGGGACGGGTGAAGCACCGCGCTGCCCTGTCTACATCGATGGGCAGAAGAGCGTGACGCTCGAAGGCACCTACGAAGAGCTGGCGGTTGCGTTCAAAAAGCTCCTGGATGATTATGTCTCGACCAAATATCCGCGGAAGACTGCGGAAGTTGTAAAATTATAGGATGGTTGGAATCGATTTTGATCTCTCCAATTTAACACGGGCGGACCTCGCACAAAAACTTGGTCCGCCCGCGTGTAGTGAGCCTGTCGGCGAGGCAACCTCTCTCAAATGGATGTTGTCTGGAGAACCCTTCTTTCTTTCGGCATCGTTTCTTGTTTTCGGACAAGAGATCGAATCGTATAAGGTTCCATCTACCCTTATTCTGCACGGTCCTCCAATGACTTCCGTTTGCAATATCAAATTGGCAGGGATACGCCCAGGTGATTCGGAAGAGCATGTCAAGAAGCTATTTGAAAAAGAGAAGAGGACGTTCCTGCCCGGTTACAAGCGCATCAAATGGGACGAAAATTGGGTGGTCCAGTGGCTGGCGGTCAGGAGCAAAATCTCGATGGTAATTTGTGCAAATGAAGGTTTGATCAGGCAGACTTGGGAGGAACGAAAACGAGGGCAAGAGATCCCGTCAGCTTCACCGGACCTGTCATAGTGTCCAAGACGTACTGTAGAGGCCATTAAACGTGAAAATTAGCCGGGATGATGTGTTGCGGGTGGCGGAGCTGGCGTACCTCGATTTGAGCGAGGCGGAGTTGGAGACTTACCGCGCGCAGATTGATGAGATTCTGGAATACATCGGAAAGCTGAACGAGCTGGACACGGCGAATGTGGAGCCGATGGCGCAGGTGTTGGCGGACGACCAGACGGCGGACGCGACTCTGCGCGAAGACATTGTGATGCCGTGCGCGGTGGCGGGGGATATTTTGCAGCAGGCGCCGGATCCGGAGCCGCCGTATTTTCGGGTTCCCAAGGTGATAGAGCGGTAACAGAACGGAAGGATTCGCTGGTGGATTTGCGACTGGCAGAACGGGATTTCTAACACAGAGTTCGCAGAGAGAAGAACACAGAGAGCACGGAGACATCGGGCGAAATGACGACGAGTTGGACAATTGAGAGCGTGAAGACGGCGATCGCTGCGAAGAAGGTTTCGGCGCGGGAGCTGGCAGCGGAACACTTCAAGAGGATCGCCGCGCGGAATGGGGAGCTGAACGCATATCTGACGCTGAGCGAAGAGCGGGCGTACGCGCAGGCGGACAAGATTGACGCGGCGGTGGCGGCGGGCAAGCCGCTGCCGGCGCTGGCTGGTGTGCCGATTGCGGTGAAGGATGTGATCAGCACGCGCGGGGTGCGGACTACCTGTGGTTCGAAGATTCTGAACAATTACATTCCACCTTACGACGCGACGGCGGTTAGCCGATTGGAAGCGGCGGGCGCGGTGATTCTGGGCAAGACGAATTGCGATGAGTTCGCGATGGGGAGCTCCAACGAGAATTCGGCCTATGGGCCAGTGCAGAATCCGGCGGCGCCGGGCACTGTGCCGGGTGGCTCGAGTGGCGGATCGGCGGCGGCGGTGGCGGCGGATCTGGCGGTGGCTTCTCTTGGAACGGATACGGGCGGATCCATCCGGCAGCCGGGAGCGTTTTGCGGCATTCCGGCGATGATGGGAAGTTACGGGCGCGTTTCACGGTATGGGTTGATTGCGTTCGCGTCGTCGCTGGACCGTATCGGGCCGTTTGCGCGGAACGTGGCGGACGTGGCGGCGGTGTTGAAGGTAATGGCTGGGCGCGATCCGAACGATTCGACTTCCACGACGGCTCCGGTGGAAGACTATTCAGCAGAATTGAAGAAGCCAGTGAAAGGGATGAAGGTTGGCATCCCGAAAGAGTATTTCGGCGAGGGGATGGATTCGGGGGTACGCGGAAAGATCACGGCAGGGATTGAGCTGTTGCGCAAGCTGGGTTGCCAGGTGATGGATATCCAGATGCCGCATACCGACTATGCCATCGCAACGTATTACATTATTGCGACGGCAGAGGCGAGCTCCAACCTGGCGCGGTACGACGGGGTGCGATACGGCCTGCGCGAAGAGGCCGATACGCTGGTGGCAACGTACCGGAAAACGCGTGGCGCGGGGTTCGGCCCCGAAGTGAAGCGGCGCATTGTGCTGGGAACGTACGTACTTTCGGCGGGCTACTACGACGCCTATTACTTGAAGGGGCAAAAGGTGCGGGCACTGATCGCGCAGGATTTCCACAGCGCGTTTCAGAAGGTGGACGCGATTGTGACCCCGACTTCCCCAGTGCCGGCGTTCAAGCTGGGGGAGCGCACGAACGATCCCTTGCAGATGTATCTTGCTGATATTTATACGGTTACGGGTTCGCTGGCGGGCCTGCCGGGGATATCGGTGCCGTGCGGAAAGATCTGCGGAAAGCTGCCAGTGGGGTTGCAGATTTTTGGTCCCGCGTTTGGCGAGGCCCGCGTGTTGCAGCTGGCGCATGCGTTCGAAGAGGCCGGCGGCGCTGTGGTTTAGGCGGGATCCGCCGAGAGAGAAACCCCAGAGCGCTGACCCTCCTGCAGCGGGCAGGCTTAAAGGATCAGCGCCACATGGAAGATTGAAGAGATAAGGAACCACCTGAGATAGAGTGTGCGGATGCGTACTCTCCAGCCGATTGAGGAAAAACTCGCGCGTGCGCAAACCGCTTTCTTTCGGGCGGCAGACGCAATTCCGGGCGAAAAATGGGACAACTGTCCTGGATTGAATCAATGGTCAGCCGGGGAGTTAGTTGCGCACCTGGTGGTTGTGGAACGGGGTGTCGTCACAAATGCCGACCGGTTGACACAGAAAGCCCCGATTCCAGTTCTCTTTCCAAAACGTCTTCATTTTCCGATGTGGCTGGTGGAGGCCCGGGTTATCCGCCGAAAATCGCCAGTGCCGCTGGATGAGAGTCTGATGGCGGAAAAAGAGGCCATGCTGGCGGGCCTGCGCGGGGTGCGCGAACGAACTCTGGCCTTTATTTCGGAGACGGAGCGACGAAATTTGAGTGCGTATTGCTGGCGGCATCCATTCCTGGGGATGTTAAACCTGTATGAATGGCTGGAAATGATTGCAGCACATCAGCTTCGGCATACGAAACAGATCAGGGAAATTGAGGCGAAACTTTCCCGAAAACTGTAGCAAATTCTCAACATAGGTATGTTTTTGCATATCGCCGCCTATCATTTTTTACAGGTACCCGTACCGCGAAAATACCGAAAAAGCGGCAAAAAGCCGCATTTCCACAGCTAAATTAAAAAGTACTAGTGAAGAAGTTTTACCTGGGAGAAACGGAACGACTATTGCTCTTGTAACCTGCATCCTCTAACCTGCGTGCAGCATCACATCAGGTGAGCGGCGGTTAGGGATGGAGAAAACGTGAGGCAACCCGTGGTTACCGTCAAATCGAGTCAGAAAATATTCACCGACGCGGAAGTAGCGAGCCTGAGCGGCATCTGCGTGGAGCACGTGCACAATTTCGCGAAGAGCCGGCATCTTGGGATGATCGCGCGCGCTGCGGAAGCGGCTGGCGCACAGGCCGACCAGTGGCTGTTTACCCTGTCGGACCTAATGGTTCTGGTTACCCTGTTCCCGCGCTGCTCCCACTAAGAGAGCCGCTGCCGCCCTCGGGGGGATCTCCGCCCCCTCCCCTGCCCGTCCCGCGTTGAGCTTTCCCGCCCGCCAAGTTGCCTTGCGGTACGCACCAAGCCCGAGCTATCCTGCTTGCAGATAAAGCGTCCGACGTGTTGCGGGCGCGCTATCCGGAGTCTTCATGGCTCGCCGACCCACCATTGGCTCACTTTTTCTTGGCTTCATCCTCAGTTTGTACTTACTCCTACCTGCCATTCCGGGTTTGCGCGTTTCGGGCCGCGCCCAGGAATCGAAAACCAGCACCACGGAAAAGAAGAGCGAAGTCTACCCCCGAGGGTTGAAGCTGATGCTGGCTGACGGCACCTATCAACTGGTGCGGGAATACCAGCGCAACGGCGACCACGTGAGGTATTACAGCATGGAGCGGGGCGCCTGGGAGGAGTTGCCCGCGGCCATGGTGGACTGGGCCGCAACAGCCAAGGCGGAAGCGGAGATGGAAAAACAGTCCGCTGCACTGGTAGAAAAAGTCCATAAGCAGGAAGAGGCGCGGCGGCTGGACAACGTCGCGGACATTGACGCGAGCTTGCGAGTTGGCGATGGAGCGTTTCTGCCCTCGGGCGAGGGGATGTTCGTGGTGGAAGGAAAAACGATCCGGATCCTGGACCAGGCAGGATCGGAATTGAAAACGGATAAAAAGCGCGTAATCGCGGATGTGTTGTCCCCAGTACATATGGTGCCAGGAAAGCAGACCATCGTGATGCAGGGATCCCACGCCGTGGTGCGGCTGAGGACCAACGCCCCCGAATTTTACCTGCGGGAAGCGCCACCGGACCCGGACTCGACAAGTTCGATCCAGAGGAGCAAGCGGGCAGGAGAATCGGGACCGGATGTGGAATTAGTGCGTACCAAAGTGGGGCGGAATACGCGAGTGCTTGAATCCGTCCGTACGCTGTTTGGCCAGGCGGTCAGCGAGAACATCAACGTAATCTCGATGCAGAGATGGGACGTTGCGCCCAACGTTTACCGATTTACGCTGAGCCAACCTCTACCGCCAGGGGAATATGTGTTGGCGGAAGTATTGGAAGAGGGGTTGAATTTGTATGTGTGGGATTTCGGCTTGGACGCGGCGCCAGGGAAGACCAGCAAGTAGACCTGGCGACTTGAAAGTCGCCGCTACGCGGATAATGAAATCAGAAAATTTTCATTGCCTAGTGGATTGGAGCGGTGAGGGACTGAAGATCTCCGTCAGAATGTGCAGTACGTCTGAAACGCGGAAAGGCTTCTGAAGGCGGCGGGTGCCCGGAGGGAGATTGCCGTTGTCTTCGGACATCAACTCGCCGGACATGAAGACGAGCTCGGGCTGGTGGGCGGACGCTGCGATTTTCAGGCGTAGGGCGACACCATAGCCGTCGGCGTTGGGGCCGGATCCGGAAAGCTTCAAGTCGCAGAGAATTACATCGTATTTGGTGCTGAGAATCAGGCTCATGGCCTGTTCCGCAGTGGCCGCGCAATCCACTTTCAATCCATACGAAGCAAGGCCTTCGGCTAGAAGCATGCGGATGCTCTCTTCGTCGTCAACAACCAGAACGGAGTGCTTGGAAAAGGCGTCGAGCGTAGGCATGGCCCGTTCGCCGGAGCCCGAATCGATCTTGGCGGGGGTACGCCGGCCAGCCTCTTGTTCCGCAACCGGCAGAGTAACGGTGAACGCCGCGCCGCCAGCAGGGAGCGAGGAGGCTTCAATGTTGCCGCCATGCTCACGCACGATCGACATGCAAATGCTGAGGCCGAGGCCGGTGCCGCCACCGGGACGCTTGGTGGTGAAAAAGGGATCGAAAAGCTTGGGCAGCACTTCCGGCTGAATCCCGATGCCGTCATCCTGCACCGTGGCGGAAACGCGATTTCCGGAGCGGGCGAGGCGGATTTGAATGCGGCCGGAGGGGCGCACTTCACGGATGGCCTGCTCGGCGTTGCTGATGAGATTCAGGAAAATCTGAATGAGTTGATTGGCATCGCCGACGATGGGGGGTAAACCCGGGACGGCCTGGAATTCAACTTCGACATTGTTGCGGCGAAGGGAATGATCCTGGAGCTGCAGCGTGCGGTCTATGACCACATTGAGGTCCAGCGTCTTTTTCTGCGGGGAAGCTGGACGCGAAAACTCGAGAAGGTTCTGCACGATGCGCGCGGCGCGGCGAGCCTGGCGGTGCGTCATTTCGAGCTGACGCTTGGTGTTATCGTCCACGCCCTGACGTTCGCGGAGAAGTTCGCTGGCGCCGAGAATGGCAGTGAGAGGATTGTTCAATTCGTGGGCCACACCCGCGAGCATCTGGCCCATGGCCGCGAGTTTTTCGGCCTGGATGAGCTGGGTCTCGAGACGCTTCACTTCGGTGACGTCCCGGCCGGAGACGACGGCGCCTTCGATTTTTCCGTGTTCGTCGAAAAGCGGGCTGAAATTGCATTTCAAGCTGCGCCATTCGCCCTGCTTGTGTCGAACGCGAATTTCGATGGAGGCAAAGTTTTCCTTTCCTGCGACCAAATCGTCGAAGAGGGCCAGCATCGCCGGGCGGTCATCAACGTGGGTGCGCTCGCCGAAGGTAAGGCCAATGACTTCGGTGGGTTCGTAGCCGAGGACTTCCTTGAATTTGGAGCTGACGAAATTGTACCGGCGCTCTGTGTCCACAACAAAAATGAGGTCGGGGAAACTGTCCACGAGGCGGCGGGCAAATTCCTGCTGCTGGTGAAGCTGTTTCTCGATGGCGCGGCGCTCCGTGATATCAACGAGCGCGCCCTGGAAACGGATCACGCGACCGCTGGTGTCGCGAACGGCGGAGGCGGTGTTCAAACAATAGACAGGCTGCCCGTCTTTGCGGCACAGGGTGAGTTCGTGGCCGTGGGGACTGGCTTCTCGACTGACTTCGCGGACGATCGAGGCGCGCTGTGATTCATCCGCGAAAACTTCTGAAACCCGCTTGGACAACAACTCTTCCTTGGAGGAATAGCCAAGCATTTTGACGAGGGCGGGGTTGACCTCAAGAATCTTGTCTTCGGGCGTGACGATGTAGATGCCTTCCTGCAGGGTTTCGAAGAGTTCGGTGAAGCGGGCCTCGCTGCGCTTCATCGCGGTGATGTCGCGGGCGAGAACGGTGACGCCGTGCACCTCGCCGTCGCGAAGCATGGCGTGGGCGACGCAATCGAAAAAGTAGACGGCGTTGCGTTTTTTGAGGCGGACCTGAACCTCGCCTGACCAGATGCGGCGCTCGAGGAATCTGGTTTTTCCTGCTTCGAGGATTTCGATCGGGTTTCCGTCCGCATCCTCGAAAAATTCGGTGATGCGGCAGCCGATAATTTCCTGGAAAGGCTTCCCGACAAGGTCAGCAAAGCTGCGATTGACGGCGCGAATTTCGCCTTCGAGATCCATGGCCAGGAGGATGTCGTCAAAGGAATCGATCAGGTCGCGAAAGCCTTGCTGCGACTTGGAGATCATGGAGAAGAGATGCTGGAGTTGGTTGTCGCTGGGGAGGACCGCATCTTTTTTATCGAGGCCGCGGACCAGGCCTTTCAGCTCGGCGATCTCCTGAGTCTTTTTCCAGACGTACACGCCGAAGAGTGTGACCAGGACAACAAGGCCGATCGGGAGAGCCTCGAGGTGAAGTTTAGCGCTGCGCAGCCAGTCCCAGGACATCCAGGCAAAAACCAGGCTGACCAGGAACAAAACAAAAAAGGTGAGGCGCCAGAGTTCCTGTTGGCGTTTTTCGAAGAGCTCCAGACGTTCAACGGCAGGGGGGCGCGGCTCTCGTGAAGAGGAGAGATTTTGGGGCGCGCCGGAATTCGAATCAGGCTGCATGGCTTCCAGTCAGCCGGCAATAGCTCCCATCGGCCGCAGGCAGTGATTTCCAATGATAAAGAAAATCCTAGAAACTGAGCAAGTTAGTTGGGAAGCAAGGGTTCCTGGGCCATACCTGTACGGGGGGCCAGATTTGCGCCGGAATGTGTAACAACGGCCAGGGGCCTAGCGTAAAAGCTGATGGTTCAAATGGATAGAACCCCACATAAGAACAAGGGGACGTGGAGTCCGCGGTTTCGCAACTGCGTGCATGTTTCAATCCTGAAAACTGGCGAAGGGGATTACACAAGTATTACAGAGGGTTTTTGGCGCACATGCTACGGTGGGAATTGCAATCGAGAATCCGGATCGAGGGACACCGAGAGCTATGAGCATCTTCAAGCGCGACAAGACATTCACCCAGCCGATTATCTGGGTAACCACACTTTTTATGATTGCATTCCATGTCGGCGCCATCGCGGCGTTTTTTTTCTTTACGTGGAAGGGTGTGGCGCTGGCAGTGTTGTTCTGGTGGGTGGCGGGGAGCCTGGGCATCGGCATGGGCTACCACCGGTTGCTGACTCATCGCGGATATAAGACTCCGAAATGGGTGGAATATATTTTGACCGTTTGCGGGACGCTGGCGCTGGAAGGCGGACCCATCGCGTGGGTGGCAACGCATCGTGTTCACCACCAGAATACGGACAAGGAAGGCGATCCTCATTCGCCGCAGGATGGCGGGCTGTGGGCACACATGGGCTGGATCATGACGGGCAAGGCGATGCACAACAAGGCGGACGAATTGCTGCCCTATGTTCCAGACCTGCGCAGAGACAAATTTCATGTGTGGATCAGCAAGTGGCACTGGGTGCCAATGGGTTTCGTGGCGCTGGCGATGTTTGTGCTTGGCGGGTGGTCGTGCCTGCTGTGGGGATTTTTCTTCCGGACAGTTTTTGGGCTTCATTCGACGTGGCTGGTGAATTCCGCGACGCATATGTGGGGATCGCAGCGCTTTCACACTGACGACACGTCGACGAACAGCTTCTGGGTGGCGATGCTTACGTTTGGAGAAGGCTGGCACAACAATCATCACGCGGCGCCGCAGGTGGCGCGCCACGGGTTGGCCTGGTATGAGGTTGATATAAACTGGTACGGAATTTTGGGGCTGAAAACACTTGGGCTTGCGTGGGACATCAAGTCTCCCCAATTCAAGGAACCCCGGAAAGCACATCCAGCTGCTCCGGGTATTCCAGCTATCCCGACTGATGTGGACAAAGTGAGTGTTCCCGTGTCGCCTACCTACGGCGACTAATCTCCGCGGAGCGGCAGTCCATTCGAAGGATGGATGCCGCACTGCAACTCTCTGCAAAATGTGGTGTCCCAGGCGTTTCGCTACTATGATTTAAGCGGAAGGCCCTATGCGCATATCCACTCGCACAAAATCGATGGCAGTGTTTATCACGCTGGGCGTTTTTCTGGTGGCGTTGACGGTGGTGGTCAACGTCGGCTGGATTGTGATCAACTGGCGCAGAGTGGCGCCGCTGATATTCGGCGTCATTTTTTTTGGCTTGATCATCGCCGGACTATCGGTGAATACCGTTTTTCTGGTGCGCGAAATCAGGCGAAATGAGCAGCAGGACAGCTTCCTGAACGCGGTCACGCACGAGTTGAAGACGCCTATCGCTTCCATTCGCATGTACCTGGAGACGCTGGAGAGCCGGCAGCTGGACGAACCGCAGCGGCGCGAATTTTATCGCATCATGCTGGAGGACACGGACCGGCTGCTGGGCACTGTGGAGCAGGTGCTGAAAGCGGGGGAGGCGCGCCAGCGGAGCAACCGAAAGAACTGGCAGGAGCTGGATTTCTCCGAGCTGGTGAAAAGCGCGCTGGACCTTACGCGGCTGCGACACCATCTGACGCCGGAAAATTTGCGATTCGGCGCTGCGCCACAGGAAGGGTTGCTGGTGCTGGGAAATCCCGAGGAGTTGCGCACGGTGGTGTTCAACCTGTTCGATAATGCGGTGAAGTATTCCGGGGACAGCCGGGAAATCGTGGTGGACGTCCGCACCCCGGATATAGATACGGTTTTGTTGTCGGTGCACGACCTGGGAATTGGGATTCCGCGCAGCGAACTGAAGCGCATATTCCACCGGTTTTACCGGGCGACGAATCCGCTGGCTGGACAGGTGAAGGGCACAGGGCTGGGGCTTTTTATTGTGCGGTCGATCGCGCGACGACACGGCGGCGATGTTTATGCGGAAAGCGAAGGCGAAGGACGGGGCAGCACGTTTACCGTCCGCCTGCCGAGAATCTATCGGGTATGAGCCGGATCCTCATCGTGGAAGACGAAGCGCACCTTGCGCAGGGGCTCCGCTTTAACCTTGAAGCGGAGGGCCACTCCGTGCAGATCTCCGACCGGGGCGAAGAAGCGCTGGCGCGTTTGCTGAAGAAGAACGAAAGCTACGACGCGTTGGTGCTGGACGTGATGTTGCCAGGGAAGGATGGGTTTTCGGTCGCGCGCGAGTTGCGCGAGGCAAAGAATTACATTCCGGTGCTGATGTTGACGGCCCGAGGGCGTGCCGAAGACGTGCTGAAGGGATTTGAATCGGGCGCCGACGATTACCTGCCGAAGCCGTTCAACCTTGCCATCCTGCTGGCGCGCATCGAAAGTTTATTGAGGCGCAAGGAGTGGGCACAGAATTCCCCAGCGCCCGTTGGCAAATCCGCCGCACCGAAGGCGGGTTCGGAAGAAAGCTACAGTTTTGGAGACAAGCTGGTGGATTTTCAGAATCTGCGGCTGCACATGGGCGACAAAGTTGTCCAACTTACGCTGATGGAGATGGAGCTGTTCCGCTACCTGATCCGGAACGCGGGGC
>Ga0137418_10003199_pt1 | contig 15064 bp, 12 predicted proteins | sample CZODoug3_1_2_16f_FD_122242 | JGI IMG/M metagenome (GOLD analysis project Ga0137418, IMG submission 122242) | Vadose zone soil fungal communities from Angelo Coast Range Reserve, California, USA - CZODoug3_1_2_16fungal (Hybrid Assembly) | ecosystem: Environmental > Terrestrial > Soil > Vadose... | reverse complement strand
AACGCACACCTGGCCGCGCAATGGCGGCGACCGCCGTAAATGTCAAACTAATACTGCCTCCCCGGCAGAGCCGGGGGGTCTCCCGGTTATGCCAGGATAGGGAAAATGTCCAAGATTGAAAGGACAAGGCGGAAAGGACAAGACCGAAAGGACAAGCCCACGCCAGCCTCTCGTGAGCTCCGCAGTCCACCCTGCTTACGCTGACATCTTTCGATCGGCACAGCCTATCGCCAGGAATGTCGCCACGATCAATAGAAGGGCTCCGTTAACCGCATGGAGACCGATCCCGGTGGTCAATCGCCCTTCCAGCGCACGATGTGCCAAAACATACTGCAATGCAACCTGAACCATTGGGATGGTTGCAAACGCAGTGCGCCAATAGCGTGGCCGACCGCCAAGCAAGGCGAGGACTGGAAGTGGCACGACAAGCCACTGAAATATTCCAATCCATGCGCTGTGATAAGTCCACCATTCAGGATTCGTCATCGCGGCCATCCCCGCAATGAAGAATTGGATCAAAACAGCAAGGGACAGAAACGCCGACAGGATTCTCAGAGCGAGACGCGGCAAAGTCTCGCTCATGCAAGCGACGTCCAGTCGATCTTCTCCGTTACCAGATGCGATTGGAGATCCGTAAGCTGACCTCTCAAGCCTTGTCGGCTGAAAGCAGCATCGACGCGCGGTGACGCCAGTTGCTGCAACGCCAGTGCCACGGAGAGACGTTCCCTCTCCCCACCCGTTTCGAACGCACGGACCAGCGCGCCAATCCCTTCGGCGTCCGCGTGGGGAGCGACGCAACGCCAGACTTCGCCGCTCACAGGCCGCCCGGCGGCCCATCTCTCCTGGGCAAGATCGACCAGCATGCGCGCCAACCGAGGATTGCCGCGCTCGTCGAGTTGCTGGATCGGCCACAGACGCGAGCCAATGAAGAACGCCTTTACGACCATCTGATTCCAGGCGTCTTCGCTGAAGAATTCGACGGGATATGGATTGCGATGGGCGACCGCCTCGAAAACCGGCTTCATGCCCGATCGCACCGCCTCCCGCGCTCTCGGTTCCAGCCGTTCGGCGGCCGGATAGACCGGCAGTCCCCGGCAAAGAGCGATCAATTCGTTGATTTCGGCCGTGCTGCAGAACGCGTCGAAATGTGCGGCGAATGCGGCGTCGTCTCCGGCGTAGCTCGCTACCATCAACGCACTGCGTGCCAGTTGATCGATGCTCCAGTCGCTCGGATCGAGCCCCGCCCGCAATACCCTCGCCCGCGCCCTGTCATCCGGTGTCAGCGACAGATCAGCCTTGCCTACGCGGCGCGGCGCAAGACCGATCGCTGCAGCGAGCGCATTGCCGTCGGATGCGCCCCTGACGCTCTCGATGGCACGGCGAAACCAGGACGCTGCATTGTCGCTAACCGCACGCACAATCCACTCATCGGCCAAGGCGAGAAAGCCGTCGCAAACCGTTGCTGCGACATCGCCCCTCCCATTGTGACCAGAACGACTTGTCAAGGCTGGCACCTCACGTTCCTGGAATCGCCGCTTGGAAGAGCCGCGTCAGAAGGTAGCCGCTGGCGCAGACACAGGTAAGAACGATCCCGCCCCCATGCAGCGCCACAGCCAGGGCATCGACCAGACAGATGGCGGCGATCAGCATCGAAACCGCGCGCGGCACCGCATCCGCCGTGGCGCGTCGCGCGAGCAGTCGTACGGCGGCGATATCCGCCGCGCACAACAACAGGGACGCGACGACAACAAGCCACCCGGTCGAGATGCCGGACAAGGCAAGCAGCAGAGGGCCGGCCAGAACGGCAAGCGGCCACAGGCGGCCGACGTTATTCAGGTTTTCCTGCTTTGCGGCGTAGGTCAGTCCAATAACATGTGCGGCAAGCGCGGTCGCGCCGACGATCAGGGCCGGAACAACGTTACCGCTCACCGCTGCGCCAGTAGCCAGATACACCAACGCCCTGCACAGGCCCATGATGACGGGTGCAAAGCGGTTGCCCTTGTGCCAGGCGTCGTAAAGCACGATGGCGACAGCCAGCGCCAAGCCCCAGATCACAGTAAACAGACCGAACGGCGCCAGCAACGCAACGCCTGCCGCAAGCAGCGCGAATCCGATGGTCGATACGACGGTTGCGCCAATGTCGCCGGCGTGAATCGGCCGGCCCGGACGCTCCCTGGCATCGATCTCCCTGTCGAAAAAATCGTTGAGATACATCCCACCCACGTAGAATGCCGTCATGGCAAGTCCGACGGTGGCGATGTCGGCAACGGTCGCAGCAGTATTTGCGATCGTTGCCCCGGCAATGACATTGGTCCATACAGTCGGCAGGTTGGACACCCGACCGAGCCTCAACAGGGTCTGCGCGCTGGGTGCTCGCACGACGGCGGTATTCATCCCACCAGTTCCTGGCGGCAAAATGCGATCTCGCGCGCGATGTCCGCCGACTTCGAACCGGTGCGAACGTCGTCGGGCAGAACGTCCCAGGTATACGTTTCGACTTCCAAGTGGGATGAGCGAGTTCGCTGGCGCAGCGCCGCCAGCGTCGCGACGAGATCGCTGCGGGTGGAACTGATTTCGCCGAGATCGGCGAGGAACACAGGTACGTGGCAATGGATTCGCCACTCCCCGTCGGCTTGGCCTTCTCCGAACGCAGTTACTGCGTCCGGCAGATCAACATGACGCGACAGATTATCGCCACTACGGACGATTGATTGATGCAGATAGACGCCGTCATTGTATCGCATGACGGCGTCGATCAGACCCTTTGTCATCGCCGGGATGCGCATGGCCGCTGAAAGCTGGATTTTCGGGATCGCGATTCCCGCAGCGAGCAGGCGATCCAGCGCGGCGACCGTATCCTCATATTCAACCGAGCCGTGGCAGACATCATAACAAATGCCCAGATGACGACGCAGCAGAATCTCGGCTTCACTGCGGCCAACACCGGTGATGCCGCCGAGCATGTCAAGCGTCTCTGGCTTCAAAAGTGCGCCTTCGAAGAAGGCGATGCTCTCATCCGTTGTTTCCAGGAAACAACAGGGCTCGGGCTCGAGAGCGAGTGCAATGTGTTTGCCGGTGCGCCGCTTCAGGTCCACGAGATCAGCAACCGCCATCATGAGATTGCGTGCCATCGCCGCAACGGCCTCGCTCGACCGGCCGTTCGGTTTGAAGGCGCCCGGGACCGTCGAAATACTGCCCTCAATCCCGTCGGGAAGGATTCCAGCAAGGACCGCAGCACTGTTCGCCGTGAACGCAACACGCTCGCGGTCGCGCCAATCAGGCAGATAGACGTCCTCCTTCACGCGGACGCCGTGAAACGGCCCGAAAGGAAAGGCGTTAATAGTGAAAACATAAGCGCCGAGCACCGACAGTTGATCGCGGAACGAAGCTAACGCCTCCGGCTGCCTTGCCACGGCGGCAGCTTCGCCGGAAAGCCGCAGTCCGATGCCCATCGGCTGGCTCGGGGCGACGGTCGACTTGATGGCCGGAACATATTCGTCAAGACTTGCCCGAATATCCTGCCAGCTTTGGCCGGCATGAATGTTTGTGCAATACGTCAGATGAACGTTGCCCGAAAGCTGGTTGAGTTTCATGCGGTCACGCCCGTTGTTTAAGCCAGTCAATACAATTCCTGACAATTCTGTCGTCCATCTCGTGCACTTCCACGCCGCGGCCGACTTCTGCGAGGAGCGTAACGGTCAACTCACCACCGAGATGTTCCCGGAAATCCGCGAGCCCTTTCAGTACCACCGGCAATCCCCGCGAGTCGCACTGCCGCAGCTTGTCATGCCACAAGTCGAAACCAAGCCGTTGAAGAAGACCCACGACACGGTCGTCTTCGCCGGCGGCAAGACGGCCGGACAAGACCGAATAGCGCGTGTCGAGCGCAATGCCGATTGCCACGGCCTCGCCGTGATTGAGTTGATTTTTCGTCAACTGCTCGAGCTTGTGCGCGGACCAATGACCGAAATCCAGCGGACGCGCCGACCCCATTTCGAACGGGTCGCCGCCAAGCCTGATTTGGCGCATGTGAAGCTCGGCGCTGCTCTTGATAAGATGATCAAGATGCGGCCTGGAAAAGCGCGCAAGCGCATCCGAATGAGCTTCGAGCCACTCGAAAAACTTGCCGTCGCGTATCAAGGCAACCTTCACGGCTTCGGCCATGCCTGCTCGCTTCTCGCGCGGCGGCAGCATGTCGACGAATGCGCTGTCATTGATGATCGCCCAGGGCGGCGCAAAGGTGCCGATCAGGTTCTTGAGACCGAACAGATTGACGGCGTTCTTGACGCCGACGCCGCTGTCATCCTGTGCCAGTACCGTAGTCGGAAAACGAATGTGGCGGACGCCACGATGAAAGATCGTCGACGCATAACCGACCGCGTCAAGGACAGCGCCGCCGCCGACCGCAATTACAAAGGAGTGCCGATCGATCGCGCGTTGCGAAAGGATCTCAAGCAGGTTGGGAATGGTTTTCGGATCGTTCTTGCAGATTTCGCCTCCCGCGACCGGTACAAGTCCGACCAGGTCGATGCTTCCGGCGTGCGCAGCAGCGTAGTTTTCGATCTGCGAAGCAAGATCCGGAAGCGATGCCAGGACACCTTCGTCAACACAAATCAGACATCTGTGCCGCTTGCAGGGTTCTCGCCGGGACAGCGCATCAACCAGGCAACGATTTCCCAGCGCAAACGCATCGCGGGTAAAGACCACCGGATATTCATAGGTGACGCTGAACGACTGCAGTCGAACGTCTTCGGCGCTTTGCGAGGGCGTATCGAGCATGGCATCCTCCCACGCGGCGCCCTTGTTCTTGTGGTGCAGACGGCGCCGGCGAATGGTCACGAAGCGATCCGCGGCTCGCTTGAAAACCCGCCTCTCGCTTACCATTTTATTGGACAGCGTGCCACTATGCTTGCCAGTTTGGCAAGCCGTTTCGCTCGGTCGCTGCAATGCGACCGAAGTGACGGAAATCGTCGCAACTCAGCAGGCGGAGGCAGGCGTTGAAGGCAGTGTTGGCGATGATCGTGGTCGGATTGACGCCACGGCACCTGGGACCTTTGACGCCAAGACTTTCGGCGCTCGCCCGCGAAGGCGGTATGGCCGCGCTTGATACCGTAACTCCCGCCGTCACCTGCAGCGTACAGGCAAGTTTCATGACGGGCCTCTCCCCGCGAGATCACGGCGTCGTGGCCAACGGCTGGTTGTTCCGCGATCAGATGGAAATCCTTCTGTGGCGCCAATCCAATCGACTCGTCGGCGGAGAGAAGATTTGGGAGGCCGGCAAGAAGCGTGATCCCGCTTTCACCTGCGCCAACATGTTCTGGTGGTACAACATGGCGTCGAGCCATGATTTCGGTGCCACCCCGCGCCCTATCTACAAGGCGGATGGTCGCAAGCTGCCCGATTGCTACACCGTGCCAGGTCAATTGCGGGATCAACTGACGGAACGGTTTGGACCATTCCCCTTATTTCAGTTTTGGGGACCAGGAACTTCGATCGTCTCCACGCGCTGGATCGCCGACGCGAGCAAGTTCGTGATGGCCGAGGCCAACCCAACCCTGACCCTCGCCTACCTTCCGCATCTCGACTACGATCTACAGCGCTTCGGCCCCGATGAAACTCATCCAAAAGTCCGGCAATCGCTGACCGAAATTGACGCCGTCGTGGGCGACCTCGTCGACGCGGCACGCGCCAGCGGGCGCTCAGTCATCATTCTGTCGGAATACGGGATCACCCCCGTCAATCGGCCCATCCACATCAACCGGGCGCTTCGCGACGCCGGCCTGTTGTCCGTGCGAGAAGAGGACGGCGGCGAGTTGCTCGATCCCATCTCTTCCAAAGCCTTTGCCGTAGCCGACCACCAGATCGCGCACATCTATCTGTCCGATGTGGGGTTGCAAGCGAAAGTGAAGGATCTTTTGACGGGACTGGATGGCGTAGAACGGGTTTACGACGAAACGGACAAATCCCTTATCCATCTCGATCATCGACGATCCGGTGAACTCGTCGCGATCGCCGACTCTCGGTCGTGGTTCACTTACTATTATTGGAACGACAATGACCGTGCGCCGGACTTTGCCCGCACGGTCGAAATTCACCGCAAGCCCGGATACGATCCAGTCGAGCTTTTCGTCGATCCCGGCATCTCGTCACCGAAGCTCGCTATTGGCAAGCGTCTGCTCATGCGCAAGCTGGGATTCCGCACCCTGATGGATGTCATTCCGCTAGACGCGTCGCTGGTACGGGGATCGCATGGCCGCCTCACCGACAAAACCGAGGACGGCCCACTCGTGATTTCGAGTGAGCCGCTCGGTAAAACGAAATTGGCGGCGACCGACGTCAAGCCGCTCTTGCTTGATCTGATCTTTCGATCTTAGCCGGTTAGATAAACACAAGATAATACAACAGCTTGAGAGGATTTTTGGCTCCAGCCCGGAGAGCCAAACATTCTTGCGAACGCCGCAAGTTGCTTCGCGCGATACGTCGTCGGATGCGGCTGCAATTTCGCGCGTCATGGTGCTTCAGCTCTTCACTGCTCGAACACCGCCCGGCAGGCTTCGCTGAGGCTGGCCTTCTGCCGCCGCAGGCAGGAGGTAATGGCCCGCACATTCGGGATCTCGCCTGGACAAAGGCGATAGACGTCGGGGGTGCAGGCCTTTTTCTGTTCCGGCGTTGCTTGCGCAGCTAACGCGGACCCGGTTGCGAGCACTGTGAGCGCCAAAGCAAGATTGGCGCGGCTTGCGATACCCCAGGATCCGGCAAATCTTGCCTTCATGACAACCCCCTGATGCTACCGGCGGCCGGAGCGGCGCCGTCTTCATCAGGGCGAATACGTCAAAAATTTTTGACCAACTGTGATTTTCCACACATTTGGTCACCATCAGGCTGGCTTACTCTTCCTGCGGAATAAAGACGGCGGTAACCAAGTGCGCCCGGATTGAAAAGTTCGATACAATTTGATCGATCACTTCAATCTGAACACAAAAGTATTTTGTGATGGTGCGCTCTGGTACCCGGAGAGCGTGATGAGTGAAGTTGAGTACGAGTGTTTGCTGGACGCCGTGCGAACGGCCATCGCTCCCGCGCCGGAGGAAGACTTCTTGACCAACCCGTCGACGTTCAATCCGTTGCCGAAAGCCGCCAACGACAACCAGCTTGCCTGGGGATTCGTTCCGTTTCCGGAAGGCTGGAACGCCGTCTGCTGATCGTGGGCAGCTTCTTTTCGCATATTGAATAGTCGCGACACCAAATCGCCGGATTCAACGACCGATATGGTCACCGCAAACCCGCTCGCCGCACGGGAATTGCCAAGGCTATTATCCTGCCAAGACAGGACAACTTGTTTGATAACCTGACCGCCTTTGGGCGGTCTTTTATTTGGTGGCCAGCCCCCTTCCCCGCGGTCAATCCACTATCGTGGGTCGGTGATTCCTAGCTAGCTTTTGAAGGCGAAGGGGGAATGAGATGCGAATCTTCGTGGCCTTGCTCGTCGTTCTGTCCGTCCTCTACTTTTGGGACAGGGAATACAACCACGGCAAATTATTGGATGGGCTGGACAGCATGCGACGCGCCATCGCCCACAGCATGTTTCATTGAACGACCATCGTCAGAACGCCATACGACCGGGTTGCCGCGGCGTGTCCGCGGAGCCATTCCGGGTCTCGAAACCAATGCTGAAACGAGGCCTAAGCCATTGATCTCAAAGGTGGAGGCCACGTCCGGAATTGAACCGGAGTACACGGTTTTGCAGACCGTTGCGTAACCACTCCGCCACGTGGCCCCATGCGGCGAACTCATATACGGCCTCCCCCGGATAGGCAACCAACCGGGCCGGTCAGCGGCGGACCGGCCCTAGAGCGGGATGACTTTTCTTCGAATCGTCATCCCGCTCTATCTTTTTGTTTGAGCATGATCTTTTCGGAAAACCGGTACCCACTTTTCCGGATCATGCCCTAGCCCGGCTTGAATGCCACGCCAATGCGCTTGTCTTTGACCCAAGCCACCCGGCATGGACGTTTGGCGATATTGCCGGAGATCAGAAGATTGAATTCGCCGGGAATGCCCACCGGGCTCGCGACCTCAAGCTGGGCGCCGGTGTCCGAAATGTTGCGGACGACGCAATCGATGGTACCGCCATTGAACTCGATGGTGCCGGCTTTCAAGGTACGCTGTCGCGGCGCGGCCCGGTTATTCTCCAGATTTCGGAGCTCCTCGGGTTTTGGCTGCCCGTCTGCGTTTGATGGTTGCGCCTCGGCCAGTTTTGCGGCGTGCCGGGACGCGACCGCGATGTCCTCTTCGGTGAGCCCGGCCCTGATCCTGGTCCAGGCGATCTTCAACCGAAGCTGGCAGTCCTTGAAATTGATCGCGGGTCCGCGGTCATTGGCCGTCGGCGGCTGTCCGTAGACGTTGCAGCCCCACCACCAATGCGGGTCGCCAGGCGGCTTCATGATCCTGCCGATCGGCAGCCCGCGCCAAGTCACCTCGTAGTCATCTTCCTGCTGCTTCCCGTCAGTGACGGTCGGACGCAAAGCAACGGATTCCGAATCGTCGGTCATCACCAAACGTGCCTTCAACCGGCCTGTTCGGCCGCAGCGGATGATTCCGGTTCTACCTCGCAATCAGGTTTGCACAGATTGCCTGAACCTGTCTGCGATAGAATACGCACAACTTGTTGGAACAGGGCTTTTTCTTGCGCCAAAACCGGCTTCCACCTTGCAGGAGATTCTCGGGGATAGCTCAGGTTCCATCCGGCGAACCCATCGGTTGGCCATGATCAGCCCCGTTTGCGGCGTCGGTAGTCGCGCTTGGGTTTCGGCTTGGGCGCAAGCTCCGGCAGCACGCTCTGCGCCTCCCGATATTTTGCCAGCATCCGCTCGAAACTGCGATGCAGCGTCTCGGCGATATCGGGCCGCTTTTCGATGCCAGCAAGCAGCATCGCCGCGGCCTCGATGGTGGACAGGCCGTCGCGGCGCGGCTCGCGGCGCAGCTTGCCATAACGCGACGGATGCGCCGGGCCGAGGATGACGCGCTGGCATTTCAGCATCCAGGCATTGCGCCACCACAGCGCCTTGGCCTGGCTCCAGGTGCCGTCCAGCAGCACGATGCCTTCGATGTCTTTCAGGATGGCGCGCTGGTTCTCCTCGATCTCGCCCTTGCGGTCGATGGCGACGATATCGCGGTCGGTCTCGAGCTCGGCGACCTTGGCCGAGCCGAGATAGAGTACCGCCCACCGGCTGGGATCGGCGACCTGCCGTCCCAGCGCCTTGGAAAGGCTCGGCCACGACAAGCCGATCTTCAGCACCGCGTTCTTGAAATGCAGCGCGGTCAGTCGCGCCGTGCCATGCGCCCTGTCCTGCTCCTGCGGATGTTGCAGGATCAGCAACGCAATCTTGTTCTCGATCGGCGAGATGCTGTCGCAAATGCACAGCGGCAAGGGCTTAAAGCAGCGCGGACAGTCCGGTATCGCCTCCGCTACGGCGGTGCCGGTATCAGGCTCGATTTGTTTTGACATGGGCCCGCTATACGCCCCGCGGGCGTGCGCTTCAACAACCCAAGGCTTATCCCCGAGCTATTCCGCCGGCGCCTCGACCGCGGCCGGCTCGGATCGCCGCCGCAGCCGGTCGATCAAAAGATAGATCACCGGCGTCGTATACAGCGTCAATATCTGCGAGACGAACAACCCGCCGATGATGGTGATGCCGAGCGGCCGGCGCAGCTCGGTGCCGGGACCGGTGGCGATAACAAGCGGAATCCCTGCGAACAATGCCGCCATCGTCGTCATCAGAATGGGGCGGAACCGGGCGCTGCAGGCCTCAAAAATGGCATCGGCCGACGACAATCCGCGGTGGCGTTCGGCATCCAGCGCGAAATCGACCATCATGATGCCGTTCTTCTTGACGATGCCGATCAAGAGAATGATGCCGACAAAGGCGATGACGGTCAGCGGCGTGTTGGTGATCTGCAGCGCCAGCAGCGCGCCGAGGCCGGCCGAAGGCAGGGTCGAGATGATGGTCAAGGGATGCGCGAGGCTTTCATAGAGCACGCCGAGCACGATATACATCGCCACCAGCGCGCCGAGGATCAGCAATGGCTGCCGTCCGCTGGTCTTGCTGAAATCCCCGGCATTGCCATCGAAGCTGCCGCGAATGCCTTCGGGCATATGCAATTCCTCGACCGCGCGCTGGATGTTCGAGGTGGCGACCTCCAGCGGCACATTGGGCAGCAGATTGAACGACACTGTCGTTGACGGGAACGATTGCGAATGAAACACCGCGAGCGGCGTCAATCCGCGCTGGTAATGAACGACGGTGGACAGCGGCACCTGCGCGCCATTGGCGCCGGCGACGAAGATGCGCTCGAGGTTGGACGGGTCGCTCTGGAATTTCGGATCGATCTCCAGCACCACCATGTACTGGTTGCGCTGGGTGTAGATGATCGAGATCTGCCGCTGAGAGAACGCGTTGTTAAGCGCGTTGTCGATATCCTGGACGCGGACGCCGAGGCTCGACGCCTTTTGCCTGTCGATCGCGAGCGTTAGTTGCAGCCCGCCGGGATCGCGATCGCTGGAAACGTCGGTAATGCCTTCGATGCTCTCCATGCGCTTGCCGACGATCGGTGCCCATTTCTGCAACAGATCGAGATCGGTGCTCGACAGCGTGTATTGATAATCGGAATCGCTCTGCCGCCCGCCGGCGCGTACGTCCTGCGCCGCAAACATGAACAGGCGGATCCCCGCGACACGATAGAGATTCTTGCGCAGTCGATCGATCACGGCTTCCGTCGACAATCCTGCCCGCTCCGCAGGCGGCTTGAGGCTGATGAACATCATGCCGCGGTTGGTGCCCCCGCCGCCGGGACCGCCGCCCCCGCCGAGCACCGAGCCGATGCCGGCAACGGCCGGATCGGCCATCACAATGTCGGCGAGCTGCTGCTGCAGCCCGAGCATCGATTGAAACGAGATATCGGCGGACGCCCGGGTTGAACCGATCACAAAGCCTGAATCATCGGTCGGGAAATAGCCCTTCGGGGTCTTGATGTAGAGCATGACCGTCAATGCGATGGTGGCGAAGAAGACGATCAGGGTCAGGAACGGAAAGCCCAGCACCACCCGCAGCGTCCGCGCATAGAACGCCACGATGCGCGACAGTGAACCCTCGACTAGGCGGTCGAACCAGGTGGCGTTATGCGACGTCGCCGCCTTGATATAATGCGCGCAGATCATCGGCGTGATCGTCAGCGACACCACGGTGGAAACCACGATGGCGAATGTCAGCGTCAGCGAAAATTCCCGCAACAGCCGGCCGACGATCCCGTCCATGAAAATCAGCGGCGTGAAGGCTGCGATCAGCGACAGGCTGATCGAGAGCACCGTGAAGCCGATCTGCCGGGCGCCCTCGAGTGCCGCCTGATACGGCTGCATGCCACGCTCGAGATTGCGGTACATGTTCTCGATCATGACGATGGCGTCGTCGACCACGAAGCCGACCGAGATCGCCAGCGCCATCAGCGACAGATTGTCGATCGAGAATCCGGCGAGCCACATGCCGGCGCAGGTGCCCGCCAGCGCCAGCGGCACGGAAACGCCTGCCGCGATGGTCGGCGTGATCCGGCGCAGAAATGCGAACACCACCACCATGACCAGGAATGCGGTCGCCAGCAGCGTCCACTGCATGTCCTCGACGCTGGCGCGGATGGTCCCGGTGCGGTCGACCAGCGTTGAAATTTCGACGCCGGCGGGAATCCACTGTTTGAGCTCGGGTATCAACGCCCTGACGCGATCGACGGTATCGATGACGTTGGCGTCGCCTTGTTTGGTGATCTGGATCAGCACCGCCGGCTGCTTGTTGAACCAGGCGATCGAGCGGGTGTTGCGGACGGAGTCTTCGACCTCGGCAACGTCGGAGAGCCGGACGAAATTGCCGTTCGAACTCTTGATCAGGATGTCACGGAATTCGGCCGCGGTGCGCATCTGCCGGTTGATCGACAGGGTCTCGCTCTGGCGGTCGCCATTGAAGATCCCGACCGGCCCCAGCGGGTTGGCGTTGATGATGGCGAGCCTGACATCGTCGGTCGCGATGCCGGCGTTGGAGAGCGTGACCGGGTTGAGCGCGATGCGCACCGCGGGCTGGTCGGCGCCGCTCACGGTCACCTCGCCGACCCCGGGGACCTGCGAGATGCGCTGGGCCAGCACGGTATCGGCGACGTCATAGATCGCGCTTGAGGAAATCGTCTTCGATGTCAGCGCCAGCACGAATACCGGTGCCGCGGCGGTATTGGCCTTGCGGAACCGCGGCAGCGTCGGCAAGTCGCTCGGCAGATCGGCAAGCGAGGCGTTGATCGCGGCCTGCACGTCGCGCGCAGCCTTATCGATGTTGCGGCCGATGGCGAATTGCAACTGGATGCTGGTGGTGCCCAGCGAGCTTGTCGAGGTGATCTGGTCGATCCCTGCGATTTCACCAAGTCTCCGTTCCAATGGCGCGGCAACGGTCGCCGCCATCACCGAAGGGTCTGCGCCCGGACGCGTCGCGGACACCCGGATCGACGGAAAGTCGACATTGGGTACGGCTGCGACCGGGAGAAACTGGTAGGCGACCCCGCCGACCAGAAACAGTCCGATCGCCAGCAGCGTGGTGCCGACCGGCCTGCGAATGAAGGGCTCCGAGATCGATGCCATTACTGCATCCCCTCGGTGGCTCCCGCGACCGGCGGCAACGGTAGTTCAGGTCCCGCCGGCGGCACCGCCTTCTCGATCCGGCGGTTCAGCCGGTCGAGCGCGAGATAGATCACCGGTGTCGTGTAGAGCGTCAGCAACTGGCTCAGCAGCAGGCCGCCGATGATGGAGATGCCGAGCGGGAATCTCAGTTCGGCGCCAGTGCCGCTTTCCACCGCCAGCGGCAGCGCGCCGAACAAGGCCGCCAGCGTCGTCATCATAATCGGGCGGAAACGCAGCAGGCAGGCCTGCACGATCGCGTCATTCGCCGACATGCCCTGGTGCCGCTCCGCTTCCAGCGCGAAGTCGATCATCATGATGGCGTTCTTCTTGACGATGCCCATCAGCAGGATGATGCCGATCAGGCCGATCACCGACAGATCCTGTCCGAACAGCATCAGCGCCAAAATGGCGCCGACGCCCGCCGACGGCAGCGTCGAGAGAATGGTGATCGGGTGAATGTAGCTTTCATAGAGCACGCCGAGCACGATGTAGATGGTGACAAGCGCGGCCAGGATCAGCCAGGGTTGTCCCGCCAGCGATTTGGAGAATTCGGCGGCGTCGCCGGCAAAGACGCCGACGATGCTGCCGGGCATGCCGATGCGGGTTTCGATCGTCCTGACGGCATCGACGGCGTCGCCAAGCGCAGCATCCGGCGCGAGATTGAAGCTTAGCGACACCGCCGGAAATTGCGCCTGATGCGAGATCGCCAGCGGTGCGGTGGTGCGGGTCAACGTGGCCACGGCGGACAGCGGCACCTGTGCGCCGAGCGCGCCCGGCAGATAGAGCTTGTCGAGGATGGATGGGTCGCGCTGGTACATCGGCAAGGCTTCCAGCACGACGCGGTATTGATTGGCCTGCCCGTAGATGGTCGAAATCTGCCGCTGAGCGAACGCATCGTTCAAGGTGTCGTTGACGCCCTGCAGGCTGACGCCGAGCTGACCGGCGCGCTGGCGGTTGATGTAGAGATCGGCGCGAAGGCCGCCATCCTGCGCTTCGGTCGAGACGTCGCGGAACAGCGGATCGCGGCGCATCTCGGCAACGAGCTTGTTGCCCCATTGCGCGACCAGGACCGCATCGGTGCCGGTCAGCGTGTACTGGTATTGCGAGCGGCTGGACTGGGTCGAAATCTGCACGTCCTGCACCGGCTGGAAATAGATCGTCATGCCGGGGATCGACGCCACCTTGTCCTTCAGCCGCGCGATGACGGCCGCAACGTCGTCGCGCCGCTCGCCGCGCGGCTTCAATGTCATGACGAGGCGGCCGACATTGGTGGTCGGGTTGACCGAGCCTGCGCCGATCACGGAGACGACGCCGGTCACGTCCGGATCGGCCTGGATCGCGCTCGCTGCCTCTGTCTGCCGGTTCTGCATCTCGGCAAAGGAGACATCGGGGCCGGCCTGGGTCACTGCGGTGATCGAAGCCGTGTCCTGCAGCGGCAGGAAGCCCTTCGGCGCCACCACATAGAGGATCAGGGTCGCGGCGAGGGTCGCGAAGGTGACGAACATCGTCGCGCGTTGGCGCTCCAGCACCCACAACAGCGTGCGATGATAGAAGGCGACCATGCGGTCGCCGAGGACGACATTGCTGTCCACGCGCCAACGGCCGGCCCGGACTCGACCCTGAGATCGCGAAACCGATTCTCAAGGAGGTAACCGAGCGGCTGCGCTTCCTCGTCGACGTCGGACTCGATTACCTCACGCTCGATCGCTCGGCCGTCACACTCTCCGGAGGCGAAGCGCAGCGCATTCGTCTCGCGACGCAAATCGGCAGCCGGCTCGTTGGCGTGCTGTACATCCTGGATGAGCCCTCGATCGGCCTGCATCAGCGCGATAACGCGAGGCTGCTCGCCACACTCAAGGAGCTGCGCGACCTCGGCAACACCGTGCTCGTCGTGGAGCACGACGAGGAAACGATCCGCGCGGCGGACCACGTCGTCGATTTCGGTCCTGGCGCGGGGCACATGGGCGGGCGGGTGATCTTCAGCGGCTCGCCCGATGAGCTCGCGAGCCACCCGTCGAGCCTCACCGGCGCGTACCTCTCGGGGCGCGCTCGCATCGAGGCACCGCGGGCGAGCGCGCGGCGAACCTCGGAAGCGGCGATCGTCATTCGTGGCGCTTCGGAGAACAATCTCAAGAACATCGACGCGCGTTTTCCGGTCGGTATCCTCACCGCCGTCACCGGGGTGAGCGGGGCGGGCAAGAGCTCTCTCGTGAACGCCATTTTATTGCCCGCGCTCGCGCGACACTTGCACGGGAGCACCGACCGCGTGGGCGCCCACCGGCGCATCGAGGGGCTCGAGCAGCTCGACAAGGTGATTGCGATCGATCAGAAGCCCATCGGGCGAACGCCGCGCTC
>Ga0137418_10003198_pt1 | contig 15066 bp, 10 predicted proteins | sample CZODoug3_1_2_16f_FD_122242 | JGI IMG/M metagenome (GOLD analysis project Ga0137418, IMG submission 122242) | Vadose zone soil fungal communities from Angelo Coast Range Reserve, California, USA - CZODoug3_1_2_16fungal (Hybrid Assembly) | ecosystem: Environmental > Terrestrial > Soil > Vadose... | reverse complement strand
CATGCTCAAGAACCTGGGACAACTCAGCGTGGTGGATAGCACTGTTCTTCCGATTGCGGGGAGCTGGAGCAATTGGAGCCACGACCCGAACCTCTTGCAAAACGTTCGGACCCAACTGGGGCAACTGCTTCACCAGCTCGCACCATAAGACGAAGGTCTTTCCCGCGGCGGAGCCCCGCCGCGGGATCCTCTTCCGTCCTCTTTTCTTGTCTCCATATTCTGAATTCTGAGCACTTTGGCATCCGGCAGAATCTGTCGCACCCCCGGCGCTTGGGGTGCGCGGATGTAGAATGGCGGCTTGGAATCCAAAATGGCGCGGGCGTCATCTAAGGAAGTGAGGGTCCTGGAACCGAGGGTATTCATATGAAGAGAGGTATTTTAGTTCGAGTCGTTATTGGTATCGCGGCGATGTTTGCGCTCAGTTGGCTGCCGCAACCGGCGCTTGCTCAGCATGGAGGTGGAGGACACGGCGGTGGTGGAGGAGGTTTCCACGGAGGCGGGGGCGGCTTTCACGGCGGTGGAGGCGGTTTTCATGGCGGAGGCGGTTTTAGTGGAGGAGGAGGCCGCTCTTTTGTCGGTGGACGCTCGTTTGGCGGTTTTCGGGGAGGCGGCTTCAATGGTGGCCGCGGTGATTTTGGACGGGGTGGCCGGGGCTTTGGCTGGGGTGGCAGAGGCTGGGGCCGCGGTTGGGGCGGACGAGGCTGGGGTTGGGGCTGGGGATTTGGCTATGGCTGGCCGTATTGGGGATGGGGATATCCGTATGGCTACTACGGCTACAGCCCGTATTACCCTTATTCTTACTATTCCTACCCGTCCGACGGCTCTTCGGAAGACTACATAGGGGACTATCCGCCGGATCCCTCGGACTACAACGACGGCCGGAATTACAACAACAGGCCGAACTACAACAACAGGCAAAACTACGACAATAGGCAAAACTACAACAACGGACCGAATTCCAACCGACCGCCGCAGTATAACAATCGGAACAACACGGCTCCGCCGACGGATCCGAACGCCCAGCCGCAACCCAATCCGAACGGGCCGGCGGGATCCGGGAGGCCTCCGGCGCAGGGAGGCGCGGTCAACATGAACTACAACAACGGAACCACGGAGAATTTTGCGCCGCGTCCACCAGTTCGTTCCGTTGACCCGATGATGGCGACGCTGACCAGTTACCGGTCCGCACGATCAAATACTGATCGGGCTAACGGAGAGCGGGCCAGCGCAACGACGAGCGCACCGCTTCGACCGGAAATGCAAAGAGCGCTCGAAAGACTGCACGAGATGCCGCCGTTTGCCCGGGAGCGCGAAATCGAAACCGGCCGCTACAGCCAGTTTTCTCCCAAGGACAAGCAGATTTTGAGAAACGGCGCGTAAGCGGCAACGAAGAGAAGAACGCGTTAAGCGAAACGGATTGGAGCGAGGGAGAATTTTCCCTCGCTCCAACTTGTACATAAATGTCCTGAAGGTTGTTACTGGAACCCCCGCCTAAAGTTTTTTTCCGCTGTAAATTACCGAATCAACCTGATTGTTCGTGGGCGGCTTGCCGCGTAGTTTTTGCGTGACGCATGGAGGAATGCGCCGCGTTGTCCTCGAGCAAGAAAACTATCTCGCGGCGAGCGCTTCTCTTCGTTCTGGGCGTTTGGTGTGTGCGCAGTTGCACAAACCAAATCCATCAACGACAGGGCCCAGCGTGCCGCCGGATGAGATTACGGCGTGCGGCAGCGATGACTCTGGATTGGGATTCTGATAGCACAAAGGAGGCGCGCGAAGAAGGAAGCGCAGCCGCTGACCCCTTGCGGTTGCGCTTCCGTTTTTTTTGGAGGCTGATTGCCAATTCAAGAGGCGATTTGTCGCGCGCTTGGGGCATATGCAGCGTCAAAACCAGTCGGGGAAGATTAGTTCGATCAGGCCGGGGACCCAGTAGGAATAGAATTTGTCGTCGCAGATTTTGTAGCGGCCATATTTTTTGCGTGCGTAGTTGCCCCAGTGGGGCTGAGAGCCGTCGAGATCGGTGAAGCCATATTCGCGGGCGAGTGCCCAGGAGCTGAAGACGCGGCCGGTCTCTTTGATGGCGTGGGGATCGCCGGCGAGGGCGACGACGGCGCGGCCGATGTAGCGGGGCGATTCGGAAACGAGGAAATCCTGGGGTGCGTCATTCTGATCGGCCGAGTTTACGTTGGCGTCTTTCCGCTTGCCGGCGTCCTTCCAGTTGGCTTCGGTGACGCCGAAATGATCGAGGACGGCTTCGGAGCGTAGAAAGCCGGGAGTGAGCGCAACGGAAACAATGTTGCGTTTGCGAAGTTCACGGGCCATGGCGAAGGCCAGGCGGATGACGGAGATTTTCACGAGGTCGTAGAAAAGATTGCCGCGGTAGTAAAAAGCATCTCCATCGGTAATTTCAAAAATAATCGGGCGGGGTTTGCCGCTGCTTGGGCGTTTCGTTTTGCCGCGACCGAACATCAGTGGAACGGCGAAGTGCGACGTGATGATGTGGGAGTGGATGGCTTGTTTGAGCATGCGGAGGCCGTTATCGAGGTTGGCGTTCCAGAAAGGCTTGCCGAATTCGGTGAGGGCGTCGCCGCCCCAAATGTCGTTGACGAGAATGTCGAGGCGACGGTGGCGGCGTTTGATCAGCGCGACTAGCTTTTTCACTTGCCCGGGATCAGTGTGATCGACGCGGACGGGAATGCCGCAGCCACCAGCGGAGGAGACGAGTTCAGCGGTTTCCTCGATGGTTTCAGGGCGACCGGAGGCGCGGCGGCGTTTGCGTGAACTGCGGCCGGTGCAGTAGACGGTTGCGCCGGCTTCGCCGAGGGCGACAGCGATGCCGCGCCCCGCACCGCGGGTGGCCCCGGCGACGAGAGCGATTTTTCCGCCCAATGATTTTCTGGAGGAGTTTGACGGCATAGTCTCTGGACCTCTGTTGGGGGACGTAAGAGCGGGAATCGGTTATCAGGAATTAGTCAGCAGTAAAAGGGTGCTGAACAGTCAGCAAGCGAAGAGGAAGAGGGCGGGGCGAGCCCCGCCCCTACAAATTAGAATTGCTACTTCTGACGGGTTTGCTTGCCTTCCATGACGAGGGTCATGGGGTCGGAGCCTGCGGCCATTTCAAATTTGTAGGTGGCCACGTCTTGTGAGACGTGCTTCATGGTGAAGCGGCCGTGGATGGTTTTGCCGCCCATCGGTGATTCGTTGTTCCAGGTCCAGGTGTCGCCGTCGACGACTCCACGCGAGTAGACGTTTTCGCCCCAATTATTGGTCTCAAAATAAATGAAGGACTTCTGGTAGGTGTCGTAACTCAAGACGCTCAATCCGTGCATCTGCCCGCCCATCATGGTGCCTTCGGTCTTGCAAACGACTGCGAACTTGCCGGCAAACCACTCGCAAGTTTCGATGCCGGAATATTTTCCGCCGGGACCAAACGCGCTGGCTTTGGTATCGCCTTCCGAAGTCCACTTTCCCACGAAGTAGGCGAGCTTTTCGTGTTCGGAACCGGGCTTGGGGGGTCCCTCGGGAGCCTGCGCGCGAAGAGCGGCGATCAGGATTAGTGCAGAAAGAACTACCAAGGACAGACGAATAGCTTTGTTCATGAATTCCTCCGTGCGAATTTTCGGCCGAGGAACGGGGGCGGGAAACTTTGGGAATGCTAACACAAGAATAAGGGCGGAGGTGCGAAGAAAAATTCAGGTGAAGACCTGAGGAAAAAGTGTTACGGGGAATTCACGCAAAGAGAACAAGAGAGAAACGGAGAGGGGTCAGTGTAGGCCTCCCAGACCGAAAAAAGAAATGAGGAGGTAGTCCGCATGTCAGCAAAAAGATTTGCGTCCCAAGTGAAGCATGGCGCCCGAGTGGGCCTTGCGTCGCTGGTGATGCTGCAGATGAGCCTGGCGGGACCGATGGCGGGCAGCGCGCAAGCAAAAGAACCAGACGCCGCGAGCCAAAAGCAGGCGCGCACCCCGATCCAGCACGTGATCGTGATCGTGGGAGAGAACCGCACGTTCGACCACATCTTCGCGACGTACCACCCGAAGAACGGGGAGAGTGTGGACAATCTGTTGTCGAAGAAGATTGTCAACGAGGATGGAACGCCGGGGACGAACTTCGCGTTCGCGCAGCAGTATGCCGCGGACGCGACGGACAGCGCGACTTTCCAGTTGGCGCCGAAGAAGAAGACGCTGTATTCGACGCTGCCCGCCCCGCTGAACGGCGGGCCGACGGACGTTTGCAAGAACAACGGGATCTGCTCGCTGGGAGATGCGACGTCGTCGGAAAACGGGCTGGCACAAGACTATTACACCTTCCTGACGAGCGGGGGAACGGGGTTGAGCGGAAAGGTGCCGGACACGCGGATTAACGGAGTGAACGCGACGGCTCCCTATTCGACGCTGCCGCCGGGGCCGTTTCGACTGACGAACAATACGAAGGCCAACGCGCTTGTAGATGATTCCTACGCGGCAAGCCCGGTGCACCGGTTCTACCAGATGTGGCAGCAGGAGGATTGCGACGCTTCGCACGTTTCGAAGGCGCATCCGAGCGGCTGCTTGGCGGACCTGTTTACGTGGACGGAAGTGACGGTGGGATCGAACAACAACGGTAAGCCGCAGCCCGCGAACTTCAGCACGGATTATGCCCCAGGTGTGCCGACGACGGGCGAGGGCGCGACGGCGATGGGCTTTTACAACATGGCGCAGGGAGACGCGGCGTACACAAAGTTCCTGGCGGACCATTTCGCGATGAGCGACAACTATCACCAGCCGGCGATGGGCGGCACGGGACTCGACAGCATCATGCTGTTCTTCGGCGATGCGATCTGGTTCAGCGATGGAAATGGAAATCCGGCGGTTCCTCCGCACAACGAAACGATCTGGGCGGGCGGGCCGGTGGACGAGATCGAAAATCCCAATCCGGTGGCCGGAACCAATAATTTCTGGATCCAGGATGGATATGGCGGATTCGGAAACAATGGTGCCTCAACGGGTGTGTATGGCGGCGGCAGCTATACGAACTGCTCGGACACTTCGCAGCCGGGCGTGGCCCCGGTTGTGAACTACTTGAATTCCCTGCCTCGGCCGATCGCGCCGAAGTGCGACGCGGGACACTACTATCTGCTGAACAACTACAACCCGGGATATTTCGGGGACGGCAGCAATGCGTACACGGACACGAACCCGAACAACACGCCGTTTACGATTCCGCCGACGAGCCAGCGGAGCATCGGCGACGTGCTGCTGGAAAACCAAGTGTCGTGGAAGTCGTACAACGACCAGTGGAACGCCTACCTCGGCGACAAATATCAGCTGAACTACGGGACGGTGGGACCGAACAGCGACCAGTATTGCAACATCTGCAACGGGTTCCACTACCAGACGCAGATCATGGCCAACGATGCCGTGCGCACCGCGCATATCAAGGATACGACCGACTTGTACGCGGACATCGCGAGCGGCGATTTGCCGGCGGTTTCCTTCGTGAAGCCGAGCGGCTGGGTGGATGGGCACCCGGCGTCTTCGAAGTGGGACCTGTACGAAGGGTTCGTGAAGAAGATCGTGGATGCGGTGCAGTCGAACAAGAAGCTGTGGGAAAGCACGGCGATCATCGTGACCGTGGATGAAGGCGGAGGCTACTACGACTCCGGATACGTGCAGCCGCTGGATTTTTTTGGCGATGGGACGCGCATTCCGCTGATCGTGGTGTCCAAGTACACGAAGGCCGGGCACATTTCACACCAATACACGGACCACGTTTCGGTGCTGAAATTCATCGAACGCAACTGGAACTTGCCGACGGTGAGTGGACGCAGCCGGGACAACCTGCCCAATCCGAAGACGGACGGCGAGAACCTCTACGCGCCGACGAACACGCCGGCGATTGGCGATTTGTTTGACCTGTTTGATTTCGCCGGCTGGGAGCATGGAGGGCGGTAGTCCGACGACGGAATAAACAACGAAAGAAGCAAAGCAAGAGGAACCTCCGGCGCGGGAAGAATCGCGCCGGAGGTTTTTTGTTTTTGGAATTGCCTATGAGCATTGGGCGCGAACAACCCAAGAGCACAGGCAGGAGTGCCTGTGCCACGACGGCGACCTCTGCATGGCCTATACACTATGAGAACTTGACAAGGTGGTTAGTATGCTCATAGGCTCGGAGTGCGATGGAGTTGGAAGCTTCCCTCTCTTGGCTGGCGATGACGATGACGCCGGGCGTAGCGGCCCGGCTGTCTGCACGATTGCTGCGCGAATTTGGGTCGCCGGAGGGCGTGTTCCGGGCGAGCCTGACGGCGCTGGAGGCGTGTAACTTACCTGCCCCGGCGGCGCAGGGGATCTTCAAGAAGCAGAATTTCTGGCGGGCGGAAAAAGAGGTTGCGGCGCTGAAGGCGGTGGGCGCAAAGCTGGTGAACTGGACGGAGCCCGAATACCCCCAATCGCTGCTACAGATTTACGATCCGCCGGTGATGCTATATGTGCGGGGCGACGCGCAGATCCTCAATGAACCCACTATCAGTATCGTTGGAACGCGGCGGCCGACGGCGTACGGCACGCAGATGGCGGAGCGGTTGGCGCGGGAACTGGCAAAGCGCGGGCTGGTGATTGTGAGCGGACTGGCGCGCGGCGTGGATGCACTGGCGCATCAGGGGACGATGGCAGTGGGGGGCCGGGCGATTGGCGTGATCGGCACGGGCATCGATGTGTGCTACCCGAAAGAGAATAAGAAGCTGTACGAGAAGGTGCTGGAGCGCGGTGCGATCCTGAGCGAGTTGCCGATGGGGACGCATCCGGCGCCGGAGAATTTTCCTGTGCGCAACCGAATCATCGCGGGAATGCCGCTTGGGGTGGTGATTGTGGAGGGGAAGCAATACAGCGGTTCGTTGATCACGGCGCGGCTGGCGATGGAGTTTGGGCGGGAAGTTTTCGGCGTGCCGGGGAACGTAACGCAGGAGATGAGCTTCGCGCCGAACCAGCTGATCAAGCAAGGGGCGAAACTGGTGACCAGCGCGGAAGACGTGATCGAAGAGCTGCCGACACCGATTAGGGCGGTTTTGGTCCGGGCGGAAGAGGTGGAATCGGCGCAGCGGAATTTGCTGGCTGGGGATGGGCTAAGTGGTTCACAAAAAACGATTTACGAGCTATTGAACGTGGAAGAACCGCGGCCGATTGACGACATTGTGGAAACCAGCGGGTTGAATTCGAGCGAAGTTCTGGCTACGCTATTTGACTTAGAGATGAAAGGGATGGTGCGGCAGATTCCCGGAAAGCAGTTCAGCAAAGTGCTGTTGTAAACGCGGGAGTTAGCGCGCCATTGGAAGAAGAATGCACCCAAAGGCGGATTGCAAGCATCATTTGCAAGCGTAAGAAAGCCCCGAGCAGGGTATATATAAGGTAGCGAGAAGGACACAGACCACCCCGGTAGGCCTTCCAAACGCAGCCTCACAGGTTACAAAGGAACTCATGGGACGTTCATTGGTAATCGTCGAGTCGCCGGCAAAGGCGAAGACGATCAATAAATATCTCGGGAAGAATTACACGGTGAAGGCTTCGATCGGCCACGTGATGGATTTGCCGACGAAGACGATAGGGATTCGCCTGCCCATCAGCGAAAAGGAAATCAACGCACAGAAGAAAAAGAAGAAGAGGAAGCGCGGCGGGAAGTCCGCGGCGCCGAAGCCGCCGCTGAAAGCGATCTATTTGGACGACGCCAAGATTTTCGAGCCCACGCTGCAGGTGATACCCGGTAAAGGGAAGGTGATTAACGACCTGCGGAAGAGTGCCAGCACGGCCGACGCGGTGTACCTGGCGGGCGATCCGGACCGCGAGGGAGAGGCGATCTCCGCGCATCTGGCGATGGTGCTTTCGAAGCCGGCAAAGTTTCTGATTCCCGAAGACGAAGAGGATACGAAGAACGGGAAGAAGGATGGGGAGAAAGACGCGAAGGAAGCGGAGGCCGCGGCGGCGGCAGGGAAGAAGGGCGGCAAGGGCAAGTTTGGGAAGAAGCCCGCCGAGAAGGACAAGATTGAGATCGAGCCGATCGATCCGAAGAAGATTTTCCGGGTAACGTTCAACGAAATTACGCCCAAGGCAATCCGAGCGGCATTTGAGAAGCCGCGGCAGGTGGACGCGCAACTGGTGGATGCGCAGCAGGCGCGGCGCGTGCTGGACCGGATTGTGGGCTACAAGATTTCACCGCTGCTGTGGGACAAAGTGCGGCGCGGATTGAGCGCGGGGCGCGTGCAGACCGTGGCGCTGCGGCTGATTGTGGAGCGCGAGCAGGCGATTCGCGCGTTTATTCCGCAGGAATACTGGACCATTCACGCGATGCTGGACGCCGGCGAGCTGCCGATTTTCGAAGCCCGGCTGACGAAGAAGAAGGGCGAGGACATCGAGGTCAAGAATCAGGAAGCGGCGGATGCGATCGTTGCCGCAGTGAGCAAGGCGAAGTGGCAGGTGGCGAGCGTCACGCTGAAGGAAAAGCGGAGGAATGCGCCGCCGCCATTTACGACTTCCAAGCTGCAGCAGGCCGGATACAACCGACTGCGGTACACGGCGAAGCGCACGATGGCGCTGGCACAGCGGCTGTATGAGGGCGTGGAGTTGGGCGCGGAAGGATCCGTGGCGCTGATTACCTACATGCGAACGGATTCGGTGCAGGTTTCGAACGATGCGCTGGAGCAGGTGCGGGAGTTGATCCCGGAGCGGTTCGGGAGCGCGTACCTGCCGGAGAAGCCGAACTTCTACAAGTCGAAGAAGGATGCTCAGGGAGCGCACGAGGCGATTCGTCCGACGGAGGTTTCGCGGACGCCGGAAGACGTGCGCAAGTATCTGGAGGACGACGTCTTCAAGTTGTACCAGTTGATCTGGCAGAGATTTGTGGCTTCGCAGATGCTGCCGGCGGTGTACGACCAGACGACGATTGATATAAACGCGGGCGATTACACGTTCCGGACCACGGGATCGATCATGAAGTTTGACGGATTCCTGAAGGTGTACCAAATACCGGTTGCGGGCGCGGATCGCGAAGACGACGAAAAGGACGACGAAGGAGAAGGCAAGGCGCTGCCGCGGGTGACCGAGGGGCAGATCTTGAAACTGGAATCCATCAAGCCGGAGCAGCATTTTACGGAGCCGCCGCCGCGGTATACAGAAGCCACGCTGGTGAAGGAGCTGGAAGAGGACGGCATCGGGCGGCCTTCGACGTATGCTTCGATTATTTCGACGATTGTCGAGCGCGAGTACGTGAAGAAGGATCAGGGGCGGTTCACGCCGACGATGCTGGGCGAGCGCGTGTGCGTGCTGCTGATCAAGAGTTTTGAGGACGTGTTCGACGTGAAATTCACCGCGCGGCTGGAAGAAGAGCTGGACGAGATTGAAGAAGGCAAGCTGCCGTGGCGGGAGTCGGTGAAAGAGTTCTGGGAAAAATTCGTCGTGGACCTGGATAAGGCCGGCGACGAGATGATTTCGTACAAGGCCGGGATTCCGACCGGGAAAAAGTGCGAAAAGTGCGGGCAAGGCGAATTGCTGGAACGGATCAGCCGGCACGGATTTTTCCTGGGATGCTCGCGGTATCCGGAATGCGATTTCATTCAGGACATGTCCGAAGAAATTCCGGAAGACGCCGAGAACAAGGTTGAGTACTGCGAAAACTGCGGAAAGGAGATGGCGCTGAAACGCGGGAGATTTGGCGCGTTTCTGGCTTGCACCGGTTATCCGGATTGCAAGACGACGCGGCGCCTGGTGGCGGGGACGCGAATTGCTCACCAGCCGGACGAACCGCTGGACGAGAAATGCCCGCTGGACGGAAACGGGCTGGTGAAAAAGCACGGGAGGTTTGGGGAGTTCATCGGTTGCTCGGGATACCCGAAGTGCAAGTACACCCGGCCGATCACCATGGGCATCAAGTGCCCGAAGTGCAATGAAGGCGAATTTGTGAAGCGCGGGAGCATGGGAAAGGGCGGGCGCGGAAGATTCCGCGTGTTCTACGGCTGCTCGCGGTACCCGGATTGCGATTTTACGACGCCGTTCATGCCGATGGCGGAGCCGTGCCCGAAGTGCGGCGCGCCGTTTATCGTTGAGAAGAAGACGAAGATCGGCACGGTGCGCGCTTGCCTTAAAGAAGGATGCGACTGGGAGAAGCTGGCGCCGGAAGAGAAGCCGGCGGAGAAACCCGTGGCGACACCTGCGGAAGAGCCGGCGCCGGTCGGCGTGAAGGGCTGAGCGGCCGCGGCGAGAGCCGCGACAAGGTCCTGACCTAATAGGAAACATCCCCAACAGGAAAACCAACCGCGAGCGGAAGTGTATCTATACTTTAATGGGTAAACGCGGGGCGGGATGAAGCCGACGATTCAAAAATATATTGAGTACATGCGCTCGGTGCGGAACTCTTCGCCGCACACGCTGGTGAATTACGGAAACGACCTGGACCAATTTGTCGCCTTCCTGACGCCGCCGGGAACGGAAACGCCTAAGCTCGGCCAGGTGAACCACCACATGATCCGGGAATATGTGGCGCACCTGCACGATACCGGGCTGGAGAAGAGTTCGATTGCGCGGAAGCTGGCGGCGCTGCGGTCGTTTTTCAAATACTGTGTGCGAGAAGGCCGGCTGAACGAAAATCCGGCGCGGCTGGTGGCAACGCCGAAATTGCCAAAGCGCGTGCCGGCGGTGCTTTCGGCCGAAGAGATGAATGGGTTTTTAAACCAGCTTGCGGGAAGCGGGAAAGCTGCGGAACGCGACGGCGGGCGGAAGAGGCAACGAGAGACGGGCGGGATTGCACTGGTCGAACGGCCTGGAGTTTCGACCGGCATTCAGGAAGATGGGTTGTTGCTGCCGCGAGATCGCGCAATTCTGGAATTGCTGTATGCGGCGGGGCTGCGCGTGAGCGAGTTGACGGGGCTGAATCTGGCGGACATGGACCAGAAGGACAAGATGCTGAGGGTGCGCGGGAAGGGAAACAAGGAGCGCATCGTGCCGTATGGAGAAAAGGCCGCGCAGGCGTTGAGAGCGTATTGGCCGGTACGGGATTCGTTGTTGGAGGCGAGCGAAGAATCGGCGCGCGGGGCCAACTACAACGTAAACGCCGTATTTCTGAATTACCGGGGTGATCGTCTGACGCAGCGGAGCGTCGGGCGGATCGTGAAGAAATACGTGAAGCTGGTGAACGTGAACTGGGATTTGCATCCGCACTCATTGCGGCACGCGTTTGCGACGCACCTCCTGGCCGATGGCGCGGATTTGCGGGCGATTCAGGAGCTGCTGGGGCACCAATCGCTTTCGACGACGCAGAAATACACGCATGCGTCGATCCGGCAGTTGATGGATATTTACGATAAGGCGCATCCGCACGCTTAAATACTTTGGCCGGGCACGCGGACCACATTAATAAAAGATTAAAACTGCATCGTGGATGCTTTATTCCACATCCAAATAGACTTATATGTGGTTATTCTAGTTGCGTTTCCAGAGGAGCCGGATGAAGCGAAGCTGGATTTGTGCGGCGGCGGTGGTTTTCCAGAGGATGGCTGGCGCGCGCAGGGTAAGTTCGATACGCACCTCGGTGGTCTTGATCCTTTTTGTGGGGATTGTACTTCTCTTTTCTCAGACGATCAGGTCGCAAACGATTAAGCAGCGTTCGCACGATGTTAAGAATGGCGAGCGCCTTTACAAGTCAGGATGCATTACCTGCCATGGAGCCGACGGCAGGGGCGCGCCGGAGACGCTGACCGAGTTCCAACGTCCCGACACTTTTCCAGATTTCACGCGTTGCGATCAGACCACACCGGAGCCTAACTCGGTGTGGAAAGACGTGATTCTCCATGGCGGGCCGGCGCGCGGCTTTTCGCAAATCATGCCGGCTTTCGGCGAACTGCTTACGTCGGACCAAATCGATGACCTAATCACCTACTTGCGGAGTTTCTGCCGCAACAATCATTGGGCCCGCGGCGAACTCAATTTGCCGCTCGCGCAGGTCACGGAAAAAGCATTTCCGGAAGACGAGGAAGTGTTGACCGCCGCGGCGAACACTCACGGCGCCCCCGGAGTTTCCACCCACATCATTCACGAACAACGCTTCGGCATGCACAACCAGCTTGAGGTGGACGTCCCATTTCTGTTCCAGGACGAGAAGCATACCTGGTATGGCGGCGTAGGGGATGCGACGCTGGGCATCAAACGCGAAATGTGGTCCAGCCTGAGGACCGGATCAATCCTCAGCCTGTTTGGCGGGGTGATCGTGCCCAGCGGCAACAGGCAGCGAGGCTTCGGCTCTGGTACCACAACGTTTGAGACCTTCGCCTCATTTGGCCAACTGTTCCCCACCAATACCTTTATCCAGTTCCAAGCTGGCGCCGATTTGCCGCGCCATACGGACATCGCGCCGCAGACGGCTTTTTGGCGCACGGCGATCGGGCAGAGCTTTGCCGCCGATCACGGCTTGGGCCGCCTATGGACCCCGATGGTCGAGTTCGTCGCGGATCGCGATCTGGTGGACAGAGCAAAGAACAACTGGGACGTGGTCCCGCAGATGCAAGTCACCATCAGCCGCAGGCAACACATTCGCGCAAGTCTCGGTTTTCGCAAGCCGTTCACTAACGTCGCGGGCCGGCAGAGCCAGGTTGTCTTCTACATCCTTTGGGACTGGGGCGACGGAAAGCTGACTGAGGGATGGTGATGCAGAAGACTCTCTTGGGCTCAATCGCTGTTCTGACATTGTTCGCTGCTTCTGCGACCCTGGTACGCGGAGGCAATAAGAAGTCATCGTCCACGCCGGAGTTTCGGACCTCCGACCGCTGCGTCGCGTGCCACAACGGTATGAAGACGAAAGCGGGCGAGGACTTCTCCATCGGCCTCGATTGGCGGTCGAGCATCATGGCGAATTCCTCGCGCGATCCTTACTGGCAGGCGAGCGTGCGGCGGGAGACGCTTGACCATCCCGAGTCGAGCGTTGTCATTCAGGACGAATGTTCGCATTGCCACATGCCAATCGTGGAATATCAAGCGCGTGTTCAGGATAAGAAGGCGGAGATTTTCTCCCACCTCCCGTTCGATCCGGATAATAAGGGCAATGCCGAAGCGGTGGACGGGGTCTCCTGCTCGGTGTGTCACCAGATCTCCAAAAAGAACCTTGGCACTCGAGCCAGCTTCGTCGGCAATTTCGTAATCGATTCACCGGAAGTCCCGAATCAGCGCCCAGAGCATGGGCCTTTCGTTATCGATGCAGGCCATCAGCGCGTAATGCAGAGTTCCACCGGAGGCTTCCTTCCCGGCGAAGCCACGCAAATTCGTGATTCAGCTCTCTGCGCGACTTGCCACACCCTGTACACGGTCGCTCGCGGCAAGGGCGGCCAGCCCGTTGGTGAACTGCCTGAGCAGATGCCTTACCAAGAGTGGCAGCATAGCGCTTATGCCGGTAAGAGCAGTTGCCAGTCGTGCCACATGCCAGAGGTGCAAGGCGACACTCCGGTGACCTCCCTCTTCGGGGAACCTCGTCAGGGTGCAAGACATCACTACTTTGTCGGCGCAAATTTTCTGATGCAGCGCATGCTCGGCAACTATCGTCAGGACCTGAGCGTGGCCGCACTGCCCAATGAGCTCACCGCCGCCGCACAGCGGACGGTCAACTTTCTTCAGTCGCAAAGCGCGCGTGTGAGCATTCGCAGTGTGGAAAAAAGTGATCGAGAGCTGCACATCGACGTGTTGGTCGAGAACCTGACTGGACACAAGCTGCCAACAGCCTATCCTTCACGGCGCGTGTGGCTGCATGTGGTAATCCACGACCAGAACGGGCGGACTGTGTTCGAGTCCGGTGCGTTAAATCCCGACGGTTCGATTCAGGGAAATGATAATGATGCTGATCGGTCGCGCTTTGAGCCGCATTATCGCGAGATCACCAAGAGCGATCAGGTGCAGATCTACGAGCCGATTCTTGGGGACTCAGAGGGCCACGTCACCACCGGACTGCTCGCCGCTGTCGGGTACCTCAAGGACAATCGCCTTCTGCCCGAAGGCTTCGACAAGAGTACGGCCGAAAAGGACATAGCGGTGGCGGGAGATGCCGCCGAGGATCCTAACTTCACCGACAAAGGAAGCCTGGTGCGCTATTCACCGGTAGTGGATCCATCCGCGGGTCCGTTCCACATCGAGGTTGAACTCTGGTACGAGCCCATTGGATTCCGCTGGGCCCACAATTTGGGCACATATCAAGCGGATGAGCCGCAACGTTTGGTGAGCTACTACGACTCGTTAGCCTCAGGCGCAGCGGTGATATTAGCAAGGACCGAAACGACGAAATAGCAGACGAGAGTGCGTGGCGAAGCGGCTGTAGCTCAGCCGAAGCACGTTAACTTTTGCATCCCAATACCGTGGTTCAGCAAAGGAATATGTGCAGGTCCGAACTTGACGGAATCTTCGCAAAATGCGAAGATTTGTTGTGCGCGTAATCAGCCGAAAGAAGATTCGGGAGGCTAGCCGGGCGCATCCCGAGTGGGCAGCGTCCTTGTCCGCCTGGTACAAGATAGTTAAGAGCGTATCCACGGATTGGAAACACTTCGGGGACGTCAGGGGTGGTTGGAGAAACTCCGATAACGTTGGAAATTGCGTTGTTTTTGACATCAGCAACAACAAATGCAGGCTGATTGCTTACATCAATTACAAGAGCCACAAGGTTTTTATCCTGCATATTTTGACTCACGCGGAGTACGGGAAGGGGGCATGGAAAAATGATTGCGAATGTGATTGAGAAAGACACGCTGGATGGGATTGCCGCGCCAAAAGTGGTTACGTCGGATGCACAAAACGAACGTTACATTTCCGCACTGCTGGAGCTTGAGAAAAAGGATCGGCTCAGTGCGAAGGAACGAGAGTTTGCCGAACTGCTGACCGTCCTGATTGAGGCGTACGAAGACGAGCACTATCCCATTCGCCCTGCCAGCCCAGTGGAAGTGCTGGTGGAATTGATGGAAGCGAACAACCTTAAACAAAAGGACTTAGCACCCTTGCTTGGTTCGGAAAACGTGGTTTCGGAGGTGCTTCGGGGGAAGCGGGAACTGAACAAGCACCACATTGAGCGGTTGAGCAA
>Ga0137418_10003197_pt1 | contig 15066 bp, 12 predicted proteins | sample CZODoug3_1_2_16f_FD_122242 | JGI IMG/M metagenome (GOLD analysis project Ga0137418, IMG submission 122242) | Vadose zone soil fungal communities from Angelo Coast Range Reserve, California, USA - CZODoug3_1_2_16fungal (Hybrid Assembly) | ecosystem: Environmental > Terrestrial > Soil > Vadose... | reverse complement strand
GTCATGTGGGCACCCGACAGGATCGACAGGCCGACCACGTCCACGTCTTCCTGGATCGCCGCCTGCGCGATCATCTCCGGGGTCTGGTGCAGTCCGGTGTAGATCACTTCCATGCCGGCGTCGCGCAGCGCGGCCGCGACGACTTTGGCGCCGCGGTCGTGCCCATCGAGCCCCGGCTTCGCGACGAGGATCCGAATCGGGCGCCCACGCTTGGCCATCAGGCGCGGAACCGCAGCAGCGCCGCCAGGCCGTCCACTACGCGGCGCGCCTTGTCGTCGTAGAGCACGTCCACCTGTGCGCGCTGGCGCAGCGCTTCTTCGACGGCGTCGTCGATGCGGGGGTCGTCGTCCTGGCCGTCGGCGAGGAGGGTGCGCACCTGGCCGCGTGACAGGGTCTTGAGGGTCGCGTCGATGCCGTTGACCGCCCACCCCGTGCCGACGCCTTCCTTTGCGGCGTCAGCGTGGGCACGCTCCCATGCGCGCTCGCGCTCTTCGCGCAGCGCCAGCGTCGCCTCGCGGACTTCGGCTGCCGTAGCCTGCTTGGGGTTGAGCTTCACGACGCCGAGGACGAGATCGTGCAGGTAGGTGTGGAGATGCGGCACCACCGCTCCCGCGTCGACGCCGACACCGGCGACGACGAGGCCCGTGAGAGGCCGTTGGCTGTGGATCTGGAAGATGCGATCGGCGACGTGCGCGTACAGCCGCTGCTTCTCAGTGCGGATGCGCATGTGATAGTTGTGCTCGCCGGCGCTGCCGGACGCCCCCGCGTGAAATCTGCTCCCGCGCGAGGCGTCAATGCCTGCCAGCGACGTCAATTCCACGCAGTCGAAGGCGGTTACTTCGAAGAAGCGGGCCGCCGTTCGGTCGCACACGGCCACCAGGATCGTCCCGAACTCCTCCTCGAGCGCCACCAGCTCACGGACCAGGGGAACGCGGTCGACGCCCAGTCGGGAGCGGTGTACGTGGGGCAGCGCCAAGGCCTCGAACAGCCCCCCCCCCAACCCTTGCGAAGCGAAGATGGCAATGCCGCGGGTCGAGGGCAGGTGGCCGGGGTCCTCGAAGTACTCGAGCACGCTCCCCAGGTCGGCCGCGATCGCCTCGCGGTCGGCGCGCTCGAGCGGGCGCCGCGCCAGCGCGGTGACCGTCTCGCGCACCCGGTTCTTCATCTTGATGAGGTACTTGCCCCGGGTCTTGTCGCGAGGCTCGAGCTTCAGGTAACAGGACACGATCCAGTGAGGGCCGGGCGTGATCGCGGCCAGGGCCGCGACGCTCGCGTGCAGGTCTCGCTCGATGGGCGCCACCGCCGTCTTGTTCACGCTTAAAAGAATACCGGCTCGCGGTATGCGCCCCAGACGCGCTCCAAGGCGTGGCGGATTTCGAACAGCGTGGCGTAGGCGCGGGCGCAATCCAGCATCGGACCGATCACGTTGCGGTCGGCCTCGGCGGCCTGGCGCAGCGCCTCGAGCCGCCGCTCTACCAAGGCGTTATCGCGTTCGCTGCGGAGCCGCGCCATGCGACGCTTCTGCGCATCCTCGGCGTCGTTCGACACTTTGAGGATCTCGACCGGGTGGTCTTCGTCGGACAGGAACTCGTTGACCCCCACGATGACCTTCTCGCTCGCCTCCGCCTGGCGCTGGAATGCCGCCGCCGCTTGCGCGATCTGGCGCTGGAACCAGCCGGTCTCGATGCCCCGGACCACGCCGCCCACGGAGGCGATTTCGCCGAACAGCGCCTCCGCCTCCCGCTCAATTTGGTCGGTGAGGGCCTCGACGTAGTAGGAGCCGCCCAGCGGATCGATCACCTCCGCCACGCCCGTCTCGTGCGCCAGGATCTGCTGGGTGCGCAGGGCCACCTGCACCGCCTGCTCCGTGGGCAAGGCCAGCGTCTCATCGAGCGAGTTGGTGTGGAGCGACTGTGTGCCTCCCAGCACCGCGGCGAGCGCCTGATACGCGACGCGCACGATGTTGTTGAGTGGCTGCTGCGCCGTCAGCGTCACGCCGGCGGTCTGGGAATGGAACCGCATCATCCACGAGCGGGCCTGTTTCGCGCCGTAGCGCTCGCGCATGTGCCGCGCCCAAATGCGGCGCGCCGCGCGCAGCTTGGCGATCTCCTCGAAGAAATCGTTGTGGATGTCCCAGAAGAACGAGAGGCGTGAGGCGAAGCTGTCCACGTCCAGGCCCCGGGCGACACCGCGCTCGACATACGTGAATCCGTTCGCGAGCGTGAACGCCAGCTCCTGCGCGGCCGTGGCGCCCGCTTCGCGGATGTGGTAGCCCGAGATCGAAATCGTGTTCCAGAGCGGCGTGTGCGTCGCACACCACTCGAACATGTCCACGATGACCTTGAGCGCCGGCTCGACCGGATAGACCCAGGCGTGCTGGGCCATGTACTCCTTGAGGATGTCGTTCTGCACGGTGCCGCGCAGCTTCGCGATCGGCACGCCCTGCTTTTCCGCAGCCGCTACGTAGAAGCAGAACAGGATCGCCGCCGGCCCGTTGATCGTCATCGAGGTCGACACCTGGTCGAGCGGGATGCCCTGGAACAGGTCTTCCATGTCGGCGAGTGACGAGATGGCGACGCCGCACTTGCCCACCTCACCTTCAGCCCGGGGATGGTCGGAGTCGTACCCCATGAGCGTGGGGAAATCGAACGCGACTGAAAGCCCCGTCTGGCCCTGCGCGAGCAAGAACTTGTAGCGACGGTTCGTGTCCTCCGCGCCGCCGAAGCCGGCGAACTGTCGCATCGTCCAGAGCTTGCCACGGTACATCGTGGGATGGATGCCGCGCGTGTACGGATAGGCGCCGGGCGTGCCGAGCTGCTGCTCGACATCGAACCCCGCGAGGTCCGCCGGCGTGTAGATCGGCTTCTTGTCGATGGTCATCGAGGGGCTCTCACCTGGTCCAGGATCTCCTCGGCGACGTCGTAGGGACTCCGCGTGCCCTCAGTCACCGCGTCGAGCCGCTCCGCCAGCAGCTCCTCGGCGCGCGTCTCGTCCCACACCCACTGCCGCACCGCGCGATTCACCACGGCCCGCGTGCGTGCCGCCAGGCGGCGCGAGCGGCGCTCGACGAGCTTCCCACTGGCCGCGAGATAGGCATGGTGACGGTCGAGCGCCGCGACGAGCTCCGGGACGCCGTCCCCCTTCGAGGCCACGGTCATCAGCACGGGCGCCTCCCACTCCGCACCCGCTTCCGCCTTTCCCCGCCTTTTCCCGCCGTCCCCCGCCCTGGGGTTGTGGTGCGGCGTAATGTGCGCAAAGGCATTGCCGCGCCGGATGCCGAGCATCACCTCGACCTCCTGCTTCAGCTTGTCCGCGCCCGGGCGATCGCTCTTGTTGATCACGTACACCTCAGCGATCTCCATGACGCCGGCCTTCAGCGTCTGGATGCCGTCACCCGACTCAGGTACGAGCACCAGGACCGTGGTTTCGGCGGTCGCGGCCACATCCAGCTCGGTCTGCCCGACCCCGACCGTTTCGATGAGGATGCGGTCGAAGCCGAACGCTTCCAGCACGTCCGCGACCTCTTCAGTGGTCGTGGCCAGGCCCCCCTGCGCGCCGCGTGTCGCCATCGATCGGATGAAGACACCGGGGTCGAGACTCACGGACTCCATGCGAATCCGGTCCCCCAGCAGGGCGCCGCCCGTGAACGGGCTGGTCGGGTCCACGGCGACCACCGCGACCTTGAGGCCCCGTTCCCGGTACTGCTGGATCAGCCGCTCCGTCAGCGTGCTCTTCCCGGCGCCCGGCGGCCCGGTGATGCCGATGCGGTGCGTGGCGCCGCGTCCCAAGCGCCCGTGCAGCTGCGAGAGCACGCGCTCGAACCCGTCGCGCTGGTTCTCGACCAGGCTGATGGCACGGGCCAGCGCGGCCGTGTCGCCGCGCTCGAGTCCGGCCATGATGTCGTCGGTGTGCATGCCTCGGGAAAGATAGCGGAGACCGGGCATCACAGCACGGTGCCGCGAAGAATCAGGCTCGCCGCCGTGAAGTAAATGACGAGGCCGGTCACGTCCACGAGCGTGGCGACAAAGGGCGCGGACGCGCTCGCCGGGTCGAAGCCGAGCCGTCGCAGGATGAACGGCAAGAGCGAGCCGGCGAACGTCCCGAACGTCACCACGCCGATGAGGCTGCAGAACACGGTAGCCGCGACGAGCATGTAGTGCTGCCCGTAGATCGGGCTCACCATCTGCCACAGGACGATGCGCAGAAACCCGATGCTGCCCAGGACGCCGCCGAGGACGAGTCCGGCGGCGAGCTCACGCCGGATGACCCGCCACCAGTCGCGCAGCCTCACCTCGCCGAGCGCCATGGCGCGGATGACCAGGGTGGACGCCTGTGAGCCGGAGTTCCCGCCGCTCGAGATGATGAGCGGAACGAACAGGGCCAGGACGACGGCGCGAGCGATCTCCTCCTCGAAGAAGGCCATCGCGGTCGCCGTCAACATCTCGCCGAGAAACAGCGCCGAGAGCCAGCCGGCGCGCTTCCGCACCATACGGTGGAAGGCGGTCTTCAGGTACGGCGCATCGAGGGCCGCCGAGCCACCGAGCTTCTGGATGTCTTCCGTGGCCTCCTCCTCGACGACGGCGACCACGTCGTCCGCCGTGACGACGCCCTTCATCCGGCCCTTGTCGTCTACGACCGGCGCGGCGACGAGGCTATGCTCGGCGAACAGATGCGCGACCTCTTCCTGATCCGCCGCTTCGGGAATGGTCACGACGTCCGTCTGCATCAATCGAGCCGCGCTCTCGGCGTGGTCCGCGGCGATCAGCCGCGTGAGCGACACCTGGCCGAGCAGCTTGCCATCCACATCCAGCACATATGCGAACGCCGGGGTGTCGCGCCCCGATCGCTCCTGTGCCTGCCGCCGGAAATAACCCAGCGCCTCAGCCGCGGTCATGTCCGGTCGCACGCGGATGTAGCGGGGGTTCATCAGGCCGCCGGCCTCGTCCTCCGAATACGCCAGCAGCGCGGTGACCTCGGCCCGCGTCGGTTCGTCCAGGAGGGCCAGCAGGCCGCCGCGCTGATCGCTCGGCGCGGCCTGAATCACGTCCGCGACGTCGTCCGGAGCGAGCAGCCGGATCCACAAGCGGCGCTCAGCGGGCGGCAGCATGACCAGCACTTCCGCCTGATCGGCCGCGCTGAGGTCAAAGAAGAACTCGTGCGCCGCCTCGGGCGGGAGTTGCTTGAGACGCCGAGCCCGGTCAGCGGTGGTGAGTCGCGGCCAGCTTTCGGCGACGTCGAGATAGGTCAGTCCCTTCTTCTTGGGCATCCCCCCCCTCCGCCTCACCCCGCCCCATCGGAGTGGTCCACCACCATCGACCGGACGGGTCCCGGACGGACCGCCACGCGTTCGACCCGCGTCGGCGTTGCCGCGAGCACGTCGAACTCGAGCCCCCGATAGACGAAGCGCCCGCCGGCGCGCGGGATGCGGCCGAGGATGTGCATCAGCAGTCCCGCCACGGTCTGGACGCTCCCCCCATGCATCGGGACTCCGAAGTGCTCCTCCAGCGCGCTGAGCGGCGTGCTCCCTTCGAATTCCACGATCCGCGCCGGGGCGGGTGGGACCGGTTCCGGCGGCCCTTCGAACACCTCGCCCACCAGCTCCTTCAGCAGGTCTTCGAACGTGACGAGCCCCGCGGTGCCGCCGAACTCGTCCAGCACGACCGCCAGGTGCCCCCCGCCCCGCTGCATCTCCAGCATCAGGTCGGCCGCGCGCATCGCGCGCGGCACGGACAGCGCGGGTCGCACCGGCACGGGGTCTTCCGGCTGCAGCTTCAGCAGGTCGAGGGTGTGCGCGACGCCAATCACCTCGTCGAGCGACCCGCGATACACCGGGTAGCGGCTGTAGCTGGACTGCTGAAACACGTGCGCGGCTTCCGCCGCGAGCATCCCTTCAGGGATCGCTACGACGGCGGTGCGCGGCGTCATCAATTCGCCCACCGGACGGTCGGCGAAGGCGAGCACGCCGGACACCACGGCCATCTCGTCCGTCGCCGCCAAGGCGTCGGTGTCGACGTTGGAGAGGAGCGCGGCGAGCGTCGTCCGCGTGGACGGGTCGCGGCGCGGAATGAAGGGGGCCAGCACCCTCCCGGCCCGCTCCATCCAGCGCACCGCGCGTCCGACGATCGGCTCCGCCCAGCGGCGCCCCACCACGCGGGGGACGAGGTAGGCGGCGCTGATGAACAACGGAACGCCCGCGGTGATGGTAAAGACGCCCAGGAACGTCGGGGTCGTCGCGGCGAGCAACGCGGGCACAGCCCCGGCCGCGAACAGCACGCCGAGCGTGGTGAGGGTGTTCGCGGTCGCGAGCACGCGGCCGGGGTTCTGGAGCAGGCCGGACGCACCGCCGGCGCCACGCAGCTTGTAGGCGACCCAACGGGTCAGCTCCACCTGACTCACGGCCGCCGCCGCGACGCCGACCGCCGCCGACAGGCCGGCGAGCAGCAGCCCCAAGACCAGCACGAGGAGCGCGCCGATCATCGCTTCTCGAACGACACCTGGGTGACGCGTCGCCGGTCCACGCGCTCCACCACGACGCGGTACCCGTCGAGCGTCAGCTCGTCGCCCGGGCGGGGCACCCTGCCGAGGGCGGAGTAGATCAGGCCTCCCACCGTCGAGACGTCGGGGTGCGTGAACGCCGCGCCCAGGGCCTCCGACAGCTCGTCGAGACTCACGCCCCCGTCCACCCAGTAGCGCGCGCCGTCCCGCCGGATCGCGGGGGCCGTCTCGCCATCGTGTTCGTCGCGGATTTCGCCGACGATCTCCTCGAGGATGTCCTCCCGCGTGATCAGCCCTGCGGTGCCCCCGAACTCGTCCACGACGATGGCGATGTGAGCGGGCGCGCCCTGGAAGTCGCGCAGCTGGCTGTCGAGCGTCTTCGTCTCGGGCACGAAGGCGGCGGGACGCACGAGATCCTGCCAGCGCGCGCCGCGCTCGCCCAGCGCCATCGCGAAGGGCACGAGGTCCTTGGCGAACAGCACGCCGGCGATGTTGTCGGGCGTGCCGTCGAACACCGGGAGCCGCGCGTGCTCGCTCTGGCGGAAGGCATCGAGCGCCTCGTCCGTCGAGGCGGAGAGATCCACGCCGGCCATGTCGAGCCGCGGCGTCATCACCTCGTCGACGGTGGTGTCGGCGAGGGTGAACACACCGAGCAGCATATCGCGTTGAGCGGCGCCCAGGTCGGGCTGGAGCGGGCGCGGTGTGGCGATGAGGGCGTGCAGGCCCTTGTCCACCCAGCCGAGTAGCCAGAGCAATGGGCCGAAGGGCGCCAGCGTGCGGCGCGCCAGGGGGAGAGCGGCATCGGATAGCTCGGGGGCGAGGCGTGCGACGCTGCGCGGTAGCGCGTCCCCGACGACGAAGAGCAGCAGCACCCCGACCGTCAGGGCGACGAGTCCCTCCAGCCACGGCCGCTCCCACCATTGTACGGCGTTCGCCGCCGCGACGGCGCCGAGCACGAGCAGCGCCAGGCGGGCGACGTGGAGCGCGCGGTGCAACGGCACACGACTCCCGGCGGATGCGGGCGGCGCGTCGCCCAGGGTGTGGAGCGCTTCGCCCACCGCCGCTTCCTCGGCGAGCGCGAGCAGCGCGGCCCATACGGCGCCGAGCAGCGCCACGACGAGGCCGGCGACCCGCACGGCGGTCTCGGTGAGCATCACGCCCGCCGCAGGATGCGCCGCACGTAGCGCTCCTGGCGGCGCCACATGGTGGAGCGGGTACGCCCGGGTCCGTCCGGGTGATCGTAGCCCAGCACGTGCAGAGTGCCGTGGACGGCGAGGCGGACGAGCTCCTCCTCGCCGGCGACGGACGGGCAGAGGTAGACGTCGCCGAGCAGCGACCCATCGGGCTGGGGCATCGCGTACGCGATGACGTCGGTGAGGCCGCGCCGCCCCGTGGCCCGCCGGTTCAGACGGCGCATCGCCGCGGCATCGAGCAGCGTGAGGTCCACGCGCAGCCGCCGCGCGCCCTCCCACGCGACGACCCGCCGCGCGACGCGCGCGAGGCGCTCAGCGGCCGGCCTGCGAATGCCAGTCCGCGCCGATGCCGCCACTGGACTCCGGATAGTCGATGCGGTTGTGATACATCCCGCTCAGCACGCGCACGAACTCCGTCTTCACTTGCTCGATCTGCTGCAGCGTCATTGGCGCCTCGGACAGCTGCCCCGCGTTCAACTTGCTGCGCACGATGTGGTCGATCGCCTCGGCGATCTTTTGTTGCGTGAGGTCCTCGAGCACGCGCAGGGCCGCCTCGACCGAGTCCGCGATCATCGCGATCGCCGTTTCCATGGAGCGCGGCTTCGGGCCAGGGTACACAAAATCGTCGTGGTTCAGCGGCTGGCCGCCGTCCGTCTTCTTCGCCTTGTCGAGGAAGTAGGTGATCTCCGTCGTGCCGTGATGCTCCGGAATGAATGAGGCCACCACGTCGGGCAACCCCGCTTCTGCCGCCAGGGCCAGGCCGTCGGTGACGTGCGCCTTGATGATCTGTGCCGACTGCAGCGGCTTGAGCCGATCGTGCGGATTCACGCCGTGCGTCTGGTTCTCTACGAAGTACTGCGGGTTCTTCACCTTGCCGATGTCGTGGTAGTAGCAGCCCACGCGGCCGAGCAGACCGTTGGCGCCGACGCGATTGCACGCCGCCTCCACGAGATTCGCCATCGCGACGCTATGCGCGTAGGTCCCCGGCGCCTCGAGCGACAGCCGCCTGAGCAGCGGTCGGCTCGGGTCGGAGAGCTCGAGCAGCGTGAGGTCGGTGGTGATGTGCGTAACCGACTCCGCGACGGGAAGGAGGAAGAACGTCATGCCCGCGGAGACGAGCGCGTTGATCGCGCCCCACACGCCCCGCAGCCCGATCTCCTGGACCGGCCAACCGCTCGCCATCCCGAGCGCCAGCGCACCGACCAGATACCCGACGGCGATGACCAGCACGGGGATGTAGAAGTTGCTGCGCCGCCGCAGCGTGCGGACGGAGAGCGCGGCGGTCACACCCCCGACGGTGCACAGGAACAGCGCCGGCATGTCGTGGAACACGGGCTGCAGCCCGATCACGACGGACAGAATCATCGCCGCGATCATGGAGACGCGCCCGTTGAAGAGGACGGTCATCATCATCGCCATGAACGGCAGGATGACGATCTCCGGATGGTCCGGGTACCACCGCGCCACGGCCGCAGCCTGCACCAGGACGAGCCCGAACAGGCCTCCGATGAGCGCGACCTGGCGCTGCTCGCGGTACGTCTCGCGCCGGTAGAAGACCAGCAGCACCCAGAAGATCGACAGCATCAGCATGTCGCGCACCAGCGGGCCCAGCACGCCGCGGACCGAGCTCGTCGTGGCCGCGCCGCGGCGCAGCAGCTCCTGGTGCAGAGCCAGCAGCCGCTCGTGCGCCTCGTTGGTCACCACCTCGTGCGCGCCGACGATGCGGTCGCCGGCCCGCACGATGTACTTGCTGGGGTCCACGCTGCCGCGCAGGTCGTTGCGGCGCCGCTCGGTCTCGAGGCGGTTCAGTACCAGCGTCGGGCGGAAGAACTGCCGCACCAGCTTCAGGTACAGCACGTCGCCCACGCTCGACCCCGCATCGGGGTGGAGTGTCTTGGCGCGATTCAGGTAGTGCGCGAAGGTCAACACTTGATCCTGGACCACCGACGACTCGTTGCTGCCGCGGCGCACGATGATTTCGCGCGACTGCTCCACCTGGAGGACGCCCGGCCCGGTCACGCCCAATGCCAGCGTGCGGTCGAACAGCGCGCCCAGTGCCTGCTGAAAGGCGTGCCGCTTGCCCCCCTTCATCAGGTAGGCCGCTTCCTGCAGGGTGAGGGTCACTCCGTAGTCCCGGGCCGCGCGGATCATCGCCTGCGGTCCCTGGTCAGCCGCGGCGTCCACGGCGTCGAAGAACGCCCGCATGGCGGTGGCGGTGGAGTCGAAGGCGCGCTGCCGGAACTCGTAAATCGGCTTTGCCGATGCGGCGAGCTCTTCCGCCTCGCGCTGCAGCTCGTCCTCCGACTTGTTCACCACGAAGTTGAAGGGCGCGATGATCTCCTTTTCGGTACGGGCCCCGGGTTCGAGCAGCGGCGCGACGTCGGCGGCGCTCGAGGGGAAGGCGACGTTGGTGAGCACGGCCAGACCGAAGACCCAAGCCCACCGGGCCCCGTGATAGCGCACCTGATCCTGCGTGGGGAGCTTCATATCACCCTTGCGCGTCTTCGGCGTAGGCCCGGATGATGTCCCGCACCAAGCGGTGCCGCACCACGTCCGAGTCTTCGAGATAGTGGAACCCGATCCCCTCGATGCCCGGCAGGATCCGCTCGACCTGCAGCAGTCCGGAGTCTTCGCGGTTTGGCAGGTCGATCTGGGTCTTGTCGCCGGTGATCACGGCGCGGGAGTTCACGCCCAGCCGCGTCAGGAACATCTTCATCTGCATGCCCGTGGCGTTCTGGGCCTCGTCGAGGATGACGAAGGCGTCCGACAGCGTGCGCCCGCGCATGTAGGCGAGGGGCGCGATCTCGATCGTGCGCGTCTCGAGCGCCTTCTGCACGCGGTCGCGCGGCATCATGTCCTCGAGCGCATCGTACAACGGGCGCAGATAGGGATCGACCTTCTCCTGCAGGTCGCCGGGCAGGAAGCCGAGGTTCTCGCCCGCCTCCACCGCCGGGCGGGCCAGGATGATCCGCCGCACCCGCTTGCGCGACAGTGCGTCGACGGCCGCCGCCACCGCCAGGTAGGTCTTCCCCGTCCCCGCCGGCCCGATTCCGATCACGATGTCGTTCTGCGCGATTGCCTGGAGGTAGGTACGCTGCCCGGCGGTCTTGGGCTGAATCACGCGCCGCAACCCCGGGAGGATGATCTTCACCTCATCCGGGCTGGGCTTGCCCAACGCGCCGTGCGCCTCGTCTGCCAGTACGCGCTCCACGTCGTGCACGTCCAGCGTCTCGCCCCCGCCCATGCGCGCGAGGTCCACCAGCGCCTGCACGACGGGGGCGGCGCGCTCCACTGCTTCGGCTGGTCCGGCCAGCGACAGACTATCGCCGCGCAACGAGACCCGCACGCCGAGCCGCTTGGACAACTCGAGTAGGTTGCCGTCGTTCACGCCGGCGAGGGCCAGCGGGTCCACGCCTTCGGCGGAGAGCCGGCGCATGATGTCGCTCATGGCACCACGCGGATGTGCAGCGCCGCCAGATCGGCGTCTCGGGCAGGGGCCGGCGCGCCCTCGAACAGCGCACGGGCGGCGGTGGTCTTCGGGAACGCGATTACGTCGCGCAGGCTGGTGGCGCCCGCGAGCAGCATCGTGACGCGGTCGAATCCCACGGCGAACCCCCCGTGCGGCGGCGCCCCGGACGCCAGCGCGCCGAGCAGGAACCCGAACCGCGCCTCGATCTCCGCCGGTGTGAGACCCAGATGCGCGAAGATCTTGCGCTGCACGGCGGGGTCGGTGATGCGAATCGATCCCGAGCCGAGTTCGTGCCCGTTGTAGACGGCGTCGTAGTGCAGCGCGCGGCAGGCGAACGGCTCACGGTCGAGCCGCGCCACGTCCTCGGGATGCGGCGCGGTAAACGGATGATGGGCAAACACCGGTTTCCCTGTCTCCGCATCGGGCTCGAACAGCGGGAAGTCGACCACCCAACAAAACGCGTGCGCGGCTTTCGGCTGTGGCGCGAGGCGCCGGATGACGTCCTGGCGCACTTTGTCGAGCGCCGGCGATGTGACGCGGTCGGGCCCCACGGTCATCAGGGCCGCGTCACCGTCCCGAATTCCGAGCGTGCCCAGCGCATCCGCGGTGAAGTGCTTCCCCACCGACCCGGACACCTGGTCTCCCTGCCGTTTCACCCACGCGAGGCCGGTCGCGCCCATCGCCTTGGCGGTCTCGGCCAGCTGATCCGCGTCCTTGCGCGACAGCGAAGCGCCGCCGGGCACCGCGATGCCGCGCACCCGGGCGCCGTCTTTGACCGCGCCCTGGAAGAACGGCACGCCGAGCGGCTGGACCTGCGCGGTCCAGTCGACAATCGGGAAGTCGTAGCGCAGATCGGGCTTGTCGGTGCCGTAGCGCTCCATCGCGTCGCGCCACTGCAGTCGCGGAAACGGCCGCGGGATCGCGTGTCCCGCTTCATCCCACAGGGCGACGAGCACGGTCTCGACGAAGCCAAGCACGTCCTCCTGCCCGACGAACGCCGCTTCGATATCGATCTGGGAAAACTCGGGCTGCCGATCGAAGCGCAGGTCTTCGTCGCGGAAGCAGCGCGCGATCTGGAAGTAGCGGTCGAACCCCGCCACCATCAGCAGCTGCTTGTAGATCTGTGGCGACTGCGGTAGCGCGTAAAACTCGCCCGGGTGCACGCGCGACGGCACGAGGTAGTCGCGCGCTCCCTCGGGCGTCGGCTTCGTCAAGACCGGCGTCTCGATTTCCAGGAAGTCGAGCTCGGAGAGTGTCCGGCGCGCCCGCTGCAACAGGCGATGGCGCAATATCAAGTTGGCCTGCAGCTCCGGCCGGCGCAGATCGAGGTGGCGGTACCTGAGTCGCAGCTCTTCGGCGGCGAGCTCCTCGGTCTTGCCGCGCGCGACCGGAATCGCCGGCGTCTCGGCGGGCCCGACCACCTGTACTGTGGTGGCGTGCACTTCGACATCGCCCGTCGCAAGCTCGGCGTTCTTCATCGCGGCGGGACGCGCCACGACATCTCCCTCGACCACGACGACCGTCTCGTTGCCCACCGCCTGCGCGGCGGCAATGGCCGCGGCCGACGCCCAGCCGGGGCCGAGCGCGACTTGCACGAGGCCGTCGCGGTCGCGCAGATCGAGAAACACGATCCCGCCGAGGTCGCGGCGCCGGTGCACCCAGCCCCCGAGCCGCACCCGCTGCCCGACATGCTCCGCCCGCAGCGCCCCGCAGCGGTGGGTGCGCCAGGTCGTCCGCGTCTGCAACGCGTTTATGCTCCCTCCGCCTCGCACAGCGAGCGGTAAAACTCGTCCGGCGTCCGCGCCCCGAGTAGCCGGGCACGCACCGGCTCCCGCCGCACGAGGCGCGAGATCCGGCTCAACGCTTTCACGTGGGTCCCGGCTTGTGACTCGGGCCCCGCCAGGAGAAAGAACAGCCGCACCGGTTCTCCATCCACCGTCTCGTAAGGCACAGGGGCCGGCGTCGTGCCGGCCACGACCACCAAGTTCGCGAGGGCGGGCGTTTTACCGTGCGGCACCGCCACCCCGTAGCCGATCCCCGTCGGGAATTGCCGCTCCCGCTCCAGGATGGCCTGAAGCACCTCGTCCGCCGCCCCTCCGTTTCCCCCCAGCATCATGGCCACGAGTTCCCGGAGCACCCCCTCCTTGCTTTGCGCCTGGAGGGGCACCCTGATCTGATTCGGCGTCAGGAGGTCTGAAAGCCGCAATGGAATGTGTCCAAGTGCCGTAACCGGTTGAAGATAGTTAAGTTGAGTTGACAGCGCCACTTGCCTCGGTAAACGTTCGACATGCAACGCATTGCCGTGCTGCTCGCTGGGCTCGCCGTCCTTCCCGGTGAGCGCGGCACGGCGCAACAAGCGGCGGGGACGGCACTATGGCGTCTCGCCGCTATCACGCTGCCGGTCCCCCCCGCACTCGTCACCGGTACCGCTGCAGTGTTTTGGAATCCCGCACAAATCGAAGACAGCGCGCGCACACAGCTCGGCATCGAAGCCATCCAGACTCCGGCGGCGATCGGCGCCTCGGGAATGCTGGCCGCCATACGCGTGCGCGCGGGGCGAGTCGGCCAGATCGGGTTCGTCTACGGCCATGTGGGCCTCAGCGATCTCACGCGCACGGGTGACAGCCCCGATCCGATCGGCGGCGACGTGCCGGTCTACACCCGTGCCTTCGGGGCCACGTGGTCCCGCCCCGTCGCCGGCGTCGCGCTCGGCACCACGCTCGCCTACCACGAGACGCGGCTCGACGCGGTGCAGGTCACGCGGTGGACGTTCGATGTCGGCGCCAGTCGGGAGATCGGACCCCGGCTGCGCGTGGCAGCGGCGACGCATTTCCTCTCGTCCTTTAGCACCAGCGATCCCGCCCAGGACGTGTACGCGGGCGTCGAGTACCGGTTGTGGCAGGGACCGCTCTGGGGTGACCGAGGGGCGCTGCGTGGTCGCTACGGGATCGCTTTTGGCCACGGCTTCACGCCGGACCATCAATTCGGGGCTGGCTTCGAACTGGGCCGCGTGGTCGCATTCGACGTCGCCGTCACGCGCGAGGGGAGTTACGGCACCGAAGGGTGGCGCGGCGCAGGCGGCTTCCGCGTGACGATCGGGAAGTATCGCATCACGCTGGCCCGTGATGCCGGCGTGAACGAACTGGGCTCGGCGTATCGGGTCGGCGTGGACGCCCGGTTCCGATGATAGACGGGACACGCGGGACCGAGCTGCTGGGGCTGACGCCGGAGGCTGCGCGCGTGGCTCTCGGGGAGTGGCTCGCAGCGCGCGGCGAGCCTGCGTACCGCCTGCGCCAGGTGCTGCCACGCCTGTGGCAGCGACCCGTGGGTAGCTGGGCGGACGCGACGGAGCTGCCGGCCACGCTGCGGACCGCCCTCGACGAAGCGTTCCCGCTGTTTCGCCTCACGCTGGCGACGCGGCAGGTGTCGAACGACGGCACTGAGAAGTTCCTGTGGACACTCGCCGACGGCGAGGCGATCGAGTCCGTCCTCATCCCCGAGGGTAAGCGCCGCACCCTGTGCATTTCGTCGCAGGCGGGGTGCGCCCTGGGATGCGTGTTCTGCGCGACCGGCCGCATGGGGTTCCGGCGCAATCTTTCTGTGACCGAGATAGTGGGCCAGGTTCGCGAACTGGTGCTTGCGGCGGGCGCGCCCAAGCCCACCAACGTCGTGTTCATGGGCATGGGCGAGCCGCTCCTCAACTGGGACGCGGTGGACCCGACCCTGACGATCCTGAATCAGCCGGACGGGTTCGGGATCGGCGCGCGGCACATCACGGTCTCGACCGTCGGCATCCTCCCGACGTTGGCGAAACTGGCCCGGCGACCTGAGCAGTTCCGGCTCGCCCTCTCGCTGCACGCGCCGACGCCGACGCTGCGCCGCGAGCTGATGCCGATCGAGAAGAAGTAC
>Ga0137418_10003196_pt1 | contig 15066 bp, 10 predicted proteins | sample CZODoug3_1_2_16f_FD_122242 | JGI IMG/M metagenome (GOLD analysis project Ga0137418, IMG submission 122242) | Vadose zone soil fungal communities from Angelo Coast Range Reserve, California, USA - CZODoug3_1_2_16fungal (Hybrid Assembly) | ecosystem: Environmental > Terrestrial > Soil > Vadose... | reverse complement strand
GCCGACGCGCGAGGCGATCGATTTCGCCCGGGGACGCGCCTCTTCATAGGTCATCAGCGACATCGGGGCCATGTTGTTCGGCCGATGGCACGACTCGCACTTCTGCTGGAAGATCGGCGCGACGTCCTTGGTGAACGTGACCGACCTGCCCGCATCGGCGGCCGCTGCCGGGATCGCCGCCGCGCCAAACACGAGCGCGCTTGGGCCATTCCTTGCACAGCCACACAAGAAAATGGAATAAAGACTCTCCTGTAACTAAACAGAATCAATTATTTGCTGGATTCACTCCTCGAGTCGGCCCTTGACAGATTGCTTGCCGCGTTGGTCCACAAACGCGCGTCTCCTGTTGTCATTCCTTGGGCCCCCGGCGCAATCGGTTCTCGAGGACACTCCGCAGGTCGGCGTGCATGCGGAAGAACAGACGGCCCTCCTCTGCGCGTTGCTCGCGGGAGAATGGCACTACGCCGTCCTCCACGATGGAGCGTAGCGTGCTATCAAGCTGAGTCAGCTGGGTCGCATCGACGCGCGCGCGCAACTCATCAATCGATCGACAACCCCCGACGTCGACGCGACGCGTCACGATGATGGGACCGGTATCGATGCCTTGATCCATCCAAAAGACGCTGCAACCGAGCGCATCGTTGTTGAGCGCGCTCCACTCGGCCACGTTCATCCCCCGGTATCCCGGCAAGATGCCCATATGCGCGTTTAGCGTGCCGAGGTGTGGAAGGGCGAGGACCGGTTGGCGCAGAATGCCGGCGCCCGCGTGGACGGCCAGCCATGGTTCGACACTTGCGATAGCCGTGATCGCCTCTGGCGCGTTGACCGTTGACACGCGCGTATAACGCCAACCATGACGCCGGCAGATGCGAACGCTGTCGTCAGGACGGAGACCGACGGTGGCCGCCAGCTGGCGCACGACGGACGCGGATCCCGTCTCTACGACAACGAGCGTCGGCTGGAAGCCCCGCGCATGCCACATGTCCGCAAGCTGGGCGAATTTCGGAGAGATCCGCGTGGTGTAGACGACAACGTTCCTCGGGCCCGGCTCGACGGACATTGCCACGCCAGGCGCCGCCGCCGCGTCAACGGCGTCGGCGGCGGGACGGGCCGCCGCATTCAGCCAACCGTCGATCCAGGCGCGCTTCGCGCACAAAGCGTCGATGAAGAATTTTGCGGCCCAGTTCGGGAAAGCGAACGGGATGTAATTCCCGCCGACTGGCAGCGAGCCGGCCACACCACCTCGAATGCCATCGCTGCGGCTCGTAATCGACTGCGCGCTTTTCACTTCGTCGATCGCCTTGAAGGCCGCATTCGCGAATCGAACGTCGCGAGTCGTCTCGGCAAGCCGAAGCCAGAGCAGCGCGAGTTGCGCGTTGCCCGTGAGGCACACGTAAGTCGATTGTGGCTGCCACCGGTGATTCAGGACACCGGCGAGGGTTCGCGACCGTTCAAGACGCTCGAGCAGACGCTCGGCGGCGACGTGCACGGCCTCAAGTCCTTCGGAGACCTGCAGGCATTCAGAAATGCGCAGGACGCCGGCCAGCGTATAGGCGATCGTGTGCGTGTGCGCGCGTCGGGCCCGGTGGTCTTCGCTCGAGAAGCCGCAAAGGTCGAACCAACCTGTCTCCGCATCGCGCTGTCGGAGCACCCACACAAGATTGCGCTCGGCACATGCCCGAAAGCGGGGCCTGCCGAAATCGCCGGCTACCTCGGCAAGCCAGCAGGCTGCGTGCGCGCTGTAGGTGCATGCGAGACGCCGATAAAAGTGCCGGCGCCACGCGCCGTCATCGTCCTGCACCTCGCAGATCCATTGCGCGGCCCTGATGATCGGGTCGACGACGCGGCGATCACCAGTGGCCTGTAGCCAGCGGTACAGGCCGTGAACGATCTGGGCTGAGTTGAATGGCGACGGTTCGGTCCGATTGTCGGCGATTTCGAGCGCGGGATAGGCTCCCGACGGCAACTGCACGGACAGGAGGAACTCGACACTCCGGTTCGCCCGCTCACGATAGCGATCGTCGCTGAGGACGTCCGCCAGGGCCAGCAGGGTTGGGATCGCATATCCGGTCGTTTCGGGATACGACGATGACCAGCCGTCGGCGAGCCGATAGCGTCCGGAGATCCCCCCATCCCTTGTCGCGTCCTGAGCCCGGCCGAGCCAAGCGGCCGCCGCTCGCAGGGACATGTCGTCGGATGGCAGGGTGCCGACGGCACGCGGCAGCGCATTTCGGAGCAAGTACTCCGCCGTGGCCGGCTTCCAGCAACCCGCGCTGCGTACCCGTCGAAGACGAGCCCCGACGCTCATGGCCGCGGACGTTATCACAGGTCAATTTCAGCGGTCGGCGCGAGACGCGAAGCTGGCCGAAGGCGTCACGGGTGTCCGACTCAACACCTCGGACGCTGGTCCAGCTGGAATCATGAGCAACCGAGCACCGGGGTCATGCAGCGGTCGTGACGAGACCTTGGTCAGACACCGAGTCACAAATATACGGTGTCTGACACCGGGTCTCCTGACGCTCGATCAGCACCGAGTCGCCGAACTCGTGCGTTCGATAGCCGCGCGCTTCGAGCACCGCATCGGCGTCAGCAAGCGTGGCGTCGTCCAGGAACGCGCGCAGTATCTGGTAGTGGCTGCCGCCGGGTTCGTGCGTGCCCGAGAGGATCGCATCGACGATGCGCAGCGGGCTGCCCGGGCCGATGCGCTGGTCCGCGATCCCCTCACCCGCACGCACGACGCCATGGCGCGCGGCGGCATGCTCGAGTGCGCGGACGACCGTGGTGCCGATGGCGATGACCCGTCCTCCTGTCGTTCGGATCTCGCGGACGGCAGACGCCGTTGTTTCGGGAATGCGATAAGGCTCGTCGAATGGCAGGCGGCGGTCGAGTTCGGGGTCGCCCGTCGAGGAGATGCCTGCGGCGAGCGTGATCGTCGCGAACGTGATGCCGCGTCCGCGCATCGCACGGATCGATCCCCAGTCCAGCGCGAAGCCCGCAGACGGCGGCTCGAACGCCGCCGGCAGCGCGGCGATCGGCGTCCAGACGTCCCACATCGCGAGCGGAGTGGACATGTGCGCGTACTGGATCGGCCGGCCATGCCGCGCGAGCCCGGCCCAGACGGCCTGAGTCGGACCGCGGAAGCGCAGCAACACCAGGCGCGGATGGTCGAGCAGCGCCTCGACGGTCGCCGACAGCCCCTCGACTCCGGTCGGCGGAACGCCAGCCGTGTCGGTCGCGGCAGGCGGGAACACAAGACGATCACCGGGCGCCAATGCCGGCGGCAGCGGTCGGTCCTCGGTCCGCGTGCGGAAGTCACCGGCGCCGAAGACGACGGCCGAGAACCAGACCGACGCTCGCTCCGGATCGGGTGCAAGCGAAGGCTGGCCGGCGAGCCGCACTTCGATCGGGGCGCCGGTCGGCACGTGCACACCGCGCAGGCTGGCGGGCAGCGTCGCCGCATCATTGGCGATCACCAGATCGCCGGGTTTCAGAAAATCGATGAACCGCGATCGCGGGGCATGCGCGATGCGGCCATGGGCGTCGACGACGAGAAGCCTGGCGTCGCGCGGTCGCTGGAGCGGCCAGTTCGCTGCAATCATGGGCGGCTCTCCGCAAATCCAGGGCGGACACGCGGATCCGCTCCTGCAACGCCGGCCGCAGGTTCAGCGCCTGACGCCGATGCAACGCCTTCTCTGTGGGGGCCGACCCGTGTGTCGGCCCCGGAGCCTGTTACCGCGGCCGCGATGGCATCGGCGAGCTCGCGCGCGGCCGACTCGGGCCGCTTGAGCGTCGTCGGATCGGAATCCGGTACGGCCAGCGCGTGCAACGGCGTGTCCATGTCGCCCGGATCGAGCGACAGGAAACGGACGCCTTCGACCGCGAGCTCCTCGTCCCAGATGCGCGTCATATGCCGGAGCGCTGCCTTGCTGGCGCCGTATGCGCCCCACTGCGGATAGGCATTCACCGCGGCGTCGCTCGACACGTTGAGCACGACGCTACGGCGCCCTTCGCGAGCCGACGCCGTCAGCGCGCCCAGCAGCGCCCTGGTCAGACGGAACGGTCCGAGCACATTCGTCGCCAGCGCCAGCTCCAGCTCCTCGCACTCGGTGTCGGCCAGCAGCGCGAGCGGCGCGGGTCCGAGGCTGGAAGCGTTGTTGATCAGCACGTCGAGACCGCCAAGGTTGCCGGCGATCTGCAGAGCGATTGGGTAGATGTCTTCCTTCCGAGCCACATCACCCACGATGCCGAAGGCGCGCGGATGCGCGCGTGCCACCTCGTCGACGCGCTCGCGAGTCCGAGCGACGAATGCCACTCGCGCGCCACGGCGCGTCAGTTCGGCCACGAGCGCGAGTCCCAGACCCGACGTGCCGCCGGTGATCGCAACGCGCACGCCGTCGAGGTGTCCATCGGCGTCAAGGTGAGTTGTCATGCATTGACTCCTTGTATCTATCACCGATGGTAGCCATTCCGGCGAAGCGTGCCTTCGGCCGGCAGGACAGGCGAGACCTGTACGTACGGACAGGATCCCCAGTCTCTGGTCTCTAGTCCCTAGTCCAGTCCCTAGTCCCCAGTCCCCAGTCCCTAGTCCACAGTCCCCAGTCCCTAGTCCCTAGTCCCTAGTCCCTCTCCTATTGGCTCGAAAGAAGACCCCGCTCGGAGGCGACCGCAACGGCTTGCGCGCGGTTGTCGGCGCCAAGTTTGTTGAAGATGGCCGTCACGTGGAACTTGACGGTCCGCTCTGAAATCGAGAGCGCTGCCGCGATTTGGCGATTGGACTGACCGGCGGCAACCAGCCGCAGCACGCCACGCTCTCGAGCGCTGAGCAGACCGGTTCGACCACGCGGCTGTGTCACGCCTTCGACGAGCTTCGCGGCGATGCGCGGACTCAGGTACGACTCGCCGGCGTGAACCTGTCTTACCGCCTTGGCGATCTCCGCCGCCGGCGATCCCTTCAGCAGGTAGCCTCGCGCCCCGCCCCGAATCGCGCGAAAGACATCATCGTCTGCTTCGTACGCCGTGAAAACGACGATGCTGCGGCGCTCGCGGGCGAAGCTTGCAACGCCGTCGAAAGCGTCGGCATCAGGCAGCTTGAGATCCAGGAGGATGACGTCGGGGTTGAGCTTCGCGGCCAATCGAAGCCCCTCGCTGATCGTGTCGGCCGCTCCAACGACGTCGATGTCGCGTTCGCGCTCGAGCACCATCGTGACCCCTTCGCGGACGATCGGATGATCCTCGACGATGAGGACTGTGATCATGCCGGGCGGTCCAGCGGAACCGTCACGGTGACGGTCGTGCCGCGTCCGGGTGCGCTCAGGATCGTGGCGCGGCCGCCCACGGCGCGCGCGCGGTCTTCGATGCCCGACAGGCCGAACCCGCGAACGCGCGCGCCGCGCATGCGGAAACCGACCCCGCCGTCCGACACGGTCAGACGAAGCTGACGGCGTGCGACGTCGAGCCGAAGCGAGACCTCGCGCGCGCCAGCGTGCTTCCGAACGTTCGTCAGCGCCTCGCCCGCGATTCGGAACAACTCGGACTCCATCTCCGCCGGGAGCGGACCGACATCGGCCATGTCGACGCCAACGCGCACGCCGGTGTCGGCCGTGAACCGGCGTGCGAGCGCGCCGAGCGCCTCGGCGAGCGACCGGTTCTCGAGCGGCGACGCACGCAGGCTCGTGATGGATCGCCTGGCCCCCTCGAGACCCTGACGGGCCGCTTCCAGCGCCAGGTTCAGCGCCGGCCGCGCCTCGTTGCGCGGCTCGAGATGCGACAAGCCCGCTTCGATGTGCAGTCCGACCGCCGTGAATTCCTGCGCGAACGTGTCGTGGACGTCGCGGGCGATGCGCGATCGTTCGTCGGCCCGGGCGTGCTCGATCGATTGCTCGCCCAGACGCGCCCGCTCGATCGCCACGCCGACCTGATCGGCAATCGTGGTGAGCAGATCGAGCTCTTGTCGCGTCAGCCGGCGCCATCCGCGCATCGCGAGGTTCATCACGCCGAGCGGCCGATCCCCCGCGTAAAGCGGCACGCTTGCGTGGCAGCGCAGGCCGTACGTCGCCGCGGTCTCATGCGATTCCACGGCCGGGGCGAGCCGGCTGCACTCGACCACATCGATATTCCGCGCGTCCAGCTGCCCGCTCTTGAACAGCTCGAGGCACCAGCACGATCGTCCGGTCATGCGGACGGGCTCCTGCAGGTACGGAGGGAGACTCTGCACCGCGGCGTTGTAGAAGCGATCGGAGGCCGGGTCGCGCAGCCAGACCCACCCTGTCTCCACCCCGAGGAGGTCCGCCATACGGCGCAGCGCCTCGCTGGTGGCGCGCTGCTCCGTCGTCGCGCTGTTGAGCGCTTCGGCGACTTCCTTGAGCACGCGGAGCGCCCGCGTTTGCGAGAGCGGGCGGCGACTCCCACGCCGGGAGGCGCCACGCGTCCGAGATCTTCGTTGACGGACACCCACGAAATGGGATTCTAATCTGGCAGCCGTCCTTCGTATGTTGAAACACCTATCCGCTGCCACGACCCGCGCCGCCACGTCGGTCCGCATGCTCTTCGACCAAACGCGGCAGCTGCTGGCACCAGGACAAGTCATCGCCAGCCCGGAAACGCGGCTCCAGTACCGCATCGAACGGCTGCTCGGCGCAGGCGGGTTCGGCCAGGTCTATCTCGCCAGGCGGCTCGGTCGATCGGCGATCGTTCCCGAGATCATCTGCATCAAGGTGAGCGCCCGCATCGACGGCTGGCTGCGCGAGGCGTACTTCGGGCAGCTGCTGGACGGACATTCGCGGGCGATTCGCGTGTTCGACACGTTTCCGCTGCTGCGCATCGAGGGGCCGGTCCTCTACTGCCTCACGCTCGAGTACGCCCGCCACGGCGACCTGGGCGCGTTCCTTTCCCGCACCGGCAAGGGCTGGTCTGAAACGATCGCGCGGCGCGAAATCGCGGGGATCCTCCATGTCCTTGGCAAGCTGCACCGCGGTCAGACGCTCCATCGCGACCTCACGCCGTTGAACGTCTTCGTCTGCGACGGCCGGCGGCTGAAGCTCGGGGACTTCGGGATCGTGCGCCAGCAGAGCGACCGGCGCGGCATCACCGCACGCACGATGAACGCGCTGACGGCGCCGAGCGACATCCTCGCGCGCGCCGTCCCGAGGTGGCAGGCGCGAGACGATGTGTATCAAGTGGGGCAGCTTCTGGGCATGCTGATCAAGGGGGACGCGCGGGCGCGGATTCGCCCGCACGAGATCCGCCGGCTCTCGTGCACCGATCACCTGAAGGAGATCGTGTACCGCTGCATCGGCGAGCGGCGGAAGCGGTACGAGAGCGCCGACGAAATGATCGACGCGCTCAGCCATCCGCCCGCTGCGCTGAAGGTCGGTGTGCTGCGGTCGCTCAAGGGCGTCCACCTCGCCTTCACCGGAATTCTGAGCAAACGCCGCAGTGAAGCGGTCCGGGCCGCGCGGCGCGCCGGCGCGATCATCCACGGCATGCCCTCCGTGAAGACGACCGTCGTCGTCCGGGGGCGGCCGAACCCGCTGCAGGCGGCGGGCCGGGATGCGGGGCTGAAGTTGATGGAGATCAAGCGGCTGCGCCAGAAGGGGCACCGGATCACCCTGCTCAACGAGACGCAGTTCTGGCGCCTCGCGACGCTCAATCGGCGGAGACGACGTTGAAACCGACAGGCGATCGGTGGGTTACGGAATTGCGATCCGACTCGAGAGACGGCGAGACTAAAGTCTGCCCTGGAAGCGACTTTTGTCTCCCGTTTCCGCATGGTCGGCCTCCCACCTTGGCGGTCAACTATCGCCGAACCAGCCCTTTGCAGTCGCGACGCCCGAGAGCACGTCACGGTCAGCCGTGGACGACCGTTTGCTATCGCTACTCAGATGCAGGAACTCTTCGCTCGCACGCTCTCGGAGGGTCTTCAGGCCTTCATGCCGGCCGCGGTCTGGCTGGTCTGGCTTCGCCGTAGCGGTCGGGTCGCGATTCTTTCGACCGCACGGATGGGGCTCGTTGGTGCCATCCCGCTCACGGCGAGCGCCGGCTGGCTGTTTCAGAGCAGCCAATATCAGGCCCGATGGGAATCGCTGATGGCGATCGGCGCGACCGGCCTCGTTTTGGCAGCCGGAATGGGCGTCTGGCGGGGAATCTCAGCTCCCGAAACATCTTCTTCCGATCGACGCCGCGTGCTGTGGCTGGTCGCCCTTGCAGCGGCGGCTGCCTTGATTGTCGTCCGTCAGACGATGGTGATGGCTGCCGTATTCGGTGCCGCGGCTATCCAGATGCGTTCGCTCGATGCTACTGCGGCGGTTGTCGGCGCGGCTGCGCTGGCGTTTGGCGTCGCAGGCGCCTGCGTCCTGGTTGGCAACCGGCTGCCGCAACGCGGAGTCCTCGGCGCCGCGAAAGCGTTTGCTGTCCTGTTCCTCGCACAGGTCGCGTTCTACGCAGTTCATAAATCCGCTGAAGCTCGCTTCCTGCCGTGGAGCGAGGTGCTCGATGCCGCGACCGAGCCGTACGGCCCTGACAGCATTTTCGGCCGCTATGTCAGCTACCTCCTCGTCGGCCTGCCCGCTGTGGCCGCCGGGTTGAGCGTGACGCGCGGCCATGATGGCAGGGACCGGAACTGGCGTCCGTCGGTCGTCCTGGTGCGGCGAGCCGCTCTGGCCGCCTCTGGAATCATCATCGCAGTGTCCATCGTGCTTGCGGGCACGAAGGCGCGTGGCTCGAGCGCGCCGCGCGTGAGCGAGACCGCCGGAGCGGCTCCGGCGATCGAGCTGACGTCCGCCGCTCCGGCGATCGAGCTTACGTCGGTCGCCGCTGCGCCGCACCTGGTCTTTCTCTCAAAGAATATCGACGCGAACTACACCGTGCTCAGCGTCGCGCCGCTGCAGGCGCCGTCTGCGGCGCGAGCCCCGGGCGGGCTGCGCTGCGAGCGAGTATCGTTCGCGGTGGGACAGGGCATCTGTCTGCAGGCCGACCGCGGTGTCTTCACGACATATCGAGCGGTGCTGTTCAACGAGCGACTGCAATCACGCATGTCATTCAAGCTCGAGGGAAGTCCGAGTCGGACGCGCATTTCCTCTGATGGCCGCGTAGGCGCGATTACCGTCTTCGTGACCGGCCAGGCGCACGGTTATGCATCGTCGTCGTTCTCCACCAAGACGATGCTCGTCGACATGGCGAGCGGCGACGTGCTCGGCGATCTCGAGCAATTCGCCACCTGGCGTGACGGGAAACGATTCAGCGCCGCCGATTTCAACTTCTGGGGAGTCACCTTCGCGCGCGACAGCAACACCTTCTACGCCTCCCTGGGAACGGGCGGAAAGACGTACCTGGTCCGGGGCGACCTCGGACTTCGCAAACTCTCGGTCCTGCATGAGAACGTCGAGTGCCCGTCACTGTCGCCGAACAATCGCTTGATCGCGTACAAGAAGAGGGTCGGCCCGAACCTCGCCCCTTGGCGTTTCTATGTCCTGGACCTTGCGACGATGAACGAAAGGCCGGTCGAGGCGGAGACGCGCTCAATCGACGACCAGATCGAGTGGCTCGACGACTCGCAGGTGCTGTACGGCACGCAACGGTCCTCCCAGTCGGCAATTGTCGACGTCTACGTCGCGTCGATTGAGGGACGCGAACCTGCCCGTGTATTTCTGCCGGCGGCTGAATCTCCCATCGTCGTCCGCTGACAGCTATGACGCGGCCGCGTGGCTGACTCGGGCTCTGAAAGCCCACAGAAAACCGTCCGCGGTTTCGCGGGTTCGCAATGACGCGCGCGGATCGTTATTCTGTTGCTTAAGTTCCTAGCACCGTGCTAGAAAATTAAGCAATGAAGCCCGCGTCACGCCCCAGCCTCAGCCGCCGCGAGCGGGAAATCATGGACGTCCTCTACCGGCGCGGCGGCGCCACGGTCGGCGAGGTGATGGCCGAGCTCTCCGGCGACCCCGCCTACTCCACCGTTCGAGCCCAGCTCCGGGTCCTCGAGGAAAAAGGGCATGTCCGCCACGAGGAGCAGCGACTCCGCTATCTTTACATCCCCACGATTCCGCGGCATTCAGCCCGGAAGTCCGCTCTGAAACATCTGATCGACACCTTCTTCGATGGGTCCGGCGCAAAAGTTGTCGCGGCGCTGCTCGGCGGCGAGGCGGCGAGGCTCAGCGACGATGACCTGGACCGCATCGCGAAGCTGGTGAGAAACGCCCGGAGCGAGTCGCGGTGAGGCTGCTGCTCGACCTGGCGATTCGATCGTCGATCATCGTGTTCGTGGCGCTCGCGGCCGGTGCGCTGCTCCGACGGCGCTCGGCAGCGCTGCGCCACTGGGTGCTCGCCGCCGGCGTCTTCTCAGCAGCGGCCATTCTCCCTTTCAGCCTCGTGCTGCCCGTCTGGCAGGTGCCAATCTACGCGGCGACGCCCGCACCAGGGCAGGCGCGGGCCCCGCGTGCCGTGGCTCCGCCCGCCTCTGCGATGTCGCCAGGTGATCAGGCGTCATCGAAGCTTGCGCGCTCGCTGCCGTGGATTGCGATCGGCTGGGGGATGGGGTTTGCCGCCGGCGTTGTGATACTGCTGGCAGGCTTCGGCCGTCTCGTGAGGACGGCGTCGCGCGCCGAGCGCCTGCAGGACGGCCACTGGCCGCGGCTCGCCGAGCAGGTGTCAGCGGCCTACGGCTTGAGGCGGTCGGTCGCCCTCCTGCAGACCGATTCTCCGGAGATGCTCGCGACCTGGGGGCTGTTTCGACCGCGCGTGCTCCTCCCGGCGCACGCGCGTCGGTGGAGCGAGGATCGGGCGCGCGTCGTGCTGTGCCACGAGCTGGCGCACATCAAACGGCGTGACTGGTTCGTGCAGATCACCGCGGAAGCTCTGAAGACCGTCTACTGGTTCAATCCGCTCCTGTGGATCGCGTGCGTCCGCTTGCGGCGCGAGAGCGAACAGGCATGCGACGACGCGGTGCTCGATGCAGGCGTGGCGCCACGCGAGTACGCCGCCCATCTGCTGGATCTCGCCAGGAGCTGTCGCCGACCCGCGTCCAGTTGGTCAACGGCGATGCCGATCGCCCGCCCGTCAACGCTCGAAAGGAGAATTGCCGCCATGTTGAACCCTGCTCTCAATCGCGAGACGCTCACGCATCGCGCCATCATCGTCACCTCCGTGGCGCTGTTGAGCATCACGCTTCCGATCGCCGCGTTCCGCGCGGCCGCGCAAAACTCGCCCGGTACGTTTTCGGGGACCGTCTACGACGCAAGCGGCGCGGTGCTGCCGCAGGTCGACCTGACGCTCGAGGACGCCCAACAGGTCAAGCATCAGGCCACAACCGATGCGTCAGGACGCTTCGAGTTTCCGCTTGTCGGCCCGGGCCGCTATGTGCTCGAGGCATCGCTCCTCGGGTTCCGGCCGCTGCGCCATGCGTTCGAGCTGCGCCAGCCTCGGGACTGGGATCAGGCGGTCACGTTGCAGGTCGGCCCGCTCCGCGAAACGATCATGATCACCGCGCGTCGCGCGCCGGGGACCGGAACACCTTCGCGCGCGGCACGCACCGGCGCTCCACTCAGAGTCGGCGGAAACATTCGCACACCGGGCAAGCTGCATGACGTCAGGCCAATCTATCCCCAGACGATGCGCGACGCTGGCCTGGAGGGCATCGTCCCGATGGAAGCGCTGGTCGGTCGCGACGGCGACGTGCTCTCGGTTCGAGTGCTCAGCGCCCAAGTTCATCCCGAGCTCGCGATGGCGGCCGTCGATGCGGTCCGGCAATGGCGGTTCGATTCCACATTGCTGAACGGCGAACGCGTCGAGGTGGTGATAACGGTGTCGGTGCAGTTCAGCCTGGCGGACTAATGCCTGGGTCGGCTTTGCGGATCAGGGCGACGAGTCGAGCCGCTCTTCCCGTGGTCGGCTAGTTCGACCAGCGCTGGCGCCGCCAGCGGACCGAGTTGACCGATGACGCTGGCGTGTTTCATGTACGTCTCGATTGAGGCCACGACTATCCGCGCCTCGAGGGTAACCAGGCTGATGCCGGCGACCGACATCAGCATCCATGCGTCGACGACGATGCCTTTGTCGAGCACCCGGTCGAGCACGTCGATCATGTTCGCGGGCCCTGCCGGCCGTTCAAGATGCATCGGTCATGAAATCCTTCACGCGACGCGTCACTTTGCAGGTGTGGTCATAAGGGTGTCGCAAAACCAGTCACCCTAGCGGTAGAAAACCTTCGTCCCTCAGATCCTGATGCTGTTTCCGATGGATTTGAAGGGTTACTTCGAGAAAGAGCAAAGTTGTTGCCATCAACAACGCGCTCGGCTCTCCGCCGCTACGGATCGCGTTTCGTGTCGCTTCAACGCCGTAGAAGTTTTTTTGTGTCACATCCGATGCGTCGAACTCGTCAAAGTCCAAGTCGCGGTCGCCCGGTCGCATCTTGCCTTCGGCATAGCCGAGCAGGATCGGAGTTCGGCTAGTCGAACACTAATTTCACAGACACGCCCCGTGGACTCCCAGACTCGGCCACCCGAACGGTTGCAGGTCAAACCCTTCAAGGTTTCGATCAGGAGCAACTCTTCATAAGAGTCTCCGGATGATGGGCCTGATATAGGCCCCGCCGACGTCCTCCGTGGCCGCAGCCGTGTGAGCCTCACGAAGCATGCCGGAGGACACAGAGAAGGTCAGCCATGGAGAGACGGAAACACAGAAACCACGGAGAAAAAGAAGGCAGGCATACCCTGACGATTCTGTCGAAGGCTCATCAGTTCTGTCTCCCTGTCCAGCCTCGCGCCGCGAAATCGAGCGGCCAGCCGGCCCGAGTCGCACCGCCGCGCTGGCCCCGGCTTTGCGGTCTGCTAAATCAGCGGAGTCCCTCTTTTCGATAAACGCAAACCTGCTGAGAAGCGGGAATGCAAAGGCGTGGGTCACGCATCGACCCGCTAGCCGATTTACCGAAGGATGAGGTCTTCTTCCCTAGGTCATGGGACCTTCCGCAGGTGAAAGGTGTCGCCATGATCGCGGGCAAACGCTGGCACGACGATTTCGGAGTCGCGCTGGCGCTCATCTTTGCGGTTGTTGTGTCGTCATCCGCGCCGGCCGGCGCGGTTGACAGCGGCTACGCGAGGAACTTGTGGTGGAACGCGGACGGGACCCGCTATTTGCACCTCAACGCGACCGGTACTCCGAATGCGGGTTTCTTGGCTGTGATCAACGTGGCAACTGGGTTGACTACGCACGATCGAATTCCGATTGGCACCTTGCCCGGAGACGAAGGCTTCGATCCCGTCGATCCGAACGTTCTCTACTATCACGCCTCGAGCACGATCCACAAAGTCACGCTCAACGTGGACGGCACGTGGCTGGACGCCGTCTACTTTACGGCCCCCGGCGCAGCCGCGCTCGCATCACTGGGTTCGACGATCAACTGGCTCGACGCGAGCGGGCGGTACCTTGTAGTGCGCTACGGCCCCGAGCCGTCCGTGCGTCTCTACGACCGGCTGAACATGGCCGCGGGGCCCTACGCGAACGCGATCGACGGATCCAGGATCATCGACAAGGGTTCTTACATCGGAATCACTCCTGACGGCCAGTTCCTGGTCGACATCGGGCAGGGCGTAAGCTGGAAGATCGATCACGCCGGGCGCTCGGTGGCCGCCGCGTCGATGCCTTTGTTGTCGATGACGATCAACGGGTCGCTCGCGCCGGTCGCGGACACGGCGACGGCGACGGCCAGCGCCTCCGCCGGCACCGTCGGCGTGCAGTTCAAGCTCGACGGCGCAAATTTCGGCGCCGAGGTGACGACCGCGCCGTACGCGGTCTCCTGGTCGACCGCACCCGCAAACAGCAGCAGCCGCCGGCTATCGGCCGTCTCCCGCGACGCCGCGGGTAATCAGACCACGAGCGCCGCCGTCACCGTCGTGGTGAGCGGCGACACGACCCCGCCCGTCATCTCGAGTGTCACGGCCTCGACGATCATCGCGTCCGGCGCGACGATCGCCTGGACGACGAATGAAGCCAGCGATTCGCAAGTCGACTACGGCTTGACGACGGCCTACGGCACCACGAGCGCGCTGAACGCCACGCTCGTCACCGCGCACTCCGTGAGCCTGAGCGGCCTCACCGGCACCACGCTCTATCACGTCCGCGTCCGGTCGCGCGACGCCGCCGGCAATCTCGCCCTCTCGGGCGACATCACGCTGACGACGCTCGCGGCGCCGGACCTCACGCCGCCCACCGTGTCCATCACCGCCCCTGGCGGAGGCGCCACCGTCTCGGGCACCGCGACGGTGACGGCGACCGCCAGCGACAACATCGGCGTCGCCGGTGTCCAGTTCAACGTCGATGGTGCCGCGCTCGGCAGCGAAGTCACGGCGGCGCCGTATTCCGTCTCCTGGAACACCCGCGGTTCCGCCGATCTCGTCTTCGGCGTCACCAAGGTGGCCGTCGGCCCCATGACGATCGGTGCGGGCACCGCTTTTACCAGACGCCTGAGCGTCACCTGTCCGTCCTGCGCCGGGGACGACACGGTCAGCGAGGACAAAATCCAGTCCGCGGCGGGCTCGGCGACGGCGACCTTTACCTTCAGCGGGCCGGCCCACTACCTCGCCCAGGTGGCGGCGTTCAAGGCCGCGTCCACGCCGGTTTACGTGCAAGGCGCCACTGCCACGAGCAACACCAGCGGCACCACGATCGCGCAGGCGTTCGCCGCCCCGGCCACCGCGGGCAATCTCATCGTGGTCGTCGTGGGCTGGCAGACCAACGCCGCCCTGACGGTGACCGACAGCCAGGGCAACAGCTATGCAGTGGCGACCACGGCCTACGAAGCCGTCAATGGCCAGAGCCTTTCGATCCTCTACGCCGCCAACGTCAGGGGCGGCGCCACCACCGTGACGGCAGGCTTCGGCGCGGCGACGCCCTCCGTCCGGCGGTTGGAGATTCATGAATACGCGGGGCTCGCGACGACCAACCCGCTGGACGGCGCCGCGACGAACATCGCCGATGGCGCGACGACGGCCGACACCGTCACCGGCGGCGCAGCTTCGACGTCGGTGATTTCGCCCGCGGCCGGCGGCAGCCACACGCTCACCGCGGTCGCGCGCGATG
>Ga0137418_10002881_pt1 | contig 15067 bp, 15 predicted proteins | sample CZODoug3_1_2_16f_FD_122242 | JGI IMG/M metagenome (GOLD analysis project Ga0137418, IMG submission 122242) | Vadose zone soil fungal communities from Angelo Coast Range Reserve, California, USA - CZODoug3_1_2_16fungal (Hybrid Assembly) | ecosystem: Environmental > Terrestrial > Soil > Vadose... | reverse complement strand
AGGAAGAGATGGTCACCTACGACGGCCAACCCATCTACAAGCCACGCCTGACACAAACGATGCCAGTCACGTTGACGCCCGAAGAACGCGCCTTTTATGACGCGGCGACGCAATACCTGCAGTGGAGCTACGAGAATAACCGGGCGCTCAACCGCAACGCGGCGGCGATGGTGGTGGCTGTCCTGCAACGCCGTCTGGCGAGTTCGACCTTCGCACTCATGGAGTCCTTGCGCCGAATCAAGGAGAAGCGTCTTGCCCAGCAGGACGCGGGTCTGACTGCATCCGCGCGCGATCTGGAACGACTGGTCGCTGAGCTTGACGCGGCGACTGCGGACGACAGCGAGCCCACTGATGAAGGCAGGGAAAGCGAGGAGAGACTGGAGGACCAGGTGCTCGCCATGATGCGACCGAAGACCTCCAGGCAGGTTCAGCAAGAGTTATGGCTGATTGATGATGTCCTGGATTTGGGACGGCAGGTCAAAAAGGACGCAAAATTTGCCAAGCTGCAAGAGTTGCTCGACTCGCCGGAGTACCACCGGGAGAAGGTCCTCATTTTCACCGAGCACCGCGACACACTGAACTACCTCCACCAAAAAATTGCCGGAGTGCTGGGAGATACTGGAGATACTGACTCCATCGTGACCATCCATGGAGGCACCCACAGGGACGAGCGCCGCCGGATTCAGGCTGTTGCTGCCTGCCCCTCCGAAGAACGGACGCCCGTCGGGCGCGGGGAGACTGCGCACCGGTGCCACCAGGTCGGCGTTGCGCATGACAATGGCGTGGACGTCCTTCCCGTAGATCACTTCGAGCGTGCCGAGCAGACCCCCGCCGAGCTCCTGATCGATGGCCAGGTCCGTGGTCCACACTTGCGGCCATTTGAAGTTCGGGGCGACCGCGTTGACATCGAACGACTGCGCGAGCGTGGAGGAATCCTTGGCCGGGCCCTGGGGACGCAATGGCCCCTTGGGAAACAGCAGCGTGTCGGCGCCCGGGTTGGAGATCACGTTCCCGATCCACACGAACGGCACGCGGCCCGTGAAGATGCCGGTCCCGCCGCGCACCTGGGTGTGTCGGTCGCCCACCGCGTTCCAGTTGAATCCGACGCGCGGAGCGAATAACGGCTTGGCGCCCGGCAGCTTGCTCTGATCGATGGTGGTCGGTTGGCGATTCTGATCGAGCGCCGTCAACGACCGGGAAAACTGGTTGTCAACGGGAGTCGTGGAATAGATCGGGAAATCGACCCGCAGCCCGTACGTGAGGTTGAGCCGGTCCGACGCGGGGTACTCGTCCTGGGCATAAAAGCCCACCTGCCCGACGGACATGTCTTCGCCCTTGTACAGCCCAGTTCCGATAAAAGACCGGAACTTGATCTGGTTCGGGTTGGTGGGATCGGTGGCTCGGAAGAATTGAGCCAGCGAGTCGAATGTCGTTCCGCTCGCGATCCCCGCCGGAAGGAAGAAGACCCCGTCCCGGAAGATGTTGAACGAGTTGAAGAACGAGAACGACTCGAAATTCGCGCCGACGGTGAAGACGTGCTTTCCCCGGAACAGACTCACGTTGTCGGTGAACTGCCACACGTCCTGATTCAGAATATTGTGAATCGAGAATGGCTCGTGCCCGACCGTCGTGTACGTGACGCCCGCCTCGCCGATCTCGATCGTGGGGAAATCCTCGCTGAACGGTTGGCGAAAGTCCCGGAACCGGTTGTAGCTCGCGAAGAAGCGGTTCGCGAGCACGCGCGTGCGGCTGTTGAGCTCCAGCGCGAATGAATGCAGATGGTTGTTGATCGCATAGCCCGACTTGTAGAACGGCAGGCTGCTCTCGTTCGGGCCCCGGCCGGTGTTGTTGAAGCTCAGCACGAAGGGGTGCGGCGGCAGATCGCGCTTCGCCTTCAGGTAGTCCCAGCGGAACGACAGGGTGTTGCTCGCGTTGACGTTCCAATCCAGCTTCGCGATGAACTTGTCGTTGTCGGTGTGGTGCAGGTATCCCTCATACGAGCCGGGATCGTAGTTGTACGCGGTCATCATGCGCCGGCGGATCGAGTCCATGATCGCGGCGCCCACGCGCGAGATCCCGAACCCAGACGATCCGTTGCGACTGGCGGCGAAGTCGGAGCCGGGATTGTCCGACCGCTCGATCTCCCCGTTGACAAAGAAGAACAGCTTGTCGTGCACCAGGGGCCCGCCGAGCGACGCACCCGCCTGGATGAAGCTCAGGTTGGGGTTGGCGACGACGGGCGACCCCCGCACGGTGTTGCCGAGCAGGCTCTGGTTGCGACCGAACGTGTAGGCGGAGCCGTGGAACTCGTTCGTGCCGCTCTTGGTGACCGTGTTGACGTTGGCGCCGGTGAAGCCGCCTTGGCGCACATCGAACGGGGCGACCGAGACCTGCACCTGCGCGACCGCGTCGTACGGAACGGGCTCGGCATTGGTTTGCCCGCCCGGCGCCGGGTCGTCCAAGCCGAACGGGTTGTTGAAGTACGACCCGTCCAACGAGATGTTGTTATAGAGCCAGTTTCTGCCAGAGAAGCTGTAGTTGCCGTCGTTGCGCGGGTCGACCCGGATCAGGTCGCGCGTGCTGCGCTTGACCGAGGGCAAGAGGGCCACCTTCTCCGGATCGATGAACGTCGCCGCGCCCGTGCGCCCCGGGTTGAGGACCGGGTCACGTTGTCCAGCCGCCTCGACTGCCTCCAGCTCGATCGCTTGCGCCTCGAGACGGAAGTCCACGCGGAGATCCTGTCCGAGGCTCAGGAACACGCCGTCCTGGGCGTGCGACTTGTACCCGATGCGGGTGGCCGTCACTCGATACGGCCCGCCGACGCGCATGTTGGGAACGTTGTAGGCGCCGCCGGCCCGCGTAACGGCCCGGTATTGCGTGCCGCTCGCGACGTGCACCGCCACGATCGTCGCATCGGCGAGGGGGGTTCCGTCTTGAGCGGCGACCACGCCGCTCATCGCCGCCGTGGTCACACCCTGCCCCCACAAGGGCCGGAACCCCGACGCCGCTGAACCGAAGACGAGAAGAGCCGCGCCCAGCAAGCGGGCCGGCCTGAACCCGCGGATGCCGCACGTCATGAGGTATCTCCGACCGCTGTGGTACAAGGGCGCGCCAGAATTAGCACCGGACCGGGAGCGGCGCAAGGCGGCCCGAGCGCCCATCTTTGAGCCATGCAGAACCCTGACATCGCGCGCCTGTTCGACGAGGTCGCCGATCTCCTCGAGATCCAAGACGCCAACCCCTTCCGGGTGCGCGCCTATCGCAACGCCGCCCGCACGATCCGTGACTTCCCCGAGCCGATCGCCGAGCTGGTGCGCTCGGGCGCCAAACAGCTCACCGCCATCCCCGGCATCGGCGAGGACCTGGCCGAGAAGATCACGGCGATCGTCACCACCGGCGAACTGCCCTTGCGTAAGCAGCTCGCCGCCAAGCTTCCCGCCGGGCTGCTCGACCTGCTGCGCATCCCGGGCCTCGGCCCCAAGCGCGTGAAGCTGCTCTACAAGAAGCTCAAGGTGAAATCCGCGGCCGACCTGGCGAAAGTGCTGGACGCCGGAAAGGTGCAGAAGCTCAAAGGCTTCGGGCCCAAGATGGAAGAAAAGATGCGCGCCGGGCTGGGGCAGGCGCAGGCGACCGAGCGCCGCATGCTGCTGCACGAGGCCGAAACCCAGGCCAACGCGATCGTGGCTTACGTCAAAGGAGGCGGGGCCGTGCGGCAGATCGAGGTCGCGGGGAGCTACCGCCGGCGCCGCGAGACGATCGGGGATCTGGACATCCTCGTCACCTCGGGCGACAGCCCCCGCGTGATGGACCGGTTCGTCAAATACGGTGAAGTGCTGGAGGTAGTCTCGAAGGGCGAGACCCGCTCGACCGTCAAGCTGCGCGGCGGGCTGCAGGTCGACTTACGCGCCGTCGAGCCGGCTGCCTACGGCGCGGCGCTGCAGTACTTCACGGGATCCAAGGCCCATAACGTCGAGCTGCGCCAGGTCGCGCAGGGCAAGAAGCTCAAGCTCAACGAGTACGGGCTGTTCCGGGGCACGCGCCGTATCGCGGGGGAGACCGAAGCGGAGATCTACGACGCGCTGGGTCTCGATTGGATCCCGCCCGAGCTGCGCGAAGCGCGTGGCGAGATCGCGCTGGCGCGTGAGCATCGGCTCCCCAAGCTCGTCGAGCTGGACGACGTGCGCGGCGACCTGCAGATGCACACGAACGCCACCGACGGTCAGGGGACGATCGCCGAGATGGCCGACGCCGCTCGGGCGCTCCGGTACGAGTACATCGCCATCACCGACCACTCCAAGCGCGTGACCATGGCGCGCGGGTTCGATGCGAAACGGCTGCGCGAGCAGTGGCGCACGATCGACGAGTGGAATGCCGGCGCGCGCGGGATCACCATCTTGAAAAGCGTGGAGCTCGATATCCTCGAGACCGGCAAGCTCGATCTCCCCGATGACGTGCTCGCCGAGGCCGACTACGTCGTCGCGACGATCCACTACGGCACCAATCAAACCGAGCGGGAGCTGACCCGGCGGCTCGTCGGGGCGGCTGAGCATCGCTGGATCGACGCGATCGGCCACCCCACGGGCCGCCGCCTCGGCAAGCGCGAGCCCTATCCGCTCGACTTCGACGCGCTGGCCCGCGCCTGCGCCGCGGCGGGCTGCCTGCTCGAGCTCAACGGGCACCCGGAGCGCATGGACCTCCCCGACACGCTCGCCGCCGCGGCGAAGCAGCGCGGCGTGCGGTTCGCATTGTCCACCGACAGCCACCAGCCGAACAACCTGCCCTTCATGAAGTACGCAGTGGATCTGGCGCGGCGGGCGGGACTCGAAGCAGGCGACGTCCTGAACACGCGACCCCTCGCGGCCTTCCGTAAGGGGTTGAAGCGCGCGTCTCACACCAGGGCCAGCTGAACCACCGGCGCAAAGCTGGTGCGGTGATGCGGCGTGAAGCCAAATTCGGCCAGCGCCGCGAGGTGCTCCGGCGTGCCGTACCCCTTGTTGCTGGCCCAGGCGTAGCGCGGGTGGCGCGCGGCGAGCCGCTCCATCAGCGCGTCGCGCACCGTCTTGGCGATGACCGATGCGGCGGCGATGCAATGGCAGTGGGCATCGCCGTCCACGATCGCTTCGTGCGGGCAGGCGAGCTCGGGGATCGGGAGGCCGTCCACGAGGACGAAATCGGGAGCGCACGCGAGGCGGAACAAGGCGCGCCGCATCGCAAGGATCGAGGCGCGCCGGATGTTGAGGCGATCGATCTCGTGCACGCTCGCGGCGCCTACGGCGACGGCGAGTGCCCGGGCCCGCACCACGCGGGCCAGCTTGGCCCGCTGAACCGGGGGCAGCAGCTTCGAGTCACGGAGACCGCGAATCGGCTTGCAGAAGGGCGGAAACACGACGGCCGCGGCCACCACCGGACCCGCCAGTGGACCGCGGCCTGCCTCGTCGACACCGGCGACGAGTCCGCTCCCCCCCCCCTCGCCCCGCGCCACCCAGAGCGCGCGTTCGCGCTCGAGCGTGGGGCGGGGCCCTCTCACGCCGGCGGGTGCTCCGTCTCGGGGACCACGACGCCGCGCTTCTCGCGGATCCGGGCCGCCTTGCCCGCGAGGCGCCGCAGGAAGTACAGCTTGGCGCGGCGCACGCGGCCTTTACGGACCAGCTCGATTTCCGCGATCGCCGGCGAATGCAGCGGGAAGATCCGCTCCACCCCCACCCCTGCCGAGATCTTGCGCACCGTGAACGTGGTGTTGATCCCCGCGCCGCGGCGGGCGATGCACACGCCTTCGAACGCCTGCAGCCGCTCCTTGTCCCCTTCGCGCACGCGCACCATGACGCGCACCGTGTCGCCGGGGGTGAACGCGGGGAGGTTGGTCTTGAGACCCTCGCGCTCGACCGCTCTCAGTCGCTCCATACCTCACCCCTCTATCCGTCTGCCCGTCTACCCGTCTACCCGTCTAGCCTTTTCCCACAGATCGGGCCGCCGCTCGCGCGTCAGCCGCTCGGCTTGCGCCGCCCGCCAGGCCGCGATCTTCTCGTGGTCACCGCTCAACAATACCGCCGGGACATCCATTCCGCGATAGCTCGGCGGGCGCGTGTAGCTCGGCGGGGACAGCAGCCCGTCGTAATGCGAGTCGCTCGCCGCCGATTCGTGATCGCCCAACGCGCCGGGCAGCAGCCGCACGACGGCGTCGATCACGCACAGCGCCGCCGGCTCGCCCCCCGACAGCACGAAATCCCCGAGCGACAGCTCCTCGGCCCCGAGGCCGTCCGCGACGCGCTGGTCCACGTCCTTGTAGTGGCCGCACAGCAGCGTCAGCTCCCGCCCCAGGGAAAACCGCACCGCGTCATCGTGCGTGAACGGCCGCCCGCGCGCCGACAGCAGGACGATCGGCGCGCCGGCGCCAAGATCCTCCACGGCCTCGAAGAACGGCTCGGGCTTGAGCACCATCCCGGCGCCGCCCCCGTACGGGGAGTCATCCACCGTGTGGTGCCGGTCATGCGTGTAATCGCGCAGCTGCACGACGCGATACCGCGCCAGCCCCCGCTCCGCGGCGCGTCGCGGGATGCTGACCGCCAGCGCCGCCTCGAACACCTCGGGGAAGAGCGTCACGACGTTAACCGTCAGCATCGGCTTCTTCCACGGCGACGAAGTGGTCCCGCCACGACTCCACGACCGCCCGAGACGTGACCCCGACGAACCCAAGCAGCCATTCGCGGTGGTAGGCGCGCCGCCGCGCCACGATGAGCGGGCCCGCGACGACCTGCCGCTCCTCGTTCACCACGTAGAGCCGGGCGCGCGGCACGAACACCGCGCCCGGATTCTCCACCAGGGGAACGACCGACACCTCGCCCTGTTGCCCGTGCGGCTTGCGCAGCCGCCCGACTAGCCGGGTCGTTTCCCCAGCACCCCGGCCTTCTTGAAGAGCGAGCGGACTGTATCGGACGGGAGCGCCCCCTTGGCGAGCCACGCCCGCGCTTGTTCCGCGTCGACCTGGAGGACGGCCGGGTTGGTGCGCGGGTTGTAGTGACCGATCGTCGTCACGAAGCGCCCGTCCCGCGGAGCGCGCTGGTCGGCGATCACGATCCGGAAGTAGCTCTGCCCCTTCCGGCCCACGCGCCGCAACCGAATGCGAGTCGCCATATGCTCAGATCCTCTTGAGGAGCTGCTTCATCTGCTGGAACCGTTCCAGCAGGCGATTGACTTCCTGTACCGATCGGCCCGCGCCCTTCGCGATGCGCAGACGCCGCGACCCGTTCAGGATCGCGGGCTCGGCGCGCTCCGCGGGCGTCATCGAGAGCACGATCGCCTCGACGTGCTTGAGCTGCTTGTCGTCGCTCGGCAGGCCGCGCAACGCCTGCGCGTTCACCCCGGGCAGCAACCCCAGCACCTGCTTGAGCGGCCCCATCGCCTGCATCTGCTTGAGCGCGACCAGGAAGTCTCCGAGATCCATCCCCTTCTTGGACCGCGCCTTCCGCTCCAGTCGCTGCGTCGCCTCCGCGTCCATCACGGTCGCCGCCTTCTCGACCAGGCCGACGACGTCGCCCTGTCCCAGGATCCGGCCCGCCAGCCGCACGGGGTCCACCGGCTCGAGGGCATCCGGCCGCTCACCCACGCCGACGTATTTGATCGGCACGCCGATCACCCCATGGATCGACAGCGCCGCGCCGCCGCGGGCATCGCCGTCGAGCTTGGTGAGGATCACGCCGCTCAACGGCACCGCCTCGTGAAATCCGCGCGCGATCCGCACCGCGTCCTGCCCGGTCATCCCATCCGCGACGAGCAGCACCTCGCGGGGCGCGACCGCCTCCCGCAGCGCCCGTAGCTCGTCCATCAACTCGACGTCGATCTGTAGCCGCCCCGCGGTGTCCACGATGACGGTGCGGCAGCGTGCCTGCTCGGCCTGCCGCACCGCTTGCCGGACAAGCTCGACGACGCCCTCGCCCCATCCCTCTTCCCCCTGCTCCGGAAACACCGGCACTCCCACCTGCTCGCCGAGTTGCCGGAGCTGCTCGCCCGCCGCCGGCCGGTACAGGTCCGCCGCCACGAGACACGGGGCCTTCTGCTCCAGCTTGAGCCGCCGGGCGAGCTTCGCCGCGGTCGTCGTTTTGCCCGAGCCCTGCAGACCCACCAGCAAGATCACCGTGGGACCGACCGACGCGAACTGGAGGCGCCCAGCATGCTGCGCCGCTACCAACCGTCCGTCGGGTCCGACCTCCGCCCCCAGCATCCGCGCGATCTCGTCGTGCACCAGCTTCACTACCTGCTGGCCGGGGCTCACCGCCTTAATCTGGAGCGCCCCCACCGCCCGCTCACGCACCCGCTCGACGAACGCGCGAGTCACCTCGAAGCTCACATCCGCCTCGAGCAGGTGACGGCGGATCTCGCGCAGCGCGTCGGTCACATCCGTTTCGGACAGCACGCCCCGCCCCCGGAGGCGCTGTAACACCGCAGTGAGCTGTTCGGAGAGGGCTGTAAACATCGGGGCACAAAGCTACTTATGGAGTTGGCGGATTAGAAGGGGGAAGGCCCCTTCCCCCTTCCCGGGCCTCTCACCGGCCTTTCACGACCATAATCCGTGGCACGTTGTGCCAACCCGACCATCCAGGCGGCGCGTCCACCAGTCGCACCAGCGGTCGACCGTCGAGCGTGAGTCGCGTCACTTCCCACCGCCGTGTCGCCGGCCCACCCGAGCGCCTCCTGGCCCAGGCCCGTTCCAACCCCTTGGCGAACCGCCCAGCCGCGGCGGTGTTGTCCCAGGCGGAGTACCACACCAGCGCATCGAACCCCGGTCCCAGCACCCGGAAGCGGTCGCCGCCCCAGCCGCTCGCGAGCCAGGCCGACTGCTCCTCCGTGCTGTCGTCGAGCAGCTGCGCGAACAGCAGCCGAATCTCGAACTCTCCCAGGTCGTCCTCGTAGCGCACGGTGTCGGGGGACGGGGGCACGAACGCCAGCTCGAGCGGCACGTCGCCCACCGCGTAGCGGTCGGGATGCAGGATTTGCTCGGTGGACACCGGCATCGCCGCCCCGTAGGGCTGCCGGCCGGGGTGCGTCGTGGCGTACCAGCGCACGAAGTCCGCTCCCGCCAGGTACGGGAAGATCAGCGTCTCGCGCAACCAGCGGGACGCGTGCGCGAACGCGGGCATACGGCGCTGTTGCGCCATCGTGGCGAGCCGCGCTTCCCAGAAGCTGGGCAGCTGCTCGAGGCGCTGCTCGGGCATCATCACGAGCGTCTGCACCAGCGTGGCCTGGCCTTCGAGCACCGCCTGCCCGGCGCTGCGGCGATCGTTCGCATGCTTCAGTCCGAGGATCGAATCGAGGTTCACGTACTGGCCCTGCAGGGCGTGCACCAGCTCGTGGGTGACGCTCGTCCGGACGATGAACGAGTCGATGTCCGTCGGTACGTAGAGGGTGTTCGAGTCGGGATCGAAGTAGCCGCCGATCTGCTCGGTGAGGACGTCCGCAAACGATGCCCGCAGGTCGAGGGACTCCGGCACGAAGCCGAAGAGGCGCAGCGTCTGCTCCAGCCCGGCGAGCTCCGCCGGCGGGAGATCTTCGTCGAACTTGTGGATGATGTAGTCGCGCACCTGTGAGCGGGAGCGCGGCGCGACCGCCGGGTCCCGTTTGAACTTGAGCCCGGTCACCTGCTCGAGCGCGGGCATGCGCTGGTGCACCAGCTCACGCAAGGCGCCTTGACGCTGCACCGCTTCGGCCCGGTCGCGACACCCCTGGAAGGCGGCGGCGCCGGCGGCGAGCGCCAGGCCGGCGCTCGCGAGCCGTCTCATCCCTGCCACTCGATGCTCTTCCCGACCGACGCCCCAACCGCGCGGGCGATATCCTGACCCTGCACGACGATCCCCTGGTGCTCCAACTCGTCCCGCAGCAGCTGGTCGAGCTCGGCGCGGCGGTCGGCGAGCGTCGGGAAGGGGCGGGAGGGGGCGGGAGGGGACGGAATCGTTTCGGTCGTCTTACCGCCCGCTACCGCCCCTTCCCGCCCCTTCCCGCCCAACATCTTCTCGATCTCCGCCCCGATTCGCTCCAGCATCGGGAAGATCTCGGCCACCAGGTCTTCCGTCGGCTCCGCCGCAGGGGACTCGTGGGTGAGTCCCCGCCGGATCATCGCCTCCACTTTGCGTCGCTCGCGAATGAGGCGGTCGAGCTCGGGCGACACCCGCGCAGCCGCCTGCGCGTGGGCGCAGGCTTCGTCCAGCACGTCGATCGCCTTGTCGGGGCGGGCACGCTCGGGGACGAACCGGTCGGTGAGCACGATCGCCGCCTTGAGGGCATCGTCGGTGATGGCGACCGCGTGATGCCGCTCGAGACGCGACCGCCGCGCCACCAGCACCTCCCACGTCTGGATCGCGTCGAGCTCCTCCACCACGACCGGCTGGAACCGCCGCTCGAGCGCCGGGTCGCCCCGGATCCACTTGTCGTACTCGCCGCCCGTGGTCGCGCCGATGATGCGGATGTCGCCGCGCACCAGCGCGGGCTTCAGCATGTTGGCCGCGTCCATCGCGGCCCCGAGCGCGGTGCCCTGGCCGATCAGGTTGTGCAGCTCGTCCACGAACAGGATCAGGTCGGGGTCAGCCGACAGCTCGCGCACCAGCTTGCGGATGCGCTCTTCGTACTGCCCGCGGAACGCCGTCCCTGCGAGCAGCGCCACGTGGTCCAAGGCGACGAGGCGGGCGTCCTTCAGCGCGGGGGGGACGTCGCCGCCCGCGATGCGTTGCGCCAGCCCTTCCACGATCGCGGTCTTCCCTACGCCCGCCTTGCCGATCAGGGCCGGGTTGTTCTTGCTGTGGCGCAGCAAGATGTCGACCACGCGGGAGATCTCGGCGTCCCGGCAGCGCACCGGTTCCAGGTCGCCGCGCCGCGCCTGCACCGTGAGGTCGACGCCCACCCGCTCGAGCACCGTGCCAGAGTCGAACAGCCCTTCGAACGGATCGCCCATCGCGTCACCCCGCCCGCACGAACCGCAGATACCAGTCGATGATGGCGTCGCGGAACACGAACACGACGGCCGCCCCCATGGCGAGGAATACCCCGAACGGGACGTGACGCTTCTTGCCCCGCAGCAGCAGCGGGACGTACACCAGGCTGCCGAACACCGACGCCGCGAAGACGGTCAACAGCACACCCTTCCAGCCGACGAACGCGCCCACCATCGCCATCATCTTGATATCGCCGCCTCCCATCGCCTCTTCCTTGAACACCCAACGCCCCACGACGCCGACCGCGTACAGCAGCGCGAATCCCGTCGCGGCGCCGACCACGGCATCCTTGAACCCGGGCACTCCCGCCGTGAGCGAGGCGCCGAGCCCGATGATCAGACCGGCCCAGTTGTACTCGTCGGGGATCAGATAGTGGCGGGCGTCGGTGATGGCGATCCCCAGGAGGATCGTCCCGAACAGCGCGGCGGAGAGGAAGTGCACGGGCGGCCCGTACACGACCATGGCCGCGATCCACAGCACGCTCACGACCGCTTCGATGATCGGGTATTGCAGCGAGATCGGGTGGCCGCAGCGCCGACATCGACCGCGCAGCAGCAGCCAGGAGACGACCGGGATGTTGTCCCGCCAGGCGATCGGCTGTCCGCAGCTCGGGCAGGTGGAGGGCGGGTGAAACAACGACCGCTGCTTCTTGTTTTCCTTCGCCAGGCGCAGGATGCAGACGTTCAGAAAGCTCCCGAAGCACAGGCCGAGGATGGCTGCCCCGATGAGCAGGATCGGATCAGCGACCACGCGTCACCTCGAAGAGGAGGATGCCCGCCGCGACGGCGACGTTGAGCGATTCGGCGCCCTGGGCCAGCGGGATCGCCACGCGCTTGGCGGACACGGCGTTGAGTTGTGGCCGGATGCCCGCGCCTTCGTTCCCGACGATGACGGCGATGGGGCCGGCGCCGCCCGCTCGGACGGCCCGCTGGAGGGGCTCGCCGTCCGCCGCGGTGGCCCACAGCGTCACGTCGTGGCGGCGCGCCCAGGCGATGAACGCCGCGTCGTCGAACGGCACGACCGGGTGCCGGAACGTCGCGCCCATCGCGGCGCGCAACGCTTTGGGGTTCAGCGTGTCGGCGGTGCCGCGCAGCACGATCGTGCCGGCCGCGCCGAGGGCGTGGGCGGTGCGAATCAACGTGCCCACGTTCCCCGGATCCTGAACGCCGTCGATGACGAGCGCGGCGACGCGCTCCCCGCCGAGCGGGATGTCGTCGGGCACCCAGGTGCGGGGCTCGACCACGGCGACGATGCCCTGCGGCGCCTCGGTGTCCGCGGCCTGCGCGAGCGAGCGGGCCGAGCCTTCTTCCACCGCCACGGCGTGCCGCTCGAGCTCCACCACGAGCTCCCGGCCGCGCGTGGTCCGGGCCAGGTCCGGAGCGACCAGCGCACCCCGGAAGGTCAGGCCCGCCGCGAGCGCCTCCTCCACCAGGCGCACGCCCTCGATCAGCGCCAGCCCGCGGCGGCCGCGCGCCTTGCGCCGTTGTAGATCGCGGATCGTCGACTGCAGATTACTAGCAATGGGTTTTCTCACACGTTCGGGGCCCGCCATGAGGAATCAATATGCGAAGAAGCGACGCCGGAGTCTGCCCCTCCTCGCCGGCGCGCTGGGGCTCGTCGGGGCCGCCGCTTGCGCCGTCGGCGTCCAGGAGGAGCGGCAGCTCGGCGACCAGTACGCGGCGGCCGTGGACACCGGCATGCCCGTGGTCCACGATCCGGCCGTCCAGGCGCCGCTCGACGCGGCGGTCCGTCCCCTCGTCGCCGTGGCCGCGCGCCGCGACCTCCCCTGGACCTTCCGGGTCGTGAACACGACGGACGTGAACGCGTTCGCGATCCCGGGTGGGCATATCTACGTGACCCGCGGCCTGATCGAGCATGCCACCAGCTACAATCAGCTCGCCGGCGTGCTGGGCCACGAGATCGGTCACGTGGACCTGCGCCACACCGCCCGCCAGATCGAGAAGCAGCGCGCGGCGGCGCTCGGCGTGGGGCTCGGCTACATCGTGCTCGGGCGAGAGCCGGGGGCGGCCGAAGGCCAGGCGTTGAACATCGTGGCCGCAGCCGTGTTCGCGCGGTTCAGCCGGGAGGACGAGCGGGCGGCGGACCACGCCGGCGTCCGATACACCACCGCGGCCGGTATCGACCCCCACGGGCTCGCCGACATGTTCCACATCCTGCAACAGGTGCAGGGAACAGACCCCGGCGCCATCGAGCAGTTCTTCGCGTCCCACCCCATGACCGCCGATCGCATCGCCGATGTCGAGCGGACGATTGCGGCGGACCCGGCCGCCCGCGCCGCCGCGCAAACCGGCCGCAAGGACGCAACCGTGTTTCACGAGCTGCAGCGCGCCGTGCACGCGCTGCCGGCCCCGCGGCCCAAGCCTCGGAGCGGCCCGTGACCGGGACGGGGCCGGGGTGAAGGTCGCCCTCACCATCGCCGGCTCCGATTCGGGCGGGGGCGCCGGCATCCAGGCCGACCTGAAGACGTTTCACCAGTTCGGCGTGTTCGGTACCAGCGTCGTCACCGCGGTCACCGCGCAAAACACCGTGGGCGTGCGTGCCTGGCAGGCGTTACCGGCTGACCTCGTCACGCGCCAGATCGACGCCCTCGCCGACGACCTTCCGCCCGCCGCCGTGAAAAGCGGCATGCTCGGCTCGGCGGAGCTCGTCGAGACGGTGGCGGCGGGGATCGCGCGCCGCCGGCTGCCGAGCTACGTGCTCGATCCGGTCATGGTCGCGACCTCGGGAGATCGGCTGCTCGAGCGCGATGCCGAGCACCTGATCACCCGGCGTCTCGTGCCGCTCGCACGGCTCGTGACGCCGAACCTGGACGAGGCCGCGATTCTCACGGGCGGCGAGGTGCGCACGCCCGTCGACATGGAGCGCGCGGGCCGCGCACTCCTCAAGCTCGGCGCCCAGGCGGCGCTCGTGAAAGGGGGCCACCTCGCGGGGGACTCCGTCGTCGACGTCCTCGTGACCGACGGCACGGTGCGACGCTTCAGCCGACCGCGACTCGACACCACCTCCACGCACGGCACGGGTTGTACGCTCTCCGCGGCGATCACCGCGGGGCTCGCCCACGGCAGGCCGCTCGAGCGCGCCGTGGAGGACGCGCTCGACTTCGTGCACCGAGCCATCGCGACCGCGCCGGGGCTGGGACACGGACACGGACCGCTGAACCATTTCGTGCCCGCGCCGCCGCGGCCGCCCACCGATGGGTTGTAAAACACGACGACGCCAACCGAATGTAGGGCACGGCAATGCGTGCCCTACGACTGATCCAGGTACCGGCCCGGCCGCAGCGCGAAGAGCACCACGAGCGCCCCCGCGGCTGCCGCGAGCGGCGTCCGCTCGCGCGTGAGGAACCAGACCACGGCATTAAAGAGGGCGGCGCCGTCCACGACCGCCCACAGCACGATCAATCGTCCCTGACTCGCCACCCACCACTGGTCCGGGCTCTGCCCCGGTGCCGGCGCGGGATCCGGCGATGGGAGAATGCGTAGCAAGACGAGCGCGGTACCGAGCAGCGCCAGACCGGCGTACGTCAGGGTGCGCGTGAGGCTCTCGACGCCTGCAGACTCAGTGGTCCGCTGCACCCACGTCGTCACCAGCAGGAACATGAGCGAGCCCGCGATCAGGGCGCCGTGAATGATCTTTGCCGCCCGCAGTCGCGCCTCCGGGGTGTGTGGGCTCGTCATCGGTGCCTCGAGGGTGGGGACGAACATATTAGTAGCAATCCCGACCACCATCTCAAGTACGGTGGATGGGTGAATGGATGATGGGCGCGCTACAATGATGCCCCGCCCGCCCGCCCATCCCCTAAGTTCGGCTCGTGGATGCGGAACGAGCGTCCCTTCGAGTCTCCCACGCACGGCGGTCGATTAGACTGCCGGGCTACGATTACTCGCGCCCCGGAACCTATTTCGTCACGATCTGCCCGCGAGATGGCGAGCCTTGTTCGGAACGGTGATCGCCAAGCACGTGCACTTGAGCGTTGCCGGTCTAGCCGCGAGAATGTGCTGGCTCGAGATCCCGGAACACTTCGCCAACGCCACGCTGGACGCCTTCATCATCATGCCCGATCACCT
>Ga0137418_10003195_pt1 | contig 15068 bp, 8 predicted proteins | sample CZODoug3_1_2_16f_FD_122242 | JGI IMG/M metagenome (GOLD analysis project Ga0137418, IMG submission 122242) | Vadose zone soil fungal communities from Angelo Coast Range Reserve, California, USA - CZODoug3_1_2_16fungal (Hybrid Assembly) | ecosystem: Environmental > Terrestrial > Soil > Vadose... | reverse complement strand
GACGAATTGCTGCGGCACGCTGGGAAGGAGCGTGGTGGCCGCAAGACCTATCTCGGGACGCTTATGAAGCGCGGCCAGGTATGTATTCAAATTATTGGCGAGGAACTGGACGTCTTTTCCCGAGCGATCCTCCAGCACGAAGGTAAATCCGCCGGCGTTACCGACTCCCGGGATCGAGGGCGGGGAGAAATCGAAAGCTATTCCGACCGGGAGCTGGCTTAACTCTTGGTTGAGATGCGCTTCAATCTCCCGGTACTGTTCCTCTCTCTTTTTGCGGTCATCCCAAGGTTTCAATGTCACAAAGAAAAAGGCGTTGTAACTGGTTCGGACGAAACTGAGCAGGCTGAAACCGATGACACTGGTGGTGTACTCCACACCCGGTGTTTTTGCCAGTACCTGTTCGATTTTCTTTACGGCCTCGTCCGTCCGCTGCAGTGAGGCTGCGTCTGGAAGTTGCAGGTTGATGAAGATATAGCCCTGATCTTCATCCGGCAGGAAACTCGAGGGCACCCGGCTACTGAAGAAACCGGCGGCTGCGAGGAACACGGCCAACATCACGAGCGCAAGTGTGGCCTTGCGAATCAAGGCGCCGGAGAGGCGAACGTAGCCGTCGGTGGCGCGCTCGAAAACACGGTTGAAGCCATCGAAGAACCTCCGCAGCAGGCCTTTACTCTCCTCTCTTGGCCGGAGCAAGAGGGCGGCAAGCGCGGGGCTGAGGGTGAGGGCGTTGAATGCCGAGAGGATCACCGATACCGCAATGGTCACGGCGAACTGCTGATAAAGGCGCCCAGTAATTCCTGGGATAAAGGCCGTTGGTATAAACACGGCTGAGAGCACCAGGGCGATACCGACGACCGGGCCGGAGATCTCTTCCATGGCGCGCAGGGCCGCGTCCTTGGGCGTCAGCCCCTCCTCGATATGACGTTCGACTGCTTCCACGACAACGATCGCGTCGTCCACGACCAGCCCCACGGCAAGCACCAGCCCAAGAAGGGAAAGAGTGTTAATAGAGAATCCAAAAAGAGGGAAGAACAGAAACGTGCCAACCAACGCGACCGGCACGGCAACCATCGGAATCAAGGTCGCGCGCCAGCCTTGCAAGAAGATGTAGACGACGATGATCACCAGCACGATAGCGATCAACAGGGTTAGGACGATCTCCTTCATTCCCGCAGTGACCGCCTTAGTCGTGTCAAGCGCCACGACGTAATCCACGTCTTGCGGGAAGCGCTTCTTCATCTCGGTTATCAGCTTGTTCACTCCCGCAGCCGCACTAACAGCATTGGAACCGGGCAACTGGTATACCGCGACGATTGCGGAGGGTTTCCCGTTCAGACGGCTGAGAGTCGAGTAATCCTGAGCGCCGAGTTCGACGCGAGCCACGTCCTTGACGCGCACAATACCGCCATCCGAGGTCTCGCGGAGAACGACCTGCTCGAAATCCTCGGGCGAAAGCAATCGACCCTGGGCGCGGACCGCGTATGTGTATTCCTGGCCCTTGGGCACGGGCTCGCCGCCGACCTGGCCCGCAGGGTTCACGGTGTTCTGCGCCTGAATGGTGCTAATGATGTCGGTGGCCGTAATTCCCAGCTTGGCTAGTTGATCGGGCTTGACCCACAGCCGCATGGCGTACTCGCCGGCCCCGAAAATCTGCACATTGCCAATTCCCGGCGCACGTGTGATCTGGTCGTGTAGATTGATGTATGCGTAGTTGGCCAGAAACTGCGCATCGTACGTGCCGTGTGGCGAATACAAGCTGATTAGCATCAGTGGCGATGTGACGGATTTTTGAACGGTAACTCCGTAGTTCGTCACGTCGGCGGGAAGCTGAGAGGCCGCTTGTGTTTCGCGCATCTGGGCGAGAATCAGATCCGTGTTCGGGTCTGTCTTCACGTCGAAGTCGATGATCATCGTCGTTTGCCCGTTGGCCGTGGCATTCAACGAATACATATAGTTCATGTTATCCACGCCACTCATCTGCTGTTCGATGGGGGTGGCTACGGACTGCTCAAGTGTCTCCGCGTCTGCGCCGACATAGGTCGCTTGTATTTGCACTTCCGGCGGGGCGATGTTTGGGAACTGGGCGACCGGCAGGCTGGTGATGGTGACCGCGCCGATGATGACTGTAAGAATTGCAATCACCATCGCCACAATGGGCCGATTGATGAAAAACTTAGACATCCGGGTTATCTCCCCTTCGTCTCGGCGGCGCTTGCGGCATATGGCTTGGGATTGACCTGCGCTCCTGGACGGACTTTCTGCACGCCCTCGGCGACCACGCGTTCACCGGGTTTCAGACCGTTTTCGATAATCCACATACTGCCGGTGCGCTCTGCAACCTTTACGGTCACGATGCTTACCTTGTTGTCGCTGTCTACTACCGCGACCTGGTAATTGCCCTGAAGTTCGGAAACTGCGCGTTGGGGAACGAGCAATGCGCCCTCTCTGATGGTGGTCGCGGCACGAATCCGGGCATACTGTCCCGGGCGCAGAATATTTCCAGGATTGTCAAAAAGTCCGGCGATGCGGATTGCACCGGTATTCTGATTCACCGCTCGGTCTGCGAAGGAGAATTTTCCCTTTTTGGCATAGGTCGTGCCGTCAGCCAGGATTAGCTCAAAAGGCATGTGCTCCTCCTGACTTTGCCGAGTGGCTTCCGTCGGGTACAGCCTATTGAAGGCAAGGTATTCCTGTTCGCTCACCGTAAAAAAGACTTTGATGGGGTTAACCGTCGAAACCGTGGTTATAGCTGAGCTGCTCGTATTGACGAGGGCGCCGACCTGAAGCTGGGCCTGCCCGGCAATGCCGTCGATCGGCGCAATGAGCCGAGTAAAATCCAGATTGATTTGCGCGGTCTTCACTGCCGCCTCGGCCGCCTGAATCGCCGCTTTCGAGTTCAGCACGGTAGCTTTGGACGCGACGTTCGTCTGGACCGCATTATCGAGATCCTGCTGGCTGGCGGCTTGCTCCAAGGCCAGCGGCGTGTACTTGTTGACGTTGAGCTGGGCCTGGAGCTGCGTGGCTTCCGCGTTGGCGAGTTGGGCCTGAGCTTGTACTAATTGGGCCTTGGCTTGATCAAGTACAGCCTCAAAGGGACGCGGATCGATCTGAAAAAGCAGCTGGCCTTTTCGGACGAGGGAGCCTTCCACGTAGGCTTGCTTGAGAAGGTAGCCGGTCACCTGAGCCTTGACGTCGGCGTCCACTAAGCCATCGAGCGTGCCAATCCATTCTCCGTAGATCGGAACGTCCTTTTGCAGGACCTGAACGACCTCCACATCAACGGCGGGTGGATTGCCGGCTTGGGCGTTCTTTTCTCGGCAGCCGATATTGAACAGGGAGACGGCTGATAGAAGCAAAAGCGGCAAAACGGAGCCAGGCATTGGGACCTGGAACGAGACAGATGTCCTGCGCAAAGCCATTGCGAGCCTCTCGGTTTAGTTGATTTTCTTCAAGTTTAGCCGTGCCTCTTACGGCGCACGCTCATGCCCCTTCTAAGGGAGGGATTAGGGGCGATGCAAAATACTGATAACGCGGAGCATGCGAGGATGCATCTCGCTGCTCGGGCCGCTAGTGTTCAGGTAGCATGCCCAACCACCGACACGCATCCAATTAGCTGACACTCTGGCGTCACGGACTATTGCTACCGTCAGTACTTCCCATGGAAGATAGCGTGGTTGATATCGGGCCAGAACTCTTTCAAGACGTTGAATGCACCATCCAACGCGATTTGGGTCAGCCATTTTTGGCCGGTCTTCGTCCAGGTGCGCTCTGGCGAGGGGTAATATGTGTCCGAAATTCCTGCGCCAGCCCCGTTGCCGACAATTTCCGAAATGTTGAACGTGCGTCCGCCGGAATCGGTGCGCGTGACAAGAAGGCGGCTGACTGCGTAGCCGGTGCGCTTAAAGAAGCCGCCGTGTCCGAGCGTGTAGTATCGCGGATCTTCGCGAGTCAGGCTGGGGACGATGGCTTCGGTCATGTAGTTCGCAACGGCCTGGTCAGCTACCGCATGCCAGTAATAGCGACCAAATGCGGCGCCCCCGTGCCCGAACTCCGGATAAGAGTTGTTGGCCTGGCTGATGCCGGAGATAATCCCCGCGGAAACGAAAGACGAGTAATCGAAACTGTCCTGCGTGGCAAGCCAGAACCTTTGCCGTAAGGACAACGGGTGAACTTGGGTGGTGGTGCTCACGGCGCGATAGTTTGGAAAAATGCCGAGGATGCGCTTGGGCTGCTTGGCATCGTCGTCAACTTGGGTCGATTCCGGCAGGCTTTTGCCGGTACCGGGTTGGGGCCCCAAAACGGGCGGAGCATCAGGTTTTGGCGGAGCTCCCTCCGAGGGGCCTTGCTGCTGAGCGGATGCTTTGTGGGCGGTGGAGAGAAGCAAGAGGGTAACGGCAGCGGCGGCCACGTAGCCGCGGAAATCTGCATAGGATCTGCCAGCACTCATCTCGTCGAGCTCCTGTTTTCTCCCCAGTTGTGATGCATAGAGCGGCGCCCGCGTTAGACGATGACTTGCGAGCGGGCACAGAGGGTTTCTGCACTTCAAACAGAGGGAAGGACTTAGAGGTTATTGGTGTCTATTGAGGTTTGTTGTAGAAATGCAGGGAGGATTAGCCTATCAAGGTAGAAGGGAATGCGCGGATGCTGGGCTTCGGTCTGGCCAGCGAACGGAACGCTAAACAATGAGGTTAAAACATGGCATCGAGAAACGAACCCGCAGCGCGGCCGATCAGGATGGTGATTGCGGACGTTGATGGAACCTTGGTGACGCAGGAAAAAGTGCTGACAAAACGAGCGGCAGAGGCAGTGCTGCGCCTGCACGAAGCCGGAATTCAATTCACGATCACGAGCGGACGCCCTCCGCGCGGCATGGCCATGCTGATCGATCCGCTGAAACTAACACTACCCTTGGCGGCGTTTAATGGCGGCGTGTTGATTAAACCTGATCTCAAGACTGTTGCCGATCAAAAGTTTCTGCCCACTGGCGCGCCGGAGAAGGTGATCGAGGCTGTTGAGAAACATGGGCTGGACGTGTGGGTCTACACGGACATTGATTGGTTTGTGCGCGACGCGAATGCGCCTCACGTTGCTCGCGAGCAGTGGACCGTGAAGTTTCCGCCAACCGTTGTTAAGACGTTTGCCGGGCTTCTTGGCCGCGTGGCGAAAATTGTCGGAGTCAGTGACGATCTCGAGCGCGTAGCGAAATGTGAAAAGGATGTTCAGCAAGCCGGCGGCACACACATTTCGGCAGCCCGCTCACAGCCTTACTACCTCGATGTAACGCATCCGGAGGCGAACAAGGGCGAGGTCGTGCTCTCGCTTTCAAGGCTCCTCAATATTCCGACGGCGGAAATCGCCACGATTGGGGACATGCCGAATGACGTTCTGATGTTCAAGAAGAGCGGGATGAGCATTGTAATGGGTAACGCGAGTCCTGAGGTGCAAGCCGCGGCCACTTGCGTGACGTCCACAAATGAAGATGAAGGATTCGCGAAGGGGATCGAGAAATTTGTGTTGAACTCGCGCGCCGCAAACGTGTGAAGGCATCCGGCCTCTTGCATTGTCTTCGGGGGCGGTCTCGATTGTCGGAGAGGAGTGGACAAGTCATGAGTATGCAGGAAATTCCCTTGCAGCCGGACTTCAGGCAGCGAGCAAAGACAAATGATGTGGCGGTGGCGCGTCTAATCGGATTTGAGACGAAGGAGATTGCTGATGGAAAGGCGACCGTCGTCTTGGCCGCCGGACCACAGCACGCAAATCCTATGGGCACGCTGCACGGCGGGATTCTTTGCGATATCGCGGACGCCGCCATGGGAATAGCGTTTGCCAGCACACTCGGGGCGGACGAAACGTTCACCACGGTGGAACTTAAGATCAATTTCTTCCGTCCAGTGTGGACGGCACAGCTCAGAGCGGAAGGGGCGGTCGTGCAGCGGGGACGCACGGTTGGCTATGTCGAGTGCACCATATCCGATGAGGAGAACCGATTGATCGCGAAAGCGGCTTCCACTTGCATGGTGCTTCGCGGACAAAAAGCCGCAGGGCGGTAATCCTACTTTCGCGTCGGAACGAGTTTTTGCACGTTTTGGTCTAGCTCGGTACTCCTCCGAGAGCCTTGTACAAGGCAATCACGGCGACATACACATCTTTTTCGCTTTCAGCGACGGCGTCCTCGGCTTGCAACTGCGTCCGTTCGGCATCGAGCAACTGGAGAAAATCAACCACTCCTTCGCGGTAGCGCAGACGAGCGATGTCCGCGGCGCGCTTGCTCTCGCGCGCTTGATCGTTCAATTTGATAAGTCGCGCTTGCTGAGCATGGTAATTCGCCAGCGCGCTTTCCGTTTCTTCGAGGGCGCGGAGCACGGTTTCTTCATAGGAGGCCAACGCGCCTTCCGCCGCAGCATTTGAACCACGTACCCGGGCGCGGGCGCGGCCTAAGTCGAAGGCAGACCACGATAAGCCAGGCGACACGGACCATGCGCGTGAGTCTCCCGTAAAAAACAGACTGCCTCGCCCCGCGACGAATCCGAGGAATCCCGAGACGCTAACCTGCGGAAACAGGCCAGCAACTGCCAAGCCTTGGCGCTCGGTGGCCGCGGCTAACAGTCGCTCGGAGGAACGTACATCGGGACGCCGTTGCAGGAGTTCGCCCGGATTGCCGATGGGCAGAGCCTTGGCGATGGCCGGGTAATCGCGCGGTGTGAGATCCGCATTGAGTTCGCCGGGCCGGGTTCCGGTGAGGACGGCCAACCGGTATTCCGCGCGGGACACATCAAATTCGAAGGAGGGAATCGTGGACTCAATGACTGCCACGCGGGCCGCGGCGCTCGCAACGTCCTGTTCTTCACCTACTCCTGCGTCACGGCGAAGCTGCGTCAGCCGCAGCGTCTCACGCTGATTCTTAAGACTGCGCTGAGCTACCGCCAGGCGCCATTGCGCGCCGCGTAGTTCGAAGTAGTTGCGGGCGAGTTCAGAGACTACGCTGACCTGCACATCGTGAAGGTCGGCCTCAAATGCCTGATTCTCAGCGCGAGCTGCCGCGATTCCATGACTCACTCTTCCGAATAGATCCGCTTCCCAGAAGGCGTCGAATCCAGCGGTAAAGCTATTGATCCTGCGGCGCTCATCACCGAAGCCGGGAATCTGTTCCTTGCTGTGCTGATAGGAGGCCTGTACGGGTACGGTCGGGTAGCGGTCGAGCTTTCGTTCGTCATATATCGAGCGAGACTCGGAAAGCCTGGCGCGTGCAATGCGAATGCTGTTGTTGGAGGCGAGTGTGCGGTCTACGAGCGAATCGAGGACCGGATCTTCAAACTGTTTCCACCAGCGCGCATCAAACGGCGCTTCTGTCTCGAGGTTTGCGTCCTCTGCGTGGAATTTCACTGCGGAAGTCTGCGGCGATTTGTAATGGGGACCCACGGAGCATCCGCTGAGCGGGAGTAGCGCAGCGAGAAGCGGAAGGTATTTTTGAGAGGTTGTGGGCACAGGTTTACGCCTCCACCGAAGTTGCAGACGAGAGTTTTTTACTGGTCGGCGATTTCTTGGCCTCGCGGCCTTCCACCAATCGCTGCACCAGAACGTAAAAGACGGGAGTTAGCACCAATCCAAACGCAGTGACGCCGAGCATCCCGAAAAATACGGCAACGCCAATCGCGCGGCGCATTTCTGAGCCTGCTCCGGTAGAAAGCACCAAGGGAATGACGCCCATCGTAAACGCAAGAGACGTCATTAGAATCGGCCGCAGACGCAAGCGGCACGCTTCCAGCACGGCATCGAACCGGTTCATCCCCTCCTGAAGCTGTTTCTCCCTGGCGAACTCGACGATAAGGATGGCGTTCTTGCAGGCCAGACCAACGAGAACAATCAAGCTGATCTGAGTGAAGACGTTGTTGTCGCCATTCAGCAACCAGACGCCGGCGATGGCCGAAAACAGGGTCATCGGAACAATCAGGATGATTACGAGAGGTAACGACCAACTCTCGTATTGAGCGGCGAGCACCAGATAAACGAGGAAAACAGAGAGCGGAAAAATGTAAACCATGGTGTTGCCGGCAAGAATCTTCTGATAGGTGAGCTCTGTCCATTCGTATTTCATGCCGTTGGGCAATTGGCTGTCCAGGATTTTGGCGATCGCCGCTTCCGACTGGCCCGTGCTGAAGCCCGGCGCGGCGGCCCCATTGATTTCCGCCGCCGGGAATCCGTTGTAACGCATGACCCGGTCCGGTCCGTACGTCGACTTGACGGTGACGATCGAGCCCAGCGGAATCATTTCTCCGGCAGCGTTTCTTGTTCTCAGATGATTGATGTCTTCCGGTTGCAGCCGGTATGGCGACTCCGCCTGCACGTTGACCTGGTAGGTCCTTCCAAAACGATTGAAGTCATTGACGTAAAGCGAACCGAGGTACACCTGCAGAGTGTCAAACACGTCGCCGAGCGAGATCCCGTACGTTTTCGCCTTGTCGCGGTCCACGTGAGAATCGATCTGCGGCACGTTGATATCAAAGCTGGAGAACACACCGATTAAGCCTGGTGTTTGATTGCCTTTCTGCAGTGTCGCAGCGGTCTCTTTGTAGAGCGGCTCCAAGCCCATGCTAGCGCGATCTTCAATGTAGAGTTTGAAGCCGGCCACCGTGCCCAATCCTTGAACCGGAGGCGGAGGGAAAATTGCGATGAATGCGTCCTGGATGGACGCGTACTGTCTATTCAGGTCGGCCGCGATGGCATTTGCGGAAAGCTCCGGAGACTGCCGTTCGTCCGAAGGTTTCAAAGGCGTGAAAACGATGCCGGAATTCGGGCTGTTGGTGAAGCCGTTGATCGATAACCCAGGAAAGGAAACTGCGTTCTGAACTCCGGGATTTTTCAATGCGATGTCGGACATTTTGCGAATTACATCTTCGGTGCGATCAAGAGTGGCGCCATTGGGCAATTGCGCGAAGGCCACGAGGTATCCCTTGTCCTGTGTGGGGACGAAACCGGCAGGCACGCGGGAAAATCCGACAATCGTCAGACCGATGAGTCCTACATAAACTACAACTGCAATCAGGCTCGACCTCAGTGTGTGCGTGACGAGTATTCCGTAGCCGCTCGAGGCACGCCCAAAGAAGCGATTGAACAGTCTGAAAAACCAGCCGAAGGTAAATTCGATGGCGCGGGTGAAACGATCTTTCTTGGCATCGTGAGACTTGAGCAGAAGCGCCGCAAGCGCCGGACTTAGCGTGAGTGAATTGAACGCGGAAATCACCGTGGAGATGGCAATCGTCAGTGCGAACTGCTTGTAGAATTCGCCCGAGAGTCCCACGATGAACGCGGTGGGGACGAAAACCGCGCACAAGACCAAGGCGATCGCCACGATAGGTCCACTCACCTCTTCCATCGCGCGCCGGGTAGCTTCGTGCGGTTCATGTCCCAAAGCGATATTTCGTTCTACGTTCTCCACGACGACGATGGCATCATCCACGACGATTCCGATGGCGAGGACGAGCCCGAACAACGAAAGTGTGTTCAGAGAGAAGCCCAAGAGGAGCATGATGGAGAACGTCCCGACCAGGGAAACTGGTAGCGCCAGCAATGGAATGACGGACGCCCGCCAGGTTTGGAGGAAGACGAGTACCACGAGCACGACCAGGATGAGGGCTTCGATAAAGGTGTGGCCTACGGCGTGAATCGATTCGCGCACGAAGACAGTCGGATCGTAGACGATTTTGTAGTCCACGCCTTCCGGGAACGACTTCTTGAGACGTTCCATGGTGTCGCGGACCTGTTGCGAAGTCTGCAGTGCGTTCGAGCCGGGCCGCTGGGAAATCGGAAGAGCCGCGGCAGGCTTGTTGTCCAACAAACTGCGGAGTGCGTATGTGCTGGAACCTAGCTCGACGCGGCCCAGATCGCGGACGCGGGTAATCTGTCCATCTTTGGCTGCGCGCACAATGATGTTGCCGAATTCTTCCTCAGTCGTGAGGCGCCCCTGCGTGTTTACGAGCAATTGAAACGCGGTACTTCCCGTATTGGTGGGCGGAGCGCCAAGCACGCCCGCAGCCACCTGCACATTCTGCTCACGAATTGCCTGGACCACGTCCGTGGCGGTCAAGCTATGCGAGGCGAGTTTGTTGGGGTTGAGCCATACGCGCATGCTGAAATCGCCCGCGCCGAAGACCTGTACGTTTCCGACGCCGGGCAGCCGACCCAACTCGTCTTTCACCTGGAGAATGGCCAGATTGGCGAGATACAACATGTCATAGCGATTGTCCGGCGATACCAGGTGCACAACCATCAGCAAGTCCGGCGAGGTTTTGTCCGTGGTTACACCCAGGCGCTGAACTTCCGGCGGCAAACGCGGCAAAGCCTGCGACACGCGGTTCTGCACCTGGACTTGCGCTTTGTCGAGATCGGTCCCGAGTCCGAAGGTGATGGTCAGAGTCATTACGCCGTCGGCGGTGGCTTGCGAAAACATGTAGAGCATGCCTTCGACGCCATTGATCTGCTGTTCGAGCGGCGAAGCGACTGTATCGGCAATGACAGTGGGATTTGCGCCGGGGTAACTTGTGCGCACGACGACAGTGGGCGGCACGACCTCCGGGTATTCGCTCAGAGGAAGGCGAAAGTAGGCGATTGCGCCGATGACGAAAATGATGATCGAAATCACCGCGGCAAAAATGGGCCGCTTGATGAAGAAACTAGAGATGTTCATGGTGGCCCTGGACTATTCCCGCACTTTCTGACCGTGCGACTTCTCTTCGTGACGAACAAGAGCAGATTGCGTGGGGGTATCACTGGATTGATTGCGTTGGATGGCCATGGAGACCTTTTTCGGTGTGACGGCGGCTCCGGGGCGCACGCGCTGCAGGCCGGTTACAACGATCACGTCGCCATGCTGCAAACCATCACGCACGACGCGCAATCCGTCTGCCATCGGGCCGAGCTTGACGGGGCGATACTCGAGCGTGTTGTTTTTGCCGAGGACAAAAACGTATTTCTGATTCAAGTCGGTAACGACCGCCTCGTCTCTGGCCAGGCAGCCGCTCTGCGCTCCGCCACCTTGCAATCGAATCCTTGCAAACAGTCCGGGCGTGAGGGCCAAATTCTTGTTCGCAAAAGTAGCGCGTAAGCGAATTGTTCCTGTCGACGTGCTGACCTGATTGTCCACAAAACTGATCTGACCGGCGTGAGGGAATCCGTCTTCATCCGCGAGCCCCAAGAGGGCAGAGCCGCGCACCTCGTGCGAGGTTGTCGCATGGGTTTGCGTGACGCGCGCATACTTCAGATAGGTCTGTTCGTCGACATCGAAGTAGACGTAGATCGGGTCGAGCGAAACCAGGGTCGTCAGCGGCTTGATTTGCGCGGCGCCGCCTTCGACCAAATTGCCTTCCGTTATCTCGGCTCGACCCACTCGTCCCGTAATGGGAGCCGTGACGCGCGTGAATTCCAGGTTCAGCTCCGCGCCGCGAAGGGCCGCCTCCGTGGAGGCGATGCGAGCTTCGGCTTCGCTGCGAACAGCGGCGCGACGATCGTATTCTTCGGCGGACATCCCGTCGTTGTTGTGAAGGCGCTCGGCGCGTTCAAAATCACTTTGCGCTCGTGAACGCTGCGCCTTCGCTTGCGAGAGTTCGCCCTTCAGACGGTCCACTTCCGCTTGGAAGGGGCGTGGATCGATTTGAAACAGGAGATCGCCTTGTCGAACAATCTCGCCTTCTTTGAAGTGCACGCTCTGCAAGTAGCCGGAAACGCGCGGGCGCACTTCCACCGCATGGACGGCTTCCAGGCGGCCTGTGAACTCATCACTGTCGCCGATTTGCTTGCAAACAACTTCGGCGACGCCCACTTCCACTGGGGCGGGAGCGCCCGGTTGAGCCGAGCTGGAACTGGAACACCCGGTACTAAGGGCGGCTAGCGTCGCGAGCCCGATAATCAGCATCAGCCGCGGCACGGTGCGTTGGTGCTTACTCTTCCATGCGCTTGTAACCAATTGCATCGGTTTCCCCCAAGTGGCGTCGTGCACTTCTCGTTCTGATTTTTAACAATTGGTGATTTACGTGGTTAAGATAGATGACGGACGGCGAATTCCGGTTACATGGGAATACGAGACGCCTGGGAGGAACATGGTATACAATCTGTAACCAGGTAGACATGGCTAAGCGTTTGGAACTCTGTCCTGTCGAAACCACCGCGCGTATCGTCGGAGGACGGTGGAAGGGCGCGGTTCTAGAGCAGCTCTTTCAAGGCGCCAAGAGATTTTCCGAACTGAAGCGCGGCATCACCGGAATCACGCAGCGAACACTCTCACAGCAACTCCGGCAATTGCAGAGCACCGGCATAGTCGAACGCACCGTTTACCCGGACACGCCGCCGCGAGTGGTCTACGCCATTACGCCACTTGGGAAGTCTCTGCGGCCTTTGTTGGACGCTATGTGCCACTGGGGCAGGTCGCACTCGGCTGCGATGGCGTTGAAGAAACTTCGGGCTTCCGATCGACAGCAATAAGGCCGGTCTAATAATCGCAACTATTCCCCTGCACGAGGGTATATGTACTCGCCCTTCGCTAGGCCGGCCAAAGACGCATTTTTAACAATTCTGTGTTTGACATCAGCACAAATAAGGCTTAAACAGTGCGAGCAGGGACAAGTCTGCTTGACTGTCCTTGGATGTGAAGGAATTCCACCGTCCCCGCCCGGTCATGGTTCGATCGGGTTCACTCACGTCGTAAAAAGCGATCGTTCACAGATGCACGTTCGGGATTAAGTCTCGTTGAGGTCCAAACCTTCTTTGGCTGCATCTCAACTATGCCGTTCAGGCTCGATTCCGCTTCGGGGAGGCAATCTTGAAAGCCTGCACACTCCTCTTAACAGATTTAATATCAAAGCGATGCGCCAGGCTGCCAACTATTTTGGCCGCCACTCTTTGCATTAGTTCGTGCTTCGCCACCGGCGCTCGGGGTACTCCCTCTGGTCCTCTTTCAGCAGAGTACACGGACGTCAGTTCGCCGGAATCGGCGGAGGTTGCGATTCCGGGGCCTCTGCGCTCCTTCTTACGCATGGCAGGAATTAGCCAGAAGGTCTCGCCGGAAGAGGTTATGCCTTTGCTGGCCCGCAATGTATTCGCATTGGGCTATGAGGGGCCCTGGCCCAAGGGGCGGCGGTCAGAGTTTCTAATTCTTCTGACGCATTACGTGCAGCAGGCACGAGAATTGACGGCACTGGCGGGCACGGATGGTGTCCTTCATGTTTCAAATTGTGACGACGCGAAGCCCTTGCTGAAAATCCTGGGCTATCGAACCCGGCCGGATTGCGGGCAGCGTAGCACTTTCTTGGAGACCGCCGATCCGCAAAGAGCGTTCCTCACGATCGACTCCGGATTTCCGCTAGTGGATCTTGAAAAGAGCCTGCAAGAGGGCCGGACTTTCACCTATCCGTTTGGGGCATCACGTGTGCCTGCGTCGCCCGTTGAACTCGAATGGAGCAAAAAAGAGAAAAACGCTGATGTGCTGGACATGATTTTAGACGATCCGGGAGTGGCCCGCTTTTACTGGGCATTGGCGCGGATGGACGTCGAGACTCTGTCAACCTTGCGGCAAATGCACGCGCTTAAAAAAATGGTTCCGCAAGCGCCGATCTTGCACTTTTACGGCAGCCACATTTGCGTTCGATCTGGGCGGGTGATTGTGCCGGGAGGATCCGTGGCAGCGCCTGCGTGGAAAGAGCTAGTCGGAGCGTCTCCCGATTCCCCAGGAGAATTCATACCTAGATTGGTCACGAAGGACGGCGGCTGGCTGGCGGCATATTTTGACGACCTCTCGAGCGTGCCGCTCTCGCAGCAAGCTCATTTCACCGAACCTGCGCGACTGCGGCGGCTTTATGAGATGTTCCGCGGCAAAGACTCTTCCGACGCAGGAACGGGAGTGTTTCGGCATGACGCCGGCTTGCTTCTTCTGGTGACCCGACTACGTTGGCAGCCGAACGGCGATCCGTACGTTCCAGGAAATCTAGACGTATGGAAGAAAATCTTTCGGCAAAAGACAGACTACAAAGTCATACGTGATTTTGGCCGTCGAACCGATCATTGGGATCGCCCAGGTCAATTGCTGGAGGCTTTGTTCGCGATTTCTCGAATATCCACCGATTCAGGTCCTTTGCAAACGTATCTTATGCTCAGCGAACTCGATGGCAGGCGCCCTCCGGAGCATCGTCTTAGTCCCCAGACGGTGGCCTTGCTGGCCAGCAAGTTCTTTGAGTTCAGCGACCAGTACCTGGTCTTTTCGGAATTTCCGGATTTGAACGATGCTTCGATCGCCGCCTTCGTGCAGATTGTAACTGCTCTAAACGGTATTCAGAAGGAACCGTTACGGGGCAATGCTCTCGGAACTTTTCAAGCCAGCGTCGGTTTATGGCAAATACTGGCGCGGCAGGGTGAAATCCCCAGCGAAGGTTTGAACGATTCGTGGCAAAAAATGATCAGGCCGTTTGGCAGGATTGGCTCTCCCGCGCAACTTTTCGATGCCGGGCGAAGCTCCGTAAAGGACCTGCTCCTCGCCGCAACCGGGAAACCTGATTGGTCTCAAGACAAAATCATCAATTTGCTTGCCGGTCCCACCCAATCCAGTTCGGACGCCCAGAGCATGCATGAATTGATGGCCAACAGAATCCGCTCGATTTTGGACGAGCAGCGTTTGGTTTCTCTCGACACGCTCTTGGCCCTGGGTGACGGCTTGCGCGAGGCTGCACAAGGAAGCTTCTCAGGCAATACCTTGCTTCCTTTGGCCGGGGAACTCAGGGAATTTGAGATGCCCCAACCAATCTTCCGAAATAGCGAGAGAGAGCAGTGGGCTGCTGGGATTTACAACAACCGTCATACGGACCTGCAGATGCGCACGAACCTGGCGAAGATAATCAAGTCGCCTAATTCACTCGAACAAGTTGCCGAAGCTCGCGGCCAACTCGCTCCGTTCCTGCGAGACACGCTGGTCGGACTCAATTACGCCTACTACGAGCCTCCCGGCGCCCAGATTCTCCACCATAATCCACTTTTCGTTCGGTCGCATGATTTTGCAGGCGACACCGTCGTCGGCCTGGATCGACTTT
>Ga0137418_10003194_pt1 | contig 15070 bp, 15 predicted proteins | sample CZODoug3_1_2_16f_FD_122242 | JGI IMG/M metagenome (GOLD analysis project Ga0137418, IMG submission 122242) | Vadose zone soil fungal communities from Angelo Coast Range Reserve, California, USA - CZODoug3_1_2_16fungal (Hybrid Assembly) | ecosystem: Environmental > Terrestrial > Soil > Vadose... | reverse complement strand
AAAGGGACGGAATTTTTGGCAGGAGGACCTGCCTGGGCTTGAAGAGAAGCCGGAAGCGAAGACCCCAGAAAGACGAGAAGAATCAGCTGCAGCGCCCGGGAATGCTTGCTGGACAGGGAATGGGGCACGCTGTTCCTCCAGGAGTGTGTCTCAGGCAAAAACGGTCAGTCAGGGAATAGTCGCAGGACGCACCGCCTCGAATCTCCTGAATGTATTGACGACGGCAGGGGTTCAAGAGTTAGCTGTGAAAAACGAGGGAGCACAGGCTGAAGTGTGCACTACTTGATTTGCTGGTCGGGCGAGAGAGCCTGGTTGATGCTTTTTAGGGATTGGAAGCCGTCTTGGACGACGGTGGATTTGATGTTGTCTTTGGTGACCAGCACCGGGCGCAGCATGATGGTGGGAACCTTGATTTTGCCATTGCTGATGAGGCCATCGGCGTAGAGCTTTTCGCCCTTGGCCATGCGGACGGCCTCTTCCGCGGCGCGAACGGCTTCATTGATGACCGGCTTGTAGATGGTCATGGACTGAGTGCCCTGAGCGACGCAAATGACAGCGGCCAGATCGGCGTCTTGCCCGGTTACCGCGACTTTGCCGGCGAGATTATGTTCGCGGAGGGCTTGGATGGCGCCGCCAGCCATACCGTCGTTGGAAGAGAGAACGGCGGCGATATTGCCCTGCGACGAGTCGATGGCCTTGAGCATGAAGAGATAGGCCTCGGAAGCCAGCCAGTCCGGGGTATAAGCGTCGGCAATCAGCTTGATATCGCCACGAATAACATAGGGGTGCAGAACGTTCATCTGCACGTCGTGCAGAGTTTTTGCGCCTTCGTCATTGGGAGAACCGGCGATGATTACGTAATTTCCCTTGGGCGCGAGTTTCAAGAGATATTCAGCCTGCATCCTGCCGATTACCAGACGATCAAAACTGATGTAGAGGTCGACGTCGCTATTGAGTGCGAGGCGGTCGTAACTGATGACTTTGACGTTGGCGGCTTTCGCGGCGTCAACCATGCGGCTGGCTTTGGAAGTGTCGTGGGGGAGCAAGACTAAAACTTTGATTCCGGATTTGATCATGTCCTGCACTTGCTGCAGCTGACGATCTTCGTCGCCGCCGGCGTCGCTGGAGATCACTTGCGCGCCCAACTGCTTGGCGCGCGCGGTGAAGGAAGTAAGGTCGGTTTGCCAGCGCTCGCCCTTCATGGCTTCAAAGGAAAAGCCAATTTTTATTTTGCTGGCGGTCTGCGCTTGAAGCAGTGGTGCGGAAAGGAGGAGTGCGAGAATCGCGGAGAGAGCGGATAGGCCACGGCGAGCGTTGGTCACAAAAAATCCCTCCAGCAGAATGGCGGTCTAAGAGTGCTCGATGAAATAAATCAGCGAGCGAATTCGTCGAACGATTTGGCCCTAGCAAGTATCGTCGGGGTAAGGAAGCGAAGCAACGGCGTGACCACCGTGCGACGCAAGACAGTTAATGGCGGGGAAGAAGCTGGCTGGGTAGTGGTGGTACTTTACAACAAAAAGTACTTGACGCAGAGAAGCATTGCGCTATGCTGGGCCGGGTGGCAGGTACAGAGCGAGGTGCAAATCATGGAAAACGTGGGAGTAGGGACAGGAATTGGAGCAGGGCCGAACGGGACGACTCGAGGAGCGTTTCTGCAAGCGGCGAAATTTTGGGAGCCGCGGCGGGTAATTTACAACCTGGTGCTCACTGGCGTGGTGGTGGCGTGGGTGGGATTTAGCTGGCCGCATTTCCGGCCGATGATGCGATGGCAGGGGTTGTTATTTTTGGTGGTGATGGCGCTGATAGCCAATGCGTGCTATTGCGCGGCGTATGTGGCGGAGTTCGCGATGCAGGGATCGCCGATCAGTTCCGGATGGAGGCGATGGCGCTGGGGACTGTGGGTGTTGGGAATGTTGTTGGCGTTGGTCATGGAGAATTATTGGATTCCGGATGAGGTGTACCCGTTCGTGCAGTGAAGCGAGGGAGGCAATTGGTCGGATATGCGATACGGTCAATTCGGATTTTAACGCAGAGGACGCAGAGTTCACGGAGAGGAAGCTAGGAAGACGAAGCTCAGCAGGGCTGCAGCATTACATAGAAGGCGGAGACGACGGGAAGAAACGCCGATCGGGAGATCGGCGTTCCCAGGCCGGCTCGGAGCGGGCCTGGTTGCGATTCGCGAGTGTGAAAAGCGATTACGGGATGAGGACGATTTTGCCGGCGGCGCCGGAGGGTTTCATGACGTCGATGTGGGATTGGGCCGCGTCTTTGAGCGGGAGTTCGGAGCCGACGACCGGGCGAAGGGTGCCGTTTTCGAGACCGGCGATGAGTCCGGCGTGAATGTCGGAGGCTTCGGCGTCGGTGATGGCCCAGAGGGTGAACGCGAGGATGGCGCCGCGGCGGGACATGATGTCGCGCGGAGTGATGGTGACATCGCCGCGGCTGCCAATGACGATGACGCGGCCGTATTGCGCGAGGAGTTTCAAGTCGGCGCCGAGATTTACGTTGGCTAACATTTCGAGAATAATGTCGACACCTTTGCCGCCGGTGGCTTTCAAAATATTTTCCTGATAACCCGCTCTGGAGTGATCGAAGGCTTGATGTACGGCTTCACGTTTGATCAGGTCAAGGCCTTTTGCGGTGCCTGCGGTGCCGAAAACGGTGAGACCGAGCGCGCGGGCGATTTGAATGGAGGCGGTGCCGACGCCGCCGCTGGCTCCATGAATTAAAACTGTTTCGCGGCCGTGGGCTTTGGCCTGGTGATGCAGAGCGTGATACGCGGTGCCGTAAGGAATGAAGACGCCCGCGCCTTGCGCGAAGGAAACATTTTCGGGCAGGCGATGAACTTGTGATTCTAGCGCGAGAGCGTATTCGGCGTAAGTGCCGGAAAGACTTTTGGCGACGTAGACGCGGTCGCCGGATTTTACTTTTGTGACGCCGGCGCCGATGGAGTCGACTACGCCGGCGCCGTCGGTGCCGGGAGTGTAGGGAAGTTGCGGAAGGACGGCGTAATTGCCGGTGCGGGCGTAGGTGTCGGCGGGATTGACGCCAGCGGCGTGGATTTTGACGAGGACTTGTCCGGCGGCGGGCTGCAGGGCGGAGATTTCTTCTAGCTTTAGAACGTCAGGGCCGCCGAAGGCGTGGACGCGGATGGCTTTCATGGGTTGCTCCGGAAGATGGAAATTGGAAAGCAAAAACGGAAAAGCCTAGAAAAAGTGCAAGCGAATTTTAACACAGAGGGCGCAGAGAGCACGGAGATGCGGAAGAGAGAACAGCAGACTCCTGGTCCGCTGCGGCGAGCTCGGAATGACAGGTGGCGATAAGCCGCGACCGCAAAGAATTAGAAATGGTCGTCGTGGGCGTGGGTGGCGGGCTGAGATTCCAGCAGGCCCGTAGTTTGGCCCCAAGCGGTGGTTTGCCAGTTGTCTTTGCCTTTTTTTTGCGGGATCCAGGGAGGCAGCGACTGATTTAGATACGTTGCAAGCGCGAAGATGTAGGGCTCGTACATGCGGCGAAGTTCGGCCAGGCGAGTGTCGGCGGCTTCGCCATCGTTGAGTTTGAGGCCGTGTTGAGCGAGGACATCGCGGATGCGGAGGAGTTCGGTTGGAGGGAGGCGGTCGAACGGCAACGGGCGCGGCGAAGTGCCGAAGACTTGCGAGAGGTCGACAACGGCGTGACGGGCGATGGCGAAGGTGAGTTCGGCCTGGCGTTCGCAGGCGCCGTCTATGCCGACCATAACCAGCGAGCAAGTGTCGAGGATGGCGGTGAGCGAAGCGATCCACGATTGGTTGTCATGTTGCGAACGAAAATAGGCGAGCACCGGATAGCTAAGATGGCTTTCCATGAGTTCGGCGGACCAGAGTTCCCAATCTTTCAGAAGCTGGCGGAGGGCGTCCTGGCCGTGCGGATAGCTATGGCGGCGGAGCAGTTCGCCGGCGGTGGGCGGAGTGCCGGCGCGGGAGTCGAGGAGCGTGATGCTGACTTCGCGCTTGGAGAACGAACCGTAGATGAAAGGAAGATAGCCGATGACGCCGGCAAGAAAGCCGAAGCCGAGGCCGGCTTCAAAGACGACCAGAACACGGGCCATGCCGGAACGCGGGATCACATCGCCGAGACCGAGAGTGAAGAAGGTAGTGCCGCTGAGGTAGGTGTCGGTCCAGAAGCCCGAGGTGAAGCCGGTGACGTTGAGCGCCGAGCCGGAACCAAATTGCATCAGCGCAAAGCTAAAGACCAGTCCAACAGCCCACACCGCGACAAGAATCAGAAGAGAAAGGGGGCCGAAAACGCCGAATGCGGATTCGCGGACCTTTTTGGAAGGCAAAAGGCCGACCGTGAATTTCCATACGCGCCATAAATTTTTATAGAAAAGGCGGGAAAGGCGGAAACGGCGGGTGACGCGGCGAGGGAGGATGATCACCTCGAAGGCGTCCCAAACGACGATGAGCAGAATGGCGACGCCAATAAGGAATGCAATTGGATGCGTGGGCATGAGCGAAATTGTACCTTTTTAGACGCGAGTTGTACCGAGAGCATGAAGGACAAACGCAGAAGCGGATTCCTCGGGCAAGAGTCGCCGTCGGAATAACAAGTATTGGCTTCGTGTCAGACTTAACCGACGAGTTTGGCGCTGACGCTGATTTCGGCTTTGAAAAGTTTCGAAACTGGGCAGCCGGTTTCGGCGGCTTTTACGGCGGCATCGAACTTGGCCTGATCGGCGCCGGGAATGGTGGCAACGAGGTCGAGATGGCTCTTGGTAATGGAGAAGCCGTCGCCGACTTTATCGAGAGTGATGGTGGCGGTGGTTTCCAGTTTTTGCGCGGTGATGCCCGCGCCACCGAGTTGTGCGGAAAGTGCCATAGTGAAGCAGCCGGCGTGCGCTGCGGCCAGCAGTTCTTCCGGATTGGTGCCGATGCCGCTTTCAAAACGCGAATGGAAGGAATACGGGGTTTGTTTGAGAACGCTACTGTCGGTGGAAAGAGTTCCTTTGCCGGCTTTCAGGTCGCCTTGCCAGACTGCTGATGCTTTGCGCTGCATGATCTTTCGCCTCCAAAAGATAATATTTGAATGGTTTGAATCTAACGAATTCGATTCGAGAAGAGGTGCGAAGGGTATATTCGCACAAAGTGTTCACCATTTGTGAAAGACGAAGAAGACGGCCAGCGCGAGGAAAGCTGCGCCGACGCCATAATTCCATTTGAGTTTTTCGCCGAGATAGGTGACCGAGAAGATCGCGAATACCGCGAGGGTGATGACTTCCTGAATGGTCTTGAGCTGCGCGGTGTTGAATTCGTAGGAGCCGATGCGGTTGGCTGGAACCTGAAAGCAGTATTCGAAGAAGGCGATACCCCAGCTTGCGAGAATGACTTTCCAAAGCCCTTCGCTGCGGTATTTGAGGTGGCCGTACCAGGCGAAGGTCATGAAGATATTTGAAATAGTCAGCAAGACGATGGTGCGCACGAAGCCTCCAGGGAGCGCCAAGCAAAGATAAAAGGTTGAGATCCTTCGCATCGCGGCAGGAGCCGCAACGCTCAGGATGACAGAAAAACCAAAAGCCTGATTATACGTTGAGGGTGAGAGAGACGAGGCCGGGGAGCGTGGGAGGCCCTTGGACAACGATGGGAGGCATTTTGGAGCGGTCCACGGGACGATAAAGGGTGTCGCGTTCAACCGGGACGCGGCCAGCTGCGCGGATGAGGCGTTCGAGTTCAGCGCGCGGAGTGAACTCGGAAGTTTTGGCGCCGGCGTCGTGATAGATCTTTTCTTCGACCACGGTGCCGTCAAGATCGTTGGCGCCGAAGCGCAACGCGATTTGCGCGATGCTCGGCGTGAGCATGATCCAATAAGCTTTGATGTGTTCGAAATTATCGAGGATCAGGCGCGAGACGGCGATATTGCGAAGGTCGAGATAGCCGGTGGTTTTCGGAATGTGCGACAGCGGAGTGTTATCCGGGTGAAAAGCCAGCGGAATGAAAGCGACGAAGCCGTGGGTCTCATCCTGCACTTCGCGAAGTTTGACCAGGTGATCGACGCGCTCTTCTTCGGTTTCCACGTGGCCGTAGAGCATGGTGGCGTTTGAAGGCAGTCCGATTTCGTGCGCTTTTTTCGCGGTGTTCAGCCAGACCTGACCGCTGACTTTGTGGTCGCAGATGATGCGGCGGACGCGAGGATGAAAAATTTCCGCGCCGCCACCGGGGCAGGAATCGACGCCGGCTTCTTTCATGCGGCGAAGAGTCTCTTCGATGGAGATTTTCGCGATTCGCGAAAAATAGTGAACTTCCACCATGGTGAAAGCTTTCAGGTGTACGCCGGGGCAGCGCTGTTTGAGGCCGCGAACCATTTCCAGAAAATATTCGAAGGGTAGGTCGGGATGCAGGCCGCCGACGATGTGGAATTCGGTGGCGCCTTCGCGAACGCCTTGTTCGGCACGCTGATAGATTTCCTCCAGTGCGTAGGTGTAGGCGCCGGGCGAGTTTGGATCGCGGCCAAAGGCGCAGAGTTTGCAGTGCGCCACGCAGACGTTGGTGGGATTGATGTGGCGGTTGACGTTGAAATAGGTGACATTGCCGTGTTTTTTTTCGCGGACGTGATTGGCGAGCCAGCCGACGGCCAACAGATCGGACGAGCGATAGAGGTCGATGCCATCTTCGAAGGAGAGGCGTTCGCCCGCGAGAACTTTGCTCGCGATGGGCCGCAGGCGTTGGTCGGTGAGGATTAGTTCGCTCAAGAGATTATGCTTCCTTGCGAAAATCAAAAACTCGGGAAAAGAACCGGTCTGAAGACCGGCCACTACAAAATCGAAAAACCGCTAAGACCTTGCACTACGTTAATTATCGCAAATTTTGCCGCGTTGCGGCGGTAACTAATACGACGAATGGTTCGTAAAATTCAAACTTTCCAGAGGGCTGCAGCAGCTCCCCAGAAGAGCAGGAACGAAATACTAATATAACCGTTCATGGCGAAAAACGCAGCGTCCAGCTTGCTTAAATCGTCGGGTTTAACGAGGGAATGTTCGTAACCAAGCAGCGCGGCGACGACAATGATACCGGCCCAGGCAGGCCAAGGCAGAGAGAAGCTGACGGCGAGCCACGCCAGCAAGGCTACGACCGCGACATGCATGGCTCGAGCGATTAAGAGCGCAGCGGCAATTCCAAAGCGCTGGGGAATCGAAAAAAGGCCGGCGCGGCGGTCGAAGTCAACGTCCTGGCAGGCGTAAAGCACGTCGAAGCCGCCGACCCACAAGGTGACCGCCGCGCAGAGAATCAACATGCGCAAATCGAGATGGCCGGTGATCGCGATCCAGGCGGCGGCAGGTGCGCTGCCCAGCGCGAAGCCAAGGAAGAGATGGGACCAGTTGGTGAACCGCTTGGTGAAGGAATAAAAAAATAAAATGAAGAGCGCCAGAGGGGAGAGCTTGAGCGCGAGGAGGTTTAGTTGCCACGCGGCAACGACGAAAATTGCGACGGCGGCGACGGTGAAAATCCATGCGAAGCCTGTGGAAAGCGCGCCAGTGGCCAGCGCGCGCTGCGCGGTGCGGGGATTCGCTTTGTCGAAGCGAACGTCGGCGATGCGGTTAACGGTCATGGCGGCACTGCGAGCGGCGACCATGGCGACGATGATCCAGAGAAATTGTTTCCAGGTAGGCCAGCCGTGGGTGGTGAAACGCGCGGCGAGCAGAGCTCCGGTCAGCGCGAACGGCAAGGCGAAGACCGAGTGTTCGAACTTGATCATTTCCAGGACCGTGCGCAGGCGGTTCATCGACGAATCCAAACAGCGGATTTTAACGCAGAGGACACAGAGTTCGCAGAGAAGGAGGATTTTGTTTGAGCAAACCCAACCGATAAATTTTGCGACTGGCGAATCATGCTTTGGCTTCTTTGGCCGCGGCTGAGCCGGTCCAGCGGAACATGGCGTCTTGCGGCAGATCCATTTGCGCCAGCACGCGGCAAACGTATTGTGTGACTATGTCGTCGATGGTTTTTGGCGCGTGATAATAAGAGAGAATCGCGGGCATGATTACCGCGCCGGCCTGTTGAGCGCGCAGCATATTTTCCAGATGGATGCGGCTGAATGGTGTGTCGCGCACGCAGAGAATCAGCTTGCGGCCTTCCTTGAGCATGACGTCGGCGGAGCGCGCGAGGAGATCGTCGCAAGTACCAGCAGCAATTTTTGCCAGTGAGCCGACAGAGCAGGGAATTACGGCCATGGCGTCGACGGTGTAACTGCCAGAAGCGATGGAAGCGCCAACGTCCTTGTTTGCGAGAAGGTCGATTTTTTGCGAAGGGTGGCCCAGTATGCGCTGGACCAATTGACTCGGGCTGCCAACAGTAATTTGCAATTCTTCGGCGAAGAGCCGCAGTCCGGTTTCGCTGACGACGAGATGGATGCGTTCGACGTGGGGATCGGCGTCCAGCAGGGTGAGCATTTTCTGGGCGAGCACCGCGCCGCTGGCGCCGGTCACACCCACAGTAATGATTTTTTTGCCGTTTTGTTGCATGTTATCGCCGCGGATAAATTCAGTCTCGCAGCCGATTTGGGGCAAGTCAAGCGGCGGGAAGCGATAGCGCAAGTGATAAGCTTTGAGAGCACAGCGGGATAAACCCTGCCTGCGGCAGGTAGACCGCTGCTACATAATTGGCGAAGGAAATGAACTCTCAGGAACTTTTGAAACTTTTGCAGGCGGTGCAGTCCGGCAAGCTCGAGCCAGCGAAGGCGATCGACCGGCTAAAGCATTTGCCGTTCGAAGATTTGGGCTTTGCGAAGGTGGATCATCATCGAGCGTTGCGGCAGGGATTCGCCGAAGTAATTTTTGGAAAAGGGAAGACTCCAGAGCAGATTGCGGGAATTGTGCGGGCGATGCTCGCGAAGAAAGATAGCCGGCACAATATATTGATTACGCGCGCTGACCCGAAAATATTTTCCGCGGTGAAGCGCGCCGCGGGGAAAAGTGCACGACTGGCGAAGTTTCATCCCGGGTCGGGCGTGATCACGTTCGAACGCGAAACGAAAATTGTTGGCAACGGAACGATCTTGGTGGTTTCGGCGGGAACCAGCGATATTCCCGTTGCCGAAGAGGCGCTGCTGACCGCGCGGATCATGGGCAATCGCGTGGAACATCTTTACGATGTTGGCGTCGCGGGAATTCACCGGCTGCTGGAAAATCGTTCGGCTCTTGCGGAGGCGCGGGTGATCATTTGCGTGGCGGGAATGGAAGGCGCGCTGCCGAGCGTGGTTGGCGGGCTGGTTGGAGTGCCGGTGATTGCGGTACCGACAAGCGTTGGCTATGGCGCGAGTTTTGGTGGAGTTGCCGCACTACTCGGAATGCTGAACTCCTGCGCATCGAATGTGACGGTGGTGAATATTGACAATGGATTTGGCGCGGCTTGTGTGGCGTCGTGCATTAACCGGCTGTGAAATCCTAGACTTTGTTGTTTAGCAGGACTTTCATCACACCGGATTTTTGCGCGAAGGCGATTGCCTGTGGAGCTTCTTTTAGCGGGAAGGTGTTTGTGATGAGCGGGCGGGGATCGACTCTGCCGGACCGGAGAAGCGCGATCGCTTTGTCGAAGGGGCCGCAGCGGGAGCCGACGACGGTCAATTCCTTTACAACGATGGGCCAGGTTTCCACCGGGGCCGCGCCGTGAAAGGTCGATTTTAGAACCAGGGTGCCGCGCGGCTCGGTCATCTGCTGCGCCAATGCCAGGCCGCTCGGCGAGCCGGTCGCTTCCACTAGCAGCGCGTAGGATTGTTTGACCCGCTTTATGTCGCTAGCATCTCCACGGACTTGCTTGGTTTCGATTTTTGCACGGCGGGCAATGCCCAGTTTTTCTGCATGCTTGCCATACATCACAACGCTGGGAAGCGCAGAACGCAAAACGCGCGCGATGAGTTGCGCCAACTTTCCGTCGCCAAGGACCGCGGCTTCCCTGAATCGCTTGATGGGGACTTGTTCGAGGATTTCGCAGGCAGCGGCGAGCGGTTCGACAAAGACGGCCTGTTCATCGCTGATCGAATCCGGAATGACGTGCAGATTCTCTAGCGGGAGCGTCAGATATTCGGCGAACGCGCCGTCGTGGGCCAGGATGCCCAGGACTTTGCGGCGTTCACAATGCCGGGTGAGGCCAGTTTTGCAAAAGTGGCAGAGCGGACGAAAACCGAAAGCGCGGCAAGCAATGTTGATTTCGCCAACGACGCGTTTACCGAGCCAGCGTTTTTTTTCTGCCGCGGAAACTCCGGCAACTTCGGTCACTTCGCCGACAAATTCGTGTCCGGGCGTTCCCTTAAAATTGTGATAGCCGCGCAGGATTTCGATATCGGTGTTGCAGATTCCTGCCAGCCGCAAACGTACCAGCGCCCAACCTGCGCGCAATTTCGGGATACTCTTCCGGCATTCAACCAGTTTTCCGGTACTCGCACGAAATGCGATCATCGCAGGGCTGCGGCTAGGGATTCCGCCAGAGCGCTTTCTTGCTCGGCAAAAACGGTTCGAAAATCCAGGATCACCCGATCGTCCTCAACCCGGGCAATTACCGGAGTGCAGGCGTGGCCGCGACGAAGGCGTTGTTCCAATTGTGCGGCGGAGTAACGGCTGCTCTTGATGCGGATGAGTTTGGTTTGCAGAGACTGGGCAGGTGTTGAGCCGCCGCCAGCCAGTGATTCGCCGCCGGTAATTTCCAGATCGAGTTCGTTCATGGAAAGCGACGGAGTCAGTTCACGGATAAAGTTGCGGCTGCGCTCCTCGATTTCTTTTACTCCGGCGCGAATCATGGCTAGAGCTGGAATTTCGTCAAGCGCGCCGCGCTGGTAGGAGCCGAGCGTGACTTCCAGCGCGGTGATCGTTAATTTATCGACGCGGAGCGCCCGGAATAAAGGATGGCGGCGCACGCGGCGCACGAATTCCGCTTTGCCGGCGATGATTCCGGCCTGTGGCCCGCCGAGAAGCTTGTCACCGCTGAAGGTTACCAGCGAAATTCCAGCCTCGACGCTTTGCCCGACGGTCGGCTCGTGTATTCCGAAGGCCGAAAGGTCCACCAGACAGCCGGAGCCGAGATCTTCCACCAGCGGCAATTTCGCGCGGACGCTCAATTCGACCAATTCGGCGATCGACGGTTTGTCGGTAAAGCCGGACATTTGAAAATTGGAAGGATGAACGCGCAACAGCATTCGCGTTTTGTCGTTGATAGCGTTTTCGTAATCGGCGATATGAGTGCGGTTGGTGGTGCCGACTTCGCGCAGGATTGCTCCGGATTGCGCCATCACCTCTGGAATGCGGAATCCGTCGCCGATTTCGATCAGCTCGCCGCGCGAAACCAAAACTTCGCCGTCCTTCGCCAGCGCCGCCAGAACCAGCAGAATTGCCGCAGCACAGTTGTTTACGACGATGGCGTCTTCGGCGCCAGTCAACCGCGCGAGCAGTTCGGTGGTGTGGACATCGCGCTTGCCGCGCGCGCCGGCTTCCAGGTCGTACTCCAGATTTGAATAGTGGATGGCGGTCTGGCGCAATTCGTCCAACACGCCGGGAGAAAGCGGAGCGCGGCCAAGATTGGTGTGCAGGATTACCCCGGTGGCATTGATGACCGGCTGCAGGGTGCGCGAGAGGATGCGCTCGACTTCGCGCGCGATGACGTCTTCCAAATCGGAAGGGATCACCGGGATCACGGAGATTCCCTTTTCGCCGGTGATTTCGGCGCGGACGCTGGAAAGCACTTCCCGAGCGACTTCTACCAACAATTCGCGCGGGATGCGGCTGGCGAGCTTAGCCATGCGCGGCTGGCGAAGCAATTCGTCCACTGAGGGAATTTGACGGAGTAATTCGGCCCTTTCCGGCCCCAGATCGCGCTTGGCACGAGATTCCATTTGGTTATTGGAGCACAGGCCGGACAGGGTCGCAATGCTGAGGGGGCGCTCACCTGTCCCTGCGGACAGGTAGGTTTTGACGGCGTACAGTTCACTATCAGCCCCCGGGTGCGCGGGAATGGTTGACGCATCCGTCGCCGGCTCCTACGATGGAAAATGAGAAGCTGCCTTCATGGCCACCATCGACGAAGAACTCGGACAGCTCGAACGCGATATCCGGCAGCTGAAGATTGAGTACGATCAATTCTTTGGCGGAGGGCGTAAGCGTCCGCCCACTGAGATTGAGTGGCGCATCGAATTGGTCATTAAGAAGTACGGGGAACGCGCCGGGGATATGAAGTATGGCCAGCGATTCCGCTACAACAACCTCGCCCAGACCTACGCCAAGTATCGCGATATTTTCCGCAAGAAAAGCAAGCAGAAAGAAGAAGGAACCGTGCAGCGGCACTTCGGTGCGGCGGCCAAAGCGATTGAAGCGGAACGCGCGCAACGGCTTGCTGAAGCTAATGCCCGTTACGCCACGGTGGTTGCCGATCAGGCATACTTCCGGATGACCTGCTCGGAGCCGGAACGCGAAGAAGAAAAGGTCGATAAATTGTTTAACGCCTTCGTGGAAGCGAAAAAGCTGGTTGGAGAGGATATTGCGCGGCTCTCTCACGAAGGATTCAAAGAGTTTGTGCGCAAGAAAACCAAGGACCTGCAAAAACAAAAAAATTGCAGCGAGGTCGAGTACGTGGTTGAAACCGTCGACAACCAGGTAAAGCTCAAAGCGTTGGTCAAAGCCTAAGCTGGCCACGCGACTCCCGTATCGATTTCCCCTTTTAAAGTTTCCACAGGCCGCTGCTTCCCGAAAATTGCGGTTCCGCTTACACTGAACTGCTTCAGTTCGGGGAGGATCCTTCATGGCGGTGCAGCGCGCGCTGATCAGCGTATTCGACAAGACCGGTGTTCTGGAATTTGCAAAGCGGCTGGCGGCGCTGAAGATTGAAATCCTTTCTACTGGCGGCACCGCAAAATTGTTGCGGGAGTCTGGGGTTGCGGTGAAAGATGTTTCGGAATTTACCGGCTGGCCGGAAATGCTGGGCGGCCGGGTGAAGACGCTGCATCCCAAAGTGCATGGCGGTTTGCTGTACCGGCGCAATCTTCCTGACGATGTGAAACAGGCCGCGGAGCATGGCATCGCTCCGATTGACCTGGTGGCGGTGAATCTCTATCCGTTTGAAGCGACCGCGGCCAAAGCCGGGCTCACCGCGGAAGAGCTTATCGAAAATATCGATATTGGCGGTCCGACCATGCTGCGATCCGCTGCAAAGAATTGGGAGAGCGTCGCGGTGGTGACTGATCCCGCGGATTATGAGCGCGTCGCTGAAGAACTGGAAGCCAATCGAGGGACTTCGCTAGCCACCCGGCTGGAACTGGCGCGCAAAGTTTTTGCTACCACGTCGCGCTACGACGGAATGATTGCCACTGAACTGGAGCGATTGTCGGTTGCCTCGGGCCACGCGGAGCTGGTGGCCAAAGAGACGCTGCCGCGGCGCGTCTACGTTGCGCTGGAAAAGGTGCAGCCGCTTCGCTACGGAGAAAACCCGCATCAAGCCGCGGCGCTGTACATTCCGGCGGGCAAACCGCCGGCCGGATTGGCCGCCGCGAAGCAACTCCAGGGCAAGGAACTGTCCTACAACAACTATGTGGACTTGGAAGCGGCGCGCAGCATCGCCGCCGAATTTCACAGGCCCGCCGCGGTGATCATCAAGCACAACAATCCCTGCGGAACGGCGGAGCAGGACAATTTGCTCAACGCATATTTGAAAGCGTATGCCTGCGATCCGGTTTCCGCGTTTGGTGGCGTGCTGGCCTTTAACCGCACCGTCGATGCGGCGACTGCCGAAGAGGTCGGCAAACTGTTCGTTGAATGCATCGCTGCGCCGGGATTCGACCCTCGCGCCAGAGAGATATTTTCCGCAAAAAAGAATCTCCGGCTGCTGGAGCTTCCCGAAGCCGGATTGGAACCCGAGCATGGATTGCAATTGAAGCGGATCCTCGGCGGAATGCTGGTGCAGCAATCGGATCTTGGCGAGTTGAAAGCCGCGGAGTTAAAAGTGGTCACCCAGCGCGCGCCCACGGCCGAAGAGCTTTCGACGATGAAATTTGCGTGGAAAGTTTCCAAGCATGTCAAATCGAATGCGATCGTTTTCGCCAAGGATGGCGCTACGCTGGGCGTCGGTGCGGGCCAGATGAGCCGGGTGGATTCGGTGAGGATTGCGGTGATGAAAGCGCAGTCGTCATTGGATGGCTCGGTTGTGGCGTCCGACGCATTTTTCCCGTTCCCGGACGGAGTGGAAGAAGCCGCGAAGGCCGGCGCGGTCGCGGTGATTCAACCCGGCGGATCAGTGCGTGATAATGATGTGATTGCCGCAGCCGACCGGTTGGGTATGGCGATGGTATTTACCGGGATGCGCCATTTTCTGCACTGAGAAATTCGCGACAATCCGGACATAGCGTGAAGGCAAAAGTTATGCGCGGCCGATCTCGGTGCATTTCGCCTTCAGCTGCAAGGCGTCGAGAGAGGCATGGGGCAAGCTCAGGAACAGTTCAATGCGCTTTTCCAGCGTGAAATAGGCCTCGCGAAAGGACCGATCGATGTCTTCTCGGGTCCCGCTCACGGCAGCGGGATCGGGAACGCCCCAATGCGCGGTAATCGGGTGGCCGGGCCAGATTGGGCAAGTCTCTCCCGCAGCGTTGTCGCACACCGTAAAAATAAAGTCCATTTGCGGCGCGCCGGGTTTGCCAAATTCATCCCAACTCTTGCTGCGCAAGCCCTCGGTCGGTAGATGCGCGGAGGCCAGCAGCGTCAAAGCATTTGGATTCACAACCCCGGAGGGATGGCTACCCGCGCTGAAGCCGTGAAACTGTGGAGCGCCGCGATGATTCAGGATCGCTTCGGCCAAAATTGAGCGGGCCGAATTTCCGGTACAAAGAAAAAGCACATTGTAAGAACTGTTCATGGTTCAGTTCACGTGCAGCAAGGAAGTCCGACGCAGCCCGGCGGGCACTCGCACTTCTGGGCTTCATTTGGTTTCTCACGCGAAGGCCGCGTGCCCGGTTTTTCCTCCGCAAGTTCAGCACTGAATTTCTTTTCCGGCAGGTCAGGCTGAATTTTAGGATCCATTGGTTCTCCCCCAAATGAATTTCAACCGCGGCAGGATGGGCCAACAAC
>Ga0137418_10003193_pt1 | contig 15072 bp, 13 predicted proteins | sample CZODoug3_1_2_16f_FD_122242 | JGI IMG/M metagenome (GOLD analysis project Ga0137418, IMG submission 122242) | Vadose zone soil fungal communities from Angelo Coast Range Reserve, California, USA - CZODoug3_1_2_16fungal (Hybrid Assembly) | ecosystem: Environmental > Terrestrial > Soil > Vadose... | reverse complement strand
TGGCGTCAGGCTGAAGAAGGCGTTCTGAAGGAACGGCTACAAGCCTTGCTCTGACTCTCCACCCGTAACGACGCGCCCAGGTCATTTTTCGCGGAGTCGTGGAGATTCGCCTGCCCTAGCGATGAGTCGCGTGGTGAACGTTCGGGCGTAGCGACAAGGGCCGTTACCTCGTTCACCCCATACGAGTTTCAGCTGAGGGGTTAATATATCTACGACCAAAAGATTTGCCTCGGCAACTGATCAATAATGTGCTCGTGGCGTTATTATGAAGTACCCATGAGATACTGGTTACTACGCCGACCCCCGCATTACTCTGACATAAATCCCAACTACTCTAACAAGCCTTGGGACTACGATAAGGTTGTCGTGAACGTCCGCCTAAGGGCGGGTGATGTTGTGTACCTCATAGCTGCTTATGATGAACTTTATGGGTGGGGTCACGTTGATAAGAGGGAATCGTATCAAGACAGTGAGCTTAAACGGCGAGCGTACAGAGTCACGATAACCCGTCCGATTGTTCAGCAGAATCTCTTAGCGGCGAATGAGATCAAACGCATACCAGAACTAGCTGAACTCTTTCGTAACTCAGAATTCAATCTCGTTGAGCTGAGAGCCACTCAGGTCAACGCCTTTAATGAGATGCTGCGCGCTAAAGGAGCCTCAGCACCAGCCAATGCAGAAGGGGACGAACTGGAAACTTCAGATTTACTAAAACTGAAATTTCCTCGCTTGCCGCTTAAGCCCGGTGAGGAAGTCTGGCTCAGGGCTGCTTACGCTCGACTCAAGGAAGGAAAGAAGCTTGAACCGCGCGAGTTGTACGTTTCGCTCTTGGGTAAGATTCCCGAGGATTTTGAATATGGGAGCATTGATAAAAGGCTGGTTTCGGATCAGGAATTAACTCTTCTAGGCATTCTACACGTTGAGTCCCAGACCGAATTTGCGGGAGAAACTGATCGGGTGATCCAGTTCATTAGAGAACTGATTAAGAGAGGAGTAACTGCCGCAACCTCCGAACAAGTCTCTGAAGAGCTCTGTCTGCCAGAAGAACACATAGCCATCATTTTCGGTCTGATACGAAGGCTAGGCAACTTTTGGAATGGCCTTGCTCCCCACCCCAATTTTGCCGGTTATTCTTCGATCACATTCGATGCGATACCTGTCGTAAGAGAATATCTCAATTACAATGGCTTAGAGCCGATACTTGAAAGACTATGCCGGACCGGAGAAGAGGAACAACCCCCACCCCAACCCACAAGTGATAAAGAGTCTCAGTTTGTCCACTCTATGCTCGACTGGAAATTGGGCGAACGATTGGATGCCGGTCTCGATCACATTCACGGCGCCTCTACAGATGAGGTCTCAGATTACGATACTGAGCGTCTGACAAGAACGGTTGAGCGATTTGCAATTTCTCCACCGACTGTTCGTACGGACAAATGCGTCCGAGATGAAAGGACTGTGGAGCTGGAGGATGCAACGTTCGACCGGAAAACCGGAGACACTGGTCACTGGTTCTTAATCCCTATTGAGGGAGAAGCGGAATGGCTTCAAGAAGTAAATAGTCAGATCGTGAGGATGGATAATTACCCCCTAGCCTTTCTCGATGAGAAGCGAAGCTGGATATATATCAAGCTAAGAATATCGCCCGATGATCCTGAAGGAACGTTAAAGCGGAGCTTGGACCAGCGCGTAGCGCTTGTGGAACAGTATGCCACCTTCGTCTCGAAAAGAATTATTGAGTTCAACAAAGAGTTGGCCGAAAAGATGACGGCGGACTTGAACAAGAGAAAAAACGCAATCCAAAAGGCGAAGAGTGAAGCCGAAAACCTTGGGCTGCCTCAGATTTACAATCCTAAGCACGCCGAAACCGCAATACAAATCGAACGTCTGATGCAGAGCCTAAATGCGCGATTCACGAGGCCGCTTACGTATGCTGAGCAGCTATACCAGGAGGTGAAAGAGTTAGCAGAAAGCAACGAGTTGTTGGATTTTGACAAGGCCAAACTCGTCATCGAGAAGGCCGATGATGCGCTTAAAGAATTCGGCAGTACTAATCAAGAGCGAAAGGTTGCGCTAAGAAATTGGAAGTCCCAAGCGGAAGCAGTCTTACCTCCTGAAACTGTTAAGCAACTGAGAGAAAGAACTGAGGGAAGACTGCTACGTAAGGCTTGGCCTCGCCCAATGATGCGAAGAGCGCTACTGATGATTGTCGTTTTGTTCCTTACAATCTCGGGGCTGCTTTATTTTCAACAACTCCGATCGGGTACGGGTGAACTCAACAAAATAAGCCCAGCGCAAACGCCTTCTCCAGTGCCGTCCTCATCGCTGTCCGAAACCGCGGGTCCTGCGGCTTCTCAACCCGTTGCCGTGTCGGAACAACGAGCAGCTCCCACGCCGGAAGGACAAACGCTCCCATTGTGCATCCGTTATGAAGAGTCTAAATCTGCTCTCGACGGGAACATCACGATTGCCCTGGGCGCGATTTCGTACGAAGGTCTTCCTCTTCGTCACTTCGTGAGCTTCACGGTGAATTCTCCCGGGCACAAGTCAGTCAGGTACTCTCGTAAGGAAAACGGTGACAAGATAGTTTTTAGGGGCGGCGGCACCTTTGAAATCATCATAGTATCGATCGACGCAGTTACCGCCTGTTTTGACGCTCGCAAATTGGACTAACCGCGTCCGCTCTCTAAACTGGTGGCTTCCTGTTGTAACCATTTACTTCAAGACCGTGTCTTATCTGCTCCTGAACACGTCGGTGCTCAAGTACTTCAGACCAGAGTCGGCCATTAGCGTGACCACCAGAAGACAGTGAACAGTGAACAGTAAACAGTAAACAGTAAACAATAGAGTGCAAACGGCAGGCAATACTGATTGCTGAGTGCCGTGCCTGACCTCCCAGCAAAGCGGAGGATTTAGCTTCGCCGCCACGGAACATTGTCCGTCCTACTCGACTCAGTTATCGTCCCACCAAGAGGACGCCATGCCCGAGACATCTATACCAACACCGCCAGGTTTCGCTGAGCTTCCGAAAGCCGAACAGGTGCGCTACCTCCAGGCACTTTAGGATCAAATCTCGGAGCACCCTGACGAAATTCCTGTGCCTGAGAGTCTTCTTAAACTTGCTGAAGAACGCTTGCGTTGTTATCGCGAAAACCCTTCCTCGGCGAGACCTGCTTTTGAAGTTATCGACCGGCTGTCACAGAACCGCAAGTGAAGCGAATCGACTCGAAGCCGAAGCTGCCGTCGAAACTGACGTTCGAGCGGTACGGCCTTGCACAAAGCCGTGAATCGTGAATCGTAAATCGTGAACCGACACGGCAAAGGGCGAAGAGCGAAGAACAAAGTTAGTTGCTCATCTAAAGATTGCTCCGCGACAGCAAGGCGAGTAGGATGCGGTTTATGCGAGCAGGCGCGCTGATCTTAGTGCTGGTGCTGGCGTTGGCTTCGACTTCAAACATGTGCGGACTGGTGAAGCCGAATGCAATCAGCCCAGCGGCGAATCGCAATACCCTCGCAGCATCATCAACAATCAATTCCCTTTCAGCTGGTTCCCCACCTCACGCGACCAGCAGTGCCGCGAAAGTAGACTTCACCACGCAGGTCAGGCCAATGCTTCAGTCACGCTGCCAACCTTGTCATTTCTCGGGCGGCGTGATGTATCAACGACTCCCATTTGACCGTCCGGAAACAATCAAAACGCTGGGCGAGAAACTCTTCACACGGATTAAGGATGAGAACGAGCGGCGGATAATTAGAGAGTTCCTGGCGCAGTAACCACGTAAATCGTGAATCGTGAATCGTAAATAGTCGGATTTCGGTCCTCGGGCACTAAACAGCAACGGGCCGACTGTGGCCTGCTCTGTTTATAGCAACAACCAACGAACCGACTACAACGCATAGTTGATCTTCGTGTGGCGCCAGTAGTTTAGAGTCCAACCTTTAGGTTGCTGCTTTTGCCACGAGCAAGCTAAAGCTTGGACTCTGAACTTCTATTTACGATTCACGATTTACGAGTTCTCAGTCGCTGCCGTAACGGATTTCCATGCGACGAATGCGGTAACTGGCAATGATCAGGACCAAAGCCGTGACTATGATTAGACTGGGCACCGCAATCCACGCCGGTGTTGGTTCGGCAACGACGGCAAATGGCCCTTCGGAAACCGGCACCGGCACCAGCGAATTCAGATAGTGAATAACACTGATTTTTTTCAGCAGCGGCGGCAGCAGAAAGTTCAGCCACTCCCAGCCGTACAGTAACAGCGCCGGAATTATCGGGTTACGGAAGAACAGTCCGACCACCAAAAAGAAAGCGCCATAACCGATACAAGCGAGGGCGGTGATGCCCGTGTAGGTCAGCAGTTGGCCCAGCCCCGGGCCATCGAGAAAGAAGCGCGTGCTTTCCGAATAAAAATGCGGCAAGTAAACCAGCAGCATTGCCACGATGGTTGTCGCCCCAAAAAGAACCACAGACGTCACCAGGCCCGCAAGATATTTTCCAATCACCACCACTTCGCGCCGCACCGGGCTCAGGAAATAAAAATGCAAACTGCGATCGATGATGTCGCCGCGAAAAAGGTTCATGAAGATCCAGGCGCAACCAAAGAAAACCACTGTGCGCAGGATCAGTCCCCCATAGAAGATCGCGTAAATCATGTTGTACCGATTGAAATCGTGCCACTCATTTCCAGGCGGAGTGAACGGCGCAAGCAGTACCAGCGGCGCGGTCGGCAGCAAAGCTAACAGGTAAAGCAAAATCGATCGGCGTCCGAGAAAGTTCTTCTCAACTTCAAGCCTGAAAATGGCGCGAATCTGCCGAAACCAAAGCGACCACGGCAGCGGCTGCTTGTCGATTGTTTTTTGCGGCGCAATGTCTACTGTTGAACTACTCATAAGCTTTAACCGTCCGTCACTATTTTGGAGTGCGCTGGCCTGGCAGCGCTTTGGCCGGTTCCAACCAGTTCCCTTAGGCAAGGATCATTAAATCTGCGCCAGTCCGCGGAAGGCCAAAGCGGCGCCAGGCCGCCGCACTCCAAATTACGAACTACTTCCTTCCGAGCCGATCAGGTACTGGTACACGGCGCTCAGGTCGTCGTCGACCGGCGCAATCGACTCAATATTAATTTCACCTTCAGCCACCACTTGATTAAGCAATAAATAAAACCGATCCGCGTCGCGCGTCTTCACAAAAAGGCCCAGGCCGTCTTCATGAAGCCGCGCTTCGACCACGTGATCCTTATCAAACACGCGCGCCGCGAGCTTTGCGGGCTGGTTGCAACGAATCAAAATCTGCATCGGGTGCTCTTCCATCTCATCGCGCACACCGTGTACGTTTCCTTCCGCAACCACGTAACCGTTGTTTAGCAAAATCACCCGGTCGGACATCATGTCAACTTCGTGCAGGATGTGGCTCGAGATGATGACGTGCAGGCCGTCACTCGCAAGCTTGCGAAAAAGCGCGATCGTTTCGGCGCGCACCATTGGATCCAGGCCGTTAAGTGGTTCGTCAAGAATCAGGACTGAAGGCTGATGCGCGATTGCCTGCGCCAAACGGATGCGTTGCCGCATGCCTTTGCTGTAGGCCGCGACTTTTCGATCTGCAGCGTCCAGCAAACTAACGCGCTCCAGAGCGGTAGCGGTCAGCGCCAGGGCTTTCTTCTTTTCATAACCGTGAACCAGCAAAAAGGAGCTGATGAATTCCCTTCCCGTCAATCCGCGTGGAAACGAGTCAAACTGCGTGCAATAACCCAGCTTTTTGAAAAGTTGCTCAGGCCGATCGGTAGGAATATCGAGAATCGTGATGTGGCCGCGCGTCGGCCTCAGCAATCCGGTCATCAAGTTCATCAACGTCGACTTGCCCGCGCCGTTTGGGCCCACGAGGCTGGTGATGCCCGGCTCGATTTGCAGGCTAACGCGGTTTACGCCGAGTATCTCGCCGTAGAACTTCGAGACATCATCGAAAACGATTGTTGTTGTAGAATTTGCCATCCGAAACTTCTTTTCCTTTTATAGACGGGAAGTGTCCCATCTAAATAGGGACAGGCAGGAATGCCTGGCCTACTTCACTACTTCATAGGCTTTCACTTTCCGTGAAAGCAGCGCCAGGCAAATCATGCAAATCAAACCCAAAGCGAACCAGGAAGCCCAAAGCGGCGGCTCGTTCATCACAATTTCACGCCCGACGCTGCCGTCGAAGTCCGTCATGTGTCCGGTCGTGCGCACAAACGTTCCAAACAAACCCGCCGAAACGTTGTTCATCAGCGCGCCGAGGCTGATGATGTTTCCCCAACGCGTGAGAAACAACTGATTGATGACTTCGCCAAATACAGAGGGAATGAAAAATATTCCCAGCAGCGCGGCGCTTGCGATTACACGCCACTTCACCAGGGCCGAGACTGCCTGCGACAACAGCGCCAGCAACAAAATCCAGACAACGCTGCCAATGAAGATCGCGCTGGCAATCCAAAGGTTATCGACAAACCAACCGGCGCCTTCGAGATACGCCTGAAAACAAAACAACAGCAATTGCGGTATCCAGGTGATTGTCGAAAGCAGAATCAAAAGCACTGACATCTTGCCCAGCACATATTCGGCGCGCGAAAACGGCCGGCATAAATAAAGCGGCAACGCATTGTTGCGCAGGTCGCGCGCCACCAGCGGTGGGCCAATCAACAGCGTCACGAAAAAAGCAAAACTGGCTTGCAGGTTGACGAAAGTCTGAAAGAAAAACGCATCGATCGGAATTAGTTCGCGAACGTTAACCTTCAGAATAGCCAGCGCATTAACATTGTGATGCAGATAAATAAGAATCGCTTCGACCAGCAGTGGCGCAAAGCAGACGATGAAAAACGCCGTGAACAGCTTTGATTTGAACACGTCGCGAAAAGCATGGCGCGGAATGATCAGGAAGCGGCTCCATTCCGGGGTCAGCTTGCCGAGATACTGCTTATAAGTTTGCTCATAGACCGCCATGGCCGTTTTCCATCGCTTTCAAGAAGATGTCTTCCAACGAATCGCGTTTGTAACTCAGGCGGCGGATTTGAATGTTCTGCTGCGCGGCGATGCGATAGAGATCGCGCACTTCAATGCCATCTTGTAAGACAACCTTGACCCGCGTGTCGCCGGTCAGCGCGAATTCACAGCCAAGCGCGCCGATCGCCTCGACAAATTTGTGCTGGTCGCCGCGCGTTTCCAGTATCAGGAACTTGCGATTTGCTTTTCGTTCCGCTTCCAAATTGCAGTACACCGCGAGCCGCCCATCTTTTAGGATCAGGATCTCTTCGCAACATTCTTCGACGTCGAGCAGCAGGTGCGAAGACAACACAATATTCGCCTTGCCGCTGTCCCGAATTTCCCGGACCAGCCGAATCATTCGTGCCCGCGCGGGCGGATCAAGTCCGTTGGTCGGCTCATCAAGAAAAATCAAACGAGGACCATGCACGATCGCCTGGGCCAACTTCGCCAGTTGCTTCATGCCCAGCGAATACGTATCGAGACTGCGATAACGAGCTTCGCCGAGACCAACGTAAAAGAGGGCTTCATGGGCACGCTCGAGCGCTGCTTCGGAAGGCAGGCCCGAAAGTTCGGCCATCAGCCGGACGAAATGTACCGCACTCATTTTGGCAATAAACGAATCCCGTTCCGGCATGTAGCCGATGAGCGAGCGGATTTGCTGGGCATCGGTGATGATGTCGCGGCCGAAGATGTGGGCAGTGCCGGAAGCTGGTGGATGAAACCCGAGCAGGGTATGAATCAGCGTGGTCTTGCCCGCGCCGTTGGGGCCCAGCAGGCCGATGGCGCGCCCGCGCAGTTCACCATTTAAGTTTTGCAGGATTGGACGCCGGCCGAACCGCACGCTGAGGTCGTTAAGATCGATGACCGGAGCGAAGTTGGCAGGATTCCTGAGGGCTGCGTGTTCGTAGATTTTTTCGGCTACCGCCATGCTGCTGACTTTATATCTCTGTTCTGATAATTCCAAACAAAACCAAGACCAAAGACTGCGCCCATCAAAACGAATGCGCTGATGAATGCAAACGCTTCCGCCACCGCTAAAGTTCTGCCAATCGCAAGAATTCCGATCAGAAAGACCGGCAGATTAATCACAAAGGCAGATGCCAGCGGGAATAAAGCAGCGGGACGGCAACCTCCGAGGCGTTTGCGCAACCAGAAGAGTGATGGAGCATAGGCGAGCGAAAAAAGGAGAGCGGTGATAATGAGCGAAACCAGGGTGACGCCTTTGATGTTTGAGATACTCAACGAGTCGCCTTCAATAAGAGTGAAAGCAAGCACGATGATTGATAGACCAAGCAGCCACGAGCCGAGCGAAATAAAGGTGAGCTTCATTTGGGTGTCAGGTGTCAGGTGTCAGGTGTCAGGTGCCGGGTGTCAGTTGCGGCCATGCCGACACCTGACACCTGATACCCGACACCTAAGTCCTACTTCTGTTTCAGCCCCTGCTGAAGAACGTGTTGAATCTCCAACGAGTTGGGCATTCCGAAAAGTGTGGCCGGACTCAAGCCGAATGGTCCGCCTTCCGTGTTAGCGGCGAAGGTAATGCTGTCGCCTTGTGCGTAAGCGTACGCGAGTGTCGGCGCCATGTTTGCCGCCATCGTCTTGATTGCCTGTTGCTGTGCCTGCGGCATGGCTCCGGAGTTCGCAACTCGCTCGGCAAAGGGTTGCACCAGCGGCGCCAGGTTCTGATAAAAGACCGCCGAGAAATTCGCGTTGCCGTCGGTCGGCAGTCCAGCAGTAAAGCGCGCCGAGCGCAACAAGGAGTAACCTGACTCTTGTGAACGGACCGACCGCTCGACCATGGCGCGGCTTGGGCCCATTACCACGTAACCATTGACGTAGGTGTAATTAACCTCTACACCAAAGTCAGCAGAGCGCAGCGTGTAATAAGTGCGGCCGCCAATATCGCCGCGGTCCCATGTCAGTCCGGCTTTGCCAAATTTGGCCGCCTCTTTGTTTACTTCCACGACCAGCCGCTCCAGCGTTTGTTGCAGATGAGCGGAATCGTTCACCTCAAACACCATCTTCCAGGACGGGGTCGGCAGGATTGGACCATCAATCGCGAAGGCAAATTCGCCACCGAGCGGTGCAGCTATGTCTTTGCGAATATCCAGACCGTGGTCCGCCTGCTGCTGGTCCAGGTTCTGCTTTAAATCAGGTGAAACTGTTTCCACTACACCAAGCAGATCATCGACGAGCTTGACCGGGTCCTTAACGACAAAACCGGCAACTAGATTCGCATCCGGCGAAATGTATTCGAGCGAGCCCATTGGGCCGGGCGCCGCCAACCACGAAGGAATGCCATGCTGTGCGTCGCTGAAAGAAAGCGAAGCTTTCGTGTGCGTCTTGCCATCGCTCTGACTTGAGTCAAGCACGAGATACTTGACGCTCAACACACCCAGCTTATTCAGCGCTTCCTGATGACGATCTCCATTAGCTTCTTTGCTTAGCTGGGCCCTGGTTTGCGCGATAATGCTTTCTAAATTCGCCGCCACGACCAGACCGGCACCTTGTTGATAAACCTCGGCAATCCGATTGTGAAAAGGACTGGAAGCGAAAGTGTTTGTGCCGCCTTTCTGGACAACGTTGGCAAGCGTTTGCAGTTGCTGTAAATCCGGACTGGCTGCAAACAAGTCATTCTGAATCCAGACGAAAAGCTGTTTACCTTTTTCACCTGAAGCAGTCGCTCCGGAGGGATCGTCTATAAACCGGATGTCAGGCTTGTCGGTTGACTTCGCATACTTCGCCACCTGCTGCTCGAGAAAGGCGCGAAAACCATTGGAGTTTTTGAGCTCGGCGAGCACGACTGGAGCTCCCGGCTCATTCTTGTCGTTCAAGAAAACCGAGACGGCGATTTCTTCGCCCAGGTAATCACCAAACTCACGAATGGAGTTGATGACCTGGTCCACGTTTGGACCACGATGGCCAGACTGCTCTCTCTCCCACCACTCTTTCAACGCCGCATTCTGATTGATACGTTCCTCCATGATGCGGTGCGACTCGACAATGGTAGACGTCAGGTTTGGCAACGCCGCATAGACGATGGTCTTTTCCGGCATCAGATCCAGCAGGCGGGTTGAATTGCGCACGCCCGGAAGCGGCACTCGGGTCAATTCCTTGTTGAGCGCCGTCAAGCCGGCCAAAGTTGCGGCGTAGTTTGCAGCCTTGCGGCTCCACGCCAATTCGTCGTTGACTGGAATCTTGTCAATGGATGCATTCGTTGTTGCCTGTTCACCGCCATGCAGCACCGTGTCGCGGTTAGCATGGTCCAAATGCACCTCGCCTTCGACGACCGAAACACGCGAGCCTTTAGTTCCGTTGTTAACGGAAAAGATCGTTCCGGTAACAGACACCAGCGAGTCGCCAGTATCGACGAACAAGTGCTGGTTCTTTTGCTTGGCAGCTTCGACGATGATGGCGCCGCGGTTTAGGTGAATGGTTGTGCCCTGACCATTCTTCGTTAGGAAAAACTCGGAGCGTTCGCGCATTTCAATCGTTGAACCGTCGCCCAGACGAATGTTGGCGTGGGCATCTTTGGCGGTGCGAATGCGATCGCCTTTTTGCAATTTCTCGCCCGCCGCAACCGGCGCACTGCGCGTGTCCGCAATTTGATAGACCTGACCGTCGGCAGCCTGCACTGTCGCCTCAAGCCCACCGCCAAATGGTGAGTAACGCTGAATAAAAGGCAGTGCTAACAAGCCGAAGCCGATTACCAACGCAGCGGCAATTCCCCAGCGCAAAACAACCGGCTGGATGCTATAGCGTTTCGCGCCGGCGACTTTCTTCACCGGCAACACATCGCGCGAGCGAGCATCCTTCATTGCTTTGCGACAGGGAATACATTCGTGCGTGTGGTCCACCAGCAGCAGCGAACGAGCTTCAGACAAGTTTCCTTCCAGGTAAGCCGGAATGAGCGATTGAAAGTCGCTGCAATTTTCAATATGTTCCGAAGCATGACCCGGTGTCGCAACTTGGTTTGTGTTTTCTGCGGCGATACGCGCCCAAACACGTTCCGCCGCTTGTTTGACCACTACTGAATCGAGCTCTTCGTTTCTCATTTCAGTAGTAGCCTGGTCGAGGATGTTCTCCAACTCTTGATTCGTTTTCATGATGTTTCTCCGACTAGTAGCACAGACTTTAGTCTGTGTTTCAAAATTGCTATCAAGACTACACAGACTAAAGTCTGTGCTACTTATCATGTTTTCCCAGGTACTCCGCAATCTCTTTTTTTAGTTTCGTGCGCGCGCGGTGCAAAACTACGCCGACAACCATCTGTGAAGTGCCCAGCAGTTTTGCGATCTCCCGGTTGTCGTGCCCTTCGTAATAGCGCAGCACGAACATTTCCCCAGCGGTTTTTCCCAAACCTGCGACCGCTTGCCGAATCAGAGTTTGTAACTCGCGATCGGCGTGCTGCGCTTCCGGGCTTTTCGATTTGCTTTGGAGCTTGACGGCAGCGACATCCGCAAGTCCCACCGATTTAGCGCGACTCCGGCTGCGCATCAGATCCAACGAGGCATTTATTGCCGCGCGAGAAAGATAAGCCTCGGGATGTTCGGAAAGGTCGTGATACTCACCGCTTTTGACCAGCCGCAGGAAAACCGTTTGCAACACATCTTCAGCGTCTGCGGGACTGCCGGTGATGCGCTGGGCGGCGCGAAAAACGCGAGCGTGATGGGTCTCAAACAGTGTTTCCAGCTCGCTTGGCGGTGGGGGAAGTGGTCTCAAGGTTCTGACTGCCTGCACGGTTGCCTCCTGAAAATCGTTTCCAATGCGTAAAACGACGGCCAGGAGGATTTATTAACAGGGGGCACAGATTAGCAAAATCTATTTCTTAGGAGAGTGAAGGCTGTTCTAGCCAAAGCCCCTCAATCAAAGAGACAGCTTTCAACTCAAGTCAGCTCGGGGTCAGGAAGGCGGGCTTGCCCCCGCTCTTTATTTGTTTCTTTTCTCATAAGTTCGCCAACCCAACTCTTTCATAGCCTTTGATAACTTCTCAGAATCATCAGACCACCACCATTCCTGATCTACCTTAAGCGGCTTTTCACTTCCGAAATAGAAAGCTTGGAAGCTCGACCAATAGTACTCTTTAGCAGAGGACACCAGCTTAGCCTTCACCGGATTGGCATGAATGTAGTTGATCTTCTGCCAAATCATCCAGTTGCTCCATAGCGGCACAGCTTTAAAGCTTTCCTGCCAGACCTGATATGACGACCCTTCAGTGTCTAGCTTGAACCTAATTCCGTCCGCCACCTTGGTAATATCTCTTGCGGAAAGACTCTTGAGTTGGCCAGTGAACTCTCTAATTCGTCCGTCTTGTGGATTGACTATCAGATGAAGATGATCGGGCATTAAGACATAAGCAATTAATTTGCATGGCCAGTTGTTAAGTAAGGTTGTGAGAGTGTCAATGAAACACTGGCAGCATGCTTCCTGGTCAAAAACGGGAATCCTGTCAAGAAAGTTTCCTGTGACAAAGTGAAGGGCCCCTGGAAGATTTTGATTGGACCACTTTCGTGCCATCAGCGTAAGGAAGCAAATTCAAAGAGCGGGGGCAAGCCCACCTTCCCTACCCTGAGATCCTGTGACTTGCTTAATTATTTGCTAGCTTGAAGGGATTTCAAAAGGCTGGGACAGGGCCCCGGCCCCGCCCCCATCGACTTATTAACGATGCGAGACGTCTAAACCGGCGGGCCTTCACTGGCGTCAAACTCTTCCATTTCCTTGCTCCATTCGGAGCTAAGACGGCTCTGCAAAAGCCGCACACAGCGATTCCATCGGAGAATCGCATCGTCATTGTCGGCTGGTCTAATCTTCTCTGCTTCTTCAAATAGCCCCATTGCCTTTTCGAAAATCGGCAGTACTGCGTGAGGGGGCCGGCTTGCGCGGAGTTGTGCCTTCCCTTTTCGCTCCTGAAGAATTCCCAGGTGATAGACGCGTTCATACTCGCTTGTCAGACCGCGAAACACGCTCTCGGCTTCCGAATACCGATCAGACATTTCCCCGGTAAACTGGTCGGTGATTGCCAGGCCCAGGAGACGCAGTGCTGCTTGATTGTCAGGGTCGATAGCAAGGATGTCACGACAGATCGACTCTGCCTCGCCCGGCTCATTCAGATAACGATAAACTTCCGTTTTGGAGATCGCTTCAGCGAATCCGGCTCTCGAGATTGATTTGAGTCTTAACTCCATTTGGCCTCCTTGCCAGGCGGCAGACGGCAGCAGCAGGAGACAGGAGAACGATGCGCCCACCGCCTGCCGTCTGCTCCTGCCGACTGCTCCTATTTTTTCTTCCCCTTTAGCTTCCGCAGGAACCAGCGAACCGGATCATAGTAGTCATCAACCACCCGTTCTTTGAGCGGAATGATAGCGTTATCAGTGATGTGAATGTCTTCGGGGCAGACTTCTGTACAACACTTGGTGATATTGCATAGACCGATGCCGAGCTCATCCTTCAGCAACTCAGTTCGAGACAAACCGTCGAGCGGATGCATCTCGAGGCCGGCGATGCGAACGAAGAAGCGTGGCCCACCAAATTGCTCTAACTTCTCGTGATCGCGTAAGACGTGGCAGACATTCTGGCAAAGGAAGCATTCGATGCACTTGCGAAATTCCTGCACCCGGTCTACATCTTCCTGCGACATTTTCCATTTTGTGTCGGGGTCCGGCGTGAAGGGCGGAATCTTCTTGTTGACGCGATAGTTCCAGGAGACGTCGGTGACCAGGTCCTTGATCACGGGAAAAGACTTCATCGGCTGCACCGTGATGGGCTTGTCCAGGGGTAGAGCATCCATACGGGTTTTGCAGGTGAGCCGCGGCCGACCGTTCACTTCCGCCGAACAGGAGCCACACTTGCCCGCCTTGCAATTCCAACGCACAGCCAAGTCCGGGGCCTGGTTCGCTTGAATATGGTGGAGCGCGTCGAGCACAACCATTCCCGGAGCGATGGGGACACGGTAAGTGGCGGCTTTGCCACCTTCGCGGTCGCCTCGAAACACCTCAAAGACTGCTTCGGCCATCGTGCCTCCGCTGTTCTGCTCTACCACTCGTCACTCGTCATTACTTCTCATCGGCGACAAGCTGCTTTAAGTCATTGGGCAATTGCGGCACCGGTGACTGGCGCAGCGTCATCGCCGCGCCTTCACGGGCAATTACATTATTCTTGGTTCCCCAAGTTGCGTCGAGGCCGGAATGGTCGATGCGGCTGTGTGCGCCTCGACTCTCCTCGCGTGCCAGGGCGCTGCGTGTAACGGCTTCGGATACGGTCAGCATCGACGTCAAATCCTGCGCCAGATGCCAGCCGGGATTGAACATTCGCGATCCCTCGACGCTCACGCGGCTGTTGCGTTCCTTCAGTTTCTCCAACTCCGCCAGTGCGCGAGCAAGATCTTCTCGCGTCCGAAAAATGCCCACGAGATTCTGCATAATCTCCTGCAGGTCCCGATGAATCGTGTAAGGATTCTCCCCTTCCTTGCGTTCGAAAGGGGTCAGCAGATCGCGCGCGGCATTCTCGATCTGCGTTGAGTTGACCGACGTCGTCTGCACTTTTTTCGCGTGCTCGGCGGCGGACAAGCCGGCGCGGCGCCCGAAGACGAGAAGATCGGAAAGTGAATTGCCTCCCAGGCGGTTAGCGCCATGAAGTCCGGCTGCCGCCTCTCCGGCGGCGAAGAGTCCGGGTACCGTCGCCTGCGCGGTTTCAGCTTCGACGCGAATTCCGCCCATCATGTAATGGCAGGTGGGTCCAACTTCCATCGGCCCCATCGTAATATCCACGTCCGCGAGTTCGCGGAATTGGTGGTACATGCTGGGGAGTTTCTTCTTCACGTACTCGGCGGGCTTGTGCGAGATATCGAGGAATGCGCCGCCGTGTTCCGTGCCGCGGCCTTCACGGACTTCCGTGTAAATGGCGCGAGCTACCACGTCACGCGTGGAAAGCTCCATCTTCTTCGGATCGTACTTCTCCATGAAGCGCTCGCCGGCCTTATTGGTCAAAAGGCAACCCTCACCGCGCACCGCTTCGGTGACGAGCAGTCCCTGCACGCCGGGAGGCCACACCATGCCCGTGGGA
>Ga0137418_10003192_pt1 | contig 15072 bp, 13 predicted proteins | sample CZODoug3_1_2_16f_FD_122242 | JGI IMG/M metagenome (GOLD analysis project Ga0137418, IMG submission 122242) | Vadose zone soil fungal communities from Angelo Coast Range Reserve, California, USA - CZODoug3_1_2_16fungal (Hybrid Assembly) | ecosystem: Environmental > Terrestrial > Soil > Vadose... | reverse complement strand
AAGAGTCGCTCTGTTGCGGAGGTCGACCATGGTGTATCGATTCATAGCCGCCGCGTGCACGGTTTTGCTGGGTCTGACCCTGCTTGCCTCACCTGCCCGGGCCCAGACCGCCACCGGAACGATCCTGGGCGAAATCAAGGACTCGACCGGCGGGGCGCTGCCGGGCGCCACCGTCACGGCGATCAATCAGAGCAATGGGGCGACGCGCGATGCTGTCACCGACGCGCGCGGCGGCTATAGTTTTTCCGCGCTCCCTCCCGGCGTCTACACGATCAAGGCCGCGCTCACAGGGTTCCACGAAACGCAGCGCACCGATGTCCGCCTGCCGATTGCCTCGCAGGTGGAAGTCGCGTTCGTGCTGGAGGTCGGCGGCGTCCAGGAGACCGTGACGGTCAGCAGCGTCGCCCCGCTCGTGAACTCCACCGAACAAACGGTCCGTACAAACATCGAGACGCAGCAGATCGCCGAACTGCCGCTCAAGAGCCGCGACTTCCTCGACCTGACGCTCCTCGCCCCGGGCGTCGTCACCGACCAGGGCTCGGCCGTCGGCGGGCAGACCGATTCGATTTCCTTCGGGGGGATGAGCGAGAACTACAAGTCGGTCTGGCTCGAGGGCGTCGACTTCAACGACGAAGTCACCGGAGGAGGCTCCTCGCTGTCGTCGGCCACCCGCATCGCGCTCGCGCAAGAAGTGATTCAGGAATTCCAGGTGATGGCCAACTCGTACTCCGCCGAGTTCGGCCGCTCGGCATCCGGCGCGATACGGTCGTGCTGCCCGCCGGTTATCAGCTCACCGAGTGCAACGTGCCGTCGCAAGTGATTGCCGACCCCGAAGGGCGCATTCGCATCAGCTTCATGAATCAGGCGCCAGGATCTGCGAGCCTCATCCTCAAAGCGAAGCCTGGTGCCCAGACTGGCGATTCCGCGAAGCCGCGTCCGCTGACGGCCGCGCGCAGCTGGGAGCCGCCGCCTTCGCAGGGCCCCACCGAGCGCACGCGACTCGCCGAACGCGCACATCAGGACCGCGACATCGTGTATTTCCTGAAGGAACCGGAGACGCACGCTTTCCGTCTGTATCACGACTATACGGAATCGCGGCCGGGCGTGGACAAGTACCTGAACGTGGTGCGCGCGGGCAGCACGGTTTCCGAACCGTCGGCGTATGTGTTGGATACGGGAGAAAAGCTTGCGACGCAAATCATGACCGGAGATGAGCTGGCGGCGGCGAAGATCGATGCGGGAGAGGCGGTCGCACCCACGGCGCAGGTGGTGGTGATACGGTTTACGCCGGTGAAGAAGGGGCAGTCGATCAGGTTGCGAATTTCGGAGACGTATACGGCAGTCGGAAGTTACCGGCTGGAGGGAGATGAGTTGGTGTTTGACCGGAGCCTGGGGCGGCCGCGCAATGCCGTCGTGCTGCCGGAGGGGTGGTACCTGACGGCTAGCGCAGTCCCGGCGACGGTGAACATGCTGGCGGATGGGCGAGTGCGGCTGGACTTCTGGAACGGGCGTCCGGACTCCGCGGATGTGTTGATCAAGGGCAAGCGGCGGCTGATGTCCGGCGAGAAAAAGTAGATGACGTTTTGCAGAGGCGCGGCGTCATGTTTGCGGCCGGCGGATTTTGTAGCAAAGCGATTTGGAGCAAGCGAGGGGAGGCATCGTGAACAAACTTGTTCGGTTGGTTTCGGTAGCTGCGTTTGCGTTTCTTTGCAATGGAGTGCTGCGCGCGCAGACGAAGCATACGCCGTCGCTGGAGGAGTCGCTGAGTTTGAAGGTGATCGGCGGAGCGCGCATCTCTCCGGACGGGAGATTTATCGCGTATCGAGTGCGCGAAACGGATTGGAAGGAAAATGCCTACGTGCGGCAGATTTGGCTGGTGAACGTGGCGACGGGAGCGAGCTTTCAATTGACGCGCGGAAAGAAATCGAGCGACGCGCCGGAATGGTCGCCGGATGGACGGTGGTTGGCGTTTATCGGGGAGCGGGAAACAAATGCGATTACCGCCGCGGGGCCCGCGGAGAAGAAAGAAGGGAAAGACGACAAGAAGGAAGGGAAAGACGAGAAAAAAGAGGGGGAAGGGAAGCCGGCGGCGCGGCAGATTTGGGTGATCTCACCGGATGGCGGAGAGGCGTGGCAGTTGACGCAGCAGGAAACGGATATCGGAGGATTTCACTGGTCGAAGGATGGGAAGCAGATTGCGTTTACGGCGCCGAGCGCGGAAAGCAAGAGCGAGAAGGAACGCAAGGAAAAGTACAGCGACTACGAAGTGTTTGAGGAAGATTACCGGCAGAACCAATTATGGGTGGTGGACGCGGCGGAGGGGGAGGCGCACCAAGCACCAGCGAAGGCGCGGCAGTTCACGCATGACGCGAGCCTGAACGTGAACGGATTCGCGTGGTCGCCGGATGGGAAGCGCATCGCGTTCGCGGCGACGCACAACCCGATCCTGGCATTCGGAGGAGATGAAGATATTTTTCTGACGGAACTGAGGCAGGACAATGCGGTGCGGAAGATCGTCGCGCTGGACGGGCCGGACAACGATCCGATTTTCTCGCCAAACGGGAAGCAGATAGCGTTTGCCACGGCACTGGCACAGCCTTATTTCTACTACGCGAACGGGCACATTGCCGTGGTGGACGTGGAGCGGGTGCTTGCGCAACCGGCGGCCAAACCCGGGGACGTGCAGGATCTGACCGCGCAATTTGATGAAAATCCGCGGATTGCGGACTGGGGACCGGATGGGATTTATTTCGAAGGGTTGCAAAAGACGTCAGCACATCTTTTCCGGGTGAATCCAAAGACGAAGGAAATCGCGCGCATCAGCGCGCCGGATGCGTATTATCTCGACGACGTGTCCTTCACGAAAGATTTCAAGACGCTGGGAATCGCGGCGCAAGACGCGACGCATATGACGGAAGTATTCGTTTCGGGCGCACAGAAATTCGCTCCGCGGCAGCTTACGGACGTCACGGCGCAGGTCAAGGATTGGAACCTGGGCAGCGCGGAAGTAATTTCCTGGAAGAGCAAGGATGGCGCGACGATCGAGGGGATACTGCGGAAGCCGGCGAACTACGATGCCTCGAAGAAGTACCCGTTGCTGGTGGTAATTCATGGGGGGCCGACAGGCATCTCGCAAGCGACGCTCTCGGCCGGGGACACGTACTATCCGATCCAGATCTTAATGTCGAAGGGCGCGCTGGTGCTGCAGCCGAACTATCGAGGGAGTGCGGGATATGGAGCGGCATTCCGCGCGTTGAATGTGCGAAATTTGGGCGAAGGGGACATGTGGGACGTGATGAGCGGGGTGGACTCGCTGATCGCGCGGAGGATTGTCGACGCCACGAAGCTGGGATCAATGGGATGGTCGCAGGGAGGATACATTTCGGCGTTTCTGACAACGCACACCGATCAATTCAAGGCCATTTCCGCGGGGGCGGGAATCAGCGACTGGCGAACGTATTACGTGAACACGGATATCACTCCGTTCACCCGGCAATATCTGCGCGCGACGCCGTGGGATGATCCGGAGATTTATCAGAAGACTTCGCCGATGGCGGCGATCAAGCAGGCCAAAACGCCGACGCTAATTCAAGTGGGCAGCGCGGATAAACGCGTGCCCCCGCCGAATAGCTTTGAACTGTATCGCGGGCTGCAGGACCAGCATGTAGCATCGAGACTGATTCTCTACACCGGCTTCGGACACCCAATCACAAAGCCCAAATCGAATCGCGCGGTGATGCAGGCGAATCTGGACTGGTTCAACCATTACATTTGGGGCGAGGAGTTTCCGAAGGATTCGGCGCTGCTGGGTTCCAGCGAAGTTGAGGGCGCGAAGTAGCGTTCTAGATGGGTGATGATTCCGTGCGAATTCTGAAGATGGCAGGCCGCCGCTATTGCAATCGAAAAACGACAGTAATGTCCGCCAGCGTCTCCGCCGGATCCCCGTCGATGAACGTAGGTTCATAGCGCCACTCGCGCACCGCGGCCGTTGCCGCTGACGCGAGCAGGCCTGGCCCGCTCACCGGCGTCACCCCAATAATCTGGCCCGTGCGCCCTACCCGCGCCTTCAACTCCACGCTTCCCTCGATACGCTGTTTGCGGGCTTCGACAGGATAAAAAGGCGTGCTGTGCGATATCAGTCTTCCAATGACCACTCGCTCGGATCGGCCAGATGCGCTCGGGAGGATTTCCAAAGTTGTTCGCGCAGTGATGGCAATTGCTGGAGAGGCGCTAATTGCTTCCCCTGGAAGATTGACGTAGAAAGGCCGGCCCCCCGGCCCGGGCGGGTTTACCAGAATTGAGTGCTTCGGGGCCATCCCGCCTGGCTCAGCGTCCATTTCGCGGCTGTTGCGGGGCGTCGCGTTTTCAGCGGTACGTACTGGCCGCGATTCATTGGTACCCGGAACTATTGCGCTTCGGGCCGTGGAATCCGCTGCGCTCCCTCCGGCCGCCGAGCCGCCTTTTGGCTCAGTTGTGCCCTTAAGCGCGTCGACTTTCTCCTCTGTGCCGGGCGTATTGGCAACCTGCGAATTCGCCACGGGCCCGGAAGTCGGATTCGCACCTGCTTCCGCTTTTGCCTGATCCCCGTCTGGCGCGTTCTTCGCGTCCTCCTGATCCGCGGCAGCTCCAGCCGCGTCAGCCTGCTCTGGCGGGGCTGGCGGCGTCACCTTTGGCGCCGGCGCCAGCTGATTGTCCGCGGCGTCTCGAAGGTAAGCAATCCAACGGTCTAAGCTTCCCCGCCCAACGGTCGAACCCAACGTAAAGAACAGCGCCGCGACCAAAAGAACCAACAGCGCTGTGCCACCCCGCCCTTTTCGATGCCGCGTCGGCTCAATCCAGGCTCCTTCTTTTTCCGGTTCTGCTGCAAACATTGAATAATCCGTGAATCGAAAGCCCTGCGCTGGTGGCCCCGCCGCCGCAACGCCCACTGCCTCCCCCAGCGTCGGCGGCCGTTCTCTTCGCGTTTGCGCCTCCTGCGTCCGTGCGCCGCGTACGATTGTCGGTTCACTAGCCCCTGCGCGCTCGTGATCAGGCGTATCAAGAATTTGTTTGGAAGGTTCCCGGCCTTCCTCGGATAAGCCTGGAAGCGTCTCTCCGGCTTTTTCGGACTCGCCCTCCGCCGAAACCCACACGTGAATCTGCTGCCGCGCTTCTCCAGGCAATTCTGTGAACTGAATCCCAGCTTCCTTTTTCGAATCGCTTATCCAAACGATGCGGCCGCTGGCCGCCAACCATCCTTGAGACACAGGCACTTGAAACCGAAGCTCGGCAAACTTACGTGAGGTCAGCGCCAGCGCCGACCTCACCGCCAGTCCCCCTTCGCTCAGGTTCAGGAGGATTCCCCCGTTTTCCTGTCCCAATTCCACGTAGCCGATGGGCGACATTCTGCGTCGCGCATGGGCGCGGTTTCCGTGCTGCGCAGTGTTTGTCATGGCTGTGCCGATTGCGCCGGGTGGGTGTAGCGCAACGCGCAAACGCTCAAATACTTGACTACTTTAGACTTGCAAGTCCATTCTACGCCGAGCGGAGGTGCCTCTCAAGGATTCTCGGACTGTTGGCTTAGTCTACCTCAGCAGTTCCGTCGCATATCGCGCAGGTACTGCCAGGTTCGATCCCCCAAATCCCTTCAGTATCGCGAAATTCACGCCGATCACTTTCCCGCCGCGATTGAACAGCGGTCCGCCCGACCCCCCGGAAGTGGTCGCCGCGTCGTAAACAATCTTGTCCTTCAGCACGTCGCCGATATGACCTTGCGTGGTGGTTGGCCGTATCAGCTTCTGCGCCGCCAGTTGCGAGACCATTTGGTTTACATTCTGCGTGCCATCCGCGATTTTCTGGGCGACATCCGCTCCCGCTCGCGCCAAAATCCCCTCGATCCCGGTCGGATATCCGATTAGCACCACGGGCTCGCCCGATACGCTGGCCTCGCTGCGCTCATCCAGCTCCAGCAGCGCAGCGTTTGTCGGCGGAGTCGTCTCCAATTTCAGCGTCGCGACGTCCGCGCTGGGCGAGACCTTGTCCAGCTTCGCCGAAATCCCCTCAGAGCTGCCCGGAAAATAGGCTTTGTAAGACAGAACATAAGCTGCCGCCCCATGATCGAGCAGTTCCTTCAGCTCATCGTTGCTCCACCATGGTTCCGCCACGTGGTGGTTGGTCAGAATCCGTCCATCCCGCCGCACCAAAAATCCCGTGCCAAACACATCGATCTGCAAATGTGGACCCGCTCCACCCGCGTCCAGCCGCACCATTCCTTTATCATCTACCTGCGGTTTGCCCATCGCGTCCAAAGCAATCTGGATCGGCTTCCCGCTTTCTTTGTCCAGAAACTCCACCACCACATGCAGCAAGCACACACTCGGCCCATAACTGTGCACAATCGTTTCGGCGATTTTCCCTTCGTTTTCCAGCAGCTTCAGCCGCTTTTGGGTGTCCACAAGTTGCTGCTTCAGCGATTGCGCATCCGGTCCTTCCGCCGTGGCCATCTTCTTGCGCAAATCTTCGGACTGCGCCCGCAGGGTATTGCGCGTAGCAGAGTCGGATTTCGCGCTCGCATCCAGCGAACTCCGCGCCTGCTCCGTGCGCTGCAAAAGTTGATCGTGCAAGCCGAGCCCGCTGTTCAGCCGCGCAATGTCCGCCCGCAGTCGCAGCGTTTCCCTCTGGCTCCGTCCCATGGTGATCACAATAAAAGCCGCCGCTAGAATCGCCGCCGCGCTCACCACAAAAATCGCCGGTATCAACCAGAAGCGGTGCTTGCCGACCGCCCCGCCGCTCAGGGATTCCACCGCGATGTCCGCCATCTGTTCGCGCTGCACCGCATACTTCAGCATGGTCTTCAAATCTTCTTCCGGCTGCCGCTCCCGGAACTGTGTGCGCACCCGCGCGGCAAACTCCATTCCTTCGAACGGAAACGTGATGACATCATCCGCGCCCAAATCCAATGCCCGCGCTCGTTCCAGCGCTCCCCCGCGCACAACCATCAGAATCCGCACCGACCCGCGCGTGTCTGACCGCGCCTTCAACTGCGAAATCATCCCGCAGCAACTCAAATCGGTCGGCGAAGCCTCGGTAACCAGTACCTCGGGTGAAAGCGCGAGCACCTCGTCCACGGTCAGCCCGGATTCGGTCGTGACGTCGTAGCCTTGGCCCGCAAGGGCGCTGCTTACCAGTTCATTCGTCTCCGAATTCAGATTCAACAGGAGTACGCGCATAGCTCGATAGTCTACCACCGCTCCTCAACGTGTCTGCGTTCCTCTGCGCTTTTGCGTCTCTCGTCTCGGCGTTGGCTTTCCCTCGTCGTCGAGCCTGTGACAGGCAGCCAAACACTAGCCCATTTCTTTTTTCTCCCTTTGCGTCTATCCTCATGCTCTTGTCCCGTGCCTCAGGCGCCACTATGCCACCGGTCCTTTCTTCTTATGCGTCAGCGTGATACAAAAAGCGTAAGCCCCGCGTCGGATGACGGATTTTTGCTGAAGCTCGAATTGCACAGCGATCCCCAACTGCTCTGCGTCGTGCGTGGCGCGCTCGAACGCCTCACTGAGGTCTTCGGGTTCTCTCCGCCGGATCGCCGTTCCGTCACTCGCGCGGTGGACGAAGCTCTCACCAATATCATGCGCCACTGCTATGACGGACGGACCGATCAACCTATCGAAGTGTATTGCAGCCGCGTCCGCCCTCGCGCGTCCCAGAGCGCCGATGGTCTTGAGATTTTGCTCCGTGACCAGGGTCCCGCGATCGACCCCGCAAAGTTGCGTGGCCGCCGTCTCGACGAAATCAAGCCCGGCGGCCTGGGCTTGCATTTTATTCGCCAGAGCATGGATACCGTGGAGTATCAGCGGGCGGGCGGCACCAATCAGTTTCGGCTGGTCAAGTACCTCCAGCCATCGACGCAGTCGCGCAGTTCTTGATTGCCCAAAGGAGGCTCCGTGCAGATTTCCGCGCGGCATACCGATAACACCACGATTTTCGACGTCTCGGGAGACATCGACTTGGCCAACTCGCCGGAGGTCCGCAAAGCTCTTCTACGCGAAGTTCGCGAAAAGCGTACCCCTCGCGTGGTCATGAATCTCAGCAAGGTCCGCTATATCGATAGCTCCGGCGTTGCCTCATTAGTGGAAGGCCTCAAGGCCAGCCGCGACGTCAATTCGCGTTTCATCCTGTTCGGCCTGAGCCCCTCCGCGCGCGAGGTCCTGCAACTTTCGCGGCTGCTGAAGATTTTTGAAGTTTACGACAACGAAGATCAGGCCTTGTCCTCCTGAATCTATGCTTCGGCTGTAGCGGGTGTCATCCTCAGGGTCCGCTCTCTTTTCCCGGTCCCAAGGACTTCACCTTGACTGTGGTCGTGCAGAGTACAACATGGAATTGCTCTCCCAAGTCGGCGGTTCGGTAACCAACGGCCTCGCCTACCTCGGTTCACTCGCTTCCCTCAGTGGCCGCGCCGCTTACTACACCTTCGTTGCTCCCTTCCAAGGCAAACCCATCCGCTTTCAGCGCGCCGTCTCGCAAGCCCTCGACGTCGGCGTCCGCGCTCTCCCCATTCTTTCCCTCATCACTTTCTTCATCGGCTTAATCCTCGCTCTTCAGGCGGCCTACGAACTCCGCCGCTTCGGCGCCATCAGCTACGTCGCCGCCGCCGTGGCCATCTCCATGTCTCGCGAACTCGGCCCACTCATCACCGCCATCGTCGTGATCGGCCGTTCCGGCTCCGCCTTCGCCGCCGAAATCGGCACCATGAAAGTGACCGAGGAAATCGACGCGCTCGAAACCATGGCCATCAGCCCCGTGCATTTCCTGGTCACCCCGAAATTCATCGCCATGGCCGTGATGTTGCCCTGCCTCACCATTTGGGCTAATGCCATGGGCATTCTTGGCGGGTCGCTCTTCGGCGTCGCGAAAGCCGACTTCACCTTCACGCGCTACATTTGGGCCTCGCTTGACTCGCTGTTCCTGCGTGATATCGTCACCGGACTGATCAAGAGCGTCATGTTTGGCATCACCATCACCGCCGTCGGCTGCTTGGAAGGACTCTCCACCGGAGCCGGCGCCGAGCAAGTCGGCCGCTCCACGACACGGGCGGTGGTCATGTCCATTTTTCTGGTCATTGTGGTCGACCTGGTTTTTACCGCACTGTTCTTTTTTATGAGCCAAGGCTAGGAACTCACGCATGGAAGCATCACTGACAGATTCGCTGGAAACCACCACTACGATTTCCGTGCGCGACCTCCGCGTCAATTATGGCGAGCGGGAAATTCTTCACGGCATCAGCTTCGACGTCAATCGCGGGGAAACTCTGGTGATCCTCGGCGGCTCCGGCTCCGGTAAAAGTACGCTCTTGCGCACCCTCGTTGGCCTCGAGAAGCCCAGCTCCGGCCAGATTTGGATCAAAGGCCACGACATCGCCGCCATCTCGTCTTCCGAGATGGACGCCATCCGCAAAAAGATCGGCATGTCTTTTCAGGGTGGCGCCCTCTTCGGCTCCATGACTGTCGGCGAAAATGTCGCTCTGCCGCTCCGCGAGCACACCCGCCTCGAAGAATCCACCATCGAAATCATGCTGCGCCTGAAACTCGAACAGGTCGGCCTGGAGGGATTCGAATACTACATGCCCTCGCAGCTCAGCGGCGGCATGAAGAAGCGCGCCGCCGTCGCCCGCGCTCTCGCCATGGACCCCGAAATTCTTTTCTTCGACGAGCCTTCCGCCGGCCTCGATCCCATCATCGCCGCGGGCATCGATCAGCTCATCCTCGAGCTCAAGCAAGCCTTCCGCATGACCATCATCGTCGTCACCCACGAGCTCGCCAGCGCCTACTTGATTGCTGATCGCATGGTTTTGATCGACAAAGGTAATATCGTCGCCATCGGCGCTACCGAAGAGATGCGCGCTAGCACGCAGCCGCGCGTCCGTCAGTTTTTCGACCGCGTTGCTGAACCCGAAGTCTCGCGCGAATTGGATTATTTGCAAATGCTAACGGAGGATCGCCGCTCCAAATGATCCCAGGAGCAGGGAAGGAAACCAATGAAACCAAAAAGCGAACAAGCACTTGTCGGCCTTTTCGTCGTCGCCGCCACCGCCGTGCTGATTTTCATTGTCTTTGCTATTAGCGGCGCCTTCGGCCGCTCCACGCACACTTATCGCGCGTATTTTCCATTCGCCGGCGGTATCGAGTCCGGTTCCGGCGTCCGTTACTCGGGCGGACCCAAGATCGGCCGTGTTGAAACCGTGCGCATTGATCCGCAAAATCCCTCGCGCATCGAGATCACTTTCAAAGTGCAATCCGACCTCCCGGTTAAAACCGATAGTCACGTCAAGATCATGAGCCTGAGCCCGCTCGGCGACAATCACCTCGAAGTTCTCCCCGGCACTCCTAAATCTGCCATCGCTCCCGACGGCTCTCAACTCACCGCCGAAAACTACGTCGATTTCAACGCCCTCACCGCGCAAATCAACGAACTGGGTCCCCGCGCCACCCAGCTTCTCACCACCCTGAACGACCGCGCCACGGAGTTGAAAGTCACCGTGGATCGCGTCAACGATCTCCTAAACGTTCAGAATCGCGCCAATCTCTCGGCAACCCTTGCCAACGCTCGCGGAATGATCGAAGAAAACCGCCCCGCTCTCCACTCCACTCTCACGCATATCAATTCCGTGAGCGAAAAGCTCGAGCCTCTTTTGTCGGATTTCCGCAAGACCTCCGAGGAAGCCAACAAGGCCATCGATCACATCGATTCCCTCATCGGGGAAAATCGTGCCGATATCCGCCAGGCCGTCGCCGAGCTTCGCCGCACGCTCACCAACATGACCGATCTCACCGCGCACCTGAATCAGACTCTTGACGTCAACTCCGAAAATATCGACGAGCTGCTCGATAATTTCCGCCACGTCTCCGAAAATCTCAAGGAATTCACCAACACCATCAAGTCTCGTCCCTACACCCTGATTCGCTCATCGAATCCTCGCGAACACAAACCCGGTGAACGACAATGATCACGCGTTATTCAATTGTTTTTCTGCTTTGCGCAGCTCTGCTCGCCGGTTGCGGCGCCGCACGCCCGTCGAAGTACTACCAACTCACCGTCCCCGGCGACAACAGCGCCGACCCCCCCGGCGACGCCTTCCCTGTGACGATCGTCATGGGCCCGCTAATGTCCTCGCATCTCTATCGCGAAGATCACATCGTCTACAGTTCCAACGGCGAGGCCATGGGCGCTTACGAATACCAGCGCTGGGCCGAGCCTCCCACGGAAATGATCCAGCACGTACTTTTCCGCGCGTTGCGCTCGTCCGGCCGCTACCGTTCCGTCTATGCTCAGCGCAGCAGCATTCGCGGAGACTACCTCCTCCACGGCCAACTCTACGATTTCAAGGAAATCACCGGCTCCTCCATGTCCGCGCGTCTCGCCCTCGAGCTCGAGCTTCGCGACACCAAAACCGCTAGCACCGTCTGGACCCACCTCTATAACCACGACGAGCCCGTCGAGGGAAAAGATGTCTCTGCCGTGGTCGCCGCTCTCAACCGCAACGTACAGCGCGCCACCAACGAATTCACCGCCAGCCTGGTGCAGTATTTTTCCGCTCGCCCGCCGGCCCCGCTGGCATCCCCGGCGCAATAACGCAGCGCCGCGCCGGCTCTCCACGTCAACTCACGCGCCGCAGCGTCAGCAACGTGACGTCGTCCTCCAACTCCGCCTCTCCCCGATGCCTCTGCACTCCCGCGAGCAGCGCGCGCGAAAAATCCGCCAACTGCACCGGCTCCGCCAGTCGCCTCAGCGTATTCTCCGCCAGCGCCAGAAATCCTTTCGCCGTCAATTGCTCCCCCTCCGGCGAGTGCGCCTCAGTCGCCCCATCCGAAAACGCCAAAATCATGTCCCCCAAATTCAATCGAATACTCTGCTCGTTGTACTGCTCGCCGGTAATGAAACCTAACGGCAAATTTTCCAGCCCTTGCCCCAGCTCGTAAAACCGACGGTCCCGTGCTCGCCACACCAACATACGGGGATGCGCCGCATACGCGAAATTGAACTCCCCACTTGTCCCGTCGTACGTTCCCGTGACCACTGTCGTCAGCCGCAGTTCCTCTGCATCGTTCGCTGCTCCCAGCGTGAACTCGTCGTTCAGCGCTTCCAGCAGTCCCGCTGTATCGCGAATGTCGTGAAACTTATGCAGCAGCTTATGAATATGACGCGCCACTCCGCTTGCCACATAGCCGTGCCCAACGCAGTCCGCCAGCACCACCCGCGCAATATTATCGCTGCACGAGAACAGTGCCGAGAGATCCCCGCCTGCATCGCCGCCGCTGGGCACCGCAATCACGTCGCTCTCTAGCCCCGCCAGCTCCAACGAACGGTGCGCCCGCTCATTCCCCGCCCAAAGCTCCATGCACCCAAATGGACGCAGGGCCGAAGTCGTGCAAGGCAATTCCTTCGTCTCAATCTTCTTGAATTTCATGGCTCGACCAATTTAGCACAGCCGTTTATGGAGTGCGGCGAGTGGCGCCACGCTCAAATCTTGGGGTGCTCTTCTTCCCTCAGGGATGGAAGGCACCATCTAAGAATAGATTCCCCAAGCAGGCCAGACGATACGGGAGCCTGGCGCCGAACCCTGTATATTGGAATCGCGCCATGGACCTTCGCCCCCCTTCCGTCCTCCGCTGGCTCTTCGATCCCCAGCGCGGCGCGCGCGACCGCCTTCTCCGCGCTGGCTCTTCCTCCGCGCTCTCGGCATGATCTACTTCTCTGCTTTTTTCTCGCTGCTCTTCCAAATCCGCGGTCTCATCGGCCCCAACGGGATTCTCCCCGCCTCCGAATACTTGCGCGCGGTCAATTCCATCGGCTTCGCGCGTTTCTGGTACGCACCCACGCTTTTTTGGTTCTCCGCCGGCAATCACGCGCTGATGGCTGTTTGCTGGGCCGGCCTCGTTGCTTCCCTCCTTCTCACGATCAACATCTTCCCGCGGGGCATGCTGCTACTTTGCTTCATCTGCTTTCTCTCCTTCGTCAGCGCCGCCTCCGACTTCTCCGGTTATCAGTCCGACGGCATGCTCCTCGAAGCCGGCTTTATCTCCCTTTTTCTCGCCCCGCCCGGCTTTCGTCCCCGCCTCGCGGCAAACAGCCCGCCCATGCGTGCTAGCATTTTTCTTCTCCTCTGGGAATGGTTTCGCATTTATTTCGAATCCGGCGTGGCCAAAATTGCCAGCGGCGATCCGCAATGGCGCAATTTCACCGCTATGGACGAGTATTACCAAAACGGTCCGCTGCCCACCTGGATCGGCTGGTACGCAGAGCATCTGCCCCACTGGTTTCACGCCGCCAGCGCTTTTGGCACTCTCGCTCTCGAGCTTGTCCTCGTCTGGATGCTTTTTCTTCCGCGCCGCGGTCGCATCATTTGCTTCTTCATCGTTACGCCCTGGCAAATCGGCATAATCCTCACCGCCAACTACACTTTTTTGAACTACCTCGTCCTTGCCCTCGGGATTTTTCTTCTGGACGATCATTTCCTCGCGCGTTTCGTTCCGCAGTCATGGAAAGCGCAGGTGACGCAACCAACGCAAGCGGCTTCGGAAGCGGTTGTTTCGCTTGAAACGCAGATGCCGCGCTGGCAGCAGACTTGGGCGCGGCACTTGGCCACCGCAAAGCTCGCCCTCACTGCGGTTATGTTCGCCTGGCTCTTTTACTCCAGCACCGTGCTCTTGTTATGGATGATTTGGCCTGCTGCGCCATTTCCTCCGGGGCCTGTTGCTGCGCTGCAGCCATTTCGTATTGCCGACCGCTACGGCCTCTTCGCCGTAATGACGCGCGGCCGCTACGAAATCGAATTCCAAGGCTCGACTGACGGCGAAAAGTGGCTGGCTTACAAATTTCGCTTTAAGCCGCAAAATCCCTACGAAGCTCCGCGCATCTACGCCCCATACCAGCCGCGTTTCGATTGGAATTTGTGGTTCGCCTCGCTCGGTCACTGGCGCTCCAATCCCATCGTCCCGCGCACGGAAGAGCGCCTCCTGCAAGGCAGCCCGGACGTGCTAGCCCTCTTCGCCGCCAATCCGTTTCCGCAGCCGCCTCGCCAGGTCCGCGTTCTGCTCTGGCAATATTGGTTTACGTCGCGTCAAGAAAAGAGCGCGCAAGGTTTGTGGTGGCGGCGCCAATTGCTGGGCAACTACGCGCCAACACTCGGGCGCGACGCGAATGGCCGCATCATCGCCGTCGAATGGCCACCCGAGCCTCCGCCCCGCCAATGACCGCAGCCGCTCAGAGCACGCGCCGGGCCTGCATCGTTGGCGCCGGACCCAACGGCCTCGCCGCTGCCGTCACCCTCGCGCAAAGCGGCGTGCGCGTTGACGTCTTCGAGGCGCAACCGCAAGCGGGCGGCGCCGCGCGCACGCTCGAACTCACAATGCCAGGCTTCTTCCACGATTTCGGCTCCGCCGTCCATCCACTCGCCGCGGGCTCCCCGTTTTTTTCTTCGCTGCCGCTGCAAGCTCACGGTTTGCAGTGGATTCACCCGCCCGCTCCACTCGCCCATCCTCTCGACGATGGCACCGCCGTAATCCTCGAGCGCGACCTCCGCCAAGCCGAATCCGTCCTCGGCCCGGACGGGAAACGCTGGCGCCGCCTGATGCAGCCGTTCGCCGATCACTGGTCGGATCTGTCCGCGGAAATCCTGCGTCCGCTCCACGTATTGACGCCCCATCCCTTCTTGCTGGTGCGCTTTGGCCTCGTCGCATTTCCGTCAGCAAAAACGCTTGCCTATCTTTTCCGCAGCGAACGCACTAAGGCTCTCTTCGCCGGTCTCGCCGCCCATTCCTTCCTCAGCCTCGATCAGCCGCTGAGCGCCGCCTTTGGCGTCCTTCTTGGCGTAGCCGCGCATGCGGTAGGCTGGCCCATTCCGCGAGGCGGCGCGCAATCGCTCACCAACGCTCTCTGCGCCCACCTCGCCTCATTCGGCGGCCCAGTCAAAACCTCGACGCGTATCGAGGATTTGTCCGCGCTCAAGGAGTACGACGCCATCCTCTGTGACGTCACTCCTCACCAGTTGCTGCGCATCGCCCGCAACCGTTTCCCCACGCAATTCGCCCGTCGCCT
>Ga0137418_10003191_pt1 | contig 15073 bp, 16 predicted proteins | sample CZODoug3_1_2_16f_FD_122242 | JGI IMG/M metagenome (GOLD analysis project Ga0137418, IMG submission 122242) | Vadose zone soil fungal communities from Angelo Coast Range Reserve, California, USA - CZODoug3_1_2_16fungal (Hybrid Assembly) | ecosystem: Environmental > Terrestrial > Soil > Vadose... | reverse complement strand
GAAAGACGTAGACGGAAATCATCTTTCTTTTCAAGGGTTTGCCGAGGTAGCTCAGTGGTAGAGCAGCCGATTCGTAATCGAGGCTCTGCCCAACGCGGCAAAACCTTCCCTAACTATCTCTAAGCGAATCAACATGATGAATTTCCCCGTGTGCTGACTGTGTTTCCCTTTTTTTGTCTGGATTAGGGTCCGTTGATGGAAGTTTGATGGAAGTCAGATGCCTGAAATCTGTTCGCAAAGGTTTCCGTGACTAACATCAAATTCGTGGGCCAGCGGCAGGAGCTGACCAGCGGGACTTGTTCTGTCCAAAGTGCAACACCACTGATGTCAGGAAACGAGCCCCAGCCCACGAAGAAAGACTTTGGCGTACCAATGCACTGCGTGATTACTTCCGGATTGTGATGAGCCATTACCGGCGAGCACTTGGTTGTAGCGCGGCATTTCCCCCAAGCGGACTTGAACGAAGCCACCCGGCGGCAGACGCTTCGCGTGAGGTAGTGGAGCGTTGGCTGCTCGACGTTTTGATGTAAGTGTGGGTCACAGGAGGTGTCCCGTGACCCATCTCAGAAAAATGATGCTGGAAGATCTCCAGCGTCGTAATTATGCCGAAACTACCATAAACAGTTACATCCGGATAGTGGAAGATTTCTCGCAACGCTTTCAGCGTCCTCCAGACCGCCTGGGCCCCCAGCAGATTCGCGAATACCAAGCGGAACTGTTCAAGAAGCGAAAGTTTGCGCCAAGCACCGTTACGGTATATCTTGCAGCTCTTCGGTTCTTCTACACCAAAACTCTCAAGAAGGGCTGGAGTGTAGCCGAGACTCCCTATCCGAAAAGAGCCGAGCACGTTCCCTCGATTCTGAGCCAGCAAGAAGTGGCGCGACTGATCGATGCGGCTGACACTTCCTTCCATCGCACGCTGCTGATGACGCTCTACGCCACCGGCGTGCGACGTGCCGAGTTGACCCATCTAAAAATTTCGGACGTCGACAGCCAGCGCATGGTGATTCACGTCCGGGGTGGCAAAGGGCGCAAAGATCGAGACGTGATGCTTAGCCCAAAGCTGCTCATGGAACTGCGGGAGCATTGGCGTCGGTTAAGGCGCAAGCCAAGCGAGTGGCTGTTTCCAGGCAACCGGAACCATACCAGTGATAAGCCGATTTCTACGAAAGTGGTTTGGCATGCATGCCGGAATGCCGCCAAGCGAGCGGGCATCCAAAAACGGCTGCACCCGCATACCCTGAGGCATTGCTTTGCAACGCACCTGCTGGAACACGGTGCGGATCTACGCAACATCCAGATGCTGTTAGGCCATAACGATCTGGAACAGACCACTATCTACCTCCATGTTTCCGAACTTCGCCTGAACGCGACAGCGAGTCCACTGGACTCCCTGAAGCTCAAAGACAGGTCACCGCAGGAAGGGTAGATGAGTCGGCCACCGCTCGAGGTGGCCGATCTGGTACAAGCTGCGGGAAACGCATTCATCGAACGAAGCCGTAAGTGGATCACCTGGAAGCACGTCAAAGTGCTCCTAGCGATTGCGCGGTGTCGTACCGCCGCGCTCGGCGGCCATCTCGATGAGTGCACTCGCTGCGGACATCGCGCCATCTCCTACAACTCGTGCAGAAATCGGCACTGCCCGAAGTGTCAGGCAGGAGCTCGCGATCGCTGGCTCGCAGCGCGTCAAAAGGAGCTTCTCCCGACGCGCTACGTCCATGTGGTCTTCACGCTTCCTCGTCATTTGGCCCCGTTGGTCTTGCAGAACAAGAAGGTCATCTACGATCTCCTGTTTCGCACCAGTGCGGAAACTCTTCTGGAAGTCGCTCGTGATCCCCAGCATCTCGGTGCTGAAATCGGCTTCTTCAGCGTGCTGCACAGCTGGACTCAAAAACTCGAATTTCACCCGCATGTACACTGCGTGGTGCCGGCCGGAGGGCTGTCCGCCGATGGCACGCACTGGATCAAACCACGCTACGATTTCTTTCTTCCCGTCGAGGTGCTCGGTGCAGTCTTTCGCGGCAAATTCCACGAAGCGCTCAAGCGTGCCTTTCATGACGGCAAGCTAAACTTTCATGGAGACTTGAAGCTCCTCGCTCAACCGAAAACCTTTGCTGCCTGGCTGAGACCACTGTTCCGAAAGGACTGGGTGGTGTACGCGAAACGTCCGTTCGGAGGCCCAGAGCATGTGCTCCGTTATCTGGGCCGTTACACCCATCGCGTGGCCATCTCCAACCACCGCCTGGTCTCGTTTACTGACGGAGAGGTCACGTTTCGTTGGCGCGATTCCGCCCACAACAACGAACAGAGGTCGCTGCCTCTATCTGTCGATGAATTTTTGCGCCGCTTCCTGTTGCATCTGCTCCCCGAAGGGTTCGTGCGCATCCGAAACTTCGGCTTCCTGGCCAATCGCAAACGTGCCACCAACTTGCCACTTTGTTTCCAACTGCTCGGTGCGGCACCGCAAACCGAGCAAGCGGCCGCCTCCGCCCGTCCGAGCGATCTTTGGTCTTGCCCCAAGTGTGGTGGGCCGATGACGGTCGTCGAAAGACTCACCGCTGCTGAAATCCAACTTCGTTCTCCACCGGTGCTCACGGCTGCGGCATGAAACGACGTTCTCCAATTCGAAAACGTGTTCCGACCCGCTCCGTACCTCTGTGTCTTGCCGCGGAACGAATCTCCTTTTCCAACTCCTTTGACCACGCCCTTCACGATCCTTTTTCGCAGCAGCCAACTTTCGCCTCATACAGTCACGTGTCGCGCTCTGCGGCACAGCCTCGGCGCAGTTCGGCGCTGCTCCTTCGCACCATTGAATTTGCATAAGGCCCGCGTCCGCCGCAACCGCGGGCGGCTTCCTTCAAGTCGTTGTATCGAAAGCGCGCGAACACACCGTGCTCGTGCAGGCGCCTTGCCCCTTCGCGCTTCCGATACAACACTAAGACTTCTCAGGACTAATCCGCGGCGTGGACCCGGATACCTTCCGGGTTGCTGACAGTCCACCAATTTGGTTCATAAGAGCGTTTCTCAGCACGTCCTCACATGGAGTGTTGTGATCATCAGTCATTTCTTCATCGCAGTCGCCGAACTCCAGAGGGCGCCTCGATTGAGCCATTCCGGATAACGAGACAGCATTTGGTCGTAGAGCTCTTTTGCTGTCGTGGTCTTTCCGGCGAGTTCCTGAAAATCAAGAATGTATTGCCGGGTCTGTCCGATGACCCGTGGGCCGTCGTCATCATTCTTCATATTCTTATGGCCGGCGACGACAATACGTGGCTTGAGCGACTCCATCTTATCCAGTGCTGACATCCATTCGTCACGTTTTTGATTCTGGTTTGCTTCCATGAGTCGCGGATGCACGCCGTTATAGGCGGCATCCCCGGCGGCGATCAGTTCAAGCGATGGTACGTGCAAGCAGGTCGTTCCCGCGGTATCCGTAAACCCAAGCGGAATCGCAATCAGCCTATCGCCTTCCAGGTCGATAGCGTTCGCCGTGAGTTCTTGGGCAACCACAAGACGCTTCGGGAGCTGATTCGGGAAACGCGATTCCCAGAACTTCGCCACAAACTCCGGTGAGGTTTGCTCCTTCATGACTTGAATCGCGCTGGGCGCGGCGACAAAGTGCGCTTTTGGGAAGCGTTCCAAAAGAACGCTCGCCCCGAAGAAGTGATCGCCGTGCCCGTGAGTTGCATAAATAGTTGTGAGGTTTCTTCCTGTGGAGGCAATCCAGTCGGCCTGAGCCCGGGCCTGCTCCAGACTGATAAAGGAATCCACCACCACGGCGTCTCGCGAGCCGTAGATCAGGGTCGATGAGATCGGCGGCCAGGGCCGCTCGTGTTCACCGGGCGCAAAATCGGTGATCACCACAGGAATACTGGGCGTCACGAATAAGTCGTACTTCAAATGAGTGTTCGCAATCTTCTGGCCGCGATAAGCAGAGTCCGGTGCTAGCATGTCGTCTCCTGCGAATAATATTCTCCTCGGAAGGCAGGCTGTCAAAAAGCCGCCTGCGACGGACGAAAGAAAAGAACGCCGAGAAGTGCCACATGCGTTTTCAGTCATAAAAAGACCAGTGGAATGAGTCGGTCACGGACGCTCGTACTTCATCGTCCATACGCCGCGATCACCGCGGTGATATTCGTTTCCCTCCCAGGGGGACCCACAGATGTGCAGATGCGCATACGGTGTTCCGGCGAACATCACCATGGTTCCCGCGTCCCGCATTACGGTCGAAAGACCCGCCGCTTTAGCGTCAAAGGGCCAAAGAATCATCCAGTGCGGACCGATGGGAATCGCGGGACTCGTGGTGTCGAACGGGTCCGTGTAGCTTCTTTGGGTGGCGCCGTTCAGCATGTAGATCAGGCCAGGAGAGGTGTTCGTTGGCTTGGGCTTTCTGGCAAGAAGATCTTTGAACCAGACCATGCCCATCGGATCAATGGCCATATCCGGCCACCCAACAATGTTCTGATCGCCTGGGATACAAACCCAATCGTTCGTGCCAGGGCGAAGCACAGTCATGTTTCCCTGGCGGTCCATCTCCGCTATTGTCGCGTCACTGGTCACAGACGCGGGACCGGCCAAAATCGCACGACGGGTCCTCTCCTTCTTGCTCTCTTCGGTCATACGGTTTCCATCAGCGGCTGCATGCTGCTCCATAGCCCCGCCAATCGTTGCGCGACCCTCTGCGCTCCGAGCTAATTGGTCCTGAGCACTCAATGAGGCGAGCCCCGCGCCAGACAGTGCAGCCAGACTGATGAACTTTCGGCGCGCCAAAGGTTTCATGGCGCCATCCTGGTCGGTTGAATTGTTTTTGGTGCTCACATATCTCCTTTCACCCGTATCACCCAATTTTGCTAATTCGCTGTCGATTCTCCCCGCACCTGAGTCCTCGTCTTTCGCGAGAAATCCCATTGCCAGTTACGAATATGTGGCAAGTCCTAGTTCGGGTGATTGAAATCCAATAGAACCTTGCCACCACGCTGGGAATTTTCGACCGCTTCTTTGATCTGGGACGGTTTGTATGTTGTGGTGATTGGCAAAGTTAATTTGCCGGAAGCGACTACCTTCGCTGCCTCACTCAGTGCCGCCCGAATTTTGGGCAGATACTCTTCGTAATACATCCAGAAGCCGTGGATGTTTAGCCTCTTGATGATGAGATCGCCTTGCGGCACGTGAATCGGCAAACCACTCAGCCACGCATAGATGACGAGATGGGCCCCTGATGAGAGCACGCTTGCCATCGTCGCTGTCGCCGGACCACCTATAGCATCAAGACCCAGAGAAATTGGCGTTCCGCCGGTTGCAATCTGAATTTGCTTTGAGAGTTCCGGCGATTCGACGCCAGCGAAATCAACACCCAGCTTTTCAATTTGTGGGACAAGTTCGGACCGTCTCACAATACCCACAACGTTGAGAGCGCGCGATTTTGCAATCGCGATCAGGCATCGCGCGACCTGGGAATTCGCTGCGTTTAATACGATCCAGTCTTTTGGCTTTAGCTTTACAAATTCGTTTAAGAGAAGAACTGCGGTCGTGGGATTGATATTTAACATCGAGGCCGTTTTGGCATCGATTGAGGGAGGAACGACGAAAAGACCTTGGGCTGGAGCAAGGACTGTTTCCGACCAGGTGAATGTTCCAAAAGGGATCGTAACCCGATCGCCTATCTTGACGCTGGTGACTCCCGGCCCGACCGCCTCGACAATTCCAGCCCCTTCACCTCCAATGACAGAAGGAAGCTTCGGATTTAATAAGTACACTCCGTTCGCTAAAAGGAGATCGCTGTAAGCAATTGGCGCATACTCCATGCGCACCAGAGCCTCGTTCGCGGACAGGGCGTTTGGTTCCGGAACTTCGACCATCTGCAGGTTCTGAGCTGGATTGCCGTAGGCCGTGAGATGAATGGCTTTCATTTATGACGTTCTCCTTCCTCCCACAAATTTCGCCCTGCGAGAGGGCCGCCTGCTTGCTGGATCAACCCACCATCGCGAAGGTTTCCAAGATCGATGACTGAATAGCCGAAGCCAGCGAGTAAAGTCTCCACTTCCTTCTTCGCGCCGTCATCGTCTGCTGAAATGAACAAGACTCTTTTTGCTCCGTTGACGACCGGGTCTGCTTCCAAGTTCGGGACGATGATCGTGTTCAGAGCCTTAACCACACGCGCACCAGGGGCGAGCGCCGCAATGAGCTGGCTAGTGGACAGGTTCCCAACATCGGCGAGTGTGAATTCGCCGGCCCTACCGTGAAAAGGATTGGTCCCATCAATCAGAATCTGTTTATTCCACTCGGGAAGACTCGCAAGGGTTTCGGGTACGTCGTCCCAAGGAACAGCAAGAAGTACCATTTCACAAGCCGCTGCCTCCTCCTTGGAGGCAGCCGTCGCTCCTGGCCCAAGTTGATTGACAATTTTTCGGAGGCTGTCGGGACCGCGGCTGTTGCTAAGCTTAACCTTGTTGCCTGCCTTCAATGCCTGTTTTGCGAACGCTTGTGCGAAAGCTCCCGCTCCAATGGTTCCAATTTCCACACGCGATCCTTCCTAAGCTAGGCTTTTCAGTAGAACAATTCCGGTCTTTCCCGGACGAGAGACGTGCTGAATGGCTCTTTCAAAATCGCCAAACTCATACTCATGAGCGACCTCGAATTGTTCCGGGTGATTTGTTGCGAGACTCACCCGGTCTGTCCATCTGTGGCAAATCGGACTATTCGGTGAAAGGTGCATTTTCGAAATCGACCGAGCTCGGCGCTGAATAGCCCTCCACATACCGTGTACCTATGTCCCGCAGGCTGTTGTCGTAGCTGGTGGCCGGCTTCTGGCGAACGACACCGCACAAGGCGTCTTGGAATTGTTTCTTCATCGATAACCGAGGGAACTCGGAGAGAATTGCGCGAAGCTTGTCTTGAGGAATCAGCTCCAATCCCGCCCCAAGCACGTCCACGAAGATTCCTGAATGGGTCATCGCGACCTCCGGCTCTTTGTGAAGGGCAATGGAACGAGTCGTATGGAGCGCAATGGCGTCCCACACCAATTGGAGCTGATGTGCCGGAATGCCACGTTCTTTCAGAAAGGAGCGCGCCGCGTTGGCCCCATCAACCTCGAAGCGCTCCTGTGCGGAGTAGCGATCAGTCAGTCCCAGATCGTGCAGAATCGCCGAGACCGCCAAGAGTTCGGGATCTGGAGCGGGTTTGGCCCCCGCAGCAATCAGGACGCCAAAAAGCCATGAGCGCATCACATGGTTGTAAAGGTACGGTTCTGACAAATTCCGCGTTAGTTCCATCGCATCGTGAACCAGTGGCGTATCAACTACGTTGATTCCGGCTAAGATCATTTTCACGTTCCTCTCTTTCTGGTCAGGTCAAGCCAAAGGGCTTTTTTTTGCTCGGCGACGTCCTTAGTTACTCAGTTCATCGTTTCGGCAAAAACCCACTGAGAACCTGGTCTCGCAGCAAGAACCGAATTCAGCAGGGACGCTGCAATGACAGGTGCCGGGTTGACATGAAACTTTTTCGGGAGGACGGGCGCGAGTAGGCGGGACACCGAGAGCGCGGCTCTCTCAGCGTTTCTCACCTCGGTCCTCGGGCCCGCGATAATACTTGGCCTGCAGATGGTGAGGGAACGAAAGCCGATTTGCTGAATGTCCCGCTCCAACTCGCCTTTCGTTCTGGCATAGAAGAACATCGAGGTGGTGGAGGCCCCGATCGCAGATACGAGGGCGAATGTTTCTACACCTGCTGCGTGGCATTCCTTCGCGAAGAAGAGCGGGAGGTCATAGTCCACGTGGCGCAGGGCTTCCTTTGTTCCTGCCTTGGCTGCAGTCGTTCCTAGTGCACATACGACAGCATCCACAACCAAGACTCCTGGCGCCTTCGCGAGTTCCTCGATTTGTTCGCTCACAGGATTTAAGAGTTTGTTCTGAGGTGGCAAAGCTCTACGAGTGATCGCGACTACTTCGGAGATTCCTGGGTTAGCTAGAGCCAGCTTCAGAGTGCTGCTCCCCACCAAGCCTGTCGCTCCTAGAAGTAGAAGCCTCATCGATTACCACTCCCGCCTAGTTGCAGCCATGAAGAGATCATGAGCTTTTGCTGCCACTGGCCGCTCGTACGTACCCACCGTTCCACCATTGGATAATCAAGTTCGCGTATTCGTCGGCGGCATCCGCCCATGGGAAGTGCCCGGCGTTAACTTTGTCGTACTTGTTGTGTGGGAGCCGCTCATGCAGATAATCGCCGTTCACTGGAAGCACACCGGGATCGTGGTCGCCCGTAATGATCTGTACGGGCGTCTTGATCGTGGATAGCAACGTGCCGAGCTTGGGTAGATCCGTTGTATACGCACGAAGGAAGCGCAAGGATTCCGCGAAGCGATCTCCTTCATAGGAACTTAGGAAATCCTCCCGTACATGCTCGGGGAGCTTGTATCGCTCGACAAATGCAAGAACCGAATCAACCCCTTGTCGTGGATCGATCTTGCGAAACGGGTCGATGTCGGGCGCGCCCAAAACGTCTTTAAGAACACCGGCAACTTGGATTGGCACTGCGGCGGTGCCGTTGCCGAGGACGATGCTTCGAAGGAGGTCAGGGTGCTTCGCGGCGGCAAACAACAGTGTCGACGTGCCTATATCGGGGCCAACTGCATGCGGACGATTGAGTCCAAACTCCTTAATGGCGTGAACGACGAATTCGGCCATAGCGGAAGGTTGGAGCAAGTCGTCGCGGCGCTCCGAGTGTCCGAATCCCGGCAGATCAATCGCTACGAGATGCGCATGCTCGGCCAGACGAGACCACATCTGCTCAAACGTGTAAAGACTTTCCGGCCAGGGGCTCAGTAAAATCGCTGACACTTCACGAGGAGCACTCTCTGCATAACGAATGGACAAGCCGTCGATCGTGCGTGTCTCGGTCTTAATCAGCGAGGGAGTGGTTGTCGCCATCATTCAGTTCCTGGCATTGCCCTAGTAGTCGAACCACTGGTTAAGTGCTTGAACCTTTTCCTTGGTATAAGGTGGGTATAAGTGATCAATGGCTACGTCCGGCGGAGATATCAAGACAGACTTAGCGTGTGTGAGTGAGTCGAAGCCGTACTTCCCGTAGTAATTGCCGATACCGGCCGTCCCAACTCCTCCGTATGGCATAGACTCAATGAACAAGAAAACGTTGGTCTGATTTACTGCGCCCCCTCCGAAGGAGACAGACTGCAGCACCCGGTCGATTGCCTTTTGATCGCGGCTGAACACATAGCCGGCAAGCGGCTTCGGCATCGACTTGATCTTTGCGATTAGCGCCCCAATATCGGAATACGTAAGAATGGGCAGCAGCGGCCCGAAGATTTCATCCTCCATGATTTTGTCGGACCAGGAAATTGGGTAGAGGATAGTAGGGTCGAGATAGCGAACTGCCGCATCTGACTTACCGCCATAGACCACCTTGGCCGGATCGATCAACGACGCCAGTCTGTTTACTGCCGCGGGGCTTATGACACGTGAATAGTCCGGATTGCTCTTTGGGTCCGCGCCGTAAAGCTCCACAACAGCTTTCTTGCACTCGGCTACGAACGCTGCTGCTACAGAGTCATGAACGACCGCGTAGCCCGGCGATGTGCACCACTGTCCGCCCCAAGCCATTGCGCCCCACACAATTTTCTTGGCGGCATCTGGAATGTTGGCTGTCTCATCGACGATGGCCGGGTTCTGTCCTCCCAACTCCAACAACACGGGAGTGACGTACTCGGCAGCCGCGCGCATCACCACCTTGCCTACTGCCACGCTTCCCGTCAGAAATATGAAATCGAAAGGAAGCTTCAAGAGGTTTGTTACTGTTTCTCTGCTGCCCAGCACGGCACTTAGAGACTCCGGTTCAAAATATTTCGGAATCAGTTCTTGGAGCAATTCGTCCGTCGCCAGAAGCGCTTCGGAGAGTTTCAAGATGCAGGGATTGCCAGCCGACAAAGCGGCAATCGCCGGACGCAGTGATAACAAAAGAGGTCCATTGAAAGGACAGATGATCAGCGTTACGCCGTACGGCTCGCGGTACACCATTCCTTTGTGTCCCGATGCAGCCAGGAACTTCGGGAGGGGAGCCTCGACCGGTTTCATCCACTCCTTGACCTGAGACTTCGCGTATTCAGCGGTCGCGATGGACGCGGACACCTCGAATGCATTCTCCTGTGAGGCTGTCTTGAAGTCTTTGCACGATGCATCTGCAAAGCGCTGATAGTTCTCCTTCAGCATTCGGCCAAGACGATTCAGCTGATCAACTCTCCACTCGTAACTCTTCGTCGCATCCGAGGCGAAGTAGGACTTTTGTTTGTTGAACATCGCCTCAACGGAGGCCCATGGAGTAGCTGACTGAGCCTGCCCTGCGGGAGCTTTTGGTTGTGGTTGTGTTGACATGTTCTTCTCCTTCTTGCTCTTCTCGTGTCCGTTTTTCGTCTTAACTCACTTCAGCGGAGCACTGTTGCGAGCGCCCGCCTCTGTAACGAGAACCATGCGAAAGCGTGCTTTTGCGGCCATCATCCGGTCATAGGCTTCGCGGGCCTTGGATAGAGGCATGACTTCGATAATTGGCTCCACATTTTCGAGCAAAGAAAACTCCACCGTTTCCTGTTCGTCCTGCACGCTACCGGTGGTCGACCCGGAGATGGAGTGCATGCCAAAAATGAGGGAGCCGGTACTCACTTCCAGGGGATCCGGGGCGATCCCAATCACCAACAGTTTTCCCCTCACGGCGAGGCCGTTTACGAGACCGGACATTGCTTTGCCACTTGGAGCTGTGGCAAGGATGGCATCGGCTCCGCCAAGTGCTCGCAGCCTGGCTCCCGCATCTTCCGCTCCGCTGTCGATGTATTGGTGGGCGCCGAGTTCTTTTGCGAGCTTCCCCGACTCCGAACCGAGACCAATGGCGATAGTCCTGAATCCCATCCTTCTTGCGTACTGAATCCCGAGGTGCCCGAGTCCGCCAACCCCTTGGATTGCGACGAGGGCACCGGCACGCAAGCCGGCATTTCGCAGGGCGTTGTACGTCGTCACCCCTGCACATAGCAGGGGTGCTGACTTGACAGGTTCCAGACCGTCCGGAATCGTTACCGTGGTTCGCGCTTCAATGATCATGACTTCCGCGTATCCGCCGTCGATCATGATGCCGGTGAGCACGCCGTTCGTGCAGTTGATAAAGTCTCCTCGGAGGCATGAGAGGCAGGTGTCATCCCATCCACCACAGATCCCAACACCTACTCGCTGACCGACCGAACGGGTCGTAACATTCGAGCCCACGGCGTCGATCCGCCCAATGACTTCGTGCCCAGGTACGCGGGGATAAGTAAGGTTAGGCAATGCTCCGTCTACCAGCAGGCTGTCGGTATGGCAAACGCCGCAAGCCTCGACTCGGATGCGAACTTGATTTGGGCCGGGATCCTGCAGTGGCTTGTTAACTTCAGTGAAAATTCCCGGCTTGCTGACTTCGATGGCTTTGTACGTTCCGTTCATCATTCACCTGCCTGTTAGCTCACTACGCTGCGAATTGCCTTAAGTGATAGTCGATGTGGATCTGCAGGAGCTTTCCCCACTCTTCGACTGTCATCGAACCGAACATCGGGTGCGGTCCCCAGTCGTCCAGCGATCTTGCGTGCCAGGCAGCATCCACAATTTTCAGCAGTTGTTGCTTTTCAAAGTTGAAGTCGAACTCGGCGCCGCGGGGTATCTTGAAACCCTTCGGTAGGCGCAGACCCAGAGGCTGCTCCGGGAACCAGTCCACCAAAATCCACCGGAACAGCGTTCGCGACGAAAAATAGCTCTCATCTGGAAGTGTGTAGAAGCCTAGCCCGCTCCCGCACGCCAAATTGAGGTGATGCAGCATCTGCGAGACACTCATTGTTCCCCACTGCCGTGGGCTGGCAGCAGTGATCCGGAAAACCCGGTTCCGAAATTCGTCGTGTTTCGCGTCGGTGAAAAAAACCATTCCGTCAACTTGCTTGACAAGGAATGAACGCGGAATGTACTTCAATATGGCGAGGCCAGACATCCAGAGGTTGCTCGCGAACAACTCTCGAAAGAGATTTGTGCCCTTGGACTCGCTCGCCTGGGCGGGAACGGCTTGCGGTGCACGATCGTTCATGTCAAGCAACTCCGTTCATTTCGGGAAAGCAGTTCCAAACATCGGTGCGTTGCTCTTGGACTGCTCCTCAGTGGCTTCGTCCTGGAGCACATCCCAGTGTTCTTTAAGAACCCCGTTTTCGATTCGCACGATATCGGCAGCAATCCAATTCACCGGCGAACCGCGACCACTGAATCGCCCGTGAACAATGACAAAGTCTCCTTCAGCCACAATCACACCCGGCTCGTATTTCAATGTTGGCGGCGCGCTCCGCACTAGATTGAACAAGCCGTCACGACCTGGCTCGATGTGAGCGCTGTGCTGGATGTAGCTGGGAGACCAGTACCGTTTTGCCGCCTCGTACTCACGCTTGTTAAACAACGTGTCGAAGCCCTCCAAAACGAGTCTTTTGTTCTGTTCAGTTGTCGTCTTCACGAGAGTGCTCTCCTGATGCAGGCTTCCTTACCGGACTGCGCTCGCGAGACATCCACTCCCTGATGTAAGGCGAGCAGTGCACTACCGATATCCCTTTTGCCTCACACCCGTTGAGAAAGCGAACGCCCTCGACATCCGCGAGATTCACTTCCTCCAAATCCAAAACCGCCGATGCTCCGCATTTTTGTAATTCGGTTTTGACCTGGTCCAGATGTTCGGATCGCAGCTCTCCGCTCAGCCGAACTCGCGCCCGGAACCGCTCGATCTTGAGCGTCATGAATTGCCAGCTCCCGACCGCACTCTCGGTTCCGCAATGGATGGGCCATTTCAAACGATTGAAAACCAAGGGCCTAGAGAGTAGTTCTCTCCTGAATCATCAGGAATTCCTGATCAGTCAGGATTTGACAAGCGGCTTTCGAGCGACTGATGGGCGGGAATAATTTAGCTGGCTTGCGGCTTTTTAAACTGAAATTTGTTGATTCCAAGGCGTTTGATCTTTGAGTCGAGAGTCCGCGTCGGAATTCTGAGTTTTGCTGCTGCGCCGCTTGGACCGGAGACGCGGCCCCCGCTTTCTGCCAGAGCGGACTCGATCATTTCCTTTTCGCGCCGAAGCAGCACTCTATTCAGCGCAGTTGGTGAATCACTAAATTGCGGCGCATTTTGTTTGAGCCAGGCTTCATCCACGGAAAAGGTGTCATCCTCACTGAGGATCACAGCCCGTTCAATCACATTTTGCAGCTCTCGAACGTTGCCGGGCCATTGGTAGGATTCGAACAATCTAACCGTTTTCTTGTCGATGGTTCTGAACTTCTTTCCAGCTTTTTTCCCCAACCGACCGATGAAGTATTCGACCAGCAGCGGAATGTCTTCTTTGCGCTCGCGCAAGGAGGGAATCTGAATAGGCACGACGCTCAGTCTGTACAGAAGATCTTGACGAAACCTTCCTTCGGCGACGAGAGCATCCAGATCATGATGAGTAGCGGCCAGCACTCTGACATCAATTGAAATGGGTTTGTTGCTGCCAACACGTTCGATTTCACGTTCTTGCAGCACCCGCAATAATGCGATCTGGATTTCCGGAGGCAAGTCGCCGACTTCATCGAGGAAAAGGGTCCCTCCATTTGCCGATTCAAAGCGCCCCAGGCGCCGTTGCGTCGCGCCGGTGAAGGCTCCCTTCTCGTGACCGAACAGCTCGGAAGCAATCAGCGAAGTTGGTATCGCGGCGCAATTCACACCGATAAATGCCCGGTCTGCGCGCTTCGATCGCTTATGGATGGCACGAGCTATCAACTCTTTTCCGGTGCCGGTTTCACCCAGAATCAAGACTGTGGAATCGGAAGGTGCTACCCGGGCGACTTGGCGAAGCACTTTACGCAGCGCTTCCGAAGAGCCGACAATGTCCTCGAACATCGACTCCCGATCGATTTGCTCTCGCAATGCGACGGCTTCATTTCGCACGCGATCTTCGGCCTGCTTGCGATCTTCGATGTCGGTCGCCGTTGCGAACCACCGGACGATGTCTCCCGCTTCATTGAGCACAGGGTTGTAGCGAAAAAGGAACCAGCGAAACTGGCCATCTTTACCCACCAACCGCTTTTCCGTCTCGAACAACACTCCCCTTGAAAGGCCCGCGCTTCGTTCGTTTTGAACTCTCTCTAAATCATCTGGATGAACGTCTCTGTTGATCCGCTCGCGAGTTCCCCCGCCTTTCATTTCTTCCAAGGTGAAGCCCTTGTAGTCAAGCATCGTCTTGTTGACTTGAAGCAAGGTGCCATCCTTGTCTAGCACAAGCACATGTTGAGGAAGGAAATCTATGAGTTGTCGTAGCTCGCGCTCTTCCTGTCGAAGTTTAGTTTCAGCCTGCTTACGATACTCGATGTCCGTACCTGTCGCGTACCACCGAACGACGTTTCCTCTCTCATCGATTAAAGGGTTGTATCGGATCAGAAACCACCGATATTTGCCGTCTTTCCCGCGAGCGCGCTGCTCGTTTTCGAACGGAACCGAGCCAGAGAGACCTTTCTGGCGCTCTTCGCGGAGTCTCTGAAGGTCTTCTGGATGGAACACGCGATCCCGGAAGTTATCGGCGCTCACTTCGTCCAGAGACAGCCCCGTGTACTCAAGTGCCACGCGATTTGCGTAAATGGCCTTGCCGTCGGGACTCAAAACCACGATTGTTTGTGGAATAAGGTCAATGATTCGCCGCAGCTCTTCTTCGTCCGGAAGGAGTTTGGGCTCAGTGAGCTTTACGTCACCAGCACCGGCCGCGGTCGCCAGTTCCTGAGGTGTGCCACCACGGGTAGGTGCGGGGTTCGGCTCACCACGCTTTTGCTGCACGTCAACTTGTCGACTGTCTGGCGGCATTTGCGGGCCTTCGTTGCATTGTAGTGAGATTTCTGTCGAAGGCCAAAGGATTCGAACAGGGCGTCGGTTCGTCGGTCGGATTAGCATCGATAAACGCGCAACTCGGAAGTATCCACATGCCTGGTAAACGCGCCCGCAACTCATTAGGCCAGCTAGGCTGCCACCGCCTCCACGATCGAGTACGGACTTGGGG
>Ga0137418_10003190_pt1 | contig 15074 bp, 12 predicted proteins | sample CZODoug3_1_2_16f_FD_122242 | JGI IMG/M metagenome (GOLD analysis project Ga0137418, IMG submission 122242) | Vadose zone soil fungal communities from Angelo Coast Range Reserve, California, USA - CZODoug3_1_2_16fungal (Hybrid Assembly) | ecosystem: Environmental > Terrestrial > Soil > Vadose... | reverse complement strand
GCTTAGCGGCGCCTTTGTGTGTTTTCAGCTTTGGCATAAGTCCTCTGTTGCAGCGCCGGAAGGCGCATTTTCAAATTCGCAGTACGGCACGGCTAAAGCCTGCCTGATACGAAACTTCAATCCAAACTTTACCTCGGGGGCTAAAGCCCGATTATTTCTGGGCCCTGATCCCAGGGCTGAAGCCCTGGGCTACCCGGCACTTACTACCCAATACTTACAGCAGGTCCCTCCACTTCGCAGTTGCTGCGCTTCGCGAAGCAACTGCTTCGGTCGGGATGACAACCCTAAGAAACTTGAAGCTAACCCTGGCTGGCTGGGTTGGCGGCTGCGGGCGGGGGCGCCGATTGTTGCGGCGGTTTGGCCTGTTGCGGCTGCGCTGCTTTCGGCGCCTTCGGCTTTTTCTCCTGCGTGACCGCCTTCTTCGGGGCCAGGATCAGGTGCAGCGTGTTGCCTTCCTGCCGGGGCCGGAATTCCACGATTCCGTTGTCACCCACATCTTTAATCAGACGCTCCAAAATCTTAACACCGAGCATTTGCCGGGTCATTTCGCGGCCGCGGAAGAAGATGGTGGCCTTGACCTTGTCGCCTTCTTCCAAGAACCGCAAAACGTGGTTCTTTTTGGTGTCGTAGTCGTGGTCGTCGACGTTGATGCGGAACTTTACTTCCTTGACTACGATCACTTTCTGATTCTTTTTCGCTTCGCGCTCGCGCTTTTCCGTCTGGTAAATGTACTTGCCGAAATCCATGATGCGGCAGACGGGGGGTACGGCTGAGGGCGAAACTTCGACCAGGTCCAGGTTCTTTTCTTTCGCCTTTTTAATGGCGTCGAAGGGCGTCATGATGCCCAACTGGTTGCCTTCGTCGTCAATCACGCGGACTTCACGCACGCGGATGCGGTCATTCGTGCGGATAAAACGCTTATCGATACGAGCCTCCGGGTACTTCTGAAAAGCTCTTAAAGTATAGCATGGGCGCGGGTTAGGCCAGGATGCCGGTGAGCCTGCCGTTTTCGCTGGCGGTGATGCGCGCCGGCAGCCAGCAGTTGGGCTGGTGGTGAACGGGGAGATGGAGTTCCAGATAGTTGTCGGTGAGGGCGTTGGGGGAATCTGGACGCGAGGAAAGTAGGGTGATGGCGGGGAGGGTTTGGCCCACGAACGACTGGGCGAAAGACTGCTTTTTTTGGAAAATTAGGTCGCGCAGAACGTGCTGGCGCTCGCGGGCGATGTGCACTGGGACTTGGCCGGGGAGTGCGGCGGCGGGAGTTCCGGGGCGCGGAGAGTAGGGGAAAATGTGCAGGTAGGTGAGTGGCAGATCCTCGACCATGCGGCGGGTTTCGTCGAATTCGGCGTCGCTTTCGCCGGGGAAGCCGGTCATGACGTCGGCACCGATGGCGGCTGTGGGTAGGGCTTCGCGGATTTTTGTGATTTTCGCGCGGTAATGCCAGGGGCGGTATTTGCGGTGCATGCGGCGGAGGACCGAGTCGCTGCCGGATTGCAAGGGGACGTGGGCGTGGCGGGCGATGCGCGGAGCGGAGCGGATCACCGCGATGAGGTCGTCGGTCCAGTCCATGGGTTCGACGGAGCTGAGGCGGAGTTTTTCGAGCCGGGTTTGTTGCAGGATCGCTTCGACCAGAGTCTCGAAGCGCGCGGCCGGGGTCAGGTCGCGACCCCAGCGGCCCAGGTTGATGCCCGAGATGACGACTTCGCGCGAGCCCGCGGCGACGAGGGCGTTGATGTCGTCGATGACTTGCGGGAGTGAGCGGGACCGGCTTTGGCCGCGGACCGAGGGAATGACGCAGAAGGAGCAGCGATTGTCGCAGCCGTCTTGGACTTTTAGGTTGGGGCGCGTGCGCGAATCGCCAGAGTTCGTCTCCGCCGCAATACAGACTGGGGCGGCCAGCAGTTCAGTGTGCGCGAAGATATCTCCGACGTAGACCTCGGCTCGGTGTGGCTGGGTAAGAGCATGCAGGGGCACAAAGGGTGGAGCGTCGGGAAATATCGTATCGGCGATGGCGTGCTTGTGAGAATTTCCGACGACCCAAGCCACGCCCGAAAACGTGGCGACTTCCGCGGGGGCGCGCTGGGCGTAGCAACCGGTGACGAGGATTTTGGCGCAGGGGTTATGGGAGTGAATGCGGCGGACAGCGGCGCGGGCGGCGCGATCGGCGTCAGCGGTTACGGTGCAGGTGTTGAGGATGACGAGCTCGGCCGCGTCGGCGGAAGCCGGTTCGAGACCGCGAACGGTGAGCTGACGCGAAATGGACGCACCATCGGCTTGCGCCGCACGACAGCCGAAATTTTCGATGTAAAAGCTGGGCACCGTGCCTCAATGGTAGCTGAAACAGGGGAGGGTTGGGTGCACGAGCGGTCAGCGCGGGGGCTAAACCGCCACCCCCTGTTGGAAGCACTCTCGGCAGAGTACCGGCCGACCCTGGGTCGGGCGGAAGGGTACGGTGGTCTCCTTATTGCATGCCGAGCAGATCGTACGGGTTTCCACTTTGTTATAGACGGGAGTGGCGGCTTGGGCGTTGCCGCCAAACAGGGCTGCCCGTTTGGCTTTGCAGAACTTGCAACGTTTGGGCTCGTTTTTGAACTGCTTGTCGTGGAAAAATAACTGTTCACCGGCCGTGAACACAAAGTCATTTCCACAATCGATGCAGGTCAAAGCTTTGTCCATGAATTCCATCGAGAGAAAACTCCTTTCGACGGGATCTGCTCCTTCCACGACCAAGCGTAGTCCTCTTCCTTGGTTCGTGGGTGGATGTCGCCCCGTCATCCCCCTCGTCGAATTGGAATTGCCCTGGGTTCGGCCCTCATGCCAGCGGGATCGCTGCATGGATAAATCCGGTATGGATAAATCCGGTATGAAAAAATCCGGTATGAAAGATAAAGTAACCCGTACAACGAAAGAAATCGAAACCCAACTGCTAGTACGAAAGGGCTGCCACGGTTGATGGTGGCAGCCCTTCTGCGCTAGTCCTGCTCCTTACGCGCCTTTTTCCGGCTGCGTTTGCGAGCCAGCGCTTCCTTCACGCGCTTTTTCTCGCCGGGTTTCAGGTAGTAGGAGTGTCTTTTTACTTCCTTGATGATGTCTTCTTGTTGGACCTTGCGCTTGAACCTGCGCAGTGCGTTCTCGAGAGACTCACCTTCCTGCAAACGAACATCTGCCAAATCGAATACACCCCCCAGCCTGCCTGATTGGACCTTTACATCATAGTGCAAATCTGCTGTTGCAAGTCAAGAAAAAATGTCAGGTTTTTGGGGGAACTGGTCAGAATTGCACATGACTGCCGAATTATCGGCACACTGTTCGAAAGTCAGACGCACCGCGACTTGCACTTGTCCCGGTGCATGTGCTCCTGTGGCCCCGTTCTATGAAGAGCTACGGCGACGTTGGGAGGATGGTAGGTAGCGCCGCTGCGTTGGGAAAACGGAACATATGGCGTCGTGTTCACCATGAAGCCGCCGGAATCGGTAGCGACGCGCTTGTTCGGATGATTGAACAAGTTGATGATTGAACAAGTTGTAGCCTCGATGAGCTAGAGGGCGGGGTGAGCGTTGTTCCCCCTGGGCACCTCAGCGGTTCCCCTCGTACCAAGTCCGTTGACACCCTGCTCGCCATCGGCAAAACGATTGCCCAGCGCCGGTAAATCTACCTGGCTGTCCTGACAGGCAAGGGACTGCCTCCGTGTCCCGCTGTTTTTGGCCAAGGGGGAGGGAGGATACCACGGTCCTCATCTGGGTCCACCAACGCAAAGTGACTCTGGGGCGGCTGCTTTCACGCATCTCACTCCGCAGAGAATCGGGCCGATACAGCTTCCCGGGAAAATCGTTCGGGGGCCGTAACTTTTCCACGTTTTTCGGGGACTCATTGACTAGGAACGTCGTGCCGCGCGGAGAACAGCCTTGAAGGCGCTGGAAGACAAGAACCTGAGAAACCCGAACGACGAACGGCTGCAGGTGGAGGCGGCGCGGCAGGATCCGGCGCGTTTTGGCGAACTCTACGAAAACAATTTTGAACGCGTCTATGCCTACCTGGCACGTCGCGCGCGGGACCGCGACGAGGCGCAGGACTTGACGTCGGAGGTGTTCCAGCAGGCTCTGGCGGGCCTTCCTCGATACCAATGGCGCGGCCTGCCGTTCATCGCATGGCTCTTGGGGATTGCCGCCAACGTGCTTGCGGATTGCTGGCGACGGGCCGGGCGGTTGCAGGAAGTGATGACGGACGATCTGGAGCAGATGGGCATTGAAGAGGATGTTGAGCAGAAGGCGATGCTCTATGAACTGGTCGATTCGCTGCCCGCCGACCAGAGGCAGGTGATTCTCTGGCGCTTCGTGGGACAGAAGAGTCTGCGCGAGATGGCAACGGAACTGGGACGCAGTGAGGGAGCGATTAAGCAACTGCAACTGCGGGCGCTACAAAATCTTCGGGAACGGATGTCCTGAACGAATAACACAAGGAGCAGTTATGACTAACATTTCTCTCGCCGATCAATTGGACGATGCCATCGAGATGATGATCGCGGAGCCGGATTCCGCGCCGCCCAGAGTGGATTTGAAGATCGGCGAGCTTTTGGGAATCGCCGCGGAATTGCGGCTGTTCCCGGACCCGGCGTTCCGGGCGGCGCTGAAGGCGAAGTTGCTGGGGCAGAGCGCCGTCACGACGACACCGACGATGGTCGAACGGAAACCAGCGCGGAATGCAGAAGAGGCGATGCTGCCGACGCTGTTCGGCGCAGGATATGGGAACTACCCGGTGCGTCGCGGAAACTTTGCGATCTCTTTGGCGGTGCACGCTGCGTTGTTGGCGATGGTTGCGGCATCGGGATTGTGGCTGCCCGATGGAGCCGAAGTCCGCCCGCAAGTAATTTCCATTCTGCGGACGGAGAGCAGTCCCATCCTGGTGTCCTCGCCCCCGGGCAACAGCGGCGGCGGTGGGGAACACGAAAAGCTGCCGGACTCCAAAGGAAGCTTGCCTCGTTTCACGCGCCAGCAACTTACGCCTCCGACCATCGTGGTTCCGAGGGAGACGCCAAAGCTGGCGGTGGACATGACACTCCTTGGGCCGCCTGAACTATCCGAGACGCAAACCTCGCAAGCCGGTAATCCCCTGTCTGAGATTATCGGGCCACCGTCGAACGGAACCGGCAAAGGCGGCGGAATTGGTAGCGGGCGAGGAGGTGGGATTGGTGGCGGCACGGGCGCATATCGCGTGGGCGGGGGGGTGTCCGCGCCGATCGCTATTTTCGATCCTGATCCTGAGTACTCCGACGAGGCCCGCCAGGCGAAGTACCAGGGGACGGTCGTGCTCTGGGTCGTTGTGGGCACGGATGGAAGGCCTCGGGAAATCCGAGTGCAGCGGTCGCTTGGTATGGGTTTGGATGAAAAGGCCGTGGCAGCGGTTCGCGGGTGGAAGTTTAGACCCGGCATGAAGGATGGAGTGCCGGTAGCCGTTCAGGTCAATATCGAGGTGGTTTTCCAGTTGCTCTGATCCCATAGGGCATTTTTGGAATGCCGTGAATATGACTCCGGCGAACCTTCGTGCCGGAGAAAGCCCAGGGGTAAGAATCGGAAGGACTGACACCGATACGGCATTGGATTTCCCCTCCGAATGCCGAATGTTGGCGATGAGGATTTCGAGTCCTGTTTGTCCCAGGAACTTCGCCTCAGATGCTCGATCCGCTTTTTGCTCTGGGAAGCATGGCCGTGGCCGCAAGGACTATGCCGGTGCGGAGAAGTACTCTACGCGGATTCTTGACATCAATCTAAAAACCCCGGGAGAAAACAGCACCAGGACCGCGCAGGGCCTGGGGATACTCGCTGGCCTGCCTATGGCTCAGGGCTGAGGGGAAATGGCCGAGCCGTAGATGCTTCCTTCCCTGAAATCGCAAGAGACGGCGAGTGGGACCGACGACTTCGAGGTCGTGATGCCGCTGTTGGGTCTTTGCGCGTGTACGATTTGTGGGACAAGCCCCACAAAATCACGGCCTAGCTGACACCGCGTCAGCGCGATCCCGGAAACGAAGCGAGGCGAGAGCGACCCTGCCTTCGAAGGGTCACTTACCAACGAGCCTGACAAACTGGAGCGACCGTCCGCAAAAATCCAGCCAACGTCTGCTTCGGCAAACTGAATCGTCCGTCCCGGACGCCTTGCACGCTGCTATCATTCCGCTGACGGTGGAATGCTCCAAGCTGGGCTGGATCGGGCTACGGTTCGGTTTCGGTCTCTCTGGGGTTACCCCAGGGCATCTTGAATGGCTCACAATCCGTCGCGAGAGCGCTGCTGCGCGCAGGCGCAGACTGGCTCACGCAAGGTTAGACTCGTTGGAGCATTCCGCTGTCGTCCTACGACCTCAAGAAAATGCCCAAGTCTACGCTCCAGGCTGCGCTGGCGAGTTCGATTCTCGCCGGTGAGACGGCCCCCGAGCAGATCGCGGCCCGCTGCGGCCGGACACTGGGCCGGCAGTGGCGTTGGCTGCGTTCCCTGGCGCAACGGTATGTGAGGCGATTTGAACATCAAGTGCGTCCCAGGCGCCGGGATGTGGTGCAGTTTCTGCGAGACGATAAGGGCTTCCAGCGTGCCTATAGGGAATACGCCGGTGAGCTTTGGGTCGCCGAATGGATTGCCGAAGAGCAACGGATGCAGCCTGTCGCGGCGGCGCGGGCATGGAACATCCCGCCGATTGAGTCCGCCGGGGAGCTAGCCAATTGGCTGCAGCTCGATGCGGGCGAGTTGGAGTGGTTTGCCGACTTGAAGGGCCTCGAATCCATTCGCGGCAATGCGCGGCTGAGGCATTATCACTACCGGGTGCTGGCAAAGAAGCTTGGCCGCATTCGGCTCATCGAGGTGCCAAAGCCACGCCTCAAGGAAATCCAGCGACAGATTCTGTCCGAGATTCTCCATCAGATTCCGCCCCATCCCGCGGCCCATGGGTTTGTGAAAGGGCGTTCCATCCGGACATTTGTGGCTCCCCACGTTGGGCGGCGCGTTGTTCTCAAAATGGATTTAGAGGATTTCTTTCCGTCCCTGTCGGGCGCCAGAATTCAGGCCTTTTTTCGCGCGGCGGGCTATCCAGAGACGGTGGCCGATCTGTTGGGAGGCATTTGTACGAATGCCCCACCCCGTGAAATCTGGCGCGAACTCGGGCCAGAAATCGGTCCCATCCAGCTCAGAGAAGCGCGAAGCCTGTATTCTCGTCCGCACTTGCCGCAGGGCGCGCCCACCTCTCCGGCTCTCGCCAATATCTGCTCCCATCGCCTCGATTGCCGCCTGCGCGGACTCGCCCGATCGGCGGGCGTGGAGTACACACGCTATGCGGACGATCTTGCCTTTTCGGGCGGGGAGGCTTTCGAGAGGTGTGTCGACCGATTTGCATCGCAGACTGCGGCGGTGTTGCTGGAAGAGGGCTATAGCGTTCATCACCGCAAAACTCGCATCCTGCGCCAGGGTGTGCGACAGCATCTCGCTGGATTGGTGGCGAACCAGCGCATCAACGTTGTGCGGGCGGATTTTGATCGCCTAAAGGCAACGCTCAACAACTGCCTTCACTACGGCCCCGACAGCCAGAACCGGGAGGCTCATCGGTCTTTTCGATCCCACCTGCAGGGCCGGATAGAGTTTGTGAAGATGGTCAATCCGGCGAAGGGTTTGCGCCTTCGCGAAATGTTCGATCAAATTCAATGGTAGGTGTCTGGTGCTCAAGTTGCACCAGACAATATCAGTGCGAACGGATACCTCGCACTGCTGTGAAGATGATGTCCCGCGCCGTGGTGACAGAGAAGGCAGCGATATTTTTCGATGGCATCTCCGGTTCGATGGCATCTCCGGCGCCCAGATTGAGCGGCGGACCTCGCTTAAATCTCTCTCTTGGCGATATCTTTTCTGACCCCATCCCGTACTTCACTGGACCCTTCTTCATTAGCATCACCGGAAGCATCCGCACTCTGAACTGGAACACGGGCAGAACAAGCATCCAGGTATGCGCACGCTACCAAGATCAGTTCCCGACCGAGGACCTCAACTTGCTTCTCGGGGGCAACCGATTCCAGCATTCTCCGGCTTACCCCGGCCATTGCTCCCTCGAGCATGGAAGCAACAAGTTGTGGGTCGGTCGTGAGCGGTTCCTGGGCGGTCGCCAACATCCGGACGATCGCCTGATTGAACCGGGTTCCCATCTGCTGCGCGATCCTCGCTCCGTCCACGTCGGAGCTCACCGAGTAGAGAGCGACACTCGCCTTCGCGTTCCTCATTTTGGCTTGAAGAAATGCGGTAATGAGAGCAGTCGCCATTTTTCGGAGGGTTTCACCCTCCTGTTCCTGGCAAACAAGTTCGACGGCCTCGGTGACCGCGACGAGATGACGCTTCAAGGCTCCCTGTAAGAGTGCGCTCTTGTTCGGGAAGTACTGATATAAGGTCCCGACTGACACGCCGGCTCGCAATGCGACCCTGGTCGTGGTCAGCCGCTCCTTTCCGACCTGGAGCAAAACCTGAATGGTGGCTTCGAGAATCGCGTCGACGCTTGCTGCCGAACGGGCTTGCACTGGCGATTTACGGGGCTCTAAGAGGACTTGTGAACGCCGGGGCAAATGCGAAACTCCTAACCTGAAGCTTCCTTCATCCAATCAAAAATAGCACGGTGATTACAAATGAACAGCGTATTAGGGAGAAAAAGAATGACGAAGCAAATGAGTCTTGAACTGGGCGGCAGCTTCACACTCCCCGGCACGTCGATGACCTTGCATCGCATGGGCTACGGGGCGATGCAACTTGCTGGTCCCGGTGTGTGGGGACCGCCGCGTGATGTAGAGGGTGCGACTGCTGTCCTGCGCGAGGTGGTTGCGGCTGGCGTGAACCATCTCGACACCAGCGACTACTATGGCCCGCATGTGACCAACCAAATTATTAAGAAGGCGCTCCATCCCTATCCGGATGACCTGGTGATCGTCACCAAGGTGGGCGCTCGCCGGGGCCAAGATAAGTCTTGGCTTCATGCTCTTTCGCGGCAAGAACTGAGCGATGCCGTACACGACAATCTCCGAAATCTCGGGCTCGACAGACTTGACGTCGTCAATCTTCGGGTTGGAGGAGTCATGGAGCCCGCGGAAGGATCCATCGAGGAACCGCTGACGGCGCTAGCCGAACTCAAGCGTCAGGGACTGATTCGTCATCTAGGTCTGAGCAACGTCAGCCCCGAGCAGTTGGCGGAGGCACAGAAAATTACGCAGATCGTCTGTCTGCAAAACCTGTACAACCTGGCTTCCAGGAACGATGACAGCCTTATCCATCACCTCGCCGGGCAAGGCATAGCGTATGTGCCGTTTTTCCCGCTGGGAGGGTTCACCCCGTTACAGTCGTCGAAGCTCGACGCCGCGGCGGCGTTGCTGCAGGCCACGCCGATGCAGGTTGCGCTGGCGTGGCTTCTCCAGCGCTCGCCCAATATTCTGCTGATCCCGGGCACATCTTCAGCCGGACATCTTCGCGAGAATCTCGAGGCTGCAAGCCTACAGCTTCCATCCGAAATCATCGCCAATCTCGACTCGATCGGAGCACGGCCCGGGCAGTGACGACGGAAACAACGCTCCATGCCTGGCAGAATCCGTAACAATCAGTCTGAGAGCAAACCGCAGGAGGAACCAAGATGAGCGAATTCGTATTCCTCTACCGCGGCGGGGAGAGGCCCGATTCTCCCGACCTGCTGCAGCAGATGATACAGAGATGGATGACTTGGCTAACAGATCTGGGCGCGAAGGGCCACCTCAAGGATACCGGCCAGGCGCTGGAACTCACCGGCAAACTCGTGCGGGGGAGGCAGAAAAGCGTCACCGACGGCCCCTATGCGGAGACCAAGGATATCGTCGCCGGCTACTCCGTTGTCCAGGCCAAGGATATTGCCGAGGCAGTGGAGTTCTCTCGGGGCTGCCCAATTTTCGACACGGGCGGCATCGTGGAAGTGCGACCCGTCATGAAAATGTGACGAAGCCGAGCGACCACCTTTTTCCGACGTGAGGCGGGGCGCAGCGGGCGACGCGAGAATGCGCGAGAGACACTTCCGGACGACGCTTCTGCTGGCGCGCAACCCGATGAAGCGGCGCTTCCGAATTGATTTTTTCTGATCAGGCTCTGGAATTAAGCCTTAGGAACCCTCCGCCCCGGCCCGCTTTCTGACCAGAGCAGCAACTTCGTTTGGAAAATAGACGAGCGTTCCCTGTCGAAGAAGGATCTCGAGCAGAGCGTCTTGAAAGATCGGGCTTAGTGCTGTCTCTGAGGCGCCCTCTTCAGGACAGGTCGTCGATCGCTGTGCTCTCGGAGGGGCGCTCCCGATACAGCGACTTGAAGTCGGGTTCGTAAAGTGATCGTCGCACTTGGCATCGATTCTGGGCGACACAGAAGGGAGCAGCAGGAGTTTCCAGTTTCAGTCTGCCGGGGGCTTACACCGCGCTCGTCGCCTCGGCATCAATCCCCCGCCGGCAGACTATCCGGCAGACTATAATGACGCGAACGGATGGCGCTCACCTCTGGCACGAAACTCGGACCTTATGAAATCGTCTCTCCCCTAGGCGCTGGCGGGATGGGAGAGGTGTATCGCGCGAAGGACACCCGCCTTGGGCGCGAGGTCGCGCTCAAGATTCTGCCGGAGTCCTTTGCCAGCGAACCGGAGCGGCTGCGCCGTTTTGAGCAGGAAGCGCGGGCGGTGGCAGCGCTGAATCATCCAAATATTCTGGCGATTCATGACATCGGCTCGCAAGGCGAGGGTCCGAAATCTGCGCCGTTCCTGGTTTCCGAGCTACTGGAGGGGGAAACGTTGCGAGCGATTCTGGATCGCGGGGCGCTGGCCCAAAGGAAGACGATTGAGTATGGAGTGCAGATCGCGCACGGTTTGGCGGCGGCGCACGAGAAGTCGATCGTCCACCGCGACTTGAAGCCCGAGAATATTTTTGTCAGCAAAGACGGCCGCATCAAGATTCTGGATTTTGGGTTGGCCAAGCTGGTGGAAACGTCGGGCGAGACACCCGGCGAGGTTACGCTGACGAGTTCTCATACGGCGGCGGGCGTTGTGATGGGCACGGCCGGCTATATGGCGCCGGAGCAGGTGCGCGGCGAGCCGGCCGACCCGCGGACTGACATCTTCTCGTTCGGGGCCGTGTTGTACGAAATGCTTTCCGGTGTGCGAGCGTTTCGGCGGGATACCGCCGTCGAGACCATGACGGCGGTTTTGAGGGAAGACCCGCCGGAGCTCGCGGATCCTGTGCGCTCGGTTTCTCCGGCGCTGGATCGCATTGTGCGGCGTTGTTTGGAGAAGAGTCCGGAGCAACGGTTTCAGTCGGCGCGGGATTTGTCGTTCGCGCTGAGCGCGCTTTCTGGGACGGAGTCGAGCGGGGCTGCGCGGGCCGCGGCCGTTGCCGCGGCACCTGGGCGCATGCCGATTCTGCTCGGGGTGGCCGGAGCTGTCGTGCTGGCAGTGGTGGCGGGAATCAGCTGGTGGGCGGCGCGGCGTCCTGTGGCCACGGCGCGGATGCAGTTTGCCATTCCTGTTCCCCAGGAAATGAACACGAGCCATATGGCGCTTTCGCGCGATGGCTCGATGCTGGCGTTTGTTTCGCCGGAACCCAGCACTGGGTTGCCGATGCTTTACGTGCAACGCATCGGCTCCTCCAACGTCGCGTTGCTTACGGGCACGCAAAACGCCAGTTTTCCGTTCTGGTCGCCCGATGGCGCTTACATCGCTTTTTTCGCCAGCGAAAAGCTGGAAAAAATCCCGATAGCCGGAGGCCCGCCGCAGGTGCTCGCGAGTGTGCTTTCGGCGCGAGGGGGCACGTGGGGAAGCCGGAATGTGATCGTCTACTCACCGGACACGGCCAGCACCCTGTGGCGAGTGAATGCCGACGGCAGCGGCAACGCGGCCTTCCTGACGTTCACCGACAAGGATGAGCAGACGCACCGCTGGCCCGACTTTCTTCCCGACGGCGAGCACTTCCTCTATTGGGGCGGCAATTTTTCCAACTCCAAAGACGACCACTACAGCGGCATTTACTTCGGCTCCATCAACAGCAAGGAGAAGACGCGCGTTGTTCTGTGCCGTTCGAGTTTTGGCTACGACGCGCAACATCTGTATTACGCGGATGCGCAGCGGCAGTTGGTCAGCTTGTCGTTCGATCCCTCCCAAGGCACGGTATCGGGCAGTCCCGCCACCGTCGCGAACCTGGTGGGCGTTCAACCCTCAACTTTCTGGGCGGCCCTCACTGCCTCAGAAAATGGAACATTGGTTTACAACACCGGGGTGGGGGCGGTGCTTTCCGTATTGACCTGGATGGACCGTTCGGGCAAGGAACTGGGGAAAGTTGGCGAGCCGGGCGTGATTGCCAATCCCACACTCTCGCCCGACGGCAGCCGAGTGGTTGTGGATATTGCCGACCTCAAGGCGAATAACGTCGACCTCTGGCTGGAGAGCACCAACGGTGGAGGCAATGCGCGCTTCACCTTCAATCCCGCCGAAGAAGTGAGCGGGCTTTGGTCTCGCGATGGAGGTCTGGTCGCATATCGAATCGCCAACCAGGATGGCGCCGCAGTCGTCGTCAAGCGCGCCAGCGGCATGGAGCAGGAAAAGGCTCTGGCGCAGAGCGATCCCATCAACGATTATGTTCTGAGAAGACTTGGATTCAGTCTTTGTTTGTGTTTCTTGTTTAGCCAATTATTACTACTCCTTTTCCTGTTGGATAATTTTTTATTAGTTCTGAAAAGCTGAGAATCTTTCCACCAGACTGCAACACTTTTTTTGCACCAGTGGTAGACATGGAAAATGAACAAAGTGTTATTTTGTGTGAAATGTTTCCTGTTCCAAGTACTTTGCCTGGAACAACTATTACATCATTGTCTTTGACAAATTTATCTATCTGACCAATATTGATTATTCTTCTAGCAGAAGATGGCTTGAGTGCAAGTTCTGCCAGTCTTGACCATATGGGAGCATTATTTTTCTTTGATGCACCTTTGAGCTCCTTTACCATTTGTATAACAAGTTGATTTGTCATTTGTAATATTGCCTTTTTTTACCCAAATATAATACATGCTCAGCCAAGGGTAGAAATTACTTGTTTGAAGACATCTAGCCTTTTTGCAAGCTCTTCGACTCCGCCCGCTATTATCTGGCCCGGGGTCAGTGCGCCTGTTGATTCTATAGTTAAGATGTGATCATGAGGGTTTCCAGTTTCTGTCAAAACGGAAACTGTTGCAGAGTTCCATTTTGCATGTTCAGTACCCCTTCCTAGTCTTGCATATGCTTCAAGTTTTACCTTTTGACCTGGTGCAAGTTCGATAATTGGAATTTTGTCGCTAACTGGCTTGACAACATCATCTTCTGAAGTAAGCTCAGCTGATGTAATGGTTCTTGTGGTGTCAGTAGCACCAGAATCAATCATTAACATGACTCTGCAACGAGAACAACCAACATCACTGTGGCAATCACAGTCTGACGGTTCAATAAACCTTGTCAGGTCTGTCTTCATTGGAATCATTGCAAGCCTATGGGCAATGCCTTCGTCTGCAAGAACAGAAGAATTCTCAATTATTACTACATCATCGATGGCAAAAACAGGTATTCCTGTAAGGCAAATCCTTCTTAATGCATTGGCATACTGTAATGGTACATTCTTTAGTTTAACAACAATCTTTCGTTCACTTTGTTCAATGATCTCTAAAGAAGTCAAGTCTTAGTGAAAAGGACGTTAGTCCAAATAAAAATCTAGCGAGTTTTTCCGTAGGGATAAATACCAAAGTTGAATATCACAATTATGGATAAACCAACTGTAATCAGATTTGCAGTTGAGGGAGAAAAATTCGAGCTTCTTGTCAAGCCAGACCCTGCTCTTGAATTTAAGCTAGGAAAAAAGAAGGACATTTCCACAATACTAGTCTCTGAGGAGATTTATTCAGATTCTAACAAAGGAACACGTGCATCAACTGAAAAATTGATGAAAGCATTCAAGACAACAGATCCTACAGCAATTGCCACTATAATTCTTCAAAAAGGTGATCTTAACCTAACAACGGATCAAAGGCGAAAGATGGTCTCTGAAAAACGTAAACAAATTGTAGAATTTATTGCCAAAAGCTACGTCGATCCTAGATCTCATCTTCCCCATCCGCCACTTAGAATAGAGCAAGCTATGGATGACGCAAGAGTTTCCGTTGATCCCTTCAAAAACGTGGATGAACAAACAAAAGATATTGTTGAACAATTAAGATCCATCATTCCTCTAAAGTCAGAAAACGTGCTTCTTGAAATTTTAGTACCGGCACAATTTGCAGCACAATCTTATTCGGTTTTAAAATCTGTAGGGTCTTTAAAAAAAGAAGAATGGCAAGCAAATGGTTCTCTTAAAGTAATACTAGATATACCGGCTGCAGCAAGAGCAAACGTGATAGATAGATTGGGATCAATAACAAAAGGTTCTGCTTCTGTTGAGGTTGCTAAATGATAGAAACAAAAAGAAGGTATGTAATTCCTGGCGACGTTATAACAACTGGCCCATTCAGACCAGAGCAAAATGTTTACCAAGAAGGAGATCGAATTATTTCTACTAGTGTAGGGATTTCTGAAATTTATGAGAATACTGTTCGAGTCATTCCTCTAACCGGAATTTACATGCCAAAAACAAATGACTTGATTATAGGCAAAGTGATTGGTCACTCCTCATTGTCATGGGAATTTGATATTAACTCGTGTTTTGTAGGATTTTTGCCAGCTCAAGATGTTTTTGGAAGAGACTATTCTCCCACCAAGGACGAACTCAAAGAAAGGCTTGACAAAGGAGATTTGGTTGCAGCAAGAGTTGCTAATTTTGATAGATCGCGAGATCCATTGCTTACTGTACAGGATAGAGACCTTGGAAAAATTGAATCAGGGGAACTCATCGAGATTGCTCCAAGCAAGGTTCCTAGATTAATTGGGAAACGTGGCTCTATGATTCAAACAATTGAGATGGCTACAAAAGCAATGATTACAATTGGGCAAAATGGATGGGTAGTTGTTTCATCTGAAGATCCAGATGGATTATTAAAGGCAATTGAAGCAATCA
>Ga0137418_10003188_pt1 | contig 15084 bp, 14 predicted proteins | sample CZODoug3_1_2_16f_FD_122242 | JGI IMG/M metagenome (GOLD analysis project Ga0137418, IMG submission 122242) | Vadose zone soil fungal communities from Angelo Coast Range Reserve, California, USA - CZODoug3_1_2_16fungal (Hybrid Assembly) | ecosystem: Environmental > Terrestrial > Soil > Vadose... | reverse complement strand
GGTGCCGTGGTGATCGGCGAGCAGCTGCACTTCGATGTGGCGTGGACGCGCGAGACGCCGCTCGAGATAGACGGCCGGGTCGCCGAACGATCCCTTCGCCTCGGATCGCGCCGCGCGCACGGCGCCCGACAGCTCGCCGGCGCGCGTGACCACGCGCATGCCTTTGCCGCCGCCGCCGGCAACCGCCTTGATCATGATCGGATAGCCGACGCGATCGGCCATCGCCGCGATCGTCGCGTCGGGCACATCGGCGCCGAGCGGCTCCTCGGTGCCGGGGACGATTGGCACTCCAGCCCGCATCGCGGCCTGGCGAGCGGCGGTCTTGCTGCCCATCAGCGCGATCGCTTCCGGGGTCGGACCGATGAAGATGAGGCGCGCGTCGCGGCAGGCGGACGCGAAGTCCTCGTTCTCGGCCAGGAAGCCGTACCCCGGATGCACGGCGTCGGCGCCCGTGCGCTTCGCGGCATCGACGAGACGATCGATCCGGATGTAGCTCTCGCCCGGCGCGTTGCCGCCGATATGGACGGCTTCGTCGGCGAGGCGGACGTGGCGCGCCGCGCGATCACAGTCCGAGTAGACGGCGACCGCGCCAATCCCCATGTCGCGGCAGGCGCGGACGATGCGGACCGCGATCTCCCCGCGATTCGCGACGAGAATCCGCTTCATCAGAGGGGAATGTTGCCGTGCTTCTTCGGCGGGTTCCTGTCGCGCTTGGTCTCGAGCGTCGCGAGCCCGTTGATCAGCTTCGCGCGCGTCTGGTGCGGGCGGATGATCTCGTCGAGGAAGCCGCGCTGCGCGGCGACGAATGGGTTCGCGAACTTCTCGCGGTACTCGGCGACCTTCGCCGCGCGCGCCGCGTTGACGTCGGCGGCCGCGTCGAGCTCGCGCTTGTAGAGGATGTTGACCGCGCCTTCCGCGCCCATCACCGCGATCTCGGCGGTCGGCCAGGCGAAGTTCAGGTCGGTGCGAATGTGCTTGCTCGACATGACGCAGTAGGCGCCGCCGTACGCCTTCCGCGTGATGACGGTCAGCTTCGGCACCGTCGCCTCGGCGAAGGCGAACAGCAGCTTCGCGCCGTGCCGGATGATGCCCCCGTATTCCTGTACCGTGCCGGGAAGGAAGCCGGGGACGTCCTCGAAGGTGACGAGCGGGATGTTGAACGCGTCGCAGAAGCGAACGAAGCGCGCGCCCTTCACCGAGGCGTCGATGTCGAGCGTCCCGGCCAGGTACGCCGGCTGGTTCGCGACGACGCCGACGGGGCGGCCGCCGAGCCGGGCGAAGCCGACCAGGATGTTGCGCGCGTAGAGCGCGTGCACCTCGAGGAACGTCCCCTCGTCGACGACCGCGTGAATGACGTCGAGCATGTCGTACGGCTGGTTCGGCGAGGCCGGCACGATGGTGTCGAGCGCGGGATCGGCGCGATCGATCGCATCCGCCGAGGCCGCCAGCGGCGGATCGTCGACGTTGTTGCCGGGCATGTACGACAGCAGGTCGCGAATCAGCAGGACGCACTCCTGGTCGCTCTCGACCGCGAAGTGCGCGACGCCGCTCTTCTCGTTGTGCGTCATCGCGCCGCCGAGCTCTTCCTTCGTCACCTGCTCGTGCGTCACGGTGCGAATCACGTCGGGACCGGTCACGAACATGTAGGAGGTCTGCTTGACCATGATCGTGAAGTCGGTGATCGCCGGCGAGTAGACCGCGCCGCCGGCGCACGGCCCCATGATGGCGGAGATCTGCGGGATGACGCCCGAGGCGAGCGTGTTGCGGAGGAAGATGTCGGCGTAGCCGGCCAGCGACGCCACGCCCTCCTGGATGCGCGCGCCGCCCGAGTCGTTGAGCCCGATGACCGGCGCGCCCATCTTCATCGCGAGATCCATGATCTTCACGATCTTCGCGGCGTTGGTCTCGGAGAGCGACCCGCCGAACACCGTGAAGTCCTGCGCGAACGCGTAGGCGAGGCGTCCGTTGACGCGGCCGTTGCCCGCGACGACCCCGTCGCCGGGTACGACCTGGTCGGCCATCCCGAAATCGAGGCAGCGGTGCGTGATGAACTTGTCGACCTCTTCGAAGGTGCCGGGGTCGAACAGCAGCTCGATGCGCTCGCGCGCGGTCAGCTTCCCCGATTCGCGCTGGCGGCGCAGACGTTCTTCACCGCCGCCCAGCTCGGCGCGCCGATCGAGATCGGCGAAGACGTCGTCCACCAGATCGCTCAAACTTTGGCGCCCTGGGCTTTCTCCCAATCCTTCAGGAAGCGCTCGAGCCCGAGGTCGGTGAGCGGATGCTTGAAGCACGACTCGATGACGGCGGGCGGCACGGTGACCACGTCGGCGCCCATGCGCGCGGCTGCGATCACGTGAATCGGGCTGCGGACGCTGGCGACGAGCACCTCGGTCGGGTATTCCGCGTTGTCGAACATGTCGACGATCTCGCGGACGATCTGCATCCCCTCGTTGCCGATGTCGTCGAGCCGGCCGACGAACGGGCTGACGTAGCTGGCGCCCGCCTTCGCGGCGAGCCAGGCCTGCACGGCCGAGAAGATCAGCGTCACGTTCACGCGTATGCCTTCCGACGACAGCGTCTTGCACGCCTTGACGCCGTCCTTCGTGAGCGGCACCTTGACGATCATGTGCTCGTCGATGCCGGCGATGTCGCGGCCCTCACGGACCATCCCGGCGTAGTCGGTCGCGACCACCTCGCCGCTGACCGGCCCCTTCACGATGTCGCAGATCCGCTTGAGGATCTGCCTGGAGTCGCCCCCCTCCTTCGCGAGCAGCGACGGGTTGGTCGTCACGCCATCGAGGATGCCGATCGCGGCTAGCGCCTCGATGTCCTTCACGCTGCCGGTATCAACGAATAACTTCATGGTGTGCTCCGGTGTTATCGCGCCGTCTCCTCGACGCGGTTCGACTCGCCGCTCAGGTTGGCAACGGGAAGGCGCGAGTCGAGCGCGATGACGGCATACACGTATTTTTTCCCGGCGGCGACGTGCGTGTCACGGAAACGCGGTTCGGCAACAGGTGTCGGCGTGAGCGGTTGGAGTGTGGCATCGGACGCCTCGCCGCGCAAGACCAGGTAGCCGGCCACGTCAGGCTCTGCATTGGGTTCCCAGATCAGGCTGATGCCGCCTTCGTCGGCGACCGCCACCAGGCGTGCCGGCGGCGCGGGCGCGAACAGGTCAACTGGAACGAAACAGTTCGGCGGAGAGGGATCGCCTTCGATGCTGTTGGGCGGCGTGCCCCTGAGCGGCCGAACGACGTAGCACCGCTCCCGGTCGAACTCCACGGTGTCCGTGAAGCTCATGGCGCTGAGCGGCACGGGGTTGACGGGCGCCGGCGTGGTGGCAGCCCACGCCACGGGCGCGCTCGCGTCAGGGAACGCGAACGGGTCTGGCTCGACCTCCCGGTACACGTTGTATTTCACGGGTCCCGCCGGCAGCACGACCGCGTTGAGCGCCGGCGCCGGCGTCGTCACGATTGGCTCGAACAGTTCGTTGAGCGGCGCATCTTCCTGCGGCAGCGGCGAGTCGAACAGAAAGCCGACGATGCCGCCCGATGGCGGCCATTCGAGATTCAGCGTCGTGTCCGTCCACGTCGCGTTGACGAACGCGGGCGGGTCCGGCGTGTCGACGAGCGGGAAATCCGCGGCGGCGCCGGCTGGTCCAGGGCGTCCCCGTTCGCTGAAGCCGATCGCCATGTAGAAGCGGCGCAGGACCTCGGGTTCGGTCGTGGTGACGACCGGGACAGCGGGCGCGCGTCCGCGACGGCCCGGCTCCTCGGCGACTCTTCCTTCAACCAGCTTGGCGGGTGTGAGGTGATCGAGCACCGTGACCATCGTGCCCGGCGACGCGCCTTTCGAGAGATCGAGAGGCTGCGTGGCGTCGGCGGGAGGCGCATCCAGCGAGAGCGGGGGCACGACCGGGATGGTGGCGACCAGCTCTGCGACCTCGACCCACTGCGCGTTCGGCGGCGGCCTCCGCCCGGTGTAGCCATAGACCTCGACGCGGCCGATATCGACCGGAATCGAGCTGTCGATGTTCTTGGCGGGAATGGTGACGGTGACGAAGGCGTCGCTGCCGACGTGCTGGGCCTGGATTGTCGCGACGGCGGCGGGAATGCGGAGGATCGGCGCGAGCGGCGGGCCTTTCTTCCCGCACGCGGCGACCACGAAGGCGGCGACCACGAAGGTGGCGACGGCCGCACGGCACGAAGCGCACGAAGAGCACGAAGACTTGGCAACCACGAAGGGCGCGAAGATCACGAAGGTCTACTACCAAATTTTACTTCGTGTTCTTCACGTCCTTCGCGGTTTCCCCCTTCGTGGTTCCCTTCTTCGCCCGCTCGCTACTCGGCGAGCGCCTGCTCGGCCGGCAGGGTGTCGGCGTCGGGGCGACGGACGGCGCGGCGGCCGCCGTCGGATGGACGGAACCGCCGCACGTCGACGCCGAGGTTGCGGACCTTGTAGTTGAGAATGCGCTCCGTCGTGTCGAGCAGCCGCGCGGCCTTCGCGCGGTTGCCGCGCGTGGTCTTGAGCGCGTCCTGGATGAGGTCGCGCTCGAACCCCTCGACGGCGTCCTTCAACGACACGCGCGTGATGGTGCCCGACCCTTCGGCCGTCTGCAGCGACGGCGGCAGGTGATGGCCGTGAATGACCTGGGCGTCGCACACGAGCACCGAGCGCTCGAGCGCGTTCTCGAGCTCGCGGACGTTGCCCGGCCAGTGATACGACATCAGCATGTCGATCGCCGGCGTCGAGATGCGCTTGATCACCTTGCCGTGCTCGCGCGAGAACTTCTCGAGGAAGTGATCGGCCAGCAGCAGCATGTCGGCCTTCCGGTCGCGCAGCGGCGGGACGAAGATCGTGAAGACGTTCAAGCGGTAGTAGAGGTCCTCGCGGAACGTGCCGTCCGCGATGGCCTTTTCCATGTCCTTGTTGGTCGCGGCAATCACGCGGACGTTGACGCGCACCGACTCGGTGCCGCCGAGCCGCTCGAACTCGCGCTCCTGCAGGACCCGCAGGAGCTTCACCTGCGTGCTCATGTTGATGTCGCCGATCTCGTCGAGAAAGATCGTCCCGGCCTCGGCGAGCTCGAACCGCCCCTTCTTGCGCGCGTTCGCGCCGGTGAAGGCGCCCTTCTCGTAGCCGAAGAGCTCGGACTCGATCAGCGTATCGGGGAGCGCGGCGCAGCTCACTTTCACGAACGGCTTCTTGGCGCGCAGCGAGTTGTAGTGGATGGCGTGCGCGATCAGCTCCTTGCCGGTGCCGGACTCGCCGCGAATCAGGACGGTGGTGTTGGTCTGCGCGACCTGCGCCACCTGCTCGTACATCTGCCGCGTCGGCCCGCTCGTGCCGATGATGTTCGAGAAGTCGTAGCGCTCGCGCAGCTCCTGCCGCAGGTGCGTGTTCTCGTCCACGAGCCGCCGCCGCTCCTCCTCCACCAGCCGCTGGACGTTGAGCGCCTGCGCGATCATCGAGCTGACGATGCCGAAGAACTTCACGCTGCTCTCGTAGTCGCGCTCGGCCTTGAACTTGAGATCGACGGCCAGCGTTCCCACCGTGGATCGCTGCACGACAATCGGCACGCAGATGAAGCTCAACTCGGTGCGCGTGACGTCGGCGCGCCGCGGCATGCGGTTGAGGAACTCCGGCTCCTTGCTGACGCGCGGGACGACGATCGGCTTGCCGCTCTGCGCCACCTGGCCCGTGATCCCCTCGCCGACCTTGTAGCTGATGGTCCGCGCGCGGTCGTCGAACCCCTCGATCGCCTCGACGTGCAGCTCGCCGTCGCGGAGCAGCGTCACCATCCCGCGCACGACCCCGTGATGGCGGATGAGGATCTGCAGCACCCGCTGCATCGACGACTTCAGGTTGAGGGTGCCCGAGAGCGCCTGGCTGACCTCGAGGAGGGTCGACAGGCGCCGGGCGTCGCGGGCGGCAATCGTGGCGTCGGGCGCTGGTTTCGCGGCGGGCATTGGGTCTCCTACATTCATGACCTGATCGGTGCGTTGATGGACAAACGTGTCTGAAAAGCCCCGCGCGGAGATTCCTTGCGAATTCGTGCGATCGCAGCCATCACCGTACGTTGATGTCGCAGAGCCTTTACTATAGAACATTTTTGTGTGAATTCAGGCGCTTAAAGGGGTCCACGGCTGGGCATAAGGCAAGCCGCGGGCCATTGGGGGCAATCGGCCGGAAAGGCGACCGCTTTACAGGATGTACCGCGATAGATCGTCGTTGCGGACGATGTCGGCGAGCATGCGATCGACGTAGGCCTCGTCGATCACCACGGTCGTCTGCCCCAGATCGGGGGCTTCAAACGACAGCTCGTCGAGCAGGCGCTCCATCACCGTGTGCAGCCGGCGTGCGCCGATGTTCTCGGTGGCGTCGTTGACCCGCGCGGCGAAGTCGGCGATGCGACCGACGGCCCCCGGCGTGAACGTCAGCGTCAGCTCCTCGGTGCCGAGCAGCGCCACATACTGCTTGACCAGCGCGTTGCGCGGCTCGGTGAGGATGCGCACGAAGTCGTCGCGCGTCAGCGACTCGAGCTCCACGCGAATCGGGAAGCGCCCCTGCAGCTCCGGGATGAGGTCCGACGGTTTCGACACGTGGAACGCGCCGGCCGCGATGAACAGGATGTGATCGGTCTTCACCATCCCGTGCTTCGTATTGACGGTCGTCCCCTCGACGATCGGCAGGATGTCGCGCTGCACGCCCTCGCGGCTCACGTCGGGCCCGCCATGCCCGCCGCCCGCCATTCCGTCGCGGCTCGCAATCTTGTCGATCTCGTCGATGAAGATGATGCCGGCCTGCTCGACGCGCTGCACCGCCGCGCGGCCGACCGATTCCATGTCGACCAGCTTGCCCTGCTCTTCGTCGATCAGGTGCTGCATCGCCTCCGGGACCTTGAGGCGGCGCGCCTTGGTCCGCCCCTGGAACATGTTGCCCATCATGTCCTTCAGGTTGACGCCGATCTCCTCGACGGAGGTGCCCGCGATGATCTCGAACGACGGCATCGCCGACTCCCGGACCTCGACTTCGACGCTGCGGTCGTCCAGGCGCCCCTCGCGGAGCGACTCGCGCATCCGCTCGCGCGTGCGGCTCGCCTGCTCGCGGGTGGTGGCGGGATCCTCGCCCGGGCCGGGGACGCGTGACGGCGGCAGCAGCAGGTCGAGCAGCCGCTCCTCGCCGGCCGTCTTCGCCTTCTCCTGCACCTCCTCGGCTTTCTCCGCGCGGACCATGTCGACCGCGAGCTCCACGAGGTCGCGGACCATCGATTCCACGTCGCGCCCGACGTAGCCGACCTCGGTGAACTTCGACGCCTCCACCTTGATGAAGGGCGATTGCGCCAGCCGCGCGAGCCGTCGCGCGATCTCGGTCTTGCCGACGCCCGTTGGCCCGATCATGAGGATGTTCTTCGGCGTCACCTCCTCCGCGATCTCCAGCGGCAGCCGCTGGCGGCGCGTCCGGTTGCGCAGCGCGATGGCGACGGCGCGCTTCGCCTTGGCCTGGCCGATCACGAACTTGTCGAGCTCGGCCACGATCTCGCGGGGCGTCAGCGAGCGCGCCGCCGTGGCCGTCCGTTCCGGTAGGAAGATTGCCATGCGTGACGTCTTACCTTCTCCGTGTGCTCCGTGACTCAGCGGCTCGTCTCACAGTTCCTCAATGGTGAGATTCGGGTTCGTGTAGATGCAGATGTCGGCGGCGATTCGCATCGCCTCGGTGGCAATCTGGCGGGCGTCGAGCTGGCTGTGCCTGGCCAGCGCCCGTGCCGCGGACAGCGCAAACGGTCCCCCCGATCCCACCGCCACTATGCCATCGTCGGGCTCGATCAGATCGCCGGTGCCGGAGAGCACGAACGTCGATCGCTTGTCGGAGACGACGAGCATCGCTTCGAGGCGGCGAAGGAGGCGGTCGCTGCGCCAGTCGCGCGCGAGCTCGACCGCGGAGCGTTCGAGGTTGCCGCGGTACTGTTCGAGCTTGGCCTCGAACCGGGCGAACAGCGCGAAGGAATCCGCGGCGGACCCGGCAAAGCCCGCGAGGATCGAATCGTTGTAGAGCCTGCGAATCTTCTTCGCGGTCTGCTTGAGCACGGTGTTGCCGAAGGTGACCTGCCCGTCCCCGGCCATGACCGTGCGGTCGTGGTGCCGGACGGCGAGGATGGTGGTCGCGCGGATCACGTCGGCCAGTATGCCTCAAAAAAAGGGCATGCCTGCCGCGGCCGCGCGACCGTTCGCGTGGACAGGCGGCCGGATCGCAGGGAGAGCGGCCCAATTCCGGCCCAACGCCGCGTACACTTGCTGGCAGCATCGTTGCTCAGCAGTGCTATTGCCATGACTACGAAATCGCTCCTCATCGTGTCGTTGCTCGTGGTTTCCCCAGTCGGCGCGCTCTACGCGCAGGACGACCAGAACGGGGGCGACAAGCCGGCGCCGACCGTCCGCATGCCGGACGGCAGCCGTGAACGCGTGGGTCCGGCGACGGGCTCCGCGGTGGCGCGCTCGGCCCCTCAACCGGCGCCAGCACCCGCACCGCCGCCGGCGCCGCGTGCTGAACGGCCGGTCGCGGCTGCTCCGGCGGCGCCTGCCGCGGCAGCCGCTGACGATCAGCGCGCGCGTGACCGCGACGGCGGCGGGCGGGACCGCGGCGACAACCCGGCGGTTGGCCGGGCGGTGCCGCGCGGTTCGCGCCCGGCCCCTGCGCCCGGGCCCCCCGCGCGCAACGACGGACGCAACGACGGACGCAACGACGGACGCGCGGTGCCGCGCTCGCGCGGCGGAAACGTCTACGTCGCTCCGCCGGTGTACAACTACTACTACTATCCGCGCCGCTACTATCCGTACGGATACGGGGCATTCGGCCTCGGCTACTTCTATTACGACCCGTACACGTGGTATCCGCCGAGCTACTACTCCGGTTACTACGGCGGCGGGTCCTCCGGCGGCGGGTATTACGGCGGCTCTGGCGGCTACTACGGCGGGTTCTTCGACGAGGGCGAACTGCGGCTCGCGGTGTTACCGCGCTTCGCGGATGTCTACGTCGACGGGTACTTCGCCGGGCGGGTCGACGATTTCGACGGCACGTTCCAGTCGCTGAAGCTCGAATCGGGCCCCCACCACATCCAGATCGTCGCGCAGGGCTTTGCGCCGCTCGACGTCGACGTGCGGATTGAGCAGGGGCGGAAGATCACGTACCGCGGGGCTCTGCAGCCGTATAGACCTTAAATCCCAAAACCCAAAACCCAAAACCCAAGTCCCAGATCCCAAGAAATCCCAATTGAACTAGTTGGAATTTGGGATTTGGGATTTGGGATTTGGGATTTGCCGCCGGAATATCAGATACACGGGAATTCCGGCGGCAATGATGAGCGCGCCCGCGCCGGTCGGTCCGGGTGCGCGGTACAGGCCGTTGACGAGAATCGCGGCGCTCGCGATCGCGTAGATCGCGGGCACCACCGGATAGCCCCACGCCCTGAACGGCCTGGGCGCGTCGGGCACCCTCCTTCTCAGCACGAACAGCGCGACGACCGCGACTCCCGAGAACAGCACAATCGCAAAGCCGGTGTAGTTGACCAGCGCGTCGGCGGTCGCGGTCAGCACCAAGACCGAGCTCCAGATCGCCTGCGCGGCGATGGCCGATGCCGGCGTCGCGTAGCGCGGATGGACGCGCGCGACCCGCCGGAAGAACAGGCCGTCGCGCGCCATCGCGTAGTACACGCGCGGCCCGGCGAGCGTCATCGCGCTGATGCTCGCGGCAAGGCTGACGATCGAGACGACGCCCATGACGTTGCCCGCGCTGCTGCCGAGCAGGCGATCGGCGACGACGTCGAGCACGCTGCGGTCGATGGCCGCGAGCGCTCCCACGGGAATCACGTACAGATACAGCGCGTTCATCAGGAGGTAGATGGCCACGACCGCGAGGGTGCCGAGCGCCAGCGCGCGCGGGACGTTGCGCCCCGGCTCACGGATCTCCTCCGCGACATAGGCCGCCGCGTTCCATCCCGAGTAGGTGAACATCACGGGGATCAGCGCGAGCAGCCACCCGGCGGCGCCGATGGGCGCACGCTCGGACAGATGGGCGGCCGTGCCGCTGCCGAGCGAGAACCCGATCGCGATGAACAGCACCAACGCGGTCACCTTGAGCGACGCGAGCAGGTTGCCGACGATGCGGCCCGGCCCGAGGCCGCGCCGATGCAGCGCGGCCATCGCCACGATGATGGCGACGGCGGTGGCCGTCTGCGGCGAGAGCGTGAGCACTATTCGGCCCGGGACAATCGGCACCACGGCCCATGGGGCGGCGTTGGCGATCGCGGGCGCAAACCGGCCGATGTAGAACACCATGACCGCGGCGCTCGTGGCGATCGCCCCGGAGAATCCCGCGACAAACGACGTCCAGCCGGTGAGGAACGCCGCCGGCTCGCCGAACGCTTCGCGCAGATACACGTACTCGCCGCCCGCACGGGGGCGCAGCGCCGCGAGCTCCGCGTAGGCCATCGCGCCGGCGAAGGCGAGCGCGCCGCCGGCCAGCCACGTGGAGAGGAAGAACACCGCGTCGGGTACGAGCATCGCGACCTGCGGTGGCGTGAAGAGGATGCCGCCTCCGATGACGTTGGAGACGATGATGGCGGCGGCGTCGAGCGGACCGAGACGCCGCTCGAGCGCGGAAGAGGATGGCACCCCGCGACTCGCGTCGCTCACTCCGGGCAAGACTACTGCGTCAGCAGCTGACGATCGATCTTGTATTCGCCGAGCTTCTGCCAGTTGGGCGACCGGTGCTTGCCGAAGATGTCCACGTGGGCGTCGACGAAGTTCCGGTTCTGGAGCATCTGCAGCCGCGACTCCGTGCCCGTGTAGCCGAGGTTCGAACGCAGGACGAGAAAGCCCGGCGTCGTCTGTCCGGCCGGCAGGCCGTCGCGATCGATGCCGGTGGCGAAATGGTCGCCCCACGACTGTGTGTCGCCGAGCTGCCGGAAGACCGCCATCACCTGGACGCTTTCGACCGGCTCATTGGACACGTTCTGCAGCCTGAACGTGATGGTGGGCACGAGCTTGTTCTTGCCGTCCTGGATGCCGGCGTCGTACCAGCCCGTGTGGACGTCGGTGATCTTGACGGATTTTTCGACGTCGAAGTTGTGGCCGCAGCCGGCAATGCAGAGAGCCGCGGTAATGGAGAAAACCACCCGCCTCATGACCCAATTGTAGCGCCGCGTCAGAATTGGTTCACCTCCACGCGTGCCCGCGTCTCCTCGAGGGTCATCCGTCCCGCGCGATACGCGGCCAGGTCGGCCCCCTTGACACGGAAGACGATGCTGCTGATGTTCGACGTGTCGCCGGGAACGAGGCGGTCCGGGCGGATGTTGTCGCGCGCGGCCACGGTCAGCCACTCGTTGTCGCCGATCGGCAGCGGTCCGCTGTTCTCGATCATCGCGTCGACAATCGACACGCTGACTTCACGGGTATAGGCGCCGTTCGGGTCGTCGACGACGGCGGGATCGACCGGCGGCGCAGCAGGAGCAATCGTCGCCGCCGCGACGGTCGACGCACCGACCGTACGCGCGGAGGCGTCCTGCTGCACCGGGCCGACCGGGCCGACCTGGAGCTCGAGACGGCGCAGCGCGCGATCGAGGTTGGCGCGCTGCCGCGAATCCTGCACCGTGGCGATGTAGGTCTTGAGCTGGTTCACGGCGGCCGCTGCGCCCAGGCCGCTCTCGTCCACCATCTGCCGCAGCGTCCACGCCATCGACCGGCGGAACGCGGGCACCTCGACGTCGAAGAAGATGCCGTACCCCTCGAGGCGGAATCCGCGGGCGGACGGCGCGCCCGTCAGCATCATCGCGTCGGGCGGCATGACGGCGCGGACCGCGCGCATCAGGCTGTCGGCGCCGTTGGCGACCGCGCTCTCGAGCACGCTCTCCATCATCGAGATCTTCTGGCGCGACTTGAGCTGGTCGGCTTCCGACCGCGACCCCTGCGCAGATGCGGGTGGCGCGGCGCCGATCACGGTGCTCCCGACAAGACCGGCGATCACGAACAGATTCCGTTTCATTACTGCCCTCGCTGCGAGACGCGCATCAGGTAGTTCAACATCTGGCGCTGCTGGACGACTTCGGCGCCCGTCGTGCCGTCCATCTGGCCGAGCGTCCGCTCGATGCGCACGAGGTCGTCGCTCCGCTGCGCGTCGAAATCGCGCGCCATCTCGGTGGTGCGCAGGGCGAGCTCGCGGCGCTGCCGCTGCTCGCTGTCGTCGATCATCGCGCGGACCTGCTCGACGACGCGCGCGTCGCCCGGCGCCGCCGCCGGGCTGGTGGTGGCGCGCACCTGCGACATCTCCGACCGCAGCCGCTGTTCGAGCGCGGCCAGATCCGCGCGCGTCACGGCCGCGCCGGTCGCGGCAGTCGCACTCGCCTGTGGCGCGGATCCTTGCGGTCCGCGCGCCGCGGACGGCATCGTCCCGCGCAGCGTGCCGAGCGTCACGCCGGTCGTGAAGATGAGCGCGGCGGCCGCGGCCTGCGCCCACGCGGGCATCGGCTTCTGCCACCATTGCGGCGGACGCACCACGTTCGACCCGGGCGCGTCCGAGACGATTCTGAACCCGAGCTGCGCGTCGGGCGGCGTCCACGCCGCGAGCTGCTCGCGCGTCGCTGCGAGGGTCCCCAGCTCCTCCGCGCACGCGCCGCAGATGGCCGCGTGCGCCAGGATCGCGCGCCGTTCGGCCGGCGTGCAGTCGTCGTAGAGATACGACATCAGCGCGCCGTGATCTCCGCAGGTAAAAGTCTCGCTCATGATCGTTTCACCAATCGCGGCGTCATCGCTCCCTCGACGTTGCTCGACAGCCGCCCGTTCTTCTCCAGATGCCGCCGCAGGACCGTGAGGCCCTGATACAGGCGCGTCTTCACGGTGCTCAGCGGGCACCCCTGCATGTCGGCAATCTCCTGGAAGGTCATGCCGTGGTACTCCTTCAGGATGATCGCCGTCCGCTGCTCCTCGGGGAGCAGCGCCATCGCTTCTTCCACGACCTCGCTCAGTTGACGGCGGCCGACCAGATCCTCGATCGACTCCACCGGCCCCTGCTCGGCCATCAGTTCGCCCGGGTCGACGCCTTCGGGCATCTGCATGACCGGCGCGCGCCGCTGACGCCGAATCCAGTCGCGGCACAGATTCAGCGCAATCCGGTAGATCCACGACGAGAACTTTGCCTGCCTCTTGAAGCCAGGCAACGCGCGGAACGCGCGGAGGAAGGTCTCCTGACAGACGTCCCGCGCATCCTCCTCTCGGCCGATCACCCGATACGCCAGGGCATAAATCGGCCGTTCCCATCGGAGGATGAGCTGATTGAAGCTCTCGGCGTCGCCGCCCATCGAACGGGCGACGAGCTCGTCGTCGGTCAGCGTCATGTCTGGAACCGGGGGCCCTCCGGTCCGGTCACCTTGTAAGACGGCAGGTGTGGCCGGACGGCCGTATCGTCCATGATACGGGCCCGATTTTGGCAAATGTATGACGTGTCGAAATTTACTCTCCGGCAGCCGAGGCGAGTATTTACTACTCACCTGACACGCCGCATCCTGTCATTGCCGGACAGGGTGGTAAACTAACGGGGTCTTGGCCCTGAATTTCCCGACGGACGAAGTCTTCCTGACGACGGAAGAAGTCTTGGAGTACCTCCAAGTCAACCTCCGCACCGTCTACCGCTTGATCAAGGCCGGGAAGATTCCTGCCGTCAGGGTCGGCCGCCAGTGGCGGTTCCGGAAGCGCGATATCGATGCCTGGCTCGACAGCCAGCGGCCGCGGGGCGATCGTCCGGCGGCGGCTCCGGCGGCGCCGGTCCGCAGTGCGCGTCAACGGGTGCTCGTGGTCGATGACGAGGCGAGCATCCGCGATCTCCTGTCGAAAACGCTTGCCCTCGCCGAGTACGACGTCGACACCGCGCCCGATGGCACCGCGGCGCTGGATCGGATGCGGCAGTTCAACTACGACCTGCTGATCGCAGACCTGAAGATGCCCGGCATGGACGGCCTGACGCTGATCCGCCAGGCCAAGCGCATCAAGGCGGACCTTCCCGTCATCATCATCACCGGCTTCTCGACCGAATCGAGCGCCATCGAGGCGGTGAATCTCGGCGTGGCCGGGTACCTCACCAAACCGTTCAGGGTTCCGCAGGTCCTTGCCGCCGCGTCGAAGGCGCTCGGCGCGCCGGCGGCGTGATCCAGCTTTCCAACCTCAGTAAATCGTTCGGCGACCGCACACTGATCGATCACGTCACGTGGCAGATCTCGGACGGCGATCGTGTCGGCCTGTGCGGCCCCAACGGCGCCGGCAAGACGACCGTGCTCAAGATGCTCGCGGACATCGACGAGCCGGACGATGGCGCCATCGTCAAGCCGGCGGACCTGACGATCGGCTATCTCCCGCAGGACGGGCTGACGCACGCGGGGCGGACGCTGTTCGAAGAGGCCAGCAGCGCGTTGCCGGATAATGAGCTCACCCTTCGCGCTCTGGTGACCGCACGGCTATCGGTAGCGACGACGACGATCGAGTCAGAAGAGCGTCGCCTGAAGTTGGCGCACGAGGCATTGAGTCTTGCCCAGGCGGCCAACGACGAGAGCGCTCAGGCGTACTCGTTGGCAGCGCTCTGCGATGCCCTGGCTGGACCGGAGCATTGCCAGGTCAGGGCGAATTACGCGAGCGACATCATCGAGCGCGCCAGGCGGCTCCGAAACTGGCCGCGGACATCCAGCGGCAGTTGCACGACCTCGGCTTCAAGAACTACGCAACCATCACCCTGCTCCTCGATGACAGCGAGGAACGAGGCTCGCCCGGCTCGCGAAAACTGATCGCGGCTTTGGCGAGGCAACACGATGTCGAATTCAACATGGAACCCGGGGATCCGCCCGACGCGCTCACCGTCTGGCGCAAAGGGTCGGCCGGCATTCATATCCAAGTCAAGGGGCGTGCGGCCCACGCGGGGATGGCGCCGCAGGACGGCCGCAACGCGGCCGTGGAGCTCGTACACCAGCTCTCGGCCTTGCAGGACATTTTTCCGCATTCGGGAGACGGCACGACCGTCAACCTCACCGTCGTCAAATCCGGCGAG
>Ga0137418_10003185_pt1 | contig 15087 bp, 12 predicted proteins | sample CZODoug3_1_2_16f_FD_122242 | JGI IMG/M metagenome (GOLD analysis project Ga0137418, IMG submission 122242) | Vadose zone soil fungal communities from Angelo Coast Range Reserve, California, USA - CZODoug3_1_2_16fungal (Hybrid Assembly) | ecosystem: Environmental > Terrestrial > Soil > Vadose... | reverse complement strand
CCTACCCCGGCGCCGAAGCCTCGGTGCGTTACGCGCAGCTGCTGCAGGCGCAGGGTCGGCGGGCCGAGGCGCAGAAGCTGGCGCGCGAGTTGCTCGAGCAGGCGCGCATCGCACCCGGACACTACCGCCGGGCGCAGCGCCCGTGGCTGGATGCCGCCCAGCGGCTGTTGTAAGGGCTGAGGACCGCGCTCCCCAGCACCGCCAGCGTAAGCGCCAGCAGGCTCAACACGTCGAGGGCCCCACCGCCGCCACCGCCCCCGCCACTGGGCGCGGGTGCGGGCGGGGGCGCGGCCGCGGTAATCGTGACCATTGCGGAAGCAGAGCGAGTCGAATCGGCAAGCGATATGGCCGTGACTGTCACGGTTGCGGGTGAGGGCACCGCCGCCGGAGCCGTATAGAGCCCGGCGGTGGAAATCGTACCCGCCGTTGCGTTGCCGCCCGTAATCGTGTTGACCTGCCAGGTCACCTGCGTATTGAGCGTATCACCGACGGTCGCAGTGAAGGACTGCGTAGTGCCGCTCCCGGCCTGCAGGCTGCCGCTCAGGGGTGACACGGAAACGGTCACAGGGGAAGGGACTGCAATGGCGGTCAGGCAGGCGCTGGTGCCTGCGGTCGCTGGAGCGGAGCTGGTGGCCGCCGTGGAGCCGACAGTGACCGTGGCGGGATCCTGTTTGCCCGCATCATCGGTCACCGTGAGCGTCACGTTGAATGTACCGCTCGCCGGTGCGGTCACGGTGGTGGAGGGACCAGTGGAATTTGTTACCGGGTGAGCCTGATCGCTGCTCGCCCATTGATAGCTCGCAATCGTGTGGTGACACGCCGCGCTGCTGCCCGAAGCGTCGAGCGTCACGTTCATTCCGGGCGCGACACTCGCAGGAACCCTCACGGCTGCGACCGGCCGCAGCGCCGCGTTGAGCGCCCCCGAGGCGCTCGCCATTCCGGCCCCGCAGGTCTGGCCATCGAGGGTGCAGATGCATTCTGAATTTTGCACGTCGGTCTGACCGGTCGGTACGTGACACATCGGCGGCGCAGGGATGGTGCCCGGGGAAGTCTGGGGAAAGAGCTGCGATCCTTCCTTCAATCGCGCGATGAGCTGTGCCGAGGTCAGATTGCCGTTGACGGCCAGCATCAGACCCGCGATGCCCGACACGAGAGGCGCGGAGAAGCTCGTGCCTAGATTCGGATTGCTGACTTGGTCGGTATAACCACTCGTGCCGGGCGTGGTCGTGCCCTGATTGAAGGTCGAAGTAATCGGATAGGTGCAAGGTGAGCCGGTCGGGCAGTTTCCAGCCGGGGCACTGAGCGCGATCTCTGGCCCGAGGCTGCTGTAGCCGACCTTGGTGCCGGCGTGCCGCAGGCCGGCCACACCCGCAACGCCCGCACAGTTGGCGGGCGCATCGACCGGTCCACCCTCGTTCCCCGCCGAGGCGACGACCAACACTCCCTTCGCGGTCAGCTGACCAATGACATCGGCATAGAGCTGCGGACAGGCGCCCGTTCCGCCGAGACTCATGTTTTCGATCCTGGCGGGATACGGATTGTTCGGCACCCCGCTGACCGGGATGCCCGCCGCCCATAGCATGCCGGTCACGATGTCCGAGTCCAGGCCGCCACATTTGCCGAGCACACGCACGGGCAGCAGCCACGCGCTCCAGGTCACGCCGGCGATACCGGTGCCGTTGTTGCTCAGCGCACCGAGCAGTCCAGACACACGCGTCCCGTGCCAGGAACTGGGGATCGGAAAGGTGCTACCGGTCGGCAGGCTGGCGCATTCCGGCTGCCTCGAGTCAGCCTGGGTGACCCAGTCCCCCGGATCCGAGGCGTCCGCATCCTGGGCATCGCCATCGTTGGCGACGAAGGTATCTGAGATAAAGGTGTACCCCGGCAACAGACGGCCGCCCGATCCGGCCCATTGCAGATCAGGGTGCTCGAAGCGCACTCCGGTATCGAGGTCGGCGATTACGATCCCGGTGGTGCCCGTCGTCCCGATGCCGCCCGTCGTGGTATCCCAGGCAGTCACGGCGTCGACGGCACTGGGCGTCGTGGCGGAGCTCTGCTGCAGGTACCACTGCTCCGAGAACAGCGGATCGTTCGGCGTAGTGGCGTGCGGATAGCGCCGCTGATCGACCTCCGCGTACTCGACCTCGGGATCCGCCCGCAACCGCTCGACCGTTGCCGCAATGGGCTCACCTGTAACCGCCGGCTGCACATGAATGGCGTGCAGAACATCGGTAATCGAGCGGGCCGCGTGCAGCGTCAAACCCGTGCGCGCCGTCAGGGCGGCGATACGATCCGGCGCCGGTCGGACCTGCGCGCCCTGTGCGGAGTGGCTCGCGGAGCGAAACTTGACGATGACCGCCGCGACCGGGGTTGCGGCGATGCCATGCGGGTGCGTGCGCACCGGGTTGAGCTCGCTGTTCACGCCGGCAGCGCCCGCCCCGGCCGCGATCGCCATCAACATCGTCCAGGCTAACCAACGCATGCTGACTCCCTGGCGGCGTATCGTTTCATGGCCCAAAGAATGTCAGGTGAACAGCCGCAGCGCGTGCGAGGTGCATCACGAGTGAGAACGATACCGCAAGTGCTGGTCCCGACGGCCCTGTCGCTCGGGGCCGACGGGGCCGTTCCCGCCGTTAACTTAACCGCCGTGGCGGGGCATTGTCAGCCGGCGGCCGGGACGGGTGCTCGCCGTCGGCTCATTCCGGCTGCGGGTACTTGCTGCGTGATGCAGTGGATGTTGCCGCCTCCCAGCAGGATTTCGCGCGCCGGCACGCCCACCACGCGGCGCGCCGGGAACAGGCTCTTCAGGCGTCGCGCCGCGGTGCTGTCGGTGCGTGCATCCAGCAGCGGCATGATGATGCCGCCGTTGGCGATGTAGAAGTTCACATAGCTCGCCGCAAGTCGCTCCCCCGCGACACGCCCCTGGGTGCCTTCGCGGGCGATTACCCCGGCGGCCTCACGGGCGCGAAGGCGCAGCGGTGCCGGCATCATCAGGCGCTTCACCTTGAGCCGACGCCCGCGGGCATCACGCGCCTCCTGCAAACGCTCCCAGGCGTCGAGTGAGATCGCATACTGCGGGTCGCGCCGCCGATCAGTCCAGGTGAGGCACACCTCCCCGGGGCGCACGAAGCAGGCGAGATTGTCGATGTGCCCGTCGGTCTCATCGTTGAACACTCCCCTGCCGAGCCAGACGATGTGGCTCACCCCGAGGTAGTCGCGCAGGCAGCGCTCGATGTCCGCCCGCGCCAGCTGAGGATTGCGATTGGCGTTGAGCAGGCATTCCTCGGTGACCAGCGCCGTGCCCTCGCCGTCGACGTGGATGGCGCCACCTTCGTTCACCAGCGGCGCGCGGTAGCGCTCGAGCCGCTCGATCTCGAGCACCTTTCGCGCCACGAGATCATCCTGGTCCCAGGGAAAGTATAGCCCGCCCTCGAGCCCGCCCCAGGCGTTGAACGGCCAGTCGACCCCGCGCACCGCGCCGCGGCCGTCCACCACGCAGGTCGGCCCGACGTCGCGCATCCAGGCATCATCGTGCGCCATCTCCACCACCCGCACGCCCTCGGGGAGCAGCGCGCGCGCGGCCGTGTAGTGCGGGCTCGACACCCCGACCGTCACCGGCTCGAATTGCGCGATCGCGGCGGCCACCTGCGCGAAGGCCAGCTGAGCCGGCCGCGCCGCCTCGCGCCAGTTGTCCGGCCGCTCCGGCCACAGCATCCAGCAGCCGGCGTGCGGCTCGAATTCTCCCGGCATCCGGAAGCCATCCGCGGCGGGCGTGCCCGGGAGCGTGCGGGTCATTTGCGCAGGCGGCTATGGCTGAATCCGTAGAAGGCGTAGATGGACATGCCGAGGGCGGTCCAGTAGACGAGCCGCATCCAGGTCGCCCATGAGAGTGTCAGCGTCAAACCAAAGCAAAAGAGAGCGCCGAGCACGCAGGTGAACGGTGCCCAGGGCACGCGGAAAGGCCGGTGCGCATCGGGCCGTGTGTGGCGCAACACCAGCACGCCGAGGCACACGACCCCGAACGCCAGCAGGATGCCCATGGAAATGAGATCCGCCAGCAGGTCCAGCGGGAAGATGGCGGCGATCAGCGCCGCAAACACACCGGTGATCACCGTGGACACGTGCGGGGTCTTGAAGCGCGGATGGCAGCGGCTCATGAACGACGGCAGCAGGCCGTCGTCCGCCATCGACATCAGGATACGTGGCTGCCCCAGGAGCGAGGTGAGAATGACGGAGGTCATGCCGGCGATGACGCCGACCTTGAGAATCCATGAGAGCCAGGCGAGCTGCGGGTGGGCGTCGAGTGCCACGGCCACCGGCGCATCGGTGTCGAGTTTCTGGAACGGCACCATGCCGGTCAGCACGGTCGCCATGGCGACATACAGCACGGCCGAAATGACCAGGGCGCCGATGATCCCGAGCGGCAGATCGCGCTGCGGGTTGCGCGCTTCGAGCGCGGTGGTGGAAGCGGTATCGAATCCGACGTAGGAGAAAAAGATGATGGCCGCGCCCTGCAGCACACCGCTCCAGCCGAAGTGACCGCGAATTCCGCTGTTGGGCGGCACGTACGGCCGCCAGTTGGACGGATCGATGTACTTGAGCCCCGCAATGACGATGATCACGATGATGCCGACCTTGAGTGTCACCATGAACGTGTTGGCGCCGGCCGAGCCGCGCACTCCCACGTACAGCAGAGCGGTCATGGCGGCGATTATCAGCACCGCCGGCACGTTGATGATGGCGCCCGTGGCTACGACGTGATCGTGCGCATCGAGCCCGAGCGGTGCGTTGACGAGAGCCGCCGGCAGGTGGATGTGCCATTCGGCCAGCAGACTCACGACATAACCCGACCAGCTCACCGCCACCGCGGAAGCCGAGATCGCGTATTCGAGCAGCAGATTCCAGCCGATGAACCAGGCGAGCGACTCGCCGAGCGTCGCGTAGGTATAGCTGTAGGCGCTGCCCGGCACCGGCAGGAATGCCGCGAACTCGGAGTAACACAGCGCCGCGAGTCCGCCGCCGAAGGCGGCGATCAGCAGCGACAGCGTGATCGCAGGGCCGGCATGATTCGCGGCGACCGTGCCGGTGAGCACGAAAATGCCCGATCCGATGGTGGCGCCCAGGCCAATGGCGATGAGCGCCCGCGCGCTCAGCACCTGCTTCAGGCGGTTCTTGCCGGAGGAATCTGCCGGGTCGATCTGCCGCACCGCGCACAGCTGCCGCAGCAGCGATGCTTTAGCGGCCACCACCCCGTTACTCTTATTAATTGTGTAGGACATACGCTCTTTAGTTGCCCGCCCCCAGAGGCGTAAGCCGCGCGCCAGTCTCTCATACGGGCACCCCGCCGGGTACGCGCCGCGTGCCGCGGCTAGCGTGTGCTAGCATTCCCCGCCCCGGCGCCGCCCACGCACCGGCAATTCCCAGGAGAAGACCTCATGTCCACGGCCGCAAGCCCCAAGGTCACGCCTCCCACACAGGGCGCGAAGATCACGGTCAGCAACGGCAAGCTGATCGTCCCGCAGAACCCGATCGTTCCGTTCATCGAGGGCGACGGCACCGGCCCCGATATCTGGCGCGCCAGCGTGCGCGTCATGGACGCCGCGGTAGCCAAGGCCTACGGCGGCAAGCGACGCATCCACTGGATGGAGGTCTACGCGGGGGAAAAGTCCAACAAGCTGTTCAACACCTGGCTGCCGGAGGAGACGGTCGCCGCCTGCCGCGAGTATCTCGTGTCCATCAAGGGGCCGCTCACCACCCCGATCGGTGGCGGCATCCGCTCGCTCAACGTGGCGCTGCGCCAGATGCTCGACCTGTTTGTGTGCCTGCGCCCGGTGCGCTGGTACCGCGGCGTGCCCTCGCCGGTGCGGCATCCCGAAAAAGTCGACATGGTGATCTTCCGTGAGAACACCGAGGATATCTATACCGGCATCGAATTCGAGGCCGGCAGCCCCGACAACAAGAAGTTTCTCGAGCTGTTCCGCCAGGCCTTCCCCAAGGCGTACGCCAAGATCCGCTTCCCGGAGAGCTCCGGCATCGGCATCAAGCCGGTGTCGAAGGAAGGGTCGGAGCGTCTCATCCGTGCCGCGATCAGCTACTCCATCGCCAACAAGCGCAAGACCCTGACACTGGTCCACAAGGGCAATATCCAGAAGTTCACCGAAGGCGCATTCCGCAACTGGGGCTATCAGCTGGCCGAGCGTGAGTTTGCTTCCCAGACCTACACCTGGGAGCAGTGGGAGCGCACCAAAGCGGCCAGTGGGGAGAAGGACGCGAACGCGGAGATGGACGCGGCCCGCAAGACCGGACGCATCATCATCAAGGACGCCATCGCTGACATCACGCTGCAGCAGGTGCTGACGCGCCCCGAGGAGTTCGACGTCATCGCCACGCTCAATCTCAACGGCGACTATCTGTCGGATGCGCTGGCGGCGCAGGTTGGCGGCATCGGCATCGCGCCGGGCGGCAATATCAACTACCTCACCGGGCACGCCGTGTTCGAGGCCACGCACGGCACCGCGCCCAAGTATGCGAATCTCGACAAGGTGAATCCGGGCTCGGTGATTCTCTCCGGAGAGATGATGTTCCGATACCTGGGTTGGATCGAAGCAGCCGATGCCATCATCGGCGCCATGGACCGCACGATCGCGCAGAAAGTCGTCACCTACGACTTCGCACGGCTCATGGAAGACGCACAGGAAGTGTCCACCAGCGCTTTTGGTGACGCGCTGATCCGCAACCTCTAGGCGCTCGGGGCCGGTGCGCCTGTCAAGCCGATCGCTGCGGCGCTCATGAGCACGGGCGAGCACACGCCAACCCTGCTCGAGTGGGCGCGCAAGCTGCAGGCGCTCGCGCAGAACGGGCTGACGTTCAGCCGCGATCCCTTCGATCGCGAGCGCTACACCCAGCTGCAGGAGCTGGCCGCGCAAATGCTGTCTCTCGAGCTGGCGATCCCCGTCGGCCAGGCGCGCGCCTTCTGGGAAGGTGAACGCGGCTACGCCACGCCCAAGGTCGACGTGCGCGGCGGCGTCTTCGAGGGCGATCAGGTGCTGCTGGTGCGCGAGCGCAGCGATGGCCGGTGGACTCTGCCGGGCGGCTGGGTGGACGTGAACGATGCGCCCTCGGAGGCGGTGGCGCGCGAAATCCACGAGGAATCCGGCTATCGCGCCCGTGCCGTCAAGCTCGCCGCCCTGGTGGACAAGAACCGGCATCCGCATCCGCCAGGCGTGAATCACATCTACAAACTGTTCTTCGTTTGCGAGCTCACCGGCGGCAGCCCCCACGCCGGCAATGAAACCGACGCGGTAGCGTTTTTTCCGGTACGGGCCCTGCCGGAGCTGTCCACGGGCCGGGTCCTGGGGCCGCAGATCGAGCGGCTGTACCAGCACCGGCTCGATCCGGGCCTGCCGACCGACTTCGATTGAGGGCCCGCAGTCTTCATGCCCGGCTCCGCTGACCCAGCTTCCGCTTTGGCGCAGGACTGCGCCCGCCAGATCGTGGACGCCTTCGCCCATTACAACGCAGAGTTCCGCGCCATCACGCGCCGCGCGCCGCTGCGCTTCGACGCACGCGACTGGCGCGGCAGCCAGCAGGACGCCATCGAGCGCATCGGGCTCTACGACCGCTTCGTAAACCAGACGATCGCGGAGCTGCGCCTCAGGCTCGGGGCGCAGGCGCTCGATCGCGGCCTGTGGCGGCAGATCCATGGCGCGTTCGCCGCGCGCATCACGGATCTGCCGGACCCGGAGTTCACCAAGACCTTCTTCAGCTCCATCAGCCGCAGGCTGTTCGGCACGGTGGGCATCGCACCTGACATCGAGTTTGTCGCCACCGATCTGGATCCGCTGGCGAGCCTGCAGTCCGCGGTGGGCACCAACACCTACGTCAATCACGGCTCCCTGTCGCTGCTGTTCGAGGATCTGCTGGGGGACGTGCGCTTCCGCTCACCGTGGCGCGATCTGGACAACAGCATCGCGCACGTCGCCGCCGAAGTGCGCGCCCACCTGCCCGCCAGCAGGCAGCGCCGCGATGTCGAGCAGGTCGAGGTGATCCGGCCGGTCTTCTACCAGATCTCACGCGCCTACATCGTCGGCCGCGTGGTGGGGCGCGAGTTCGTGTTGCCGCTGGTGATCGCGCTCAAGAACACCGACAGCGGCGTGCTCGTGGATGCCGTGATGCTCGCCGAAGACGATGTCAGCATCGTGTTCAGCTTCACCCGCTCCTACTTCCACGTCGATCTCGAGCGCGTCGCCGAGGCCGTGGTGTTCCTGAAGGCGATCATGCCGCGCAAACCCGTGAGTGAGCTGTTCACCGTGCTGGGGCGCGCCAAGCAGGGCAAGACCGAGCGTTACCGCGAGCTGATGCGCCAGCTCGAGCGTACCCAGGATCTGTTCGCGCACTCGCCGGGTGAGCGCGGCCTGGTCATGGTGTGCTTCACCCTGCCCTCCTTCGATGTGGTGTTCAAGGTCATCCGCGACCGCTTTCCCCATCCCAAGACCGTGCTGCGCGAAGAGGTGCTCGCCAAGTATCAGATGGTCTTCATCCACGACCGGGCCGGACGGCTGGTGGACGCGCAGGAATTCCGGCGCCTGCGCTTCCCGCGCGCCCGCTTCGCTCCCGAGCTGCTCGATGAGCTGCGGCGCGACGCGGCACACACCGTGCGCGAGGACGGCGCCGACCTGGTATTCGATCACATGTATATCGAGCGGCGCATGACGCCGCTGAACCTGTTTCTGCGCAGCGCGTCCGCCGCAGATGCCGAGCGCGTGGTGCGCGATTACGGACAATGCATCCGCGATCTCGCCTACACCAACATCTTTCCGGGTGATCTGCTGCTGAAGAATTTCGGGGTCACGCGCCACGGCCGCGTGATCTTCTACGACTACGACGAGCTGTGCCAGGTCACCGACTGCAACTTCCGCGACCTGCCGCAGGCCACGAGCCACGAGGACGAGATGCGCGGCGAAGCCTGGTTCTACGTCGGTGAGAGCGACGTCTTCCCGGAGTCATTCATTCAGTTCCTGAGCCTCACCGACGCCCAGCGCGCCGCGTTGGTGAGCCTGCACGGGGAAATTCTCACCGCAAGGTTCTGGCGCGGCGTACAGCAGCGGCTCCTCGAGGGTGAGATCATCGAGGTGCTGCCCTACCATCCGCACCGCGTGCGGGTGGCAGGGAGCCGGTGAGCGAGGCTGCGCAGCCGCCTCAGCGTGCGCTCAGGCGACCGTGGTCGGTCTCGGCCGCCGTGCGGACGCGCACTGCGCGAGTGTCGGAGTTCACCGCCAGGTTCGCAAGCGTGCGATTGGCGAAATCCCAGTTGACCAGCTCCTCGAGGAACGTGTTGACGTAAGCGGCGCGGCGGTTCTGGTGATCCAGGTAGTAGGCGTGTTCCCACAGATCAAGTGCCAGGATCGCCGTGTCACCGCGCACCAGCGGTGTGCCGGCGTTGCTGGTCAGGACGATCTCGAGCGCCCCGGCCCGCCACACCAGCCACAACCAGCCGCTGCCAAAATGAGCGCTGGCGGCCTCCTTGAATTCGCGTGCGAAGCGCTCGTACGAGCCGAAGCGCGCGTGGATGTGCTCGCCGACCACGCCAGGCGCCGCGCCGCCGCCGCGCGGGCGCATCGAGTGCCAGAACAGATTGTGATTCCAGACTTCCGCCGCGTAGCGATACAGCATGTGTTGCGCCGGATTACGTTCGGTTACACGAATCAACTCATCCAGCGGCAGCGCCTCCAGCTCACTGCCGCGCACCATCGCCAGCATGCGGTCGAAGCACACGCGCTGGTGCCGCAGGAAGTGGAACACCAGCGTGTCCCGCGACATGGCGGGCTCCAGCTCGGCGAACTCGTAGGGAATAGCGGGAGATTCGATGTTCATGAGGCGTCCTTTCTCTTGAGACCCGCGCCTGCAGTGCCGGTTCCACGATTCATGGTACGCATGCGTGGCACGCATACCTGTCGCCCACAAGTGATGGCGGATTATACCCCCGACGAGGGGGCACGGATCACGGCCGACCGAGGTCAGCGGCGAGGAAGGCTGCCAGCTTGCTGTAGAGGGTGAGGCGCACATCAGGACGCCACAGGTTGTGGTCTGACGGGGCTCACGGCTGCGCAGGTCGAGGATCCGCAGCACCCTAAGCGCCGCTCAGGGCGCGGCTGAGGTCCTCGAGCAGGTCATCCGGGTCCTCGAGCCCGATCGACAGCCGCACGGTACCCTCGGTAATGCCGGATATCCTCTGCTGCTCCGCGCTCAGCTCCCGGGCACCCATGATCTGCTGCGTCACCACCAGCGAATCGGTGGAACCGAGGCTGGCGGCGAGCGCAAACAGCTCCAGCGCGTCGACGAAGCGCCGCACCGCCGGCCCGCCGCCCCGCAGCTCGAAGCTGACGATGGTGCCGAAGTCGCGCATCTGCTGCGCCGCCAGCGTGTGCTGCGGATGCGTGGGCAGGCCCGGGTAGTGCACCCGCGCGACCGCCGGATGGGCAGCGAGGTGCTGCGCGATGCGCGCCGCGGTGGCGCTTTGTGCCTGGTAGCGCACGAAATAGGTCTTCAGTCCCCGCAGGATCAGGAACGCGGCGTGCGGGTCGAGCGTGCCGCCCAGGGCGCCGAAATCGGTGCGCATGGCGCGGATCAGCTCGGCGCGCGCGATGACGGCCCCGCCCATGACATCTCCGGTGCCGGAGGCGTACTTGGTGAGGCTGTGAACGAACACGTCCACATCGTAATCGCCGTGCTGGTGAAACCCGGCAAAGGTGTTGTCCATGACGGCGAGCGCGCCCGCCGAGCGGGCGAGGCGCGTGAGCGCGCCGATGTCGGCGATCTTGGTGACCGGGTTGGTCGGGCTCTCGAAGAACACCAGGCGCGTGGGCTGCGCCGCGAATGCGCGTTCCACGCCCGCCAGATCCTCGATGGAAAGCATGGTGTGTGTCAGGCCGAACCGCCCCAGCAGGCGGCGGATGAGATAGCGGCTCGGGTTGTAGGTCTCGACGAAGCAGATGATGTGGTCACCCTGCTTGGTGAGGGTGAGCAGGGTCTGGGATATCGCCGCGACGCCGGAGGCGGTAACCAGACATTCCTCGCGCCCCTGCAGCTGCGCCAGCAGCTGCTCCAGCTGGCGCGTGGTGGGGTTGGAAGCGCGCGTGTAGAAGAAGCCCGGGCGCTCGCCACGCAGGTAGCGCTCGGTGTCCTCGAGCGTATCGAACTCGAATTTGACGGTCTGGTAGATCGGCGCCACCAGCGGACGGTTGCCGGGAGGCAACTCGACCGTGGGTGGGTGGTTGACCAGAGTGGGCTTTTTCATGATCCCGGGCGCTGCGCTCTAAGGCTCCAGCGTAAACCGGTCGGCATCCAGGTGCGCGGGGAATTTCTCCCGGTACGCTTCGAGTGGCGCACGCTCGAGCTCGACGTTGACTGTTGCGGGAGCATCGCCCGCCTGCGCGAGCGTGCGGCCCAGAAAATCGATCGCAGCGCTGTCGCCCGCGTGGGCGACTCCGTGCCCGTCGGCGCCGACGCGGTTGACCCCTACGACGTAAGCCTGGTTCTCGATGGCGCGTGCCCGCAGCAGTTGTCGCCAGGCATCGGCGCGCGCCGCCGGCCAGTTGGCCACGTACACCAGCAGGTCGTACTCCAGGCCTGCCCGCCGGCGGCTGAACACCGGGAATCTGAGGTCATAGCACACCAGCGGACAAATGCGCAGGCCGCGCCACAGGATGCTCCAGGCTTCGCGCCCGGGCGTGAAGTGCTCGTGCTCCGCACCTAAGCGGAACAGGTGCCGCTTGTCGTAGTGCCGCAATGCCCCGGAGGGCAGCGCCCACAGCAGGCGGTTGTAGTAGCGGCCAGCATCCGCAGTGATGACACTGCCGGTGATCGCGGCGTCGAGGCGCGCCGCCAGGTGAGTCAGCCAGACGGTGGTCGGTCCACCCATCGCCTCGCCCAGGCTCTCCACCTGCATGCTGAACCCGGTGGTGAAGACTTCCGGCAACACCACCAGGTCGGTGCAGCCCGCGAGCGGTGCCAGCTGCGCTTCGAAGTGTGCGCGGTTGGCCGCAGGGTCGTGCCACACCAACGGTTGTTGCAGCAGCGAAACGCGCAGTCCACTCATGTCCTTACGCCTCACGCAGGCGCGCCGCGAAGGCGTTGAGCCGCACGGCCGCCTCATCGAGCGTACTGTCCTGTTTGGCAATGCACAGCCGCACGAACGGCAACGCCTGCGGACTGGCATAGAACGGCGACAGGGGGATGGTCGCCACCCGCGCCTGCGTCAGCAGTTGCTCGGCGAAATCCACATCATCGCGCGCCGAGAAGGCGCTGAAGTCCAGCAGCTGGAAGTACGTCCCCTGCGCCGGCGGCAGGCTGAAGCCGGAAGGTGTCAGCGCGCGGCGCAGGCGATCGCGCTTCGCCTGGAAGAAGCCGGCGAGTTCGCGACCGCAGTCGGGTCGCTCGGCCAGATACGCCGCGATAGCGTGTTGCAGCGGATGCGCGATGCTGAAGGTGTTGTACTGGTGCACCTTGCGCAGCTCGCGGGTGAGTGCCGGTGGCGCCACGCAGTACCCGACGCGCACACCGGTGGCGTGCAGGGTCTTGCCGAAGGAGAACACCGCAAAGCTCCGCGGCGCGAGCCCCGGATGCGTCAGCACGGAATTGTGCCGACCGCCGTCGAACACCACGTGCTCGTACACCTCATCCGACAGCACCACGATGTCGCGATCGTGGATCAGCCGCGCCAGCGCGTCGAGATCAGCGCCCGTGGCCGTGGTGCAGGCGGGATTGTGCGGGCTGTTGAACAGCACCAGGCGCGTGCGCTCATTCACCGCCGCGTGCGCCCGCTCCCAGTCATAGCGAAAACCCGGCTGCGCGAGCGGCAGCCGCACGCAGCGCCCGCCCGCGAGCCGTACGGCGGGCTCGTAGGAATCGTAGGCGGGGTCGAAGGCGATGGCTTCGTCACCGGCGCCGATGACGGCCTGAACCGCCGAAAAGATCGCCTCGGTCGCCCCGAGTGTGATCGTGATTTCGCTCTCCGGATCGACGCTCAAGCCATAGACCGCCAGCAGCTTGGCGGCGATGCGCTCGCGCAGTGCCAGCAGGCCCTCCATCGGGGCGTACTGGTTGTGCCCGGCGGTCATGGCTGCGGCTACGAGTTCGGTGAGGCGTGGATCGATGTCGTAGTCGGGAAAGCCCTGACCGAGGTTGAGAGCGTCGAGCTCACGCGCACGCCGCGACATGACGGTGAAGATCGTCGTGCCCACCTGCGGCAGCTTGCTCGCCACGCGCTGCCTCCGTCAGGCTTCCGCCGCCGCCAGCGCCGCTCCCACCACGCCCGCCTGGCCGGCAAAGTGCGCAGCGCGCAGCTCCGCCGGCGAATGCAGCAGGGGCGCGAACTCCGCGAAGCGCTCGCTCACCGCGCCGCCGAGGATGAACACGTCGGGCCAGAGGAGCTTGTGTATCGCCAGCAGGTAATCGTTGACGCGCGCGATCCAGGCTGGAAAGTCCAGGCCTTGCGCCGTGCGTACCTGCGCGGAGGCCCATTTCTCGGCGTCCATGCCGTGCAGCTCCAGGTGCCCGAGCTCGCTGTTGGGGAAAAGTTTGCCGCCGGTGAACAACGCCGTGCCGATGCCGGTGCCGAAAGTCAGCATGATCACCGTGCCGCTGCAGCCGCGCCCGCTACCGAAACGCATCTCGGCGAGGCCGGCGGCATCCGCGTCATTCAGGAACAGCACCGGCCGCGCCAGCGCCCGCGAGGCGAGCGCCGCGCCGTTGGTGCCCAGCCAGGCAGTGTCGATATTGGCGGCGGTGTAGGCGGTACCGTCCTTGATGACGCTCGGGAAGGCGACACCGACCCGGCCGGCGCCCGCAGGGAGTCTGGCGGCCAGCCCCGCCAGCACGCCGGTCAGCGCGACCGGGGTCGACGGTCGGGGTGTGGGCGCGGAAACCAGCTCGCCCGTGAGGCGGCCGGCCTTGAGGTCGACCAGGCCCGCCTTCACCGAGGAGCCGCCGACGTCGATCCCCAACACTTCACCAGTCATGCTCTAGCTCACAGGTTGGCAGCAGCGGCAAGCTGCAGATCGCGCTCGCGCCGCTGCTGGCGGTAACGCATCCACACCGTGGAGATCGCAATGCCGGTGGCCACGATCAGCACCATGATCGTGGCCAGCGCATTGACGTCCGGAGTCACGCCGAAGCGCACCTTGGAAAAAATGACCATCGGCAATGTGCTGGAGCCCGGTCCGGCGACGAACTGTGTGATGACCAGATCGTCCCAGGACAGAGTAAACGCCAGCAGCCAGCCGGAGGCAATCGCCGGCAGGATGAGCGGCAAGGTGATGCGGAAAAACACCTGCAGCGGGCGCGCGCCGAGATCCATGGCCGCCTCCTCGAGCGCCTCATCGAAGCCGCTCAGGCGCGATTGCACCACCACGGTCACGTACGCCATGCAGAAGGTGATGTGGGCGAGTGTGATGGTGACCGCCCCCACACCCTTCGGCCAACCGATCAGCTGCCCCATGGAGACGAACAGCAGCAGCAGCGACAGGCCGGTGATGACTTCCGGCATCACGATCGGCGCGGTGGTCATCCCGGCCAGCAGCATGCGGCCGCGGAAGGCGCCGAGGCGCGCCAGCGCCATCCCGGCGAGCGTCCCCAGCACCACGGCGGCGCTCGCCGAGATCAGCGCGATGCGGATCGACAGCCAGGCTGCCCGCAGGATCTGCTCGTTGCTCATCAGCGCCACGTACCACTTCAGGGTGGGAGAGTGCGCTGTATCCCACACCGTGACCAGGCGCGAGTTGTTGAACGAGAACACGATCATCGACAGGATCGGCAGGTACAGGAACACCAGCCCCAGCACGAGCGCGGTGCGGGTAAACAGGCCGCGCGCCTTCACTTGGCGGCCTCGAGCTCGCGCCGCTCGAGCCGCTGGAACAGCATGATCGGCACCACCAGCAGCAGCAGGATCAGGATCGCGACCGCGCTCGCCACCGGCCAGTCGCGGTTCTCGAAGAACTCATCCGACAGCACGCGGCCGATCATGATCTGGTCGGTGCGCCCGAGCAGCGTCGGGATGACGTACTCGCCCACCGCCGGAATGAACACCAG
>Ga0137418_10003184_pt1 | contig 15087 bp, 10 predicted proteins | sample CZODoug3_1_2_16f_FD_122242 | JGI IMG/M metagenome (GOLD analysis project Ga0137418, IMG submission 122242) | Vadose zone soil fungal communities from Angelo Coast Range Reserve, California, USA - CZODoug3_1_2_16fungal (Hybrid Assembly) | ecosystem: Environmental > Terrestrial > Soil > Vadose... | reverse complement strand
CGCAGCGCTTCCATGACGCGCAATTTGTCGGGCAGGGAAGTCGCTTGCAAAGAGGCGCCGATTTCATGTTTCAGCTCCCGGGAGCTGACTTGCGGATCGAAGCCACAAACGCGCACGGTGCCGCTATCGGGATTGCGCAAGCCCTCGAGGATTTCAACGGTAGTGGTTTTGCCGGCGCCGTTGGGGCCGAGCAAGCCAAAGACTTCGCCTTCGTCAACGGTGAAGCTGAGGCCGCGCACGGCTTGCACATCGCCGTAGTGCTTCACGAGATTGTCTACTTGCAGAACGGGATCGGGCATAAAGCGTGAGTGTACAGCAAAGCGTGCCGGCATGCTCCCATCCGAAATGGATTGACCGCCGCATGCCGTTGCGTAGCGCCATCTGGACACAAGATCACCGAGCGAAATTTTGTTTCGATTGCCCGATCTCGGGTTACACTTTGCGGCCTTATACGGAGAACGAATCTTGAGGCAGAGCGAAGTGATTCGTAGGACCGAAGCCGAAACCAAACGCAGCGGGGCCGCTTCGACCCTTGCCTGGCTGAAGAGCGATGTCGGCATTCTCGTGCTGTTAGCGATCGCGCGCGTCGTCCTGCATACCGCCACCAATGGGCAATACGGGTTTCATCGCGATGAGCTGCAGACATTGGACGATGCCAAACACCTCGATTGGGGATTTGTGGTCTACCCTCCGATTCTCCCGCTGCTTGCCCGGCTGGAACTTGTCTTGTTCGGGACATCATTGGCTGGATTCCGTCTGCTGGCGGCGGTGGCGGTAAGCGCCGCGATGGTCATCGCCGGCTTGATGGCCAAAGAATTGGGGGACGGAAGGCGCGAGCAGATATTGGCGGCGATCGCGACCGGGATCGCGCCGGTAGCATTAGCGCAGGGCGCGGTATTTCAATACGTTTCCTTCGACTATTTGTGGTGCGTGCTGCTGACGTACTTTCTGCTGCGATTGCTGAAAACGGAGGATCCACGCTGGTGGCTGGCCATTGGCGCGGTAGGTGGCGTGGGCATGCAGACCAAGTACACGATGGCGTTTTTCGCGACGGGTGTGTTTGCGGCCGTCGTGCTCACTCCGGCGCGACGATATTTATGGAGCGCCTGGCTTTGGGCGGGCATCGCGGTATCGCTGGTGATTTTTCTGCCCAATCTGGTATGGCAGGCGCAGCATCACTTCATTTCGCTGGATTTTCTGAAGCACATTCACGTGCGCGACGTGAGTCAGGGGCGCACGCGAGGCTTCTTTGTGCAACAGCTCTGGCTTTGCGTCAATCCCGCGACGCTTCCCCTCGTGTTCCTGGGCCTATGGTTCTATTTCGTTCGTGAAGAGGGGAGGCGATACCGCGCGCTGGGCTGGACTTACCTGGTGACTCTGGTGCTTTTCATGGTGGCTAAAGCTCGCTTCTACTACTTGGCGCCCATGTATCCGGTCTTGCTTGCAGGCGGAAGTGTTTTGTGGGGGCTCTGGATAAAATCCCTGCGTCCCGCTGGCTCGCGGGCCGCGGAGAGAGTTCTGTGGGCCGGGATATTGGTTGGTGCTGCCATTTTTGCCCCAATAGTGATGCCGGTGGCGCCGATCGGCTCCGCACTGTGGAATTTCACCAGCAAAATGCACGACCAGTTTCGCGAAGAGATTGGCTGGACCGACTTGGCACAGACGGTCGCGCGGGTGTACGAATCGCTGCCCGCGGAAGAGCGGCCGCGCACAGGAATTCTTACCGGCAATTACGGAGAGGGCGGGGCATTGAACCTGTATGGGCCGGCGTACGGCTTGCCGCGGGCAATGGCTGGGACAAATTCATTTTGGTACCGAGGGTACACCGAGCCGGCGCCTGAAACGGTGATCGTAGCCGGATTCGGCCTGGACGAAGCCGAGGAGCTTTTCGCAAGCTGTAGCGTGGCCGCAAAGAACACCAACCGCTACAACGTCGTGAACGAGGAATCCCGCGATCATCCCGACATTCTGGTCTGCCGTCATCTAGGGCAAAGCTGGCCGGAGTTCTGGCGTAAATTTAGACGCTTTGGATAAAACGGAACGCCGGAACTCACTTCCGAGCGGCTGGGCGCAGGCGCTTTACTTTCGTAGCGGGCGTCTTAACCATTGTTTTTCGCGGCGGCTCCCAGAGGTGAGACTTCAGGTCGACTCGCGATTCGATAACCTTGACGCCTTCCGACTCCAGTAACTTCTTCTGCAAGGAAGCATAGGGCTCGCGAATGAGGATTTTGCCGCGCTCACCGACCACGCGATGCCAGGGGATGCCTTTCCCTGAAGGAGTAGCGGCCATGGCGCGACCGGCACTGCGCGCCCCGCCGGGCAGCCGCAGAGCCTTGGCGAGCGCCCCATAAGATAGAACCCGCCCGCGGGGAATTTGTTTCACCAGCCGATAAACGATATCCCAGGACATTTTGTGGCAGCCTCGCTTCTTTGTTGCATCGGCATGCTACTAAATCCCGCTGCTGATTGCGCAACGGCAACGACAAAAAGCCCGCTGACGTGTTTAGTACCCTGAGGTTGGAAAGAGCGATGGTTTCGCAGCCAACCAAGTACAGCAAAAGGCAGCGCGCGATACAGGAAGCATATTTCACTGCGACGCATCTAAGAAAGAGTAAGGGAAAGTCGCCGCGAATCGAGCAGGTTTATGGATGCGCGAAACAAATGGAACAGAGCAAGAAAAGTAATAGTCCAATCTGATTTCGTTCGCGTATCTTCTAGGGCAATCGTGAATTCCAAAACAGGAAACGCAAATTGCGCTTCGCTGCGGAAAGAGATCGGCGGTCGGGTTAACGCTTTAGCAGCAATTTCGCGCGGCAGTAGCAAACGCACGTTGAATCCTGTAGTGGAAGTGAAGTACACTACGACTAGGTTGGAAGTTTTGGAGTGCGTGTGATGGCATTTGTTCGCCGCAAAGGAAATTCGTTCTACCTGGTGCACAACGTGCGCCGCGGCGGAAAAGTGCGTCAACTGCACTTGGCGCGACTGGGCGACCGCGCGCGAATTACAGAGCGAGTGGTAAAGCAGGTCGCGAAGAAACATCCATTTGTGGAGCTGAACTGGCGGGCATTGCGCGAGCAGATTAACAGTCATCTGGACCTCGCGGATCCGAATTCGCCGACGGTCCAGAAGTTGGTGGGAGCTTTGCGAGACTTGAATCTCGATCTTGCGGACCTGTTTCCGCCGATACTCCGAATTTCTGAATCCCCCGCGGTGGCGCGTGAGCTGATGGTGCAATTGCGGCTCTTGCAGTCCACCCTCCAGGTCAAGCTGGCCCAGTTTGACCAAGGACGGGGTCGATTTGGTTCAGCGTCACCGCCGTTGCGGAGACGCTAAGGAGGCGGCTATGGGAGAACATATACTGCCACTCGATCCAAACCAGCGCAGCACCGACACGCTGGAGTTTCAGACGTCTTTGCGCTCAAAGATTGTCGGCCAGGAAGAAGGTGTGCAAGCCCTGGTCGATCTATATCAGGTCTTTTGCGCCGGCCTGAATTCACCGGGACGCCCGGTGGGAAATTTGCTTTTCCTGGGGCCAACGGGTTCCGGCAAGACCCGGATCGTCGAAGCAGCAGCGGAGATCTTGTTTGGCGATGCACGCTCTTTGATCAAGGTAGACTGCGCCGAATTTCAACACTCGCACGAAATAGCCAAGCTGATCGGCTCGCCTCCGGGATATCTGGGTCATCGTGAGACGCATCCGCTAATCACGCAAGAAGAGTTGGCCAAGAGCCACACGGAAAAGCTGAAACTCTCCTTTTTGCTGTTCGACGAAATCGAGAAGGCTTCAGACGCGCTGTGGCAACTGCTACTGGGGATTCTGGATAAGGCGACGTTGACGCTGGGCGACAACAGGCGAGTAGACCTATCGCAAACTGTGATTTTTCTCACGTCCAACCTGGGCGGCGGGGAAATCACGGAATTGATGCACGGTGGAATGGGTTTTGTGCAGCCAACCGACATCCCGGCCGCGGGGCTGGACCAGAAGGTGGAGCGAACCGCGGTTGAAGCCGCCCGGCGCAAGTTCTCGCCGGAATTCATGAACCGGTTGGACAAGTTGGTGGTGTTTCACCCGTTAAAGCGCGAGCAGTTGGAAGAGGTTCTGGACATCGAGCTTGGTCAGGTGCAGCGACGCGTGCTGGAAACCGCTAAGGGGCAGTTTCTGTTTCGCGTGACCAATCCGGGCCGGGATTTCCTATTGCAAGAGGGGACGGACCAGCGGTACGGTGCTCGGCACCTGAAACGAGCGATTGAACGGCACGTTGTGTACCCGCTAGCGAATTTGCTGGCAACCGAACAGGTGCACTTGGGTGACCTGGTGCGCATTGATTGGGACGGCGAGCACAAGCAACTCTCGTTTGTTCGCGAGGGCGAGGGAGCGCTGGTTCAGACGGAGCCGGCGGCGATGGAAGCGAAAGCTGCGGCGGCGGAAATGAAGGATGGCCGGGGTGCGGATGCTCCGGCAGAGGCCGTGGCTGAAGCGAAGAAGACACGGGCTGCTTTGCCTGCGGCGGCGCCTGCAGCTGCGCCACAGGCTCGGAAGAAGCCGGAACGGTCTTGAGCGTTAGAGGGTGACGAGTGGGGCGCAACAGCGGGATAGCGCTGCGAACCACGTTTGATTTTGCGGCTTCGACGTTGCTCTGGCGTTTAAGCTTCCTCTAAACCCGCGCTCTCGGAGACCGCGGCTACAGGTTCCTGCCGAAGGCGTATCTTTCCTGAAAACGTTTATAATTGAGATTGTCGATGAGCACCGAGCCACAATTTTGGAGGACTTATGAAACGCATTGCAGGCATCTTGACTGGACTTTCACTCGCTGTCTTGTTTTTCGTCGCCTCGGCTCATGCCGAATCCGGACAACGAATGACTGCCAACATTCCCTTTGAATTCAACGTGGGAGACATCTCATTCCCGGCGGGTCAATACGAATTCATTCGCACTGATGACGACATCTATCAGATCCGCGACGCAGACGGTCGCAGTCTGTTTGCCTTGGCTGCCACTTCGATCCAGGCAAATGGAGTCCCTGACAAATCGACGCTCAAATTCGCTACCGTGGATGGCCGTCATGTTCTGGTCCAGATCTGGAATGAACGTTCTGACATTGGCAACGAATTCTACCACGGACAATCCTACGTGGAGCCACCAACCGTTCGCGGGGCTGTCGCAGACCGCCGCTGACTAACAATTCACAAACTCAGGGAGACAATCCAAATGGGTACAACGCTGGTTCGCACTCTTGCCCTAAGACTCAGACAGTTCGCGACGCGATTGCAGTATGCGATCGTTCTCGGTCTGATGAGCGTTGTTCCCTGGAGCGCCCTGGGGCAAGCTGGCCAGCTGAGGAGGAGGGCTATGCCCTTCAATTTGGCTGTGTGAGCGGACCCGATGCCGGGGCGACGGGGCTCCACACTATAAACGGAGCCCTCGTGAGCGCCGGCGTATTGGACGCCATCCCTTCCCAGATCGTGATTTGCGGGGCGACGCCAAGCGGAGGCCTACGGTTAATCGCCGCCGACTCTCTGCACTGGCACGAAACGTTGGGGTGCCAGTTCACGAACGCGCCGCTGGGATTGTTCGATCGGCTTGCGGGATCGAATAGAAATAGGGAGGCAAGTCAAAATAAGCACAGCACAGGCACCAGCACTTGACATCAACAAACTGAACGCCTTTATCGGACAATTCGTAACCGATCTTTGGGCTGACTCCGTTCCTGTTCCCGCCATCGAGCAGACATTTCCGTAAACGAGAGGACTTCCAGAAAGCGCGCCCGCTACCACTGTTTCCGGAACGTCGTTTCAAACGAAAATCCCCCATTCTGATCACGGATCGCGTCAAATGACGTCTTCCGGTTGGCCTGGTATTCGAGCTTAATCGCCTCTCGCTGCGTCGACGTAACATCCGACGCAAAAGTCACAAAAATCTTGCTCGTAATCCTTTGTTGAACCGCAATGCGCGCCCCCGGACTCTGCTGGCTGCTACCCAGTACCGGGTCAATCGACAACTGCGAAATTCCCGCCAGCTTTTCCACGCGGTTCGTAATCTGGCTGCTCGCCTGCGCCGCGAGCAACGATTGCGCACCCAAAGTCCCGGGTGGGGTAGGGTTCGCCGCATCCGCTTCCGAAGTCTTCCCAAATGCAATGAGATTGATAATGTCCGAAGGTGGCAGCGAGGGGTCCGAGGCATAGTTCGTATGCAGATGCTCGACCGGTCCCCAGAAGCGCATTTGAATGTCGTACTGACTGATTGTCGTGCTCATCGACATATCGACTACGGGCTCGGTACGCGACCGGTTGCTGAAATCAATCGTCCCGCCCTGCAGTTGGTAACGATTCCCCGAGAAAATCAAATCCCCGCCATTCAGGTTCATCCGGCCCAGCACCACCGGCTGCACTGCCGTCCCCCTCACATGAAGATTCGCGGTGCCCGCCAGGCTCAACGTCCTGCTCGTAAGATTGAGCCCGCCCGGCGTCTGCACCGCAATATCAAGCCGCAGGTTTTGCCCGAAACCTTGCCCCGGAGGTGGCAGCACGTCCCCGCTGAATTGCCGCATCAGATCGGATACATCGAAGTCCGAAGTAAACGAAACCTGATCCACGCCCAGTTGCCCGCTCAGCAGGGCATCCTCATAGGTTCCGCTCAGCGCCAGGTTCGAATTCAGTGTCGTGCGCACGCTCTGGTCGTAGAGCAGGCGGACTCCCTGCGCCGCCATCGCTAGATCAAAGTGCAGTTGCGGCAGGTACACCACGCCGCCGCTGGCGGTCACGTTGCCTCCGCCCACGCTTCCCTGGAACTCGGTCACATTCAGCCGGTCCCGCGTCAGCGTCAGCACGCCATTGCCATTGCGAAGGCCCACAGGTGCGCCCGAGGCGGCGAAGCTGGCATTCACAATCCGGATCTGCCCCTGCACATTCGGATCGGTACGCTGGCCCGTCGAGTCGATATCGAAACGCAGTTCTCCACCGCTCGTAATGTCATTGTTAACGAATTGGGCCAGCCGCAGATCCACGATTCCACGCATCAGGATCGACATGGGAGCAGTTCGTTCCAGGGGCACAGCCGCCTGCAGCGTCATCTCTGTGCCGGTGCCGCGAATCACGGAACGTTGCATTTTGAGAACGCCATCCGAGTAATCCGCACGGATCGGCCCCTGCGCCGCCAGCTGAATCGTGTTCTTATAATTCAGCGACAGCCTGGGAATCGACAGGTGCGCTTCCACCCGCTTGCGGTCCTTCAATGGCCCGCGCAGCGTGCCATGCACCTCCGTCTCCCCGTTCAGATTCCCAGCCTGCGAGGGCAGATAAATCGCAACCAGCGGCGCCATCGGAATCACTTGCGTATCCAAGCTCGCATCGGCCAGGTACTCGCCTTGCAGTTCGATTGTTCCATGACCACCTGCATGGGTGTTCAGCACATCCGAATCCAAGCTAAACTTCGCCACGTGATTGGAGACATTGGTCTGCAGCTTGAGACTGCGCACGATCTGGTCGCGAATATGCAGTTCGGCGATCGCAATCACAGCCTGCATCTGAGGGTCACGAGTTGTCCCGCGCCCGCTGGCGTTCAGCTCCAGGATGCCTTGCAGCTCCAGGTTTCGCGCCTTCACGGTCTCCAGTTGATCCAACTTCAGGCCCGGCGCGTGGAGTTCCGCCGTATACAATCCGGTCGCCGGTTCATAACCTACATTGCCATTTGCGGTTCCGGCCGGCACATCCACCTTCAGATTGGCGTTGATCTGTTTGCCGGTTCCCTCAAACTGCACGTTCGCAGACCGCACTGGCTCGCCCTGAATGCGTCCCGACGACAGGTTGATCGTTCCATGTCCCTTGGGCGAAAGCTGCGTCCCGCTGGCGGCAATGTCCGCCGAGAGCGTTCCACTCACGGGCAGTGTCGAACCTGCCGCGGCCAACAGATCCGAAGCATTCATCTTCGAAGCATGGATGGCAATCTGGAACGGACTCGATTGGGTCAAGGACCAGCGCTGCAGCGCCGTGAACAGTTGGAAAGTGATCCGCCCCCCCGTCGCGGCTTCGAGTTCCCCATTTTCCAGCCGGACCTGCGACGGCCCCGCCGCGATGTTGGTCTGGAGCAGCTTCCACGAACTGCCCTTCCAGCGTAGGTTCTCCGCCGTCAGTTGCCCGGTCACCTGCGGGTCTTGCATCGCTCCGGTGACCCTGGCGGTCAAGTTCCCGCGGCCATAAATTCCCAAGGGCGCCGAACCTGCCGGACGAAATGCCGCTGCAATCGTCTCGAGTTCATGCACATCCTGGCTCTCCGCATGGATGTTCAGAGCTGCTTGCTGGCTGACGGTGCCATCGAGCGTAACGGAGGAGTTGGGGGTCCGGAAAAAACTGTTCTCGATCGAGAGCTGGCCGCTTCTGCCCTCATACTGCGCGTGGAGTACGCCCCGAACCGGCATGGCATTGCTACCCTCAGCAGTCTGCGCATGAGCTTGCACCCTTGCGTCGGCGCGAACGGTGCCATCCTGCATGGTCTTGCCCCACATCGCGTCGGCCGTTGCATCTACCTTGCCCTGAAGCGCAATTTGCTGTTGAGCCGGAGGGGCCATCGTGCCTTGCAGCACAGCCTGCAGCTCAGCCGTCGATAATCCGCGGGCCGATGCCGACAGGTGCGATTGGGTCGTCCCCGCCAGGTCGCGGATGGTTAACAAGCCGCTCAACGAACCCCCGAGCGCCTCGGCATGAATCCCGCCGACTGTGACATCGCCGTCGGCCACGGAATAGTGCGCTCCAGCGTCGCGCAGTTGCACCCGCGCATTCTGGTTGCTCACGGTCAAGCCACCGCTCTGCAGGTCTCCGCTCGCTTTCACCGTCGCCAGCATGGGCCGGTCCCTCTGGCTCACGTAGTCCACAACTCCGGAGGACTGAATCACTCCGGTTGGGAGCGAAGGGTTCTTCGAAATGCGGCGGATTTCGCCGCTGTCGATCGAAGCCTGGTAGGTGAAATGCACATGAGGCCTCGCGTAGTCGCGAAGCCCGCCGGTAGCGCTGAGCCGCGAGTTCCCAGAGGTCATCACCGCGCTCTCCAACCGGAACTCGTCTGGAGTGGCCGTAAAATGCGCTTCGAGGCTGTGCCCCGCAGGGTTTGCATCTTTCATCCGGAGATGTCCGTCGCGGTACGAAAGAGCTCCCGTATAGCGTTTGGCCGGGGGTTCAAACCCCGCCTGCAGCAGAAAATCCCGCAGATCGGCGTTCAGTTCGCTCGCACGATTGTTGAAGTAGATCTCTCCGCGCTCGAGCAGCAGATGACGAACGCCCAGCTCAAACACTTTTGTGGAAGGCGGAGGCGCATCGGCTTCCTGCTGTTTTGCCCGGGGCAGATTTGTGCGTCCACCCCGGTCTACAAAGATGCGCCACACGGGATGTTCCACTTGAAGATCATTCACATACCAGGACCTGCGCAGCAGCGAGACCACGGTAATGCCAACGCGCAACCGATCTGCCTCCATCACAGGCGGCTGCGCATAGGGAGGAGCCCCGTACACTACTAACCCATAGGCGTCGATACCGAAGCTCATGCCTGACCAGTGAAGCGTGTAGTTGCGAATCTGCACATCGCTGCCCAGGGCCGCACTCGCCTTCTCCTGCGCAGTCCGCAAAAGATAGTCATGGAAGCGCGCACTATGGAGTAGCGTCACCACGCCGACCTGTAGCAGCAGAATCGAGGCTAGGATGCCAGCGCCAATCCATCCCGCGATCTTCTTCCACCCACGGCTACTCTCAGCCCGCGGTGGAACAGGCCTCGGGGACCCATGGCCGGGAAACGGAGGTTGCGGCCGCGCGTTCAAAACGACTGCCCCAGAGTGATAAAGACCTGCGTCGCCTTCACGCCCGCTAGCGCGTTGATGTTGTGCCCAAGATCGATGCGGACCGGCCCAATCGGCGTCTTATAGCGCAGACCTGCCCCAATCGAATTCGTGTAGTTCGACGCGACATCGCCAAAGCCAACATGCTGGAACACATTCCCTCCGTCATAAAATACGGCGAACCCCAGCCCCTTCTTGATCGGTAGAGGAACCCGGACTTCGGAATTCAAGATAAGCAGCTCGCGCCCACCCGTCGGCACTCGGATGAGCGAACACGTGGAAGCATCGGAAGGGCTTCCGCACACCGTCACCGAGCGTTGCGGCCCCGCGCCGTTCAGAGGAAAGCCGCGCAACGTGCTGCCTCCTCCCGAAAAAAACAGTTCGCTGACTGGGACGCGGCTATTGGCAAAGGGCTGCTCCAGGCCGATTCGCACACTATTGGCCCACACCACACCCTTTCCCAAATTCCGGTAATACGCTTGTTGCGCGCGGAGACGCGCGAAGTTCACGCTCGAACCCAGCGCTTTCGGATTGAACGCTACTTCCACGGTTTGGTACATGCCTTTGTGGGCGTCCAGCGCGTGGTCACGGGTATCGCGAATGTAGGTACCGGAAAGGGTGGAGAGCCGCACGTGCAGATCTTCAGGCGCCACCAGATCGGGAATCAGCAGGTTCGTCAGCCTAGTCTGGCGGTAGTTGTAGCTTACGGTAAGCGTCTTGATCGCTTTCGCATCCAACGCGCGCTCGAGTTGATAACCGAAATCGCCGAAACGCGCGGTAAAAATCGGATTCTCGCTGTTGCGTTCGCCCGAAAGCGTAAGGTTCGAACCCCACTCGGTGCCTACAAAATGGGGATCCACATACGACACCGATCCACGCTGGACCAGCCGCGCCCCCAGCGCCGCAAATGTCAAGGTCTCGCCCAGGCCGCGGAAGTTGTGTCTCACATATTGGAACGTGCCGCGCGGCCCCCAAAAGGTTTTCTGGCTCGTCTTGAAACTCGACGGCAGTCCGACTGGAGGCAACCCCGGCAGGGCTACGGTTCCGCTGGGGATGCTGCCGCCGCGATTCACGACTTCGAAGCCAAACCCGTACCGGATGTCGTTGCGACGCGCCTCATGCACTTTCACCAGAACATCTTCGTCCGTTTGCGTGGTAATCTGCCGCCGGGGATCAATCTCCGCCCAGTCAAAAATCCCAAGCGTATAGAGGCGCCCCTCGGCCGTCAGCAAATCGTCTTGCCGCAGCGGAGCCTCAGCATGGAGTTGCACTGTCTGATCGATCAAAGACTGTCTCGTATTCTTGGCCCCCAGGGTTATGACCGAATCCAGAATTACCTTCGGTCCTTCCGCAACCGTGTAGATAACCTCCAGCCGGTGGGGATCGTTCCGCTGCGAACGGGCGGTGGCGCGGAAATTCGCATTCAGATAACCCATGCGCAGGTATTGCGCACCGATCTGGTTACGGTCTTCGTCCACTTTCTTCGCGGAATAGGGCCGTCCTTCCGTAATCTGCAACCCTTTTGGGGCGAGGCTCGAGATTGGGACCGTGTCGTTGCCCACAACCTGTAGCGCGGCGACGATATCCTGCGGCCCTGGATTCACGTGAAAGGCGACCGAAATGTCCGCGCCGGATCTTTTTACCTCCGGCGTCACGGTCACGCTGCTGTAACCTTCCGATTGGTAAAGGCGCTTGAGATTGTCCCGACTGGTCTTCGCAAGTCGCTCGCTAAACGCGCCTCGGGAGAAGAATCGCCCTTTCTGGACTTTTACTTGCTCTCGCGCCCGATCTTCCGGAATTGCTTCGCCGTCAATCACGGCGACATCTTTGACCCTATGCCGCGGCCCTTTGACGACCCGGAAAACGATATTTTGCCCTGGCTGAGTCGGACCACCTGGGCCTTGCCCCTGTGGCGCGGGCGCAATCTCGGATTGCACCGCAACCTCGAAATATCCCTTCGCCTGAAAATATGACCGCAGATTCTCCCGGCTTTCCTGAATGAGCTCCGGATCAAGACCGGCGATTTGATCAATCGGCAGCAACTTGCGTCGCGTTCGCGCCCCCAGGTGGGCGCCCTCCACGGTAACGCGCGCCAGCGGCCCAGCCGTGACTTCGAACCGGAGGTCGGCATGATTCGTCTTCGCGTCGTATTCCGCCGCCGCCAGTTTCACGCGGCTTCCGAGATAGTTGTGGTTCAGTAATTGCGTTTCGAGAAACAGTGTCGCGTTTTGTGTTTTTTTCAGGGAATACGACTGCCCCGCGCGGATCGTTGAACCGCGAGCCCGCGCCACCCAACCCCGTAGGGCCTTCTGCAGGCGTGGCTCTTCGGTCGCGGGCGCCCCCGCCAAAATCACCTTTCCAAATCTAGCGTGTCGATTGAGCTGCGCCCGAAATGCCACGTTCACCAGACCATGCGTGGTGTCGGTCTGGAGTTCAGCTCGCACCCGAGCTTCGAAGTAGCCGTTCTGCTGCAGGAACGTTAGAAGCGCTGCCTGCGCCGCATCCACATCGACCTTCGAGTAAGCGCCTCGCGGCGGGTAATCCGCCACCTGCAAAAGGCGGGAATAGGGAAACCTATTGCCGACGCCCGGAAAATCGAAGATCCCGAAATAGAATGCAGGCTGGCAGACGAGCAGCACGCGAACGCCGCCGCCTTGCGGCCGGATCTCCAGTTCCACCTCCTTCACTTTCCCGCTGCTCTTCAGCGATGCAATGGTCTGGTCAATCTTTGCCCGCGAAAATGGCTCTCCTGGTTTCTGCTCCAACAATGGCAGCAACCGCGGCTCATCGAGATCAGGCCGCCCTGCCAGCTCGATCGACACCACCGTTTGCCTCTCATAAGACGGCAACAGTTCCTGCACTTGCGACGCCGTTGCCGGCGCCTGCTTCTGCGCGCCGGCGCTGGCCGCCAACAGAGTCCAGGCCAAAAACCAGGCGCACACCAGTAACCGTTCGCCGAGAGTCGGTCTCGAACTGATGTGTGCTTGAAAGTTGCGTCTTCGGCCGCGCATTTTTCCCGAGTCTTCCCGCTCCGCTCGCGTCGCCAGCAAACCGGATCTTCCTGCGAAACTGATCGCGCTGCAGTAAGGACGCGGCGGTTTGGATGGCGGGAACGGCCTCCGGTTTGCGCGTCTACCGAGAAACCGAACTTGATCCAGCTACTCAGCGTCCTTTCACGGCGATAACACGGATTCGAATCCGTCGGGGACGCTAACAAAACAAAAGACTTCCACGACCCCACCGTTTTTCTTCATGATCCAATTGGATCCACTTAGGCGGGCTTGATCTGCAAAACCAAGCCACAGCCTCGGCTACTTCGGAGTTTCACCCCGGTTCGGGTCGTCCTGCACGGACTTTGTCGTAGCCGACTTGGCGATCGCCGACTCCCATTCGTGAAATTATCTGCGCGATGCTTACCTCTTGTGTTGTGGCTACGGCTGCACCCCCGTAGCCGGCGGCCACGACGCGTTGGCTCTGCTCGAATCTGGAGAAGCATTCGACCTGTTGGTTTACCGACCTTCTGAATTCGCCCATGGATGGATTTACTTTGCTTCAACAGTCAAAAGAACGCTACCCGGACATTCCTGTGGTTATCGCGTCTGCCGTACACGATGTCTCGGTGGCCGCCGCGTGCATTCGCAACGGTGCACATGGCTACCTTTTGGAGCCGTTTGAGCGAGTGGAACTACTGATCGTAGTTCGTCGTGCACTGGAATATCGCAGCCTGAATCTATGGAACCGCGAGATGGAGGCAAAGACGATGACAGATTGAGAGGAACCGTTTGATCGAGCCAAGAGAGCACAAAAAAGGCGCGAAACGTGCCCTTTTTGCGCCCCCGATGGTTCCGTTGTAATCAGTGTAAATACTTTGGAATGAATGGCAGGGACGACGCGACTCGAAACCCACGGCCCTCTGCCGCGACATCTCCGGCCTTGATTCTCGCCTCTAGGGAAAGTAGACGTACCCGACCCCGTAATACGAATAAGCCATGCACCGGTTCGGATTCTGATTCCACGCCCACGGGGCGCACCCTATATCATTTTGATTATTGGTGGGGGGATTGGTGGGGGGATTGGCATTGACGGGAGTGTAGGAAGCCTGGGCCAGCACCCTACCGGTGGAGGATTCTAGCCAGGAGATCTGGACCAAGACCGTATAGGAGTTGCCCCTTGCGATAGGACCAAAGGCGGGCGTGCATAGGGTGGAGGAGGGGCAATGGGCTGGGGCGGCGAGTACGTCAAAGGCGGGGCTCCCGAAAATCCGATTCCAGCCCGGCGCTAACGGCGACGAATATAGAGGCGTGGATTGTTGCAATTGTATCCACCGGGACTGGGAACTGTCCCACTTGAAGAGGTAATTTGTGACCACAATAGTCTGATTTACCGCAAATTTTGGCGTCGTGTAGACTGCGAACCTGTTGATGAATATCTGGTTCCAATTGCTATAGTCACCCCTATAGTCCTTCGTGCAGTATTGGGGCTCGTTCGCATTCGGATCCCCGCACATACCTCCTTCTGCCCCTTTTGTGTCGAGGAGATTGACGAAACCCGGTGTGCCTAGTTGGATTGTTTGCCGCCAAGAGGCCGCTGCGGGCGACGCCGTCGCCCCGATAAAGCCGATCACCGAGGCTGATAGTACGAGTAACCTGGCAGCTCTCATCACTCGTTGTGAGTTTCCGATATTCGATACGTTTTTCATGGTGGACTCCTTGGTTGAACTCCTCTGAAATTTGCTTCCACTCACTAACGCGCAAAGGCGCGGGAGATTGGCTCAGGGCTGCGAAAGCTTCAGGGATGCCGGAATGACACTGATTGGCCGCTTTAGACCTGAACAGGGCAAAGCGGCCCCGCTGGACTAGATCGTTTCCCCGTTTTCCCATGGCCGCCGCTGACCAACCTGCGATTTCGACTACATCACGCTCCGTTGATCCCCGTAGAGTGCTATGCTGCCGAGCGAGTCCAGTAGCCCGTTCGCTGACCCGTCGTATCGACAACTCGTGTGCGCGCTATAGAGGTGAAGGGTGGCCATGGACCTGTGGCAGCGAGTGCAGCAGCTTTTCGATGCCGCGTTGCAACACTCGCCGGAGAAGCGCCAGGAATTCCTCGAGCAGGAGTGTGGCTCGAACCAGGAACTCCGCCGGGAAGTGGAATCTCTCCTAGCCGCTCATGGCGAGTCCGGCAGCTTTATGGGGGGGCCGGCAATTGCTGGCATGGCAGAAGAACTGGAGTGGACCACGAACCGCTTCCAGGCGGGAGACACGCTGGG